>Ga0209415_10002022_pt1 | contig 38437 bp, 39 predicted proteins | sample PeaSoiSIISIP2007_FD_187696 | JGI IMG/M metagenome (GOLD analysis project Ga0209415, IMG submission 187696) | Peat soil microbial communities from Weissenstadt, Germany - SII-SIP-2007 (SPAdes) (version 2) | ecosystem: Environmental > Terrestrial > Soil > Wetlands > Peat | place: Germany...
CATCTCGCGCGTCTGACCGGCGCGCCGCGGCTCCCCTTCGGCGAGCCGCTCAGGGCCGGACGGCAGCGGCGAGCAGCGCCTGCAGCTTGAGCTGGGTCTCCGCCAGCTCGGCGGCGGGGTCGGATCCCTCCACGATCCCGACGCCCGCGATCAGGCGGGCGTCGCCGCCGTCGAGGATGGCGCTTCGGATGCCGATCCACCATGCGCCGTCGCCCCGGGCGTCGACCCAGCCGACCGGCCCGGCGTAACGGTCCCGGTCGAGCTCCTCGGCCTTGGCGAGGTACTCGAGCGCGGGCTCGCGCGGCCAGCCGCCGACCGCGGGCGTGGGGTGCAGCGCCGCCAGCAGTTCGAGGACGCTCGGCGCCCCCGCCGCGTCGGCTCGGAGCGTGGCGCGGACGGGGCTCGCGAGGTGCGCGACGTTGCGCAGCTCGAGCAGGTGCGGCACCGCGGGCACCTCGACCTGTCCGCACCACGGTTCCAGGGCCGCGACGATCGCGTCGACAACGATCCGGTGCTCGTTGCGCTCCTTCTCCGAGGCGAGCAGCTCCGCGGCGAGGCGCGCGTCCTCGTCCGGGTCGCCGCTCCGGGCGACCGTGCCCGCGAGGGGCTGGGAGGTCACCTCGGCGCCTTGCCGGCGGCAGAGGAGCTCCGGGCTCGCCCCGACGAAGCCGTCGACCGCGAACGCCGCGCAGGACGGGTGCAGGGCGCGCATCCGTCGGAGCAGGTCGTGCTGGCGGAACGGCCGGTTGGCGTGGACGGCGACCTCGCGGGCGAGCACGACCTTGTCGAACGCGCCGGAGCGGATCGCCTGCAGGGCGAGGGCGACCCGTTCGCGGAAGTCCGCGTGGGGGCGCACCGAGACGAGCTCGAAGCGATCGGGCGGCTCGCTCGGCGGCCAGGGCACCGGTGGCGCCACGCCGTCGGCGAAGGGGAAGCCCGCCAGGATCCGCACCAGCTCGTCCGGCCTGCCGACGGCGGTGGCGATCGTCGTCCCGTGTTCGTCGTGGACCACCGACACCGCGGGCAGGACGAGCGTCGTCGTGGCGTTGCGGTCGAAGCCGAGGGCGCCGAGGGCGAGGGGGCCCCAGCTGAGCCCCCCCTCGGGCGAGTGGCCGGGCCGCTCCAGCGCGGGGATCGCCGCCAGCAGCGGGGTCGCCTGGCTTGCGGCGCCCGGCTCGGCCAGCCCGTAGGTCAGCTCGACCCGCGCCGCCTCGCCCCAGGTGAGCACAGCGGCACCGTCGCGCTCGAGCACCCGACCCCGTTCGAACGCGAGCGTACGGGCCGCCTCGAGCGCGGCCTCGTCGAGCGGCTGAGCGGTCCAGCGCAGCGCCGTCGGCGAGAGGTCATCGCCGGAGGTCGGTGCTACAAGGCGCGCCGCCGGCTCGCGAGCGGCGCTCACCGCCGGGCCTCGCCGCTGTCGCGCCCTTGGAGGCCGTGCAGGAGCGCCCGGGCACCGGTGCGCGTCGCCGTGACGACCTGCGCGATCCCACCCGAGAGGCGGTGCTGCTCGACGGCGACGAAGCCGGCGTCGGCGAGGAGGGCACGCATCTGCTCGAAGGAGGGCAAGTAGGCGAGCGATCGCGGCAGGTAGCGGTAGGCGGAAGCCTCGGAGAGGGCGGCGCCGATGCGCGGCACGACCGCGTTGGTCCAGATCCGGTGGCCGAGCCGGAGCAGGGCGGGCCTCGGCGTGTCGACCTCGAGCAGGGCGAGCCGCCCGCCGGGGCGCAGCACGCGGGCCGCCTCGGCGAGCACCGCCGGGATGTCGGCGAAGTTCCGCACGGCGAAGCCGCTCACGACGCCGTCGAGGCTGGCGTCGCGGAGGGGGAGTCCCGAGCCGTCGGCCTGCACCAGCGGTGCGCCCCCGGCGCGCGCCGCGGCGAGCATCCCGAGCGACAGGTCGGCGCCGATCGCCGGCAGCCCGATCGCCTGGAGCTCGCGGGCGAGGTCGCCGGTGCCGCAGGCGAGGTCGAGCACCCTCGAGGAGGGGGCCAGCTCCAGCAGCGCCACGGTACGGCGCCGCCAACCCCGGTCGAGGCCGAGGGTCATCAGGCGGTTGACGAGGTCGTAGCGGGGGGCGATGGCGTCGAACATCGCGTGCACCATCGCGACCTTGGCGTCGCCGACCGGCAGCTCGCCGTCCGCGGCGAGACCGCCCGGGCCCGTTGCCACCGTCGTCTCCGTCGCGGGGATGCTCCGGATCAGCGGAACCAGATCTTGTAGTAGCTGCGGCTCATCGGGTGCAGCAGGAGGACGATGAGCGCGATCTGGAAGATCAGCGAGAGGAGCCCGCCGCCGAAGAACCCGCCGATCGCGATCAGCAGGATGAACGGGAGGAAAGCCGCTCCGATCGCCGTGATGTAGCCCCACTTGCGCTCGTTGGCGATCCCGAACGCGCCCGCGACGTCGAGGAGCAGCAGCAGGAGGGTGAGGCGCCCGAAACCGCCGGTGATGAGGCCCACGATCAGGCTGAGGAAGGCGTTCCAGTAGAGGAGCACGACCGCGATCTGCAAGGTCTGGGGCTGGCGCGTCGGGAACCAGCGCCGCTCGGTCAACCGCCCGTGTGCCATGCCCCCAGTCTGCCAGCTCCGCGGTCCGTCCCACACGCCACCAGGGTCGACCAGCCGGCTCGCGTCGGCTCGCGGCTCGCCGTGCACCCCGGCCCGGCCTCGCCGGCCGGGGGGCTCAGGCCGTGCGGCCGGGGGCGAAGCCCATCGCGGAGATGATCTCGTAGGCCACGTGGGCCGCGGCGATGCCGGTCAGCTCGGCGTGGTCGTACGCGGGGGCGACCTCGACCACGTCCGCACCGACGAGCTCGAGCTCCGCGAGCTCGCGCACCATGGCGAGGAGCTCGCGCGAGGTCATCCCGCCAGCCTCGGGCGTGCCGGTCCCCGGCGCGTGCGCCGGGTCGAGGACGTCGATGTCGACCGAGACGTAGACGGGTCCGCGGCCGAGCCGCCCGAGCGCCTTGTCGATCGCTGCGGCGAGGCCGAACCGCTCGATCTCGGGGCACGTGATGATCCGGTAGCCGAGGCGCTCGTCCTCGCTCAGGTCGTGCTCGCGGTAGAGCTGGCCCCGGATGCCGACGTGCAGCGACCGCTCCTGGTCGATCAACCCCTCCTCCGAGGCGCGCCGGAAGGGCGTCCCATGGGTGTACGGCGCCCCGAAGTAGGTGTCCCAGGTGTCGAGGTGGGCGTCGAAGTGCACGAGGGCCACCGGGCCGTGGCGCTCGGCCACGACCCGCAGCAGCGGGAGCGCGATCGTGTGGTCGCCCCCGAGGGTGACGAGGCGGGCGCCGGAGGAGGAGAGCTCGCGCGCCCCGGCCTCGATCTGGCCGATCGCCTCGAGGAGGTCGAAGGGGTTGCAGGCGATGTCGCCCGCGTCGGCGACCTGCTGCAGCGCGAACGGTGCGACCCCGAGCTCGGGGTTGTAGGCGCGCAGCCCCCTCGAGGACTGCCGGATGTGCGCCGGGCCGAAGCGAGCTCCGGGTCGGTAGCTCACCCCGCTGTCGAAGGGCACGCCGACGATCAGCACGTCGGCGTGGTCTACCTCGTCGAGGCGGGGCAGCCGGGCGAACGTCGACCAGCCGGCGTAGCGGGGCACCCGCGTCCCGTCGGGCGGCCCGACCGGCCCTCTCCCCGTGCTCATGCCTCGCGTCGTGCCGACAGCGCGAGCCGGGCGGCGAGCTCCAGGGGAGCGCCGGGAGCAGGCGGGGTCGCGGCGGCCAGCTGCCCGCAGGCCGCGTCGATCTCCCGGCCGCGTGTCCGCCGCACCGTCGCGTTCACCTTCTGGCGGAGCAGGTCGTCGCGGAACGCCCGGACCCGGGCGGGCGGCGAGCCGAGGACCGGGTAGCCGGGCGTCGGGTTCAGCGGGATCAAGTTGACGTGGGCCCGCAGGTCGCGGGCGATGGCGGCGAGCTCGGCGGCGTCGGCCGGTCGGTCGTTCACCCCGTCGATCAGCGCCCATTCCAACGAGATCCGCCGGTGCGTCGTGTCGGTGTACCGCCGGCAGGCCTCCACCAGCACGTCGAGGGGGTAGCGACGGTTGAGCGGCACGAGCTCGTCGCGCAGCGCGTCGTTGGCGGCGTGGAGGGAGACGGCGAGGCTCACCTGGAGCCGCTCGCCGGCGAGGCGGAGGATGCCCGGCACCACGCCGACCGTCGAGACGGTCACGTGACGCGCGGCGAGGCCGAGCTCGTCGACGATCCGCTCCGTCGCGGCCCAGACGCGCGCGTAGTTGGCGAGCGGCTCGCCCATGCCCATGAAGACGACGTGGTCCAGGCGACGGCCGTGCGCGCTCGCGGCGCGCGCCGCCAGCACGACCTGCTCGACGATCTCGCCGGTGCTGAGGTGGCGGCGGTAACCGGCCTGGCCGGTCGCGCAGAACGAGCACGCCATGGCGCAGCCTGCCTGGGAGGAGACGCACACCGTCGAGTGGCGGGCGTGGTGCATCAGCACGGTCTCGACGCGCTCGCCGTCGTGCAGCGCGAAGAGCCATTTCAGCGTGGCCCCGTCGTCGGCGACGGCCTCGCGCACCGGCTGGAGGGCGGGCGCGAGCTCGGGAGCGTCCGCCAGGCGGCGCCGGAGCGAGCGCGACAGCTCGGTCAGCTCCTCGGGGTCGACGAGTCGCTTGTACAGCCCGTCCCAGAGCTGACGGGTGCGGTAACCGGGGAGGTCGGCCAGCAGCTCCGCCACCTGGCGCCTGTCGAGGTCGTAGCGGCTCATGGCGACGGGGCCGCCGCGATGTCACCGACGTAGGCACGGTCCCGGTGGTCGAGGTGGAAGCCGGCCGCGGTGTACAAGGCGATGGCGGGCGCGTTGTCGGCGTCCACGTAGAGCATCACCGTCGGGACCCCCCTCGCCGTCAGATGGTCGCAGCCGGCGACGAGGAGCTTGCGACCGAGACCATGCCCCTGCATCTCGGGGTCGACCCCGAGGACGTAGATCTCGCCGAGCGGGGGCTCGTCGTCGTGGATCTTCGTCCAGCAGAAGGCCGCCAGCCGGCCCTCCCGCTCGTGCAGGAGGAAGCCCGCCGGGTCGAACCACGGCTGCTGCTCGCGCTCACGAAGCGTGGCCAGCCCCCAGGCGCCCTGTTCGGGGTGCCCGTGGAAGGCGCGGTTGTTGAGCTCGAGCCACGCTGCCTCGTCCTCTCCCACCCGAAAGGCGCGCGTCCGCGCGTCACCCGGGACGGCGAGCTCGGGCTCGAGGGGGAGGGACCGGCGCAGCTGCAGCAGCTCGCGGCCGCGCGCGAGGCCGGCCGCGCTCGCGATCTCGTCGTGCATCGCGGTGGGCTTCGGCACCCAGACGTGGACGTGGCCGCCGCCCTCGCGGCCGATCTCGGTCAGGGCGGCGCGGAGCAGGTCGAGCCCGACCGGGTCCTCGTGGTGGCGGTGGGCGGGATGCACGACGTACTCGACCGCCCAGCTGTCCGGGCCGCGGCTCAGCTGGGCGTAGCCGACGACGCGGTCGTGGCCGGGCTCGCGGGCGACGAACCCCGCGAAGCCGGCACGCCCGCCGTGCACCAGGTCGAGCCACTTGTGCTCGCCGAGCGGGGCATGGCCGTCCGCGGCCTCGGCGACGCGCAACAGCGCGGCGACGGCCGCGATGTCGTCCTCGCCCATGCGCCGCTTGATCTCGACGTGATGCACACGTCGAGGGTACCCGGTGGGCTCCCGACGGCTCCCCCTGCACAGGGCGGTCCGGATGGCCCGCTCGCTACCATCCCGGTCATGGGTCGGCCGAGGAGCGCACCGGGCCGGGCGAAGATCGTCGTCGAGCGCCTCGGCGACCTCTACCCGGGAACCGCAGCGGGGCTGTGCGCGCTCGCGCACGCGGATGCCTTCCAGCTCCTCCAGGCGACGATCCTCTCTGCGCAGTGCACCGACCAGCGGGTGAACATCGTCACCCCGACGCTGTTCGCGCGCTACCCGAGCCCGGAGGACCTCGCCGGCGCCGAGCCGTCGGAGCTCGAGGGGATCATCCGGTCGACGGGCTTCTTCCGCGCCAAGGCGGCCAGCCTGATCGGGATGGCGGGCGCCCTGGTCGAGCGGTTCGACTCGATCGTGCCGGACCGTTTGGAGGACCTCGTCTCGCTCCCGGGCGTCGGACGCAAGACGGCGAACGTCGTCCTCTCGGTCGCGTTCGACAAGCCGGGGCTGCCGGTCGACACCCACGTGGGGCGGTTGGCGCGGCGCCTCGGCCTCACGACCGAGGACGACCCGGTGAAGGTGGAGCGCGACCTGTGCGCGCTCGTCCCGCCCCGCCAGTGGGGCGCGCTCAGCCTGCGCCTGATCCTCCACGGACGCGCCGTCTGCGTGGCGCGCCGACCGCGCTGTTCCGAGTGCGTGCTCGCCGACGTCTGCCCGTCCGCGAGCCCAGGGACGACAGCCCCGGTGCACGAGGCCGGCAGGTCGCGCCGCACGGTCCGCGCGGCCGGGGGGACCCTGGGCTAACAACGTTGCGCCAACGACGCGGGCTAACGACCGGGCGTGAGGAGGCGCTCCAGCCGGCGCCTCGCGCCGTCGAGCGCGCGCTCCACCCCGAACAGCTCCGAGGCCAGCGCGTCGTCGCGTCCCGCGGCGGCCGCCTCTCCCATCGCGACGACGCGCGTCGTGAGCTGCGCGAGGAGGGACGCGATCGAGGAGATCTCTGAGCGGTCGGGCGCCATCGGCCCATCCTTGCCGATGCCGCGCGCCCGGCGCGCGCCCCTCGGCCGCCTCGGGCCGGTCGACCGCTTCGCTACGCTGCGCGGGTGCTCCGGATCCTCGACCTGCGCGGGCTGCCGGCCGACGCACTGCTCGACCTTCCCCGGCCCGATCTCGGTGCCGAAGGGCCCGTCGAGCAAGTCCGGGCGATCCTTGCCGACGTGCGCGGCCGCGGCGACGTCGCCGTGCGGGAGCTGACACAGCGCTTCGACGGGGTCGAGCTCGGCGACCTGCGCGTGCCCGACTCGCAGGTGCGGGCAGCGCCTTCGCAGCTCCCGAGCGAGCTCCGGCGGGCGCTGGAGGAGGCGCGCGAGGCCATCGCGGCGTTCCACGCTCACCGCTCGCCCCCGCCACCGCGCTACGAGCGCGGCGGTATCTCCGTGACGCACCTGTTCCTTCCGGTCGAGCGGGCTGGCGTCTACGCGCCCGGGGGGCGCGCCAAGTACCCGTCCAGCGTCCTCATGACCGCGGTGCCGGCGCGCGTCGCCGGCGTCGACGCGGTGGCGTGCTGCGTGCCACCCGGGCCCGACGGTGAGCTCCCGGTGGAGATCCTCGCCGCGGCCTGCCTCGCCGGCGTCGACGAGGTCTACCGGATCGGCGGCGCCCAGGCGATCGCCGCGATGGCGTACGGGACCGAGTCCGTCCCGAAGGTCGACGTCATCGTCGGGCCGGGCAGCAAGTGGGTCTCCATCGCGCAGCGGGAGGTCCGCGGGGTGGTGGGGGTCCCGGCAGCGTTCGCCGGGCCGTCCGAGGTCGTGGTGGTCGCCGACGACGCTACGCCGACGGAGTGGGCGGCCGTCGACGTCGTGGTCCAGGCCGAGCACGGACCGGACGGGCTCGCCTGGCTCGTCACCTGGTCCGAGGAGAAGGCGCAGGCGGTCAGCGAGGCGGTCGGCCGCCTCGTCGCGGCATCGCCGCGGCGCGAAGAGACCGAGTCGACGCTGAAGGGCGGGGGCTACGCCGTGATCGTCGACGGGCCGGAGCAGGCGATGCGCGTCGCGAACGCGATCGCGCCCGAGCACCTGGAGCTGCTCACCGACGACGCCGAGGCCGCGCTCCTGCCGCTCGTCCGCCATGCGGGTGCCGTCTTCCTCGGGCCGTTGGCGCCGGCCTCGGTCGGGGACTACATCGCCGGGCCGAGCCACGTGCTGCCGACCTTCGAGACCGCGCGGTTCTCGAGCGTGCTCGGGGTGGAGGACTTCATCCGTCGTGTCCACGCGATCGGCGTCGACGAGCGCGGCATCCGGCGCGTCGCCCACGACGTGGCGGCGATCGCCACGGCCGAAGGGCTCCCGGCGCATGCGGAGTCGGTGCTGATGCGGATCGGCGAGCCGACCTGGAGCGTGCTGTGAGCGGGCCGCGCCCGACGGCGTCGGCCTCCGGAGCGCGACGTAGCGTCGACCCCCGCCCCGACGTCGTGCTGATGGCCGGCTACCACTCGCCCCAGCTCGACGTGGAAGTGCGCCTGAATACCAACGAGGCGCCGGAGCCCCCGCCCGCGGCATTCCTCCAGGCGCTCGAGGAGGAGCTCGGCCGCATCGCGTTCAACCGCTACCCGGACCGGGCGGCCTCGGCGCTGCGCCGCGCCATCGCCGAGCTCCACGGCGTGACCCCCGAGCAGGTGTACTGCGCCAACGGCTCGAACGAGGTGATCCAGTCGCTGCTCCTCGCCTACGGCGGCCCGGGGCGCTCGGTGGCGCTGTTCGAGCCGACGTACGCGCTCCACTCCCACATCGCCCGGGTGACCGGCACGGCGGTGGTCGAGGGCGAGCGCGACGAGCAGTACCTCGTCGACGAGACCGAGCTGGAGCGGGTGCTCGCCGAGGCGGGGCGCACCGGACCGGGCAACCCCGTCGTCACCTTCCTCTGCTCCCCGAACAACCCGACCGCGCGCCTCGAGCCCCGGCCGACGATCGAGCTCGTCCTCCGGCGGGCGCCGGGCCTCGTCGTCGTCGACGAGGCGTACGGCCAGTTCGCCCCGCGCTCCGCGCTCGAGCTGCTCGAGGAGAACCCGCACCTCGTCGTGATCCGGACCTTCTCGAAGACGTGGTCGCTCGCCGCGCTGCGCCTCGGCTACGCCGTCACCTCACCGGAGGTCGTCGAGTCGATGCTCCGCGTGACGCTCCCGTACCACCTGGACGCCGCGAAGCAGGCGGCGGGCGTGGTGGCGTTGCGCTTCGTCGAGGAGATGCGCGAGCGCGTCGCCCGCCTCGTCGAGGAGCGGGGACGCCTCGTGACGGCGCTCGCCGACCTCGGCGCGGAGGTGGTGCCGTCGGACGCCAACTTCGTGCTCTTCCGCACGGTCCGCCGCGACGCCGTCGAGGTCTGGAAGGCGCTCGTCGAGCGCTCGGTGCTCGTACGCGACGTCTCGTCATGGCCCCGCCTCGAGGGGTGCCTGCGCGTCACGGTAGGCACGCGCGCCGAGAACGACGCCTTCCTGGCGGCGATGCGCGCCGCGCTCGGCTGATCGAGCGGGCGGGCGCGCGACAGGGGTTCGCGAGGCGGGCGCCGCCGCGTGCCAGGCTAGGGAACATGGACGACGCCACTTCGACGGTCCCGGCGCCGGCGCCGGCCGCAACGGGCGACGACGGGGGCACGGGGGCGGGGCGGGGAGCCGCCCCGGCGCCGTCGCGCCGCGGCGAGCGCCGCCGCACGACGAAGGAGAGCGACGTCCTCGTCGTCGTCGAGCTCGACGGGAGCGGCCAGACCGAGATCGCCACGGGACTGCCCTTCTTCGACCACATGCTCAGCCAGCTCGGCCGCCACGGCGGGCTGGACCTCGTCGTGCGGACGACCGGCGACCTGGACGTCGATGCCCACCACAGCGTGGAGGACACCGGCATCACGCTCGGCGAGGCGTTCGCCGCGGCCCTCGGCGACAAGGCGGGGGTCCGTCGGTTCGCCTCGGTCTCGGTGCCGCTCGACGAGTCGCTCGTCGACGTCGCGCTCGACCTGTCCGGCCGCCCGTTCCTCCGCTACGACGTCCCGCTACCGCCGGACGCCTCCCCGCTCGGCGTCCCCGGCTTCGAGCCGCAGCTCGCCGAGGAGTTCTGGCGCGCCTTCGTCACCTCGGCGGGGGTCACGCTCCACGTGGGCCTGCGCTACGGGAGGAACACCCACCACGTGCTCGAGGCGTCCTTCAAGGCGGTCGCGCGGGCGCTGCGCGACGCGCTCCGCGTCGAGGGCAGCACGATCCCCTCGACGAAGGGGGTGCTCTAGGCGCGTGATCGCGGTCCTCGACTACGGGATCGGCAACCTGCGCTCGGCCGAGAAGGCGCTCGCGCACGTCGGTGCCGACGCGCGGCTCGTCACCTCCGCCGAGGAGGCTGAGGGGGCCGCGGGCGTAGTGCTGCCGGGTGTCGGCGCCTTCGGCGCGTGCGCCGACGCGCTGCGTGCCAGCGGGCTCGACGCCGTCGCGCTGGCGGCGATCGAGTCCCGAGTGCCGTTCCTCGGCGTGTGCGTCGGCTTCCAGCTCCTGTTCGACGACGCCGAGGAGAGCCCGGGCGTGCCGGGCCTCGGGGTGCTCGAGGGCACCGTGGAGCGGCTCGACGGCGATGTGAAGCTCCCCCAGATGCAGTGGAACGTGCTGGACCGCGTCGGGCCCGCCTCGTCGCTGCTCGCCGGCCTCGCCCCGTCGCCCTGGTTCTACTTCGTCCACTCCTACGCTCCGGTCCCGCGCGGGGCGGCGCGCGACTGCGTCGCCGCGACGTGCGAGTACGGCGGGACCGTCGTCGCCGCCATCGAGCGCGACAGCCTGTTCGGGACGCAGTTCCACCCGGAGAAGTCCGGGCTCGCAGGTCTGCACCTGCTGCGCAACTTCGTGGCGGTCTGCGACGTCGCCGGGCGGCGGCTCGGGTCACCGGTCGGGAGGGTCCGGGGAAGATGACCGGGCCGTTGGCCTTCACCATCCCGGCGCTGCCCGCGATGGAGTGCATCCCCGCGCTCGACCTCCGGGGTGGCCGTTGCGTGCGGCTGCTGCGCGGCGACTACGCCGCCGAGACCGTCTACGGCGACCCGATCGAGCAGGCGGAGGCGTACCGCGACGCGGGGGCGACCTCGCTGCACGTGGTCGACCTGGACGCGGCCCGCACCGGCGAGCCGGTCAACCGGGACGTCGTGCTGCGGATCATCGAGGCCGTGCAGATACCGGTCCAGCTCGGCGGTGGCATCCGCGACGCGCAGGCCGCCGCGGACGCGCTCGAGGCCGGTGTCTCGAGGGTCGTGCTCGGCACCGTGGCGGTGGAGGACCCCGCGATGGCGCGCCGCCTGGCCGACCGCTATCCGGGGCGCGTCGCGCTCGGGCTCGACCACCGTCGCGCCCCCGTCGGCCGCGGGAGCCGGCGGCAGCGACGTGAGGTGGCGCTTCGCGGCTGGAAGGAGGGGAGCGGGATCGAGCTCACCGAGGCGCTCGCGCAGCTCGAGGACGCGCCCCTCGGCGCGGTGATCGTCACGGACATCGACCGTGACGGGACGCTCGAGGGTCCCGACCTTCCCGGCTACGAGCTGGTCCTCGGCTCGAGCAGCCTGCCGATCGTCGCCTCGGGCGGGATCGGCGGAGTCGACGACCTGCGGGCGCTCGCCGCCTTGGAGGTCGAGGGCCGGCACCTGGCCGGCGCCATCGTCGGGCGGGCGCTGCTGTCGGGGGTCATGTCGCTCGAGGAGGCGATGGCGGCGTGCGCCCGATGATCCCGCGGCGCGCCGGTACGGGTCGAGGCGAGACGCTCCCGCCGAGGCGCTCGCGCCTCCTCGCAGCGGCCCGGTAGTCCGGCGTGCGCACGGTGCGGGTCATCGCCTGCCTGGACGTCGACGCGGGCCGCGTCGTGAAGGGCGTGCACTTCGTGTCGCTCAAGGACGCCGGCGATCCCGTCGCCCTCGCCCGCCGCTACGACGCCGAGGGGGCCGACGAGCTCGTCTTCCTCGACATCACGGCGTCGAGCGACGACCGGGAGACGATGGTCGACGTCGTGCGGCGCACCGCGGACGAGGTGTTCATCCCGCTCACGGTCGGCGGCGGCGTGCGCAGCATGGAGGACGCCCGGGCGCTGCTGCGCGCCGGCGCCGACAAGGTCGCCGTCAACTCGGCCGCGCTCGCCCGCCCCCAGCTCGTCGGCGAGATCGCCGCGACCTTCGGCAACCAGTGCGTGGTCGTCGCGATCGACGCCCGGCGCCGTGAGCGCGGCGGTGGCTTCGAGGTCTACACCCACGGCGGCCGCCGGGCGACGGGGGTGGACGCGCTCGGCTGGGCCGTCGAGGCCGCCTTGCTCGGAGCGGGCGAGCTGCTCGTCACCTCGATGGACCGCGACGGGACGGAGTCGGGTTACGACCTGGACCTGCTGCGGGCGATCACCGACGCCGTGGAGGTCCCGGTCGTGGCGTCGGGGGGCGTCGGCACGCTCCAGCACCTCGTCGAGGGCGCGCTCGAGGCCGGGGCCGACGCGGTGCTGGCGGCGTCGATCTTCCACTACGGGACCTACACCATCGCCGCGGCGAAGGAGTACCTGGCGGCCCACGGCGTGCCGGTGCGCCCGCCGGGCGCCTGAGGGCGACGGCCGCCCCGAGCGGGGTGCCCGGCGCCGGGGCCGGGGCGCGGACGCACTACCGTGCATGGCGTGACGAGCGATGATGCGAGCCGGGAGGACGTCCACCTCGGCCAGGCCAAGCAGGCGATCACGATGCTCAACGACCGCGTGCTCGTCCAGGTCCCGCCCGCCGAGGGGGAGCGCCGCTCGCGCGCCGGGATCCTCATCCCCGCGACCGCGCAGGTCGCGAAGCGCCTCGTCTGGGCCGACGTCGTCGCGGTCGGCCCGCACGTGCGGACGATCAAGGCCGGGGACAAGGTCCTGTTCAACCCGGAGGAGTGCTTCGAGGTCGAGGTGCAGGGCGAGGCGTACCTGATCCTGCGCGAGCGGGACATCCACGGCATGGCGTCCGAGCGCCTCGACGGCGGCACGGGGCTGTACCTGTGAGCGTGCCGGCCGGCGGCGCGGCGACCCGCGGCACGGCCGGCGCCCGATCCGTGGAGGCCCCGCTCCAGGCGACGGCGATCGACGCCTCGCCCGACCAGCTCGCCGAGGTGCGCTTCGGCGCCGACGGCCTCGTCGTCGCCGTCGTCCAGGAGGTGGCGACCCGCGAGGTGCTGATGGTCGGCTACATGGACGCCGAGGCCCTCCACCGGACGCTGTCCAGTGGCCGGACGTGGTTCTGGAGCCGGAGCCGGCGCGACTACTGGTGCAAGGGGGAAACCTCGGGCGACCGCCAGTGGGTGCGCTCGGTCTCCTACGACTGCGACGGGGACGCGTTGCTGGTCGAGGTAGTCCAGGAGGGCCGTGGCGCGTGCCACACCGGCGAGCGGACGTGCTTCCACCGCTCGTTCGGCACGTCCTAGGCGGCGTGCGATGGCCGTCACCGGCTTCGACCGCTTCGTCGAGCTCGCCCGCGACCACACCATCGTCCCCGTGTGGGAGGAGCTGCTCGCCGACACGTTGACCCCCGTCGGCGCGTTCCGTGCCGTCGTCGGCGACGGGCCGGGCTTCCTGCTCGAGTCGGCGGAGCACGGCGAGCGCTGGAGCCGCTTCTCGTTCCTCGGCCGCTCGCCGGTCGCCACGCTGTCGGCGCGCGGGCGCGAGCTGACCGTCGTCGAGGGCGCCGTGGCGCGCTCGGTCCCGCTCGACGCGGGCGTGTTGGCCTGCCTGGAAGGACTGCTCGGGGCGTACCGCTCCCCGGAGCTGGCGGAGCTGCCGCCGCTGCACTGCGGGGTCGTCGGCTACCTCGGCTACGACGTGGTCCGCGAGATCGAGCGGCTGGGACCCCCACCGACCGACGACCTCGGCCTGCCGGATGCCGTGGTCTCCGTCGTCGGCGAGCTCGTCGCGTTCGACCACTGGCGCAGCCGTGTCGTGCTCGTGGACAACGTCGTGCTCGACCCCGACGGCACCGGCTCCGCCGAGGGCGCCCCGGCCTCCCGGAATCGGGCCGGCCTGCGGCGGCGCTACGAGCTGGCGCTCGAGCGGCTCGCGGCGCTGCGGCGCGACCTCGAGCGTCCCGTCGCGGAGCCGCTGACCGCGCCGCCCGACCGCACGGAGCGCCTCGAGGACGGCTCGGTGCGCCGCGTGCTCAGCTCGCGGGGCTACCAGGACGCCGTCGAGGCCGCCAAGGAGTACATCCGCGCCGGGGACGCCTTCCAGATCGTGCTCTCCCAACGCTTCGACCTGGAGCTCGGGGCCGATCCGTTCGACGTCTACCGGGTCCTTCGCCAGGTGAACCCGAGCCCGTACATGTTCTTCCTCCGCCAGGGAGGGGTGTCGGTCGTCGGGGCGTCGCCCGAGCCGATGGTCCAGCTGCAGCAGGGCCGGGTCGTCTCTCGCCCGATCGCCGGGACCCGGCCACGGGGGGCGAGCGAGGAGGAGGACCGCCGACTCGCCGCCGAGCTCCTCGAGCACCCGAAGGAGCTCGCCGAGCACGTCATGCTGGTCGACCTGGCGCGCAACGACGTCGGGCGGGTGGTGCGCTTCGGGACGGAGAACGTCGACGAGCTGATGACCCTCGAGCGTTACAGCCACGTCATGCACCTCACCTCGGAGGTCTCCGGGGAGCTCGTCGAGGGAAAGGGGCCGATCGACGTCCTCCGGGCGACGATGCCGGCCGGCACGGTCTCGGGAGCGCCGAAGGTGCGGGCGATGGAGATCATCGACGAGCTGGAGCCGACGAAGCGCGGTCCCTACGCCGGGATCGTCGCCTACCTCGACTTCTCGGGCAACCTCGACACGGCGATCGCCATCCGCACGCTCGTGGTCGGCCCCGACGGCAGCGCCTCGGTGCAGGCGGGCGCGGGGATCGTGGCCGACAGCGACCCGGTGGCCGAGGACGAGGAGTGCCGGAACAAGGCCCAGGCGATCCTCGCCGCGGTCGCCGGCGCCCGGCGCATCGCGGCCGAGCGGCAGGGCCCGGGCGAGCCGGGCGCCGGGGTCCTGGCGTCACGGCCGGCCGCCGGCCGGGGCAAGGACGTGCCCGGCGGGCCGGGCGTCGTGGGGGAAGGCCGGCGGGCCGGCGCGGGCGTCGGCGGTGCCGCCCATGCCGCGGCCGGGCGCGCCGGGGAGGAGGGGCCGTGAGCGCGGCGCGCCTTTCGACGGCGGAGACCTACCAGGCGCTCCACGACGGCGTCGTCGGACGGGTCACCGAGCGCGACGTGGTGCGCGTCGCCGGCCCCGACGCCGTCTCCTACGTCCAGGGGCAGGTCAGCCAGGACGTCGCCTCCCTCGCGCCGGGCCAGTCGGCCGAGGCGCTGCTCCTGTCGGTGCAGGGCAAGCTCGAGGTCTACGTGCGCGTGACGCTCCTCGGGCCCGAGGAGCTCCTGGTCGACGTCGAGCCCGGCTGGGGCGACGTGGCGTTCGAGCGCCTCCGTCGCTTCAAGATCCGGGTCAAGGCCGATCTCGAGCAGGCGACGTGGCGACTCGCCGAGCTGCGGGGCCCCGCCAGCGCGGCGGCCCTCGCCGCGGCCGGCCTCGATGCGGGCGCGATCGGCGCGGTCCCGATCCCCGTCGCGTGGCCCGGGCTGGTCGGCATCGACCTGCTCGGCCCGTCGGCGACCCTGCCCGACGGCGTGCCCGAGGGTGACGAGGCTGCGTTCGAGGCGGCCCGGATCGAGGCCGGGCAGCCCCGCATGGGCAGCGAGCTGACCGATCGCACGATCGCGCAGGAGGCCGGCGTCGTCGAGCGGACGGTCAGCTTCACGAAGGGCTGCTACACCGGCCAGGAGCTCGTGGCACGCATCGACTCACGAGGCAACCGCGTCCCGCGGCTGCTGCGCGGCCTCGTCTTCGCCGAGTCGTCGCCGGACCGACTCCCGGCGGTGGGGGACACCGTGGCGATCGACGGGAAGGAGGTCGGCGTGCTGACGAGCGTGGCCTGGTCGCCGCGGACCTCCTCGCCGGTGGCGCTCGGCTACCTGCGCCGTGAGGTCGTCCCCCCGGCCGAGGCCGTCGCCACGTCGGCGTCCGGCGAGCTCGAGGTGGCCATCGAGGCGCTTCCCCTCGTACCCTGAAGTCCGGCGCGAGGAGGCGGGCATGACCGAACCGCTGGCGGAGCGAGCGGCCGAGGTGGCCGACGCGACGGACGTGGTCTTCCGACCGGTGCGGGCCGGCAACGCCTTCGAGGAGACGGTCGAGCGCCTGCTGAGCGTCGTCAAGCTCGGTCTCGTCCAGGAGGGCGAACGCCTGCCGCCCGAGCGCGAGCTGGCGGGGCGCCTGGAGGTGAGCCGGATGACGCTGCGTGAGGCGATCCGCGCCCTGCAGCAGGCCGGCTTAGTGGAGTCCCGCCGGGGGCGCCACGGCGGAACCTTCGTCATCGCGCGACCGCGCGACGCCTCGGCGGCGTCCCTGCCGCGCCCGGCCGGGGCGGGCGAGGCAGGCCTGGTGGACGCCCTCGTGATGCGCGACATCCTCGAGGTCGGTGCGGTCGGCGTCGCCGCGGCGCGCTTCGCCGCCCGGGGGCACGAGCCCGCCGCGGAGCGGGCCCACCTGGAGGGCCGCCTGCGTGAATGCCAGCTGGCCGAGCTTCGCGGGTACCGCCGGGCGGACTCCCGGCTGCACCTGGCGGTCGCCGAGGCGACGGGCTCCCCGTCGCTCGTCGCCGCGATCGCCGACGCCCGGATGCGCGTCAACGACCTGCTCGAGAAGATCCCCCTCTTCGCGGTCAACCTCGCCCACTCGAACGAGCAGCACGCGGCGATCGTCGAGGCGTTGCTCGGCGGCGACGTCGAGGGGGCCCGCGCCGCCATGGCCGACCACCTGGAGGGGACCGCCGCGCTCCTGCGTGCCTTCCTCGGCTAAACGTTTGGCGCTGTGTCCGATGGCGGACAACGAAAACAGCGCCAAACCTTTGCACAAGCCTTGACACTGCCCCGCACCCCTGCGACAGTGGCGCAAAGTTCGCTAAGGGCTCGCAATAGTCCATTTGGCGCTCTACGCCGGCGGCCGCGCCGCGGACCACGGCAAGGGGGTGGGTGCGATGGCGACCGTTCCGGGGACGGCTGCTCCGAGACAGCCCGGGCACATCGACGAGGACGTGGCCAAGCTCCATGCGCTCGGCTACGCGCAGGAACTCCGCCGCCGAATGGGCGGCTTTTCCAATTTCGCGGTCTCGTTCACGATCATCTCGGTCCTGTCCGGGTGCCTCACGCTCTACTACTTCGGGATGCAAGAAGGCGGCCCCGTCGACATCGTCTGGGGCTGGATCCTCGTCGGGGTCATGACGACGGTCGTCGGCCTCGGGATGGCGGAGATCGCTTCGGCGTACCCGACGGCGGGCGGCCTGTACTACTGGTCGGCGAAACTCGCGAAGAGCCAGCCCGGCGCCTGGAGCTGGTTCACGGGGTGGTTCAACCTCCTCGGCCAGGTCGCGATCACCGCCGGCATCGACTACGGCTTTGCCTTCTTCTTCACGTCGTTCCTCAACATGACGACGGGCTACCCGACGACGGCTGGCTACATCCTCATCATTTACGCCGGCATCCTCTTGATCCACGGTTTCCTGAACACCTTCGGGGTGCGCGTCGTAGCCCTTCTGTCGGACATCTCGGTCTGGTGGCACCTCCTCGGCGTGTTGATCATCGCTGGAGTGCTTGCCTTCGTCCCGAGCCACCACGCCTCGGCCTCGTTCGTCTTCACGAAGTTCGTCAACCTCTCGGGCTTTCACTCCGTGCTGTACGTCTTCTTCATTGGGCTGTTGATGGCCCAGTACACGTTCACCGGCTACGACGCCTCCGCCCACATGTCGGAGGAGACGAGGAACCCCGACTTCGCCGCTCCGAGGGGGATCGTCAACTCGATCGTCGTGTCCCTCATCGCCGGCTGGATCCTCATCCTGTCCATCACGTTCGTCATCCCCACGAACTCGGCTGTCTACACGAAGTACGGCCTCCAGGAGTTCGCTCCCGTGCTCATCTGGACTGCCGCGATCGGCCGCCACGGCGCCGAGCTCCTGCTCGTGATCGCGTTCATGGCGCAGGCTTACTGCGGAATGGCGTCGGTCACGGCCAACTCTCGCATGTTGTACGCCTTCAGCCGGGACGGCGCGGTGCCGGGCCATCGGCTCTGGCACCGCATCAACCCACGCACGAGGACGCCCACGAACGGCATCTGGTTCTGCGTCGTGTTCGCCTTCATCCTCGCCGTCCCGTCGATGTGGAGCGGCGTCGCCTATGGCGCCGTCACGTCGATCGCCACCATCGGGCTCTACATCGCCTACGTGACGCCGACACTGCTCCGCCGGCTCCAAGGCAAGAGCTGGGAGGGTGGTCGTTGGAGCCTTGGCAAGTGGAGCCCGTTCATCGGATGGCTCGGCGTCATCTGGGTGGTGATCATTGCCATTCTCTTCATGCTGCCGGAGTTCAGCCCGATCAACCGCGATACCTTCAACTACGCGCCGATCGCCGTCGGCGTCGTCCTGCTCTTCTCGGGTGGCTATTGGCTGCTGAGTGCCCGCAAGTGGTTCACTGGTCCGCGCGCTCAGGGCGACATGGCCACGCTCGAGAGAATCGAGCAGGAGTTCACGCACATCGAGCATGAGCTCGAGGAGGTCGATTGACGGGACGGCGCGGGTGACGGCCGGGCGGGGCTGGCTGAGGCCGGAGGAACTGACAGCGCTCGTAGACGCGGGACAGATCGACACCGTCATGGTGGCGTTCACGGACATGCAGGGCCGCCTGCAGGGCAAGCGCTGCGCCGCGCGGTTCTTCTTGGACGAGGTGTCGCGCCACGCCACGGAGGGCTGCAACTACCTGCTCGCCGTCGACGTCGACATGGCGACCGTCGGCGGGTACGAGATCTCGTCGTGGGAACGCGGCTACGGCGACTTCGTGATGCGCCCGGACATGGCGACGCTGCGCCACGTTCCGTGGAACGAAGGCACCGTGATGTGCGTCGCCGACATCGAGTGGGAGGACGGCTCGCCCGTGCGCCCCTCGCCGCGCCAGGTGCTCCAGGCCCAGGCCGCCCGGCTCGCCGAGCGGGGCTGGCACGGTCTCGCCGGCACTGAGCTCGAGTTCATCGTCTTTCGCGACACCTACGAGCAGGCCTGGACCAACGGGTACCGGGGCCTCACCCCGGCCAACCTCTACAACGTCGACTACTCGATCCTCGGCACGGGGCGCATCGAGCCGTTGCTGCGGCGCATCCGCAACGAGATGGGCGCCGCCGGCATGGTCGTCGAGTCCGTCAAGGGCGAGTGCAACTTCGGCCAGCACGAGATCGCCTTCCTCTACTCGGGGCTGGTCGAGAAGGCCGACGAGCACTCGCTCTACAAGGAGGGCGCGAAGGAGATTGCGTCGCAGGAGGGCTGCAGCCTGACCTTCATGGCGAAGTACGACGCCAGGGAGGGCAACTCCTGCCACATCCACCTGTCGCTTCGCGACGCTGACGGGGCCCCGGTGTTCGCTGGTGCGGGGGGCGAGGGCCGTTCGGCGGTCTTCGAGCACTTCCTCGCCGGTCTGCTCGCCTCGGCGCGCGAGCTCTCGCTCCTGTTGGCGCCGAACGTCAACAGCTACAAGCGCTTCGTCGAGGGCTCCTTCGCCCCGACGGCGGTCGCCTGGGGCTACGACAACCGCACGTGCGCGTTCCGCGTCATCGGTCACGGCCCCTCGCTCAGGATCGAGACCCGCGTCCCGGGGGGTGACGTGAACCCCTACCTCGCCTTGGCGGCGCTCGTCGCCGGCGGGCTGCACGGCGTCGAGCGCGAGCTCGAGCTCGCGCCGGCCTTCGGCGGCAACGCCTACGTCGGCGACTTCCCGCGAATCCCGTCCTCCCTCGTCGAGGCGGCACAGCTGTTCGAGGAGAGCGCCGTCGCGCGCGCCGCGTTCGGCGACGACGTCGTGGACCACTATATGAATATGGCCCGGGTCGAGATCGCCGCCTTCTCGGCGGCGGTGACCGACTGGGAGCGCTACCGCTGCTTCGAACGAATGTGAGCGGGGGGACAGGCATGGGCGGGTCGCCGGCAGAGCACGTGGTGCTCAACCCGGCCGACGAGCGTGCCATCGCGACGGTGCCGCTCGCCGGGCTGGAGGAGACCGACGCGGCGATCGCGCGCGCCGAGACCGCCGCGCCGGCCTGGCGGGCCGTCGGGCCCGGCGACCGGGCGCGACTGCTCCGCCGCTTCGCCGACGCCGTTGACGGGGCGATCGAGGAGCTGGCGCAGCTGGAGGTGGCCAACGCGGGCCACACGATCAGCAACGCGCGCTGGGAGGCGGGCAACGTCCGCGACGTGCTCGCCTACTACGCCGGGGCGCCCGAGCGACACAGTGGCCGCCAGATCCCGGTCCCCGGTGGCGTCGACATCACGTTCCACGAGCCGCTCGGCGTCGTCGGCGTGATCGTGCCGTGGAACTTCCCGATGCCGATCGCCTCGTGGGGCTTCGGCCCCGCCCTCGCGGCCGGCAACACGGTCGTGCTGAAGCCGGCCGAGCTGACGCCCCTCACGGCGGTGCGCGTCGGCGAGCTCGCCCTCGAGGCCGGCATCCCCGAGGACGTGTTCCAGGTGCTCCCGGGCAAGGGCTCGGTCGTCGGCTCACGCTTCGTGACGCACCCGGCGGTGCGCAAGATCTGCTTCACCGGCTCGACCGAGGTGGGCAAGGCGATCATGGCGGGCTGCGCCGAGCAGGTGAAGCGGGTGACGCTCGAGCTTGGTGGCAAGAGCGCCAACATCGTCTTCGCCGACGCGGACCTCGACCGGGCCGCGGCCAGCGCCCCCTACGCGGTGTTCGACAACGCGGGCCAGGACTGCTGCGCGCGTACGCGCGTCCTGGTGGAACAGAGCGTCTACGAGCAGTTCATGGAGCGGTTCGAGGTGGCGGTGCGCGCCGTGAAGGTCACGGACCCGACCGACCCCGACGCCGAGATGGGCCCGCTTATCAGCGCGCAGCAGCGCGACGTCGTCGCCGGCTATGTCGAGGGCGCCGAGGTGGCGTTCCGCGGCAGCGCCCCGCAGGGCCCCGGCTACTGGTTCCCACCGACGGTGCTCGCGCCGATCTCGCCGGACGCGCCGGCGTTCCGCGAGGAGATCTTCGGGCCCGTCGTCGCCGTGGTCCCCTTCGCCGACGAGGCCGACGCGGTCCGGATCGCCAACGACACGCCGTACGGGCTGTCGGGCTCGCTGTGGACGCGCGACCTCGCCAAGGCGCTGCGCGTGGCGCGCGCCGTCGAGACCGGGACCCTGTCGGTCAACTCGCACTCCTCGGTGCGGTACTGGACGCCGTTTGGCGGCTACAAGCAGTCGGGCCTCGGGCGGGAGCTCGGTCCCGACGCGCTCGACGGGTTCAGCGAGGTCAAGAACGTCTTCATCGCGACGGAGGGTTGAGGTGGCTGGCAGGCTCGAGGGCAAGGTAGCGGTGATCACGGGTGCGGCGAGCGGCATCGGACGAGCCAGCGCCACGCGCTTCGTCGCCGAAGGCGCCCGGGTCGTCATCGCCGACGTCGCCGACGCCGAGGGCGAGGCGCTCGCGGCCGAGCTCGGCTCGATGTACGTGCACGCCGACGTCACCGACCCGGCGAGCGTCCAGGCCATGTACGCCGCGGCGAGCGACGGCTACGGCGGGATCGACGTGCTGTTCAACAACGCCGGCATCTCGCCGCCCGACGACGACTCGATCCTCGACACGGAGCTCGACGCGTGGCGGCGCGTGCAGGAGGTCAACCTCACGAGCGTCTACCTGTGCTGCAAGTACGGCATCCCGCACCTGTTGGAGCGTGGCGGCGGATCCGTCCTCAACACGGCCTCGTTCGTCGCGGTGCTCGGCGCGGCGACCTCGCAGATCTCCTACACGGCCTCGAAGGGCGGCGTGCTGTCGATGTCGCGTGAGCTCGGCGTGCAGTTCGCCCGCCAGAACGTCCGGGTGAACGCCCTCTGCCCGGGGCCGGTGAACACGCCGCTGCTCCAGGAGCTGTTCGCCAAGGACCCCGAGCGTGCGGCGCGCCGCCTCGTCCACGTCCCGATGGGGCGCTTCGCCGAGCCGGAGGAGATCGCCTCGGCGGCGGCCTTCCTCGCGTCCGACGACGCGTCGTTCATCACGGCCTCGACCTTCCTCGTGGACGGCGGCGTGCACGCCGCCTACGTGACGCCGCTGTAATGGCCGCGGGTGCCCCCGTCGTCGGCATCTCGGCCTACGAGGCCGAGGCGACCTGGGGGGTGTGGCACACCCGGGCGGCGCTCCTGCCGCTGTCCTACGTGCGCCACGTCGCGGCGGCTGGCGGCGCCCCGGTGCTCCTCCCCTCGGCCGGGGACGCGGCGAGCGTGGTGGCGCGCCTCGACGCCCTCGTCCTCTCGGGCGGGCCGGACGTCGACCCCGCCCGCTACGGCGCCGAGGCGCACCCGCTGACCCAGCGGCCCCAGACGTCGCGCGACGAGCACGAGGCGGCCCTGCTGGAGGAGGCGGCTCGCCGGCAGCTGCCGATCCTCGCGATCTGCAGGGGTCTGCAGCTCGTGAACGTGGCGCGCGGCGGCACGCTCCACCAGCACCTCCCCGACGTCGTCGGCGACGAGGACCACGGGCCCGAGCCCGGGGTCTTCGGCAAGACCCCCGTCCAGGTGCGCGAGGACAGCATGCTCGCCCGCGTGCTCGGGACGACCAGCACCGTCGTCGCCTGCCACCACCACCAAGGGATCGACCGGCTCGGCGACGGACTCGACGCCGTCGCCTGGGGCGAGGACGGGACGATCGAGGCTCTGGAGGATCGGCGGGCGCCGGGCTTCCTCGCCGTGCAGTGGCACCCCGAGGAGGGGGAGGACCCCTCGCTGTTCACCTGGCTCGTCCAGGCCGCCGGCGCCCGGCGCTGACGCGCCGGGCGCGGCTCACTCGGCGGCCGCGACCTCGGGCATGCGGAGGGGGAGCGTGATCGTGATCCGCGTCCCACGGCCGTCGCCCACCGGCGACGTCACCTTGACCCGGCCGCCCATCGCCTCGGTGAGCTCGGCGACGATGGCGAGGCCGAGGCCGGTGCCGGCCGAGCGCGCGAAGTGGCGGCCGGAGGTGAAGAGCCGCTCGAAGACGTGCGGCAGGTCGTCCTGGTCGATCCCCGGACCGTCGTCCGCCACCGCCAGTGCGACGGCTCCTCCGGGCTGCTCGGCGAGGGAGACCTCCACGGACGTGCTGGCGAACTTGAGCGCGTTCTCGACGAGGTTGGCCAGGATCTGCCCGATCCGGTCGGCGTCTGCGAGCGCCACGATCGGCTGCGCCGGGACGTTGACGAGGAGCGCGACCCCGGTCGCGTCGAACTCGTAGCGCAGGGCGTCCGCCGCGTTGGCGACGGTCTGCGACAGGTCGGTCTCGACGGGCGACAGCGTGAACTGGTGCGCCTCCAGCTTCGCCAGGTCGAGGAGGTCGCCGATCAGGCGCTCCAGGCGGGTCGCCTCGGAGACGACGACGCCGGCGGCGTGGCCGAGATCGGGCACCGCCCCCTCCTGGATCGCCTCGGCGTAGCCGCGGATCGACGTGAGCGGTGTGCGCAGGTCGTGGGAGATCGACAGCAGGAACTGCCGCTGCAGGTGGCGGACGCGCGTGAGGTTCGCCGCCATGGTGTTGATCGAGGCGCCGAGGCCGGCGAGCTCGGGGTAGTCGTGCGCCGCCACGGCGACGCGGGCGTCGAGGTCGCCCGCCGCGATCCGCCCGGCCGCGACGGCCGCGGCGTCGACGCGCCGGGAGACGCGGCGGGCGATCACCGAGGCGGCCACCCCGGCGACGAGCAGCGAGATCCCGCCGGCCAGGACGAAGAACCAGACGTTGCCCGACGAGTAGCTGACTCGGCGCTCGAGGACGAGGGCGTAGGTCGTCGGTCCGGAGGTGACCTGATTGACCGACGGCAGCACGACGAGGGGTGCCGCGGCGAATGCGGTGTGGTGGTTCACGCCCGAGACGGCCTGGCCGCGCGCGAGCGCCTTGGTCTCCGAGGCGGCGACGCTCACGTCGAGGGCGGGCACGGCCGAGACGAGCCGGCCGGTGGGCCCGATGGTGAGGATGCTCTTGCCCGTGATCCCGGCGACCTTCTCGATCAGGGTGAGGACGTCGGAGTTGGCGATGTCGCGCGACAGGTTGGAGTCGGCGCGGAGCACCTTGGTGACGTAGACGGTCTGGCTGTAGATCGTCTGTTCGGCGCTCGAGCTCGCCGAGCGCCGAACCAGGTAGTCGCTCACGAGGCCGGTGATCAAGAGGGCACCGACGAGGACGGCGACGACGCCGAGGGTGATGCGGGTGCGCACGGCTCAGCGCGCCCGGTTCGCCCGCCCCGGGGGGCGCCCCCCGCTCAGTCGCACCGGTAGCCGACGCCCCAGACGGTCGCGAGGGGGAGGGCGTCGCCGAGCTTGCGCCGGAGCTGGCGGACGTGGACGTCGACCGTCCGCTCGTCGCCGAACCATCCGGGGCCCCAGACCGAGTCGAGCAGCTGCTGGCGCGTGAAGACGATGCCGGTGTTCTCCGCGAAGTGCGCGAGGAGGTCGAACTCGCGAGCGGTCAGGGCGACCGTCTCGTCGTTCGCCCGCACCTCCCGGCGCAGCGGGTCGACGACGACCCCGCCGACGGAGAGCGGTCCGTCGGTCGGCCGCCGGGAGCCCTCCGAGCGCCGCAGGATCGCGCGGACGCGCGCGACGAGCTCGCGGGGCGAGAACGGCTTGGTCACGTAGTCGTCGGCGCCGAGCTCGAGGCCGAGGATCCGGTCGACCTCGTCGTCGCGGGCGGTGATGATGACGACGGGGACGTCGCCCATGCGCCGGAGCTCGCGGCAGGCCTCGAGGCCGTCCATCGGCCCGGGCAGCCCGATGTCGAGGAGCACCAGGTTCGGCTTCTCCTGGGCGACGAGCTCCAGGCCCCGTCTCGCGTCACCCGCCTGCAGCACGCGGAAGCCGGCGTTGCGGAGGTAGAGGTCCACGAGGTCGGCGATGTGTCGGTCGTCCTCGATGACGACCACGGTGCCGTGCGGGCCGGTCGCCGATGCGCGCTCCTGCTCACGTGACATTGCACAAGCATGGCGCGCCGGCGGCCGGTCGGTGGTGATGTCCGGAGACCCGCCCTGGGGCGCCGGTAGGATCTGGTGGTGGCCACCTACCTGGACGGCATCGTGGCGCATCACCGCGCCCGGCTCGCGGCGGACGATCGCAGCATCGGCGACGTGGCGGCGGCCCTGGCGGGGGCGCCCGCGGCCCGGCCCTTCCTCGACGCGCTGAGCGGTGGCCGGGCGACGTCGGGGAGCGCCGGCCTCGCCGTCATCGCCGAGGTGAAGCGGCGCTCGCCGAGCAAGGGCGACCTCGCCCCCGGGCTCGACCCCGCGGCGCTCGCGCGTGCCTACGCGGCGGGCGGGGCGGCGTGCCTCTCGGTGCTGACCGAGGGGCCGCACTTCGGGGGGAGCCCGGCCGACCTCGCCGCGGCGCGTGACGCGACCTCGCTGCCGGTGCTGCGCAAGGATTTCACGGTCGGCGAGATCGACCTCTACGACGCCCGGGCGATGGGGGCAGACGCGGTGCTGCTCATCGTGGCGGCACTCGACGACGACGAGCTCACGCGCTTCGTCTCACTGGCGGAGCGCCTCGGGCTCGCCGCGCTCGTCGAGGTGCACGACGAGGACGAGCTCGACCGGGCGCTCGGCGCCGGCGCCAGGCTCGTCGGCGTGAACCAGCGCGACCTGCGCACGTTCGAGGTCGACACCGATCTGGCGGCCCTCTTGCGGGCGCGCATCCCCGACGAGATCGTGAGCGTCGCCGAGTCGGGCATCACCGACGCGGCCGACGTGCGCCGGCTCGCCGCAGCCGGCTTCGACGCGATCCTCGTCGGCGAGGCGCTCGTCACCGCCGCCGACCCCACCGCCGCGCTGCTGGAGCTGCGGGGCCTCGATGAGGTCAGCGGCGACGTCGAGGTGAGCGGGACGGTGGCCTGAGGGTGTTCGTGAAGATCTGCGGGATCACGAGTGAGCAGGACGCGCTGCTCGCCGTGGCGATGGGCGCCGACGCCGTCGGCTTCGTCTTCGCCCCCTCGCCGCGCCAGATGGCCGCGGGCGCCGTCGCCCAGATCGCGAGGCGGCTGCCGCCCGAGGTGGTCACCGTCGGGGTCTTCCGGGACGCGCTCCCCGAGCGCGTCGTGGAGGTCGTCCAGCAGGCGGGGCTGCGCGCCGCGCAGCTGCACGGCCGCGAGACGCCCGAGGCGTGCTCCTACGTCTCGGGGCGCGTCCCCTTTGTCATCAAGGCGTTCGCTGTCGGCGACCCGGCCCTCGACCAGGTCGGCGACTACAACGCCGATGCGCTGCTCGTCGACGCGCCCACGCCCGGTTCGGGCAAGGTGTTCGACTGGCGCTTGGCCGAGGGCCTCCCGCGGGCGCGCCGGCTCATCCTGGCGGGGGGGCTCACCGCCGAGAACGTCGGCGACGCGATCAGCCGCGTGCACCCCTGGGGGGTGGACGTGAGCACCGGCGTCGAGGCGTCGCCCGGTGAGAAGGACCCCCGCAAGGTGCGGGCGTTCGTCCAGGCGGCGCGTGCCGCATCGCCCGAGGAGTACGAGCCGGGCGCCGACGGGCCCTACGACTGGCAGGAGGAGCTGTGACGGTGACGTCCGACTCGCTCATGGGCGAGCCCGGGCCCGGAGGGCGCTTCGGCGAGTTCGGCGGCCGCTTCGTCCCCGAGACCCTCGTCCCGGCCTGCATGGAGCTGGAGGCGGCCTTCGCGGAGGCCTGGGGCGACCCGCTCTACCGGGCCCGTCTCGATGGCCTGCTCGCCGACTACGCGGGACGGCCGACGCCGGTGACCGAGTGCCACCGGCTCTCCGAGCGCCTCGGGGTTCGCGTGGTACTGAAGCGGGAGGATCTCGCCCACACCGGCTCGCACAAGATCAACAACGTCCTCGGCCAGGCGCTGCTCGCCGAGCGGATGGGCAAGACGCGGCTCATCGCCGAGACGGGCGCCGGCCAGCACGGCGTCGCCACGGCGACGGCCGCCGCCTTGCTCGGCCTGTCCTGCGTCGTGTTCATGGGCGACGTCGACATCCGTCGCCAGGAGCTGAACGTTTTCCGTATGCAGCTGCTCGGGGCGGAGGTGCGTCCTGTCTCCTCGGGGAGCAGGACGCTGAAGGACGCGGTGAACGAGGCGCTTCGCGACTGGGTCGCGACCGTCGAGACGACGCACTACTGCCTCGGCTCGGTGATGGGGCCCCATCCCTACCCGTACATGGTGCGCCAGTTCCAGCGGGTCATCGGCGACGAGGCGCGCGAGCAGTGCCGCAGCCTTCTCGGCGGCGCCGACCCCGACGTGGTGGTCGCCTGCGTCGGCGGCGGCTCGAACGCGGCTGGCACCTTCGCCGGCTTCGTCGACACGTCGGCGGCCCTCGTCGGGGTGGAGGCGGCCGGGGGAGCGGCGATCGGCAGGGGGACGCCCGGCGTCGTGCACGGGATGCGCTCCAACTTCTTGCAGGACGAGTTCGGCCAGATCCTCCAGGCGCACTCCATCTCCGCCGGCCTCGACTATCCGGGGATCGGACCTGAACACGCCAACCTCGCCGCGTCGGGCCGCGCCCGCTACGACTCGGTCGGCGACGAGGAGGTGCTCGACGCCTTCCGCCTGCTCGCCCACACCGAGGGGATCATCCCGGCGCTCGAGCCTGCGCATGCCCTGGCCTGGCTGGCCCGGGCGGTAGCGGCGGGTGAGATCGCTCCCGGCTCGACGGTGCTCGTCACGCTCTCGGGGCGCGGCGACAAGGACGTTCAGCAGGTGAAGGAGATGGGCCGTTGAGCGCGCCGCCGGGCGATCTGGCCGCGGCGCCGCCCGACGAGCGCGGCACGGCGCGCGGGACCGAGCCGGGCGCCTACCGGCGGGGGGCGCTCGAGCAAGCGCTCCGAGCCCGGCGCGACGAGCGGCGCAAGCTCCTCGTGCCCTACGTGACCGGCGGCCTCGGCGAGGACTGGCTCGACACCGTGCGCGCCGTCGCGGCGGCTGGCGCGGACGCGGTCGAGATCGGCATCCCGTTCTCGGACCCCGTCATGGACGGCCCGGTCATCCAGGCGGCGTCGCAGCGTGCGCTCGAGGCGGGGGCGACGCCGGTCGGGATCGTCGACGCGCTGCGCGGCGCCGAGGTCGACGTCCCGCTCGCGGTGATGACGTACTACAACCTCGTCGCGCGGGCCGGTTGCCGGCGCATGGCGTTCACGCTCGCGTCCTCGGGCGTCGCGGCCGCCATCCTGGCGGACCTGCCCGTCGACGAGGCCGGGGAGTGGGTCGCCGAGGCCGACGCCGCCGGCGTCGAGACGGTGCTCTTGGCCGCCCCGACCACCCCCGACGACCGGTTGGTGCGCATCTGTGCCCGTAGCCGCGGCTTCGTCTACGCAGTCGGCCTGCTCGGCGTCACCGGGGAGCGGAGCACGCTCGGCGCGTCGGCCGCGAGGATCGCCGCCCGCTGCAAGGCGGTGACGGACCTGCCGGTGCTGGTCGGCGTCGGCGTCTCGAACGCGGAGCAGGCACGCGAGATCTGCGCCGTCGCCGACGGCGTCGTCGTCGGCTCGGCGCTCGTGCGCCGCCTGCTGGAGGGCGCCGGTCCCGAGGGGGCGGCGCGCTTCGTCGGGGAGCTGCGCCAGGCGATCGACGCCGGCTGACTCCGAGCGGGACGGCCCGCCGGAGGGCACCGCGGGTCTCGGGCAGCGCCGGCACGGCGTTGTGCCCGTTGTGCCCGTTGTGCTCGTTGTGCTCCGCGATGTGCATGACTATGCGCTCTGCTGTATTCTCATTCCATGCCCACCTCGAGCGCCCCGTGAAGGCCGGCGTCGTCGGCGCCTCCGGTTACCTGGGCGCGGAGCTGCTCCGGCTGCTCGCCGGCCATCCCGAGCTGGAGCTGGTCGCGGCGCAGGCGGACTCGTCGGCGGGCTCGCGACTGAGCGCGCTGTACCCCGGGCTCTCGGGCGCCTACGGGGGACTCGTCCTCGGCGAGGTCGACGCGGACGCGCTCGGCGGCTGTGATGTGGTGTTCGTCGCCGTGCCGTCGGGCCGCTCGCAGGAGCTCGTCGCGTCGCTCGTCGACCGGGCGGGCTGCGTCGTCGACCTCGGGGCGGACTTCCGGTTGAAGGACGCCGGCGCCTACGACACCTGGTACGGCTTCACCCACTCGGCGCCGGAGCTCCTGGCGCGCTCGGTGTACGGCCTGCCGGAGCTGTTCCGCAAGGAGCTGGCGGGCGCGTCGCTCGTCGCGTCACCGGGCTGCTACGTCACGGCGGCCTCGCTCGCGCTCGCCCCACTCGTGGCGGCGGGCGCGATCGAGCGCACGGGGATCATCGTCGACGCGGCGAGCGGGACCTCCGGGGCCGGGCGGGCGCTCTCGCCGGAGACCCACCACGGTGCCGTCAACGAGAGCTTCACCGCCTACAAGCTCCTGAACCACCGCCACACGCCCGAGATCGAGCAGACGATCGGTGCGCAGGTGCTGTTCACGCCGCATATGGCCCCGATGACCCGGGGCATCCTCGCCACCTGCTACGGACGGGCGAGCGGGCCGACGTCGACGGAGGAGGTCCTCGCGGTGCTGTCGACGGCCTATGCCGGCGAGCCGTTCGTCCAGGTCGTGGAGGAGGTGCCGGCGACGCGGGAGACCTACGGCTCCAACAACGTGCGCATCACCGCCCGCTACGATGCCCGCACCGGCCACGTCCTCGTGCTCTCGGCGATCGACAACCTCACCAAGGGCGGCTCGGGCCAGGCGCTCCAGGCCGCGAACGTCGCCCTCGGCCTGCCGGAGACCGCGGGCCTGCCGCGCGTGGCGGTGACCCCGTGAGCGTCACCGCCCCGCGGGGCTTCGCAGCGTCGGGGATCGCCTGCGGCATCAAGGAGGGTGGCGCGCTCGACCTCGCCCTCGTCGCCGCGGACCCGGCGGGACCGGTGGCGGCCGCGGCGACCTTCACGACCAACGGCGCCGCCGCAGCGCCGGTCCGCGTCAGCCGGGAGCACCTCCAGGCGAGCGGCGGGCGCGCCGGAGCGGTGGTGGTCAACAGCGGCTGCGCCAACGCCGCGACCGGCGCGCTCGGCATGGCCGCCGCACGCAAGAGCTGCGAGGCGGTGGCGTCCGCCCTCGGCCTCACGTCCGCGCAGGTGCTCGTCTGCTCGACCGGCCTGATCGGCATCGAGCTTCCGCTCGACCGGCTCCTCGGCGGGATCCCGGAGCTCGTCGCGGCGCGGGGAGCGAGCGAGGAGGCGTCGCTGCTCGCGGCCCGGGCGATCATGACGACCGACACCCACCCGAAGCAGGCGCTCGTCCGCCAGTCGGGCTTCGCCGTCGGGGGCATGGCGAAGGGCGCCGGCATGCTGGCGCCGAACATGGCGACGATGCTCGCCGTGCTGACGACCGACGCGGCGGTCGCTCCCGTGGACCTGGCCGTCGCCCTGCGGTTCGCGGTCGACCGCTCCTTCAACTCGCTAACGGTCGACGGCTGCACCTCCACCAACGACACCGTCGCGGTGCTGGCGAGCGGCGCCGCCGGCCCGGTCGACCTCGACGAGCTCGCCGAGGCGCTGGCGGCGGCCTGTGCCCACCTGGCCTTCCAGCTGGCCGAGGACGCCGAGGGCACGACGCGAGTCGCCCGGATCCACGTCGCCGGGGCGGCGAGTGACGAGGACGCCCGCCGGGCGGCGCGGCGCGTCGCCGAGAGCAACCTCGTGAAGACGTCGCTGTACGGGGCCGACCCGTACTGGGGCCGGATCCTGAGCGAGCTCGGCTCCGCCGGTGCCGCGTTCGACATGGACCGCGTCACCGTCGCCTACGGCAGCACCGTCGTCTGCGCCGGAGGCGTCGAGGTGTCCCATGACCGCGACGAGGTCGCGGCGTACCTGTCGGGTCCGGAGGTCGAGATCAACTGCGACCTCGGGATGGGCGACGGGCGGGGGACCATCCTCACCACCGATCTCGGGCACGGTTACATCGACGAGAACATGAGGACCTCGTGAGCGTCGCCCCGTCGCTCACGGCGGGCCTCGACCCGCAGACGAAGGCCGCGGTCCTCGCCGAGGCCATCCCGTACATCCGGCGCTTCTCGGGGCACGTCGTCGTCGTGAAGTACGGCGGCAACGCGCTCGGCGCCGCCGAGGGCGCCGAGGGCGAGGCGGGGGTGCTGGCCCGCTTCGCCGAGGACGTCGTGCTGATGCGCTCGGTCGGGATGCTGCCCGTCGTCGTTCACGGCGGCGGTCCCCAGATCGGCGAGCTGATGCGTCGCCTCGGCAAGACGCCGGAGTTCCGAGACGGCCAGCGCGTGACCGACGCCGAGACGCTCGACATCGCCCGGATGGTGCTCGTGGGCAAGGTCAACCGGGACATCGTCGGCGCGCTGAACGTGCACGGGCCGCTCGCGGTCGGGCTCTCCGGGGAGGACGCCGGGCTGATCACGGCCTCGGTGCGCGATCCGGCGCTCGGCTTCGTGGGCGACGTCGTCTCCATCGACCCGACCATCGTGAAGCGGCTCGTCTCCGAGGGGCTCGTGCCGGTGCTCGCGACGATCGGCTCCGACGCCACGGGCCAGGCGTACAACATCAACGCCGACACCGTGGCGGGTGCGGTCGCCGAGTCGCTCGGGGCGGAGAAGCTCGTCTTCCTGACCGACGTGAGCGGGGTGCGCGCCGATCGCTCGGACCCCGACAGCCTGCTCACCTCGCTCACCGCCGACGGTCTCGACGCCCTCGTGGCGAGCGGGGCGATCGAGGGGGGCATGATCCCAAAGGCGCGTTCCTGCGCGCGCGCCGTCCGCAACGGCGTGCGCAGCGCGCACGTCCTCGACGGGAGGGTGCCGCACGCCCTCCTCCTCGAGCTCTTCACCGAGCAGGGAGTCGGGACGATGGTGACGGCGCCGTGAGCCACCTCATGCCGACCTACCGGCCCGCGCCGGTGCGCTTCGTCAGCGGCTCGGGCAGCCGCCTCGTCGACGACGCCGGGCGTGAGTACCTCGACTTCCTCTCGGGCCTCGCCGTCACCTCGCTCGGCCACGCCCATCCGGCGGTGCGCGACGCGCTGTGCCACCAGGCGGGGACGCTCCTCCACGTCTCGAACCTGTTCGAGAACGCCTTCGCCGAGGACGTGGCGGCCCGCCTCGACGTCCTCATCGGCGACGGGACGCCGGCGGGCGGCAAGGTCTTCTTCTCGAACTCCGGGGCCGAGGCGAACGAGTGCGCGATCAAGCTGGCGCGGCGCTTCGGCGGCCATGGCCGTCATGTGGTGGTCTCGGCCTACAACTCCTTCCACGGGCGCACCCTGGCGACGCTGCACGCCACGGGCCAGCCGACCAAGCACGAGCCGTTCGCGCCGATGCCGGAAGGCTTCCGCCACGTCGTGTACGGGGACGTGGACGCGCTCGCCACCGCAGCGGACCCGACCGTCGTCGCGGCGGTGCTGGTCGAGGCGATCCAGGGCGAGGGCGGGGTCGTCGTCCCGCCCCCCGGCTACCTCGCCGACCTACGGGCGCTGTGCGACGAGCGCCAGATCCTGCTCGTCCTCGACGAGGTCCAGACCGGCCTCGGCCGGACCGGGCGGTGGTTCGCCTTCCAGCACGAGGAGATCCAGCCCGACGTCGTCACCGTGGCGAAGGCACTCGGCAACGGTGTCCCCGTCGGCGCCTGCTGGGCGCGCGCCGACGTGGCCGACGTCTTCGTCCCCGGCGACCACGGCTCGACCTTCGGCGGCCAACCGCTCGCCCTGTCGGCGGCGAAGGCCACGCTCGAGACGATGGTGGCGATCGACGCGCCCGCGCTCGCGCGCGACACGGGCGCCTACCTCGCCGCGGCGCTCGGGCGGCTTCCAGGCGTGACCGGCGTGCGCGGCGCAGGCCTGCTCCTCGCCGCGCTGCTCGAGCAGGGCCTCGACGCGAGCGAGGTGGTCCGCGCCGCGCTGGAGGAGGGACTCGTGGTGAACGTTCCGGCCCCTGGCGTCGTCCGGCTCGCCCCGCCCCTCATCGTGAGCCGGCAGGAGTGCGACGAGGCGGTGGCGATCCTGGCCGGGGTCCTCGACAAGTTGGTCTCGGCGGCCGGTGGGAGCGGTGGGGTGGCGTCGTGACCCGCCACGTGCTGCGGCTGAGCGATCTGGACGCCTTCGAGGTCGCTGCGGTCCTCGATCTCGCCGAGGCGTCCGGCGTCGACGCCGTGCTGGCCGGGAAGGGTGCAGCGCTCGTCTTCGAGCATCCCTCGGCGCGCACCCGCAACGCCGCTGAGATGGCGGTCGTCCAACTGGGCGGCCACCCCGTGACGATCCGCGGGGAGGAGATCGGCTTCGACCGCCGCGAGAGCGTCGAAGACGTCGCCCGCACGCTCGCCTGCTTCCACGGCCTGATCGCGGCGCGCGTCGCCCGCCACCGGACACTCGAGCGCATGGTGGCCGCCCTCGACGGGGCCGGCTCCGGCGTCCCGGTCGTGAACCTGCTGTCCGACTACGAGCACCCCACCCAGGCCCTCGCCGACCTGCTCACGATCCGGCAGTGCTTCGGCGGGCTGGCGGGGCGCCGCCTCGCCTACGTCGGCGACGCCAACAACGTCTGCCGCTCGCTCCTCGACGCCTGCGCGCTCACCGGTGTCAGCGTGCGCGTCGCGTCGCCGGAGGGGCACGAGCTCGGCGAGGAGGACCTCTCCCAGGCGCGCGAACTCGGGGGGACGGTGGAGCGCGTCGCGCGGCCCGAGGAGGCCGCTGAGGGTGCCGACGTCCTCTACACCGACGTCTGGGTGTCGATGGGTGAGGAGGCTGAGGCCGACGAGCGGCGCCGGAGCTTCCGCGGCTTCACGATCGACGAGGCGCTCGTCTCGCGCGCCGGGCCGGACGCCGTCGTGCTGCACTGTCTCCCGGCGCACCGGGGCGAGGAGATCACCGACGCCGTGCTCGAAGGGCCGAGGAGCCGGGTCTGGCAGCAGGCGGAGAACCGGATGCACGCGATGCGGGGGCTGTTCGCCCTGCTGCTGAAGGACGGCGCGGGGACCGCGGCGCCGGAGGCGACCCGGTGACGCGGTTCCCGAAGAACCGGCGCCAGCACGTCATCGCGCGGCTCCTCTCCGAGCACGCGGTGACGAGCCAGCCCCAGCTCGTGGAGCTGCTCGGTGCCGAGGGGGTGGCCGCGACGCAGGCGACCGTCTCGCGTGACCTCGAGGATCTCGGCGCGGTGAAGGTGCGCCTGCCGGGCGTCGACCGCCAGGTCTACGCGCTCGCCGAGCTGCCGAAGGACCAGGTGGCACCGCTCGAGCACCTCCGGAGGGTGCTCGGCGAATGGGTGGTCGAGCTCGGCACCTCGGCGAACCTCGTCGTCGTGCGCACCCCGCCCGGCTCCGCCCACGTCGTCGCCTCGGCGCTCGACCGCACCGGCCTGGAGGGCGTGCTAGGCACGGTCGCCGGGGACGACACCGTGCTCGTCATCGCCACGGAGGAGCTCGGCGGCTCGGGCCTCGCGAAGCGGCTGGCGGAGCTGGCCGAGGGATAGGAGGCCGCGCCCCCGGGCGGCCGTGACGCCGGTCGTGCGTGCCGGCGAGGGCGACCGGCCGGCGGCGGCGAGCCGGCGGGGACCCGGGGCCGCGCCAGCGGGCGGGCGACCCCGAGGAGCATGATCAGGTCGCGAGAGCGGCAGGAACCACAGGAGAGGTAGGGGAAGTGACCAAGCGCGTGGTGCTCGCGTACTCGGGCGGCCTCGACACGTCGGTGGCGGTGCACTGGCTGCGGGCCGAGCACGGTTACGAGGTGGTGGCCGTCGTGCTCGACGTCGGCCAGAGCGACGCCGACTTCGAGGCGATCCGGGCCCGGGCCTTGGCGGCGGGCGCCGTCGAGGCGGTCGTCGTCTATGCGCGCGAGGAGCTCGCACGGGACTTCGTGCTGCCGTCGCTGCAGGCGAACGCGATGTACGAGGGCCGCTACCCGCTCGTCTCGTCCCTGTCGCGCCCGCTCATCGTCCGTCACCTCGTGGCCGAGGCACGCCGCCACGGCGCGAGCGCGGTCGCGCACGGGTGCACGGGCAAGGGCAACGACCAGGTCCGCTTCGAGGTCGGGACCCGTGCCCTCGCGCCCGACCTCGACATCGTCGCCCCCGTGCGGGACTGGGGCATGACCCGGGAGGAGACGATCGACTACGCCGCGCGCTACGACCTGCCGATCACGGCGAGCAAGGAGCGGATCTACTCGATCGACGAGAATCTCTGGGGCCGTGCCATCGAGTGCGGCATCATCGAGGACCCGTGGGAGGCCCCGCCCGAGGACGTCTTCACCCTGACCGTCCCCCGGGCGTCCGCGCCGGTCGAGGTCGCCGTCAGCTTCGAGGCCGGCGTCCCCGTCGCGCTCGACGGTCGCCGGCTCCCGCTCGTGCAGCTGATCGCCGAGCTGCAGACGGTCGCCGGGGCGTCGGGCTTCGGCCGCGTCGACATCGTGGAGAACCGCCGTGTCGGGATCAAGAGCCGGGAGGTGTACGAGTGCCCGGCGGCGCTCGCCCTCGTGATGGCCCACCAGGACCTGGAGGGGCTCACCCTTGAGCGTGACGTGGCCCACGAGAAGGCGCGCCTCGAGCCGCGCTTCGCCGAGCTCGTCTACGACGGCATGTGGTTCTCACCGCTTCGCGAGGCCCTCGGCGCGTTCGTCGCCCAGACGCAGCGGCACGTCACCGGCGACGTCCGGCTCCGCTTCGCTCCGCCCGGCCACGCGAGCGTCGCCGGGCGGCGCAGCCCGGTCGGGCTCTACGACTACGGCCTCGCGACCTACGACGCGGCCGACGCCTTCCGCCACCAGGACGCCGAGGGCTACGTGCGCATCTACGGCCTCGGCATCCAGACGTGGGCGAGCCGCCAGGGCGGCGCGGCCGGCGCTGAGGGAGGCGGTGGCGCGTGACGCTGTGGGCGAAGCGGATGGGCTCGGGGCCGGCCGGGGCGATGATGGCCTTCACCGAGAGCCTCTCGTTCGACCGGGAGCTGGCGCTCGACGATCTCCACGCCTCCGTCGCCCACGTGCGGGGCCTCGGGCGGGTGAAGATCCTCACGCCGGCCGAGGTGGAGGAGCTGCTCGGTGCCCTGCGGGCGGTCCGAGCGGAGGTCTCCGCCGGGGCGTTCGCCTTCCACCCCGACGACGAGGACGTGCACACCGCGATCGAGCGGCGGGTCACGGAGCTGGTCGGGGAGACCGGGGCGAAGCTCCACACCGGGCGCAGCCGCAACGACCAGGTCGCGACGGCGCTACGCCTCTTCACGCGCCGGCGCCTCGGAGAGGTCGCCCGCGATGTGCTCGGGCTGGAGGAGGTGCTTCTCGGCAGGGCGCGCGAGGCGGGCGACCTGTACCTGCCGGGCTACACGCACCTGCAACGCGCGCAGCCGGTGCTCCTCGCGCACCATCTCCTCGCCCACGCCTGGGCGCTCGCCCGGGACTTTGACCGGATGCTCGACACCCTCGTGCGGATGGACGTCTCCCCGCTCGGCGCTGGCGCGCTCGCCGGGTCCTCGCTCCCCCTCGACCCCGACGGCGTCGCCGAGGACCTCGGCTTCTCGTCGCGCTTCGAGAACTCGCTCGACGCCGTGAGCGATCGCGACTTCGTCGCGGAGGCGCTGTTCGACTGTGCGCTCCTCGGCGTCCACCTCTCGCGCATCGGCGAGGAGATCGTCCTGTTCTCGACAGTGGAGTTCGGCTTCTACCACCTCGACGACGCCTGGGCGACGGGCAGTTCGATGCTGCCGCAGAAGAAGAACCCCGACGTCGGCGAGCTCGCCCGGGGCAAGTCCGGCCGGCTCATCGGGCACCTGTCGGGCTTCCTCGCGACGTTGAAGGGCCTCCCACTCTCCTACAACCGGGACCTGCAAGAGGACAAGGAGCCCCTCTTCGATGCGCTTGAGCAGGTCGGCCTGGCCCTCGGCGCGCTTTCCGGCCTCTTCGCGACCGTGGTCTTCGACGACGAGCGGATGCGGGCCGCCGCCGACGAGCAGACCCTCGCCGCGGTCGACCTCGCCGAGTGGCTCGTCGCCAAAGGGATGCCCTTCCGCCAGGCGCACGGCATCGTCGGTGCGCTGGCCCGGGAGGCGGCGGAGCGTGGCACGGACCTCGCCGAGCTGGTGGCGGGCCATCCGGACCTCGGGCCGGACGCGGCCGAGCTCCTCGCGCCGGGCGAGGCGGCGCGGCGGCGCCAGACGCCCGGCGGTGCCGGAAGCGCGGCGGTCGCCGTACAGCTCGAGCGGTTCGCAGGCCGGCTCGCCGACGACTGGGCGCGCCTGTTGAAGGCGCCCGGCGGGCCGCCGCCGATGAGCGCGAGGGAACGCGCGACCCAGCCGGTGAGCGGCGGGGCGGACGGCGTCGGCGTGAACGCCGACGACGAACCGGGGGAGGGCGCGGGCGCCGCCGAGCCGGGCTCGGTGGCACCGGGTTCCACCGGTGCGGGGTCTGGCACCTGAGCCCGTCGCGCCGGCGCGTGACACGCCGCTTCCTCGACCGCGACGCGCTGGAGGTGGCGCCGGAGCTGCTCAACAAGCTGCTCGTACGTGGGCCCCTCGTCGGACGGATCGTGGAGGTCGAGGCGTACCACGGAGGGCTCGACCCGGCGAGCCACGCCTTCCGGGGACCGGGGACGAGGAACGCCACGATGTTCGGGCCCCCCGGGCACCTGTACGTCTACTTCACGTACGGCATGCACTTCTGCGCCAACGTGGTCTGCGGGCCCGGCGGTGAGGCCTCGGCCGTCCTCCTCCGGGCGTTGGCCCCGCTTGCGGGCGTGGAGCTGATGCGAGCCGCGCGTCCGGCCGCCCGGCGCGACGCCGAACTCTGTGCCGGGCCGGCTCGCCTCTGTCAGGCCTTCGGCATCGACCGCTCCTTAGACGGCGCCGATCTCGTCGGGAAAGAGACGGAGATCGCCCTGCTAGATGACGGCACCCCGCCGCCTGCGGCGCCGGCGAACGGCCCGCGCGTCGGGCTGTCGAGCCGTGCCGCGGAGGCGGTATACTGGCAATGGCGCTTCGCAGTACCGGGTAATCCAGCGGTTTCACGGCCGGCTCCGCCCGGGTGGCGCACCTCGCACCTCGTGGTTTGACACACAGGGCGCAAGTGATAAGGTTTGCAGCCGCTCCGGATGGCCTAGCCACTCGGACGGGCACCGACAGGACGGTTCGTCCGCCCGTCGGAGCGCAGTGGGACAGCCCGCCTGAAACGGGTGGGGCAGTTCCGCCGAGCGCACGGGCACCTCCTTCCGAAAGGAAGCGTGCCTCGTCGTCGCTCCTTGAGAACGGAATAGGAACAGCCAAAAGCCAGTGCGGGTGACCGTCGGCACCGCTTTACGCGGACGTCGGTGGTCACAGAAGTTAATTGCACTGAGAACGGACAACGTCTGTTCTTGTGCCAGTCGGTCAGGGGCTTCCAGGCCCCGGCCGGCTCTCCAGATCAAAGCGAGGAACCCTTCGGGGGACTGAGCGAGATCTCGATGGAGAGTTTGATCCTGGCTCAGGACGAACGCTGGCGGCGTGCCTAATACATGCAAGTCGAACGAGGTTCAACCGGTGGCAACACTGGTGAAGACCTAGTGGCGAACGGGTGCGTAACACGTGAGCAACCTGCCCCGAAGACCGGGATAACACCGGGAAACCGATGCTAATACCGGATGCCCCCACGAGCCCGCATGGGTTTGTGAGGAAAGGATTCCGCTTCGGGAGGGGCTCGCGGCCTATCAGCTTGTTGGTGGGGTAATGGCCTACCAAGGCGACGACGGGTAGCTGGTCTGAGAGGACGATCAGCCACACTGGGACTGAGACACGGCCCAGACTCCTACG
>Ga0209415_10002024_pt1 | contig 38428 bp, 36 predicted proteins | sample PeaSoiSIISIP2007_FD_187696 | JGI IMG/M metagenome (GOLD analysis project Ga0209415, IMG submission 187696) | Peat soil microbial communities from Weissenstadt, Germany - SII-SIP-2007 (SPAdes) (version 2) | ecosystem: Environmental > Terrestrial > Soil > Wetlands > Peat | place: Germany...
CGGCAACCAGTATCGTAGGATCGGCGATGATCGCGCGCGCGATCGCGACGCGCTGCTGCTGGCCGCCCGACAGCTCCGACGGGTAATGCTCGACGCGATCGGCGAGCCCGACCATGGCGAGCGCTGCGGCCACGTGCTCGTCACGCTCTCGCGCCGACAGCTCGGTCAGCAGCAGCGGCAGTTCGACGTTCTCGAACGCGGTCAGCACCGGCATCAGGTTGTAAAACTGGAAAATGAAGCCGACGTTGCGCGCGCGCCATGCGGCGAGCTCGGCTTCGTCGAGTGCGGTGATATCAATGCCGCCTACGCGCAGGCTCCCGCTGTCGGGTTTGTCGATGCCTGCAATCAGGTTAAGCAGTGTGCTCTTGCCCGATCCCGACGGGCCCATCAGCGCGACGTAATCACCGGCGGCGATGTCGAATGTGATGTCGGTCAGCACCGGCACGATCTGCCCTCCGCGTCGGTAGGATTTGACGAGATTCCTGATCTCTACAACCGGCTGCGCGGTTTGATTCATACAAAAAGCGTCATCGCAAAGGACGCAAAGGAAATTCAAAGTCGAGCCTGAAACCGCCGATGAACGCCGATGAACGCAGATGAACCCCGACAGGACCTGTGGCTTTATTTTTCATCCGTGTGTATCTGTGTTCATCTGTGGCTGCACTTGTTTTTGGATTTCCCTGGCGTCCTTCGCGCCCTTTGCGGCAAGACTGTTCATTTCGTTGGTAGCGCCACGCGAGTACCATCGTGCAGCTGGTCAGACGGCCGCAGCACCACCTTGTCACCCGGCTTCACGCCCGAGCGGACCTCAAGCAGCTCGCCGATCCTGGCGCCGGTCTCGACTGCGGCCTGCCCAACCTTGTCGTCCTTGATCACGAACACCACGCTCTTGCCGTCGCGTTGTACGACAGCGGCCGGCTGCACCACGGTGCGCGCGGTGCGCTCGCCTTCCGGCATCTCCTGCGACAGAAACGCGACCTTGGCGGCCATCTCGGGCAGGATGCGCGGATCGAGCTGCTCGAAACGCACTTTCGCCATCACCGTCGCTTTCGAGCGGTCCACCGTCGGCACCAAACGGAGCAGGCGCCCGCGGAATCGCATATCGGGCATCGCATCGAGCTGGATTTCGCACGGCTGATCGAGCTTGACCTTGGCGAGATTCGACTCGGACACGTCGGCCTCGACCTCGAGCGTTGACATGTCGGCCATCGTCACTACCGCCGCCTGCGATCCCAACGCAGACGAGAACGGCGTGATCACGTCGCCGACATTCGCGTTTTTGGTCAGCACTACGCCATCGAACGGCGCGCGGATCAGCGTCTGCTCGACCGCCACCTGCGCCGCGCGATAGTTCGCCTGCGCAACTGCAATCGATGCCTGGTAACCGCTAATCGCCGACTTTGCCTTCTCGTAGCGCGCAATTGCGGTGTCGTGCGCCGCCTGCGACACGAAATTCTTGGCGAGCAGATCCCGCGAGCGGTTGAAATTGCGTTCCGCCTCGTGCAACTCGGCCTCGCCTTGCTCGAGATTGGCTTGCGCAACTTTGATGTTGGCGGCGGTCTGCTCCATGGTCGCGGTCACATCGCGGTTTTCGAGCCGCGCGATCACTTCGCCTTCCTTGACGCGCGAACCCTCGCGTACGCCGAGCCACTCGAGCCGACCGGTCGCTTTCGACGCCGCCGCCGCCTTGCGCTGCGCAACGACATAGCCGGTCGCATTGAGCAGCGTGAACGATTGCGACGGATACGCTGTCGACACTGTCGCCGGCTCGACCGGGACCGGCGCGAACATCCAGCGCCCAACCAGCACCGCCGCGACTGCTGCAACCACGCTAAGCGCGATCAACCAGAACGGGATGCGGCGGCGCGGTTTGCCGCCCGCTGTGGCGGCGTCGCGGTTGATCCTGAGCTTGGTCAAATCGGTTTCCGCCATTGACATCTTTCATGCCGGAGTTCCGGCAGATCGCAGAAAAACAAGTGAAATTTTAGCAGGAGACACTCACGACCGCTTGCACCTGAAGCGTTCGATCGGCGAGTGCATGCATGGCATCCACGCCTAGACGCTCGGCGATGCGCAGCCCGGGATCCTCGCCTTCAGTTGAACAAGCGCAGATCGGGAATGGTCTCGATCCGCATGCAAGCTTGATAAAGCTCATGCGCAAGCTGCTCTCCCCACACCGGTATTGCAAGCTGACGAAATTTGCGCTCGACGTCCTTCGGCGCATGTGGATTGCCTGGCTCGCCTTTCGTCACTTCACAACGTCCGGCGTAAGCCTCGCCGTCTTTGAGCACGATTTTGAGATCGACTGTCTGCTTGCCGGGAAACTGCGCCGTGAAAGCGGGTTCTTCGCTGACTTCGACGCGCGCCGCCAGATCGAGCACGGCCTGATTGGCGAACGTCTGCGCGCCGAAGCAATCGAGATCGGCGCGTCCGTGATGCATGATCGCCGCGACCGAAAACGGCACCGAAAAACGCGTGCCGAACAGGTTCTTCGGCCGTTTTTCGCCGAGGAATGCGACCATCTTGTAGCCGCGCACTTCCACTTTCTCCACCACTTTTGGATCCACGCGCCCGCCCGGCGCTTTGGCAAGCGCATCAAACAGCGCATCGATCGCCGAATGCACGTAGCGTCCGCTCGGATAGAGCTTGATATAGCCCTGGCTTAACGTCCATTTGCGCCCGAGATCGGCGATCACCTGCGCCGGCTTGAAATCGTCCGCGAGCAGCTTGCCGTAAGTCACGCTCGGCGCGTCGCGCGGCCCGGTGAATCCGGACTGCACCAAGCGCACCGCCATCTGCCCCATGAAATTGCCGTGGCCGGCGTAGTAGTTGCGCACCGTCGCGCCGTCGTGCATGGTCTGCCGGTTGCCGCCCATCGGTGTCGAAGCCGCGATGTTGATGGCTTCGCGCATCTGGCCCGCGTTCAGGCCGCTCAACCTGCCGACTGCGACCGCGGCGCCGATCACGCCGTACGTGCCGTGCGGCTGCACGATGGTTTTCATTTTGTAGGCACCGCCGATGCGGCCGCAGATTTCGTAGCCCAGCGCGACCGCAGCCATGAAATCCCTGCCCGGCACGCCGTGCTCCTGGGCATACGCGAGCGCTGCGGGAATCACGTGGATGCCGGGATGGCCATTGGTGTAGAAGTTGCCCTCGTCGAGTTCGAGCCACACGCCGGCGGTCGCGTTGAGCAGCGCGGCATCGAGCGGATTGCAGTGCTTGCCGCTGCCGATCACCGAAGCGCTGCCGGCACCGGCGCTCGGCAGATGGTTCACCGCGAGCGCTTTCATTTCCGGCTCCTGCATGCCGGCGGCTACCACCGCCAGCGTGTCGGCGACGAGCACGCGGCAACGCGCGAGTACCGGATCAGGTATGTCGTCGAACCGCGTTTCGCACGCAAAGCGGCTCAACACGTCGAGATAATCGGCTGTTTCAGTCGCCACTGTATTCACGTCGGGAATTATCACCGGCAACCGCCCATCCGGCGGAAAGGTTCGCCCGCCATAGTTAACCCCTTGTTGTGCCTGACTTTGGTGCAACGCAACAACCAATGCGCTGCATTGGTGCGGAAATCGGCGATTTTGGTTTGTAAGTTATTGAATTTAAAGGCACCTAAACTGGCATTACAGTTGCTTTAGGAATATGCGGACGCAATCCTTAACGCAACGAAAGGAACCATGCCTAGCGGCTTGCTACTCGGTGATATGTCAGTGGATTTCGAAGATGTGATACTGATCATCAACGCGTTCGCGATCGCGATTTTACTCGGCGTGCTTTATGTCGAAAATATCGTGGCCGTCACGACCCGCCTGATCAAGGCACTCAATCCGCTGACAATGCTGATGCGAGTCAGGTTGTGGCGAACGGTGCATAAAGTTCTGCACTGAACCCGCGCCTCTGCATCAGTCCGCTTTCGCCCAATCCTTGGCGCGGGCAAGCGCCCTGCTCCATCCCGCCATCAGCCGCCCGGCATCGGCACGCGGCATGCGCGGCTCGAATACGCGGTCGGTCTGCCATTGCGCGGAAATCTCGTTCGCATCTTTCCAATAGCCGACGGCGAGACCGGCCAGATAGGCCGCACCCAGCGCGGTGGTTTCGAAGACTTTCGGGCGCACCACGCGCACGCCGAGGACATCGGCCTGGAACTGCATAAGCAAGTCGTTCTGCGTCGCGCCGCCATCGACGCGCAGCTCGCTCAACCTGATGCCGGCATCGGATTCCATCGCGTGCAGCACATCCGCCGTCTGATACGCGATGCTTTCGAGCGCCGCGCGTGCAATGTGAGCGGCGCCGGTGCCGCGCGTCAGGCCGACGATCGTGCCGCGCGCATACTGGTCCCAGTGCGGACTGCCAAGGCCGGTGAACGCCGGTACGAAATAGACGCCGCCGTTGTCAGGCACGCTTGCGGCGAGCGCTTCGATCTCGGACGATGTTCGGATGATGCCGAGGCTGTCGCGCAACCATTGCACGACCGCACCCGCGATGAATACGCTGCCTTCGAGCGCGTATTCATCCTTGTTGTCTATGCGCCACGCAGTCGTCGTCAGCAGCTTGTTGCGCGAATGCACAGGCTTGCCGCCGGTGTGCATCAACATGAAGCAGCCGGTGCCGTAGGTGTTCTTGACCATGCCGGGCGTGACGCAGCGCTGCCCGAACAGTGCGGCCTGCTGATCGCCGCCGATGCCCGCAATCGGGATGCGCGCCGCAAACAGCTCGCCCGCGGTTTGGGCAACGACTGCGCTCGATGCCACGACATTCGGCAACAGTGCGCGCGGGATCGCGAGCAACTCGAGCAGTTCGTCGTCCCAGTCGCCGGTATGTATGTTGAAAAGCAGCGTGCGTGACGCGTTGCTGGCGTCGGTCACATGTGCGGTGCCGCCCGACAGTTTCCAGATCAACCAGCTGTCGATGGTGCCGAATGCGAGCTGTCCCGCTACGGCTTGCGTGCGAGCGCCGGCGACATTGTCGAGTATCCAGCGCAATTTGGTGCCGGAAAAGTAGGCATCGAGCACGAGTCCGGTTTTGTCGCCGAACAGCGGCTCGTGCCCCTTGGCTTTGAGCTCGTCGCAAAATGCCGCCGTACGCCGGTCCTGCCACACGATTGCGTTGCAAATCGGCTTGCCGGTACTTCGTTCCCACACCACGGTCGTCTCGCGCTGGTTGGTGATGCCGATCGCTGCGACATCGCGCGCCGCAATGCCCGCGCGCGCAATCGCCTCCGCTGCGACGCCAACCTGCGTTTCCCAGATTCCATTCGGATCGTGCTCGACCCACCCCGGCTGCGGAAAGATCTGGCGGAACTCGCGCTGCACTACCGCCTTGATCGCGCCGCCGTGATCGAACACGATCGCGCGCGAGCTGGTCGTGCCCTGGTCCAGCGCAAGTATGAAGCTCATGCCCGGCTGCCGAGAACGAGCGGTGGATAATCGGTAATCAGGCCGGCGAGGCCGAGCTTTGCGCAGCGCGCGTGCTCGGCAGGCGTCACCGCGCCATAGACGTAATTGCACCACCCCGCGGTCGACACCGCGCGCAGCACGTCGTCATCGACGATGTTGTAGTCCCACGCGATGCCTTTAATGCGCGGTCTGGTCGAGCAACCGGCGATAATCGCACCGACATCGAGCGGCCGGTGCGCGAGCAACAGACCGCAATCGACCGCGAGTTCGTCCGCGCACCGTATCACTACGTCGTGCCGGAACGACGTTATCAATAAACGGCGCTGGCGCTGGAACCGCTTGAGCACCGGCATGGCTGCCGGCAATGCTTCCGGATTCTTGATTTCGATATTCCACAGGATGTCCGGAAACGAGTCGAGAATTTCCGCCAGCAGCGGTACCGGATGCCCGACATCGCTTTCGATCTCGCGCCGCGTAAGCTCCGCGACCGCGCGCTTTTTCGGCGTCACGCGATCATGCATGATCACCGGCAGGCCGTCGCTGCTCAGCCTGACGTCGGTCTCGATGCCGTCGACGCCAAGCTTAACCGCGGCCTCGAAGGCGGCCAGCGTATTTTCCGGTACTGCGGCGTGGTAGCCGCGGTGAGCGAGTAACAACATGGGCTGGGCTGGTCACATCTGGCCGTGGTGATACCAGATAATAAACGAATCGAAGCGCCAACGAATCCGCTCGCAAACACGCGATAGCCGTCGACTCGAACACGGAGGGATGCCGCCGGCAATCCTGTGCAGCACACGCTATCCCGCGCGCCGGACTGAAGTCTGCCGCCCGTCCGGCCGGAACGTTCCACCCGCATGCTCGGACCGTGCAGCGTTTCACGGGAACAATGTGATTGTCCGGTTGTTTTTTCCCAGAAAAGTCATGTATCATTAGCCCCTGCTGAGTACTGGCCTGAACGGAGGAGGGTCCGATCAGGAGAAAAAATGGCGTTTTACGCCTTCTACGTTATCGCGATTGTTATTTTGATCCTGCACTTCACCGGCTGGCTCAAGAGCCACAACCTCGAGTGGCTGATACTGGTGCTCGCCGTGGCCGTATTCCCCGTCGTCATTTTCCTCAAGTAGCTTCGCGCCACGCCGGCGGCGCGCGCTGTGCGGGCTGCATGGCCTTTTCCAGTCGCGCTTCCACCAGCACCGGTCATTTCAGCGGCAAAGTCACGCCGCTCGCAATCGGCAGCCCCGCGAGCAATTTGGAACAAGTCTCCTGACCGATGCGGCTGTGGATGCGCATCAGGTGCGCGGTATGCGGCCGGTGATCGGGAACTTCGGATCGGTGTAGCCGGGCGTCGACGGATGTCCGGGCATGACCAGACGGTCGACCAGCGCTTCATCCCGGGCGTCGAATTTATGTTCGAGCGCGCCGAGGTACTCGCGCCAATGCTGCTCGGTCCGCGGGCCGGCGAGCACCGCCGTGACGAGTTTATTGTTGAGCACCCAGTTGAACGCGAATTGCCCCGCGGTCATGCCCCGCTTCTCGGCATGAGCCTTGATGCGTTGCGCATGCTTGAGCGACTCGCTGCGAAATTCGGCCTCGAGCATGCGCTTGTCGCTGCGGCCGGCGCGCGAATCGCGCGCCGGTTTTCTGCCGGGAGCATATTTACCGGTCAGCACGCCGCGCGCAAGCGGGCTGTACGGCACGATGCCGAGCCCGTAGTACCCGCACGCCGGGAACATCTCGGCCTCGGGCAGCCGGTTCATCGCGTTGTAGTACGGCTGCAGCACGATCGGCTGCGGCACGCCGAGCCGGCGGCACGTGTTGACGATCTCGGCAATGCGCCAGCCCTGGAAATTACTGAGCCCGAAGTAACGCGCTTTGCCCGCGCGGATCAGGTCGCCCATCACGCCGACAGTTTCTTCAGGCGGCGTATCGAAGTCGTCACGGTGCAGGTAATAAATGTCGACGTAATCGGTTTTCAGACGGCGCAGGCTGGCTTCCATTTCGTACGTCATCCATTTGCGGCCGAGTCCGCCCGAATTCGGATCGTCTGAATTCATCCTGTTTTGCACTTTGGTCGCAAGCACCCAGCGGTCACGGTGCCTCGCAATCAGCTTGCCGACCATGCGCTCGGATTCGCCTTTGGCATAGCTGTCGGCGGTGTCGATGAAATTGATGCCGGCGTCGAACGCCGAATCGACGATGCGCGCCGCGACCGCTTCGGTGGTCTGGTCGCCGAACATCATCGCGCCGAGGCAAATTGGCGACACCTTCAAACCACTGTTGCCCAGCCTGCGGTAGTCCATGCTTTTCTCCTTATCGATGGTTGTCGCCGGAGCTGTTGCGTGCAAGCAAGATGAACACCAGGCCGAGCACCGCAACCAACGTCAGCCAGCCGAATGTGCAGGTGCAGCTGCCGGTCCACTTGTACGCCGTCGCGAACGCCGCGGGTCCGGCCAGGATGCCGCTAACGCGACACGGCAGTCGGCGCGCAGCCGGCTTGTACGCCGCACGCCATTATCATTGACATGTCACAATACGCTACATAATATTTCAAGGGTATCGGATTCTCCCGTGGCCACCTCCTCCGCCAACCACCCCCGCACTCTCGCGCCGGCGATCCCGCTGCTGACCGACCGCGCCTACGAGCGCATCAAGCACGACATCATCACCTGCGCGATCGCGCCCGGCACCGAAATCACGGAGCCGCAGTTGTGCTCGAACTTCAAGCTGGGCAAGGCACCGGTGCGCATGGCGTTGACCCGGCTCGCGCACGACGGCCTGGTGCGCGCAATCCCGCGCCGCGGCTACATGGTGACCGCGGTCACGCTGAAGGACATTCACGATGTATTCGAATTGCGGCTGATGCTCGAGCCGGCGGCGGCGCGCATGGCCGCCGGCAAGGTCGACGCACAGCGGCTGCGCGTGCTCGCCGACGCATGCCGCGCGGGTTACCAGCTGGACGACGCCAAGAGCATCACGCGCTTTCTCGATGCCAACAAGGCATTTCATATCGCGATCGCGCTGGCGACCGGCAACGGCCGGCTCGCCACCATGATCGCGCAACTGCTCGACCAGATGACGCGGCTCCTGCACCTCGGCCTGGGCCTGCGCAACCGCTCGCAGGAAATGCAGCATGAGCACCGCGCACTGGTGAAGGCGCTCACACGCGGCGATGGCGAAACCGCCGAGCGCATTTCGCGCGAGCAGATCGAGGCTGCGCGCAATATGGTGCTCTCCGCGATCATGACCAGCAGTACGGTCATGAATCTCGCGATCACCGGTGATAACGGCTGACCCGGGCAGTGTAGGATATCGGCTGCGGCAGTAAGCCGCGCCGCAACGAATATGCACCACACATGCCAGGGAACCCGCCCATGAAAAAACGCCTGATCGTCGCGGTGACCGGCGCGACCGGCTCGATTTACGGCATGCGCATCCTGCAGCAGCTGCGCGCGCTCGGCGGCTGGGAATCGCATTTGATCGTGTCCGACGCCGGCGTGCTCAACGCGTGGCAGGAATACGGGCTCACGCGCAAGGACCTCGACAAGCTCGCCGACGTGGTGCACAACCCGCGCGACGTCGGCGCTTCGATCTCGAGCGGCTCGTTCATCACACACGGCATGGTGATCGCGCCGTGCTCGATGAAAACCCTCGCGGGCGTCGCGCATGCGTTCTCCGACAACCTGATCACGCGCGCGGCCGACGTGATCCTCAAGGAGCGCCGACGGCTCGTTCTGCTCGTGCGCGAAGCGCCGCTCAACCTTGCGCACCTCCGCAACATGGTGCAGGTGACCGAAATGGGCGGCGTGATCTTCCCGCCGGTGCCGGCGTTCTACGGCAAAGCCAAATCCATCGACGCCATCGTCAACCACACCGTCGGGCGCGTGCTCGATCTGTTCGACGTGCACCAGGACAGCATTGTGCGCTGGGAGGGCATGCAGGCGCCGGCCACGAAAAGCACCGCCCGGAGCAAGGGCAAGAAACGATGACCGAGAATTTCCGTGGATTCCTGGACCGCCTGCGGCACGAAAAGGAACTCGCCGAGCAGTTCGCCGAGCATGATTACCAGTCGGTCATGCGCGCGCTCGGCAAGCCGCACGCCGACGAAAAACTGCGGCAGGACACTCGAGGCCGCATGTGCATCCGCGGTTCGGCGCTCGCCGCCAAGCTACCGGTAATAGCGTGACAAACATGGACAGCGCCGTCACCGGTTCCGCGCGTTTCGGCACCTTGCACGCGCTTCCACACTGACCGCAAATCCGCCATGCCAAAATCGCCAGCGCACCATCTCATCATCGAATGCTTCCGCGCCAATTCCGGGATCTACCACGTGACGCCGGCGCAATGGGCCGCCGCGGCCAGGCGTCATAAAGCGCTCGGCAAACGGGTGACCGCGACCATCGTCTGGGACCGCGAAGGCATCGACGAGGCACTGAAAACAGCCGACATGATGCTCACCCCCAACCCGCCGCGCGAACGGCTCCGCGAGCGAGCGCCGCGGCTCAAATGGATCCAGAACCGGGGCGCCGGCATCAATCACCTGATGCCGCTCGACTGGCTGCCGGACGACATCGTGCTCACCAACAACCGCGGCGCGCATGGCGCCAAGTGCGAGGACTACTGCACGATGGCGCTGCTGATGCTGGCGACGCACATGCCGGCTTTCATGGCCCAGCAGCACGCGCGTCAGTGGAAAGCCGCCTTCTCCGCGCCGATCGCCGGCAAGACCACGGTGGTCATCGGCTTCGGCGATCTCGGCAGCGCGGCGGGACGCGCCGCGAAAAAGCTCGGCATGAAGGTGCTCGCCGTCACGCGCAGCGGCAAGGCCGGCAGGCCCGCGGACGCCGCCTATAAAGTATTGCGTCTCGACAGCGTGCTGCCGAAAGCGGATTTTGTGATCGTCGCCACGCCGCTCACCGAGGAAACGCGCGGGCTCATGACCCGCGAACGGCTCGCGCTGCTGAAGCCCGGGGCGGCGCTCATCAACGTCGGCCGCGCACCGCTCGTCGACTACGACGCATTGCGCGACATGCTGAACGGCGGCCAGCTCGCGGGCGCGATGCTCGACGTGCACGATCCCGAGCCGCTGCCCGCCGACTCCCCGCTCTGGACGACGCCGAACCTGATCGTCACGCCGCACGTTTCGTGCGACAACCCGCGCTACATGGATATTCTGTTCGACCGCTGGTTCGAAAACTTCGCGCGCTTCGTCGCCGGCAAACCGCTCGTGAACCGCATCGACCGCAAGCTCGGTTACTGAACCCGATCCAATCGCCGATCAACGCCGATGGAAAAGCAAAACCTTGAAGCTGTAGAACACACGACAAGAGCCAGGGAAATATTGTTTCGGGTCTTCTCTCTGTGCCCTCTGTGGCCGAAGCTTTGGGGTCTTGCTCGTATCTGCGTTCATCGGCGCTTATCGGCGGTTGCAACCTGTATTTAAAATGGCCGCGAAATCTTCCAGCGCCAAAATTGCCGCCGCCCAGGCACCGCGTCCCGGCGAGCTCAGTCTCGACCACGTCGCGCATTTCGTGCCGGACATGGACAATGCGGCGCCGTGGCTCGAAAAACTCGGCTTCACGCTGACTCCGTTCTCGGTGCAATCGCACCGGCTCGAACCCGGCGGGCCGCTGGTGCCGGCCGGCACCGGCAACCGCTGCGTGATGTTCAAGCGCGGCTACCTCGAGTGCCTGACGCCGGTCGGCGATACGCCGGTCGCCACTCAGTTGCGCGCCGCGATGCAACGCTACATCGGCGTGCACTCGATTATTTTCGGCACCGCCACGCCCGCTCTTGACCACGCGCGCCTCGCCAGCCAGGGCTTTGCCCCCATCGCGCCGGTTGCGCTGCAGCGCGAGCTCGGCACGCCGCACGGCGGCGAGACCGCGCGGTTCACCGTGGTGCGCGTGCCGCCGGGAACGATGCCCGAAGGCCGCATCCAGTTCTGTCAGCACCACACGCCGCAGTTCGTGTGGCAGCCGCAATGGCTCGCGCACGCCAATCGCGCGACCGCACTGACCGCGGTCATTTTGTGCGTCGAAAATCCACCGGACACCGTGGCGCGTTACGCACGCTTCACCGGCCTCGCCGCTACAGGCGCCGGCGATAACTGGCACCTCGACACCACGCGCGGCCGGCTGCTGTTCAGCACTTCGGCGGTGATCAAGCGCACATTCAATGTCGACCCCCCCGCGCTGCCGTGGATCACCGGCTATGTGCTCGCCAGCGGCAACATGGACGCGACGCGCAAAGCGGTCGCAGCCAGCGGCTTCCCGCATGGCGATCTCGACCATCATCGTCATTACGCGGTGCCGCCATCCAGCGTCGGCGGCATCATCGTGTTTGAACCGGAAAAATCCCCCGCGCTCGACTTCGGTCCGCATGCAGTTTGACGAGTCGTTCGACGTCGTCGTCGCTGGTTTCGGACTTGCCGGCGGCATAGCCGCGCTGAACGCCGCGCAGGCCGGCGCGAGTACGCTCCTCATAGAGAAATCGCCGGTCCCCGGCGGCTTGTCGATCTGCTCCTACGGCGCGGTGCGAAGCGCGCACGATCCGGAACAGGCATTTGCCTATTTGAAAGCAACCAACGACGGCCGCACGCCGGACGATGTGCTGCGCGTGCTCGCGGAAGGCATGTGCGACATCGAGCGCTATGTCCGCGAACTCGGCAAAATCAATAACGCGCAGATCGTGACCTCGGTCGAGGAAAACACGCTGCGCGAAAAAAGCGGCGACCCCTACCGGCGGCAGATTCGCGCCAACTACCCTTTGCCCGGCACCGCCACGTTCTATCACACGACGGTGATGGACGTGCCCAGGTTCGACGCGCGCAAGCATTATCCATGGGCAAACGGCGCACCGGGCGGGCCCAAGCTTTTCAAGATCGTGCACGACCATTTGATCAAGCAAGGCATCGAGATCCGGCTCGCGACTCCGGCGCTGCGCCTGATCGCCGACCCCGTGTCGCGCGAAATTCACGGCGTGCGCGTGTCAACGAGCGGCGTCGAGCGCAACATCGAAGCGCGCCGCGGCGTGGTGCTCGCCTGCGGCGGCTTCGAAGGCAACGCTGACATGAAGGCGCAGTTCTTCGAAAGCAAGCCTGTATTCAATGCGGCGGCACGAATGAACAACGGCGATGGCATCCGCATGGCGCAGCATCTGGGTGCGGCGCTGTGGCATATGTGGCACATTCACGGCGCATACGGTTTCCGCCACAACGATCCAAGCTATCCGTACGCGATCCGGCTCAAGCGCTTTCCCGACTGGTTTCCCGGCGAGCCCGATAAGGCCAACATCAAAATGGCGTGGATACTGCTCGACCAAGACGGGCAACGCTTCATGTCCGAATATCAGCCATACACGCAGGACACCGGCGTGCGGCCGTCCAGCTACTACGATCCGGTCACGCAGCGCTTCCCGCGCAATCCGGCATTCCTGATCTGCGACGAGGAAGGCCGCAAGATGTATCCGCTCGGCAAGGCGACTTCGAACGACGAAGGCATCCGCTACGCGTGGAGCGAGGACAACCTGAAGGAAGTCGAGCACGGTATCCTCATGCGTGCGAACTCGCTCGCCGAACTCGCGGCATTGCTCGAACTCGATCCTGCTACGCTCGAACAAAGCGTCGCGCGCTGGAATGAAATGTGTGCGCGCGGCGCGGATGAAGATTTCGCGCGCCCCGCAGGCTCGATGACGCCGATCAAGTCACCGCCCTACTATGGCGCGCCGGTGTGGGCGACGCTCTCCAATACGCAAGGCGGCCCGGTGCACGATGCCGAGCAGCGCATCATCGACGTCTACGGCAAACCGATCCCGCGTCTTTACTCCGCCGGCGAGCTTGGCAGCTCGTTCGGGCATCTGTACCTGTCAGGCGGCAACATCGCCGAATGCTTCGTCACCGGCCGCATCGCCGGCCGCAATGCGGCGTCGCTCAAATAAGCCGAAATGAACACTGATCTTCATACCAACGGGACTTGCGCTATACTCGATTGCGTGTGTGCCAGTACACGGAGGCATTCATGCCAAACGACCTAGCCGAGATTGCGGAAAAGGCCCGATCGCTCAGCACCAGGGAAAAAGCGGAACTGATTCGCGTGCTCATCGCGGATCTGGACGGCCCTCCCGATGACGACGCGGAGCGAGCCTGGGCGCTGGAGGTCGAAAGACGCAGTCGTGAACTGAAGGAAGGCAAGGTTCAGACCATCCCGGGCGACCGTGTCTTTAAAGACCTTCGCTCGCGCCTCAAGAAATGAGGCTTGAGTTCCACCCCGAAGCGGGACTGGAACTGATAGAGGCAGCTCTCCGTTACGAGCGTGAAGTACCCGGTCTGGGCCTGCGTCTGGGAGATGAAATACGACGGGCCACAGATCTCCTGCTGGAACATCCGGAGATCGGATTGACGATCGATGCCGAACGGCGTCGACTTGTCCTGGACGGATTCCCATTCAGCCTCATCTATACAACTGCGGCGGAAATAGTAACCATACTTGCGGTCGCGCACCAGCGCCGCCGTCCGGGTTACTGGCGGCAAAGAACGTAATCCATAGACAATCTGCCCCAGAGTCTGATGGCTTCTACGGCAAGCCGATCCCGCGTCTCTACTCCGCCGGCGAGCTCGGCAGTTCGTTCGGGCACCTGTATCTTTCCGGTGGCAACATCGCCGAATGCTTCGTCACCGGCCGCATCGCGGGCCGCAATGCGGCATCGCGCTAACGTCGTAAGTCACGAGACACCTCGTCATTCCCGCGACGGCGGGAATCCAGGTTATCTAAGCATTTCTGGATGCCCGCCTGCGCGGGCAAGACGGGTTGGAGATCTTCATCGTCTTGAAGGATGTCAGTGGCGAGAGCAGAATGACGGAATGCAAAGTGACTTTTAGGCAGCCTACCTTAAGTTAAATTCTTTTTTACTTACGATAAAAAATACCCTATGAAGATATCGCTATTCCTTGCAGCAGCGATTGCCACCGTTGCCGTATCAACGGGAGCGCTCGCAAGATCAGAAAACTGCCACCCGGCCACCGAGAAGGAAATCGCTGCGCTGTTCGACCGCTGGAATGCATCCCTTCAAACGGGGGACCCGAAAAAAGTTGTCGCGAACTACGCCAGGAAGTCGATCCTGCTGCCGACCGTTTCCAACAAGCCTCGCCTGACTCCGGAGGAAAAAGAAGATTATTTCGCGCACTTTCTCGAGAACAAACCCGTTGGCAAAATTGATTCCCGCCACATAGAGATCGATTGCAATACGGCTATTGACGCCGGGTTGTACACCTTTACGTTCAAAGACGGTACCCAGGTCAAGGCCCGCTACACCTATACCTACAAGTGGCAGGGGAAACAATGGCTGATTACCAGTCACCATTCTTCGGCAATGCCCGAGAAGAATTAAATCGCTTGCGGGCCTGACAAGTCGTTTCTGCAGACCGTCGTCCGCTGGATACACACGCTAATCGTCACGAAACAGTCATTGCGCGCAGTCATGATATCTTCTCGATTCACGATCAGCGCGCATGAACTCGAAATTCCTCACTGAACAGCTGCACCGCGCGGCGCCTGCTGACATGCCGCCGTCGCAGCGCCGCCGCGCAGTGCTGCGCATCGCGGCCGGTTTCGCCGCGTCCGCAGTTCTCGCGCCCGTCGCATCCTATAGAGCGTGGGCGCAGCCGCGGTTCGGTGCGTATCCGTTTTCGCTCGGCATCGCATCCGGCTGCCCGCGGCCGGACGGAATCGTGCTGTGGACGCGACTTGCGCCGGATCCGCTCGCTGCCGGCGGCATGCCGCCGGAAAACGTCGAGCTTGCGTGGGAGCTCGCCGCCGACGAGGGGTTCCGCGATATCGTGCGCAATGGAACCGAGATCGCCACACCTGCGCTCGCGCACAGCGTGCGCGCGGAAGTCGGCGGACTCGAGCCGGCGCGATGGTACTGGTATCGCTTCATAGCCGGCGACGCAATTAGCCCAGTCGGACGCACTCGCACCGCCCCGGCGGCCAACGCCGCGATCGAGCGCCTGCGCTTCGCGTTCGCATCGTGCCAGCAATATGAACAAGGCTACTATGCGGCGCACCGGCACCTCGCGGCCGAAGACCTCGATCTCATTGTCTTCCTCGGCGATTACATCTACGAGTCTTCGTGGGGCCGCAACCACGTGCGCAAGCACAATGCCGGCGAGCCTTACACTCTCGGCGAGTACCGCAACCGCTACGCGCTTTACAAGAGCGATCCCGATCTGCAGAAAAGCCACGCGGCCGCGCCGTGGATCGTGACGTGGGACGACCACGAAGTCGACAACGATTACGCCAACGACCAGTCCGAAGATCTCGATCCCAACTTTCTCGTGCGCCGTGCCGCCGCATATCAGGCCTATTACGAGCACATGCCGCTCGCACGCCGCGTGCTGCCGCGCGGACCCGACGCACTGCTGTACGACAACTACGCGTTCGGCGATCTCGCGACTTTCTTCGTGCTGGACGACCGGCAATATCGCTCGCACCAGGCGTGTCCAAAGCCCGGGCGCGGCGGCAGCAACGTGGTCGAAGTCTGCGCCGAACGGCTCGCTGCCGACCGCACGATGCTCGGAAGCGCGCAGGAAGCGTGGCTCAGGGACGGCCTCGCGCGCACGCGCGCAAAGTGGAACGTCGTCGCCCAGCAAACGCTGATGGCACAGTTCGACCGCAAGTTCGGCCCCGGCCAGAGCTTCTGGACCGACGGCTGGGACGGCTACCCGGCCGCCCGCGCCCGGCTGCTCACCGACATCGCGCAACTGCGGGTCTCGAACCCGCTGGTGATCAGCGGCGACGTGCACAGCACGTGGATCGGCGATCTCAAGCTCGATTTCGAGGACTTGCAGTCGCCGGCGATCGCGACCGAATTTTGCGGCACATCGATCACTTCGCAAGGCCTGACCCAACTGCAGGTGCTGGGCGCGCTCGGCGAAAACCCGCACCTGCGCTACGGTAACGGCCATAAGCGCGGCTACATCAAGGTGGAACTCAGGCGCGATACGTGCATCGCATCGCTGCGTGCGCTCGACAGCGAAAAACGCGCCGACAGCGGCATCGCCACGGCCGCGACTTTCGTCGTCGAGAGCGGGCGCCCCGGCGCGCAACAAGCTTGACTAGACCCAATCTATAAAAACGAAAACAGGGTAACCGCAGATAAACGCCGATTTACGCCGATAACAAGCGAAAGGCGGAAAGAGCGAGGCAAAAGGCGTGAGTAGGAAAGCAGCATTTCCTTCAGCAATTTACCTGCTGTTGATCTTATCTGCGTTCATCGGCGTTTATCGGCGGTTCCATCAAGGTCTGCAGCGATCACTCCGGCTTGAGCGCGCCAACCTTGATCAGCTTGCTGATCCGCTCGGCTTCTTTCTTGACGAACGCCGCGAACTGCTCCGGCGTGCCGCCCTGCACTTCGAGGCCGAGTTCGTCGAGACGCCGCTTGACGTCGGGCAGAGCGAGAATCCGGTTCGACTCGGCGTTCAGCTTGTCGACGATCGCGCGCGGCGTTTTCGCCGGTGCCGCCATGCCGAACCAGACGATCGCCTCGGCGTCCTTGATGCCGGATTCGGCAAGCGTCGGCACTTCAGGCAACAGCGCCACGCGCTTCGCGGCGCATACGCCGATCACCCGCACGCGTCCCGATTTGATCTGCGCCTCGGCCGACACCGTGGTGGTGTGCATCAACTGGATTTGCCCGCCGACCAGATCGGTCAGCGCCGGTCCCGAGCCTTTGTACGGCACATGCGTGACCTTGACGCCGGTTGCGGCCTGGAACAAGGCGAGCCCGATATGCAGGCTGCTGCCGATGCCGGACGAACCCCAATTGACCTTGTCCGGATTTGCCTTCAGGTATTCGAGCAGCTCCTTCGGATTTTTCGGCGGAAACGACGGATTGGCGAGAATCAGCAGCGGCGCGTAGCCGAAAAATATCACCGGCGCGAAATCCTCGACCTTGTAGGGCGATTTTTTCGACAGCAGCGGGCTGTTTACGTTGGGCCCCGGATTCGACAGCAGCAGCGTGTAACCGTCGGGCGCGGCCTTGGCCACGGTGTCGCCGCCGATCAGGCCGCCGGCGCCGGGCCGATTGTCGATGATGAACTGCTGGCCCCACGCGTCGCCGAGCTTCGCGCCGATGAGCCGCGCGATGATGTCGTTCGAGGCGCCCGGCGTGAACGGCACCACCCAGCGCACCGGCTTGTTCGGATAGTCCGTTGTCGCGCCCTTCGCGCTCTGCGCTGCGGCCTGCCCCGCGAGTGCGCACCACAATGCAATCGCAATGAACCGCACTACGAATAGCATGTCTTCCTCCAAGCACCGCCGCCGGGCGGCGTTATTTTTTCGCAGTTTCCAGCACTTCGGGATTGATCACGTTGACCGGTTTGCCGTCAGCGTAAGCGAGTATTTGGTCGAAAATCTCGGTGAACTGGATCTCGAACTCGTCGCGCCCGACGTAACCGATGTGCGGCGTGCACACCACGTTGTCCATGTTGAGCAGCGGATGTTTCGTGTCGAGCAGCGGCTCTTCCTCGTAGACGTCGACCGCCGCCATGCCCGGGCGCCCGGCGCGCAGCGCGTTGACCAGCGCATCCGGCTCGATCAAGCCGGCGCGGCTGGTGTTGACGATCAACGCGGTCGGCTTCATGCGCGCGAGATCGGCGGCAGTGACGATGCCGCGCGTGGCGTCGATCAGGCGCATGTGCAGCGACAGCACGTCCGACTCCTCGAACAGCGCCTGCTTGCTCGCGGCGGCGGCATAGCCGTCGGCGCGCGCGGTGGCGAGCGACGTTTCGCGCGCCCACACCAGCACTTTCATCCCGAACGCCTTGCCATAGCCCGCGACAACGCTGCCGATGCGGCCGTAGCCATAGATGCCGAGCGTCTTTCCCCGCATGCTGAGACCGACGCCGATCTGCCACTTGCCCGCCTTGAGCGCGGCCATCTGCTGCGGGATCTGGCGCATCGCGGCGAGCGCGAGTCCCCACGTGAGTTCGGCGGTCGCATACGACGGCCGGCCGGGATGCTGGCTCGAAGACAGGATGACGCCGCGGCGAGTCAATGCATCGACATCGATATGCGGGTAGACGCTGCGCTGGCTGATGAGCTTGAGTTTGGGCAATCGCTCGATCAGCGGCGCGCGGATCGGCGTGCGCTCGCGGATCAGCACCAGCGCTTCAGTGTCCTTCAGCCGCTTGGCGAGCACGTCGACGTCCTTGGTGTGGTCGTTCCAGATTTTGACGTGGTGGCCGGCGAGCTTGCTGAAGCACGCGAGCATCCTGACCGTATCGTGGTAATCGTCGAGTATCGTGATATTCAATTCAAACTCCTAAAACTATAGCCACAGAGGGCACAGAGATAAAACCAGAAACCTTGGGAAATAACTCGAATGTAAAAATTGCCGTCATACCCGAGAAAAGTAAAATCCGGTTTTTCGTGACAAGATTTTCTCTGCGACCTCTGTGTCCTCTGTGGCAAATTGATTTTGATTTAATTTAACCAGCCGCTCGTCTTGACCTGCGCCAGCACGTCGTCGACTATTTTCGGCGCGAGCCCGACGTAAGTCGTCGGATCGAGCGCCGCGCGCAGCTCTTTCTCTGAAAGCGCTTCGCGTACCTGCTTGTTTTCGAACAGCGCCTTCTCGAACGTGACGCCGTGCTGCATGCCGTGCATCGAGGCTTCGTACACCAGCTCATGCGCGGTCTGTTTGCCGACCTTGTCGGAGAGCACGAACATCACGCGCTCCGACAGCAGGAAGCCGCCCAGCAGATCGAGGTTCTTGCGCATTTTGCCGGTGTTGACCTTGAGCCCGGCGAGCACGAATTTGGTCTGCGCGAGCATCACGCCCAGCATCAGGCACGCTTCCGGCAGCGCCTTCCATTCCATGCGCCACGCCGCGCCGTCGCGCTCGTGCTCGACGCACATCGCTTCCTGCATCAGCGCCGCGCTGTAGCGGATCACGCGGCTCACGGTCACGATGTTCTCGCACACCGATGGGTTGCGCTTGTGCGGCATGGTCGAGGAACCGACCTTGCCCTCGTTCCACGGCTCCTCCAGCTCGTCGACCTCGTTGCGCTGGAGGTTGATGATCTCGTTCGCGATTTTTCCCAGCGTGCCGCCGATCAGCGCCAACACGCTCACGTATTCGGCGAGCCGGTCGCGCGCCGGCTGCCAGTTGATGTCAGCGACGTCGAGGCCGAGCCGCTTCATCACGCGCTGGTCGAGCTCGATCCCCTGCGGTCCGTACGACGCCTTGGTGCCGACCGCGCCGACGAGGATGCCGACGAACACGCGCGGCTCGAGCTGCTTCATGCGCTCGACATGGCGCGCCATCTCGGAGAGCCATATCGCGCACTTGTGGCCGAACGTGATCGGCAGCGCCTGCACCGCGTGCGAGCGCCCCGTCATCGGCGTGTTCTTGTACGTCTCGGTCAGGCGGTAAAGCTCGCGGCCGATATCGCGCATGTCGCGCAGGAAGATCGCGTGCGCCTGCTTCGTCTGCAGCACGACGCCGGTGTCGAGCACGTCCTGCGTGGTCGGGCCGTAGTGCACGTATTCGCCGAGGTCGCCTTTGCATATTTTCTGCAGCGCACGCAGCGCCGGCACCAGCGGGTGCTTGATGTCGCGGATCTCGGCGGCGATCGCCTCGAGATCGACGTTCGCGACCTTCGCTTGCGCCGCAATTTCCTGCGCCGCGGCGCGCGGGATGATGCCGAGCTCCGCCTGCTCGAGCGCGAGCGCGGCCTCGAGGTCGTACCATTTCTGCACGCGGTTCTCGTCGCAGAAAATCGCGCGCAGCTCGTCGGTGCCCCACAAGTGGCGCAGCAGAATCATGTCGAATACGCCGGATGGCATTTACGTACGTTCCAAAATGTTGAGACCGCGCACGCGGTCGAGCAGGTAAATCAGTCCGCGGCCGTCGACGAACACGTCGTTGCTCTGCACGCGCTCCGAGCCCTGCGGCACGTCAGGCAGATAATACGCGATCTCGCGCGGCGCGTGCGGCTTGGCGATGTCGACCACGCGCAGGCCGTGCGCGAACCACGCGACCGGGATCTCGGTGCTGGTGATTTTTTCGACGGGCTGATGGCAGCCGGTCATGTACGGCTGCTTGACCGGCGGAACGTGGTCGAGCTGGAAGCTCGCGAACGGCGCCGGATGCTTCTCGTCGGTAATGTCAACGATCCACAGGAACGCCGATGGATACGGCGGACAGTCCGGCAGGCGGATCACGTCCTCGTCGGATACGACCATCAAATCGCGGCCCTCGACCTTGAACGGCACGCGCAGCGCGGTATGCGTCGGCCACGGAAACGGCGGGCTCCAGTCGAGTCCCGACACGAATTTCGGTTTGCGCATGTCTTCGATGTCGAGGATCACCAGCCCGCCGTGCCAGTAGCTCGTATAGAGGCGGTTGCCGACGCGCAGCGGATGATGGCAGCGGTGCGCGCTGCCTTCCCACGATGGTTTCTCGCCGCCGCTGGTCCACTGGCCGGGCATCCACCAGCGCCCGACTTCTGCCGGTTTCGCTGGATTCTTGAAGTCGAGGATCATCACGATGTTGCCGACGTAGCCGTCGCACGTCGGCGAGATGTAAGCGTAACGGCCGTCGAAATCGAAGCGGTGCACGCCGGTGCCCGGCGCGACCGGGCCGCTCACTTCCCAGTTGCAGATCAATTTCGGCTTGGCCGGGTTCTCGATGTCGTAGACGCCGAGCCCGCCGCGGAAATCCGTCGGCGCAACCTCCCCGCGCAGAACTCTCGCGCCGAGCAGCTCGTGATTGGTGAGCATGATGCCGTTGCCGACGCGCGCTTTGTGCGAATGCGTGCCGGCGGGCATCTCGATTTTCGCGAGCAGCTTAGGATGCTTCGGGTCGGACACGTCGACGACCGACGTGCCGTGCGGATTGCGCATGTGACCAATGAAGGCGGTGTTGCCTTCGACCACGACCTGCCCGCCTCCCGGGCAATCGAAATAACCGGCCTGCCTGATGCCTTTCGCCTGACTCATGTCCTGCCCTTCAGATCAAATCCGAATCTTATAGCCACAGAAGTCACAGAGCACACAGAGAAAAATGAAAAACAATAAGAGTAATTAGATTCGTCATTCCCGCGACGGCGGGTATCCCCTTCCCCCGCTTGCGGGGGAAGGTAGGATGGGGGTGGCTGGATACCAGCGTACGCTGGCATGACGAGATTGATGGCTTCCTCTGTGATCTCTGTGCCCCCTGTGGCCAGTTTTTACCTTAGTCGAGCTTGACCCCGGCCTGTTTGATCACGCGCGCCCATTTGGCGTGCTCGCTCCTGATGAACGCCGCGAACTCCTGCGGTGTGTTGCCGACCGGGTCCGCGCCGAGACCCTGCAAGCGCTCGCGCATATCCGGCAGCTTGAGAATGCGCACGATCTCCCTGTTAAGCCGATCGACGATCGCTATCGGCGTCGCAGCAGGCGCCACCCACCCGAACCAGCCGACGACCTCGAAACCCGGGAAACCCGATTCCGCCACCGTCGGCAGCTCGGGCGCGAGTGCCGAGCGCCGGGCGCTCGTGACCGCAAGCGCGCGCACCTTGCCCGCTTTCACCTGCGGCAAAGCGGCGAGCGCGATGGAGAACAAGGCCTGCACCTGGCCCGCGATCACTTCGCTCAACGCCGGCCCGCCGCCTTTGTACGGCACGTGTATGACCTGGATGCCCGACATGAGCCTGAACTGCTCCAGCGCCAGGTGGCCGGAGGTGCCGTTACCGGCGGACGCGAACGTGAGTTGTCCCGGGCGCGCCTTGGCCAGCGCGATCAGCTCGTTGACGGAAGCCGCGGCGACCGACGAATTAACGACGAGGATATTGGGCACCGAGATGCCTAGCGTGATCGGCGCAAAGTCCCTGACCGGATCGAATTTCACGTCGCGATAAAGGCTGGGGTTGATCGCGATGCCCGCCGCGACTTCCGTGATCGTGTAGCCGTCGGGTGCCGCGCGCGCCACCATGTCGTACGCGATATTGCCGTTCGCGCCCGGCCGGTTGTCGATAATGACGTTTTGCCCGAGCGCTTCGGCAAGCCGGGGACCGACCAATCGCGCGAGGGTATCGGCGGGGCCGCCCGGAGGCACCGCAACGATCATGCGGATCGGCTTGCCCGGATATACTTCGGCACCCGCGGGCACGGCGGTTGCCGCGGCAACGATAATCGCAACACGCAACGCGTGCACGCCAACAGCTGGCAAAACGGCTCTCCTCGTCCGGTTTTTTCGGATTATCGCACGGTGCTATGATGATGCGAGAGGAAATCACATGAGCGCCGCCGCTCCATCCAGAATCGTCAGCTTGGGCGAACTTGCCGCGCGCATCCCCAATGGCACTTCGATTGCCATCGGCGGCAGCTTCCTGCACCGTGGGCCGTTCGCGCTGATCCGCGAACTCGTGCGGCAGAAAAAACGCAAGCTCGAAATCATCAAGCCGTCGCCCGGTTACGACGTCGATCTGTTGTGCCGCGCCGGCGCGGTCGCGAAAGTCCGTGCCGGCATCGTTGCGATGGAAGGCAACTTCGGGCTCGCGCGCTGGTTCAGGAAAGCGATCGAGCGCAAGGAAGCGTATCTCGAAGAACACGCCTGAATGACGCTCGTCGCGGGGCTGCGTGCAGCCTCCTACGGAATACCGTTCCAGCCGGTCGCCGGCGTGTTCGGCAGCGATCTGCCGGAGATCAATGACTGGAAGACCGTCGCCGACCCGTACACCGGCAAGGAAGTGTATGTGATTCCGGCGATCCATCCCGACGTCGCCGTGATCCACGTCAATGAAGTGGATGAGTTCGGCAACGCGCGCGTCTACGGCACGCCGTTCTGGGATCACCCGGTGACGCGCGCCGCGAAGCGCGTGCTGATCACCGCCGAGCGGCTGGTGCCGACCGACGTGCTGCGCCTGCAGCCCGAGTTGACGCTCGTGCCGGGTTTCATGGTCGAAGCCGTCGCCATCGTTCCCAACGGCGCGTGGCCGGGATCGATGCATCCGCTCTACGAAATCGATTACCCGGCGGTCGAGCGCTACATGCAGGACAAGCCCGGCGTGCTCGAAGCGCACCTCGCCGAAGCACCGGAAGTCGGTGAATGGGAAATGGTAAATCGTGAATCGTAAACACCCCGTCGCGTAGCCGGAGGTATCGCTTTTCGCTTTTTCCATTCCCCATTGACTATTCACCATTTACCCGTATGGCCTGGTCGCCATTCTCTTACATCGTCGTCAATCTCGCGCGCCAGATCCGCCCGCACGAAGTCACGTTCAGCGGCGTGAACTCGACGCTGCCGATGCTTGCCTGCTTGCTCGCGAAGCGCGCGTACGATTTTCATTTCACTTATCTCAACGTCGCCGGCGGCGTCGAGCCGCAGCCGAAAAAAATTCCGCATTCGAGCAGCGACCCAGCGATAGTCGCCGGGTCGCCGGCGATTTTTGCGAACGAGGATTTCTACGACCTGTGCGCGCGCGGCGGTATGGATTTATGTTTTCTCGGCTGCGCGCAGATCGACGGCGAAGGACGCACCAACGTTTCAGCGATCGGCTCGTGGCGCGAACCCAAGGTGCGTCTGCCCGGCGGCGGCGGCGCGGCGGTGATGCTGCCGACCGCGAAGCGCGTCGCGACGTGGCGCACCGAGCACAGCCCGCGCGCGCTCGTCGAGAAGCTCGACTTCGTCACTGCCGCCGGCAACCTGGCGGCGCTCGTGACGCCGATTGCCGTATTCCAGCGCAGAAACGGGCGCCTCGCGCTCGAATCGTGGCACCTGGATTCGAGCCTCGCAGAAATAACCCGACGCACCGGCTTCAAATTCGACGCGGCGGGCGCAAAGCCGACGCCGACGGTCACCACGCGCGAGCGCGACGCGCTGCGCGAACTCGATCCGGACGGCGCGTTCGAGACCGAGGCTGCGATCAAGCCCGATCCGAGTTAACGTTGGCGGTGAGGAACGCGCGCCGCTTTTGCGCGCATCCCTTACGATCGTGGAGTTACATTACTTTATTTGCGTTTGGCAAGCAGGCGCAAAATTTCCAGATACAGCCAGACCAGAGTCACGAGCAGCCCGAATGCGGAGTACCATTCCATATACTTCGGGCTTCCATTGGCCACGCCTTTGGCTATGAAATCGAAATCCATGACGAGATTAAGCGCCGCGATGGCTACGACGAACAGACTGAACGCAATGCCCCCAAAGCCGCCCTCGTGGATGAAGGAGATGGGTTTCCCGAAAAACATCAGCACGAGGTCGATCACGTAAAGCACGGCAATTGCACCCGTAGCCGAGACAACTCCCATCTTGAAGTTTTCGGTGACTTTGATGAATTCGCTCCTGTAGGCAACGAGCATGCAGAGCAGCGTGCCGAAAGTAAGCCCCACAGCCTGAATTGCAATTCCGGGGTATTTGTCCTCAAGGAGCGCGGATACCCCGCCAAGTGCGAGGCCTTCGAGCAAGGCATAAACCGGAGACGTGTAGGGGGAGGCGGTTTTATTGAAGATGATGATCAGTGCAACGACGAAGCCCCCAATTGCGCCTGTCGCAATATAAGGCGTGAGCTCGCCCGCATCGTGCGACGTGGAAAAGATATTCCACACCCATGCGGCGCCGATCAGGACGATCGCGAGCAGCATGGCGGTCTTGTTGATTGTCCCGGGCATGGTCATCGGCTCGGCGGAAGCCGCCAAACCGTCAAAGGTGGTGTTCGACAACGCCGGGTTCCCTGATTTCATGTGATCCCCTTATTGAATATAACTACGGTAAGTTGACGATATCGTTGACAAATTGATCGTCTCTGCAAAAAGTCATCCTGTGCTTGCCGTTGTCATCCATCAACGGTTCGTCAGGGCGTGAAATGTGTGGGTGAATTTTCCGCCTCTTGCCTCTCGCTTTCAAATAGATTTGCGCGGCCGGTAGAACGCGACGGCATTGTCGTAGAACACCTTGCGCGCGAGCGCGTCGCCGAGCGCGTCGGCAACGAGATCGATGTCGGTGTCCGTGAACGGACGTTCGACGCGCGTCGACGGCATGTCGGTGCCGAACACGAGGCTCGCCGGATTGGCGCGCGTGATGTCTTTCACCGCCTGCGCGACGGCGAAATCCACGCGCCCGAAACCGGTGGCCTTGACCTGCACGCCGCGCTCGGCTAGCTTGAGCAACGTCGGGAACCCCGCTTTCGACAATCCGAGGTGATCGATGCTGACGCGCGGCAGCTTGACGAGCGTGTCGTAGATCGCATCGAGGTCTTTGGAATCGATATACAGCTCGGCGTGCCAGCGCACGAGATCGTAAACGCGCTGCGCCATGCTCGCGAGATCCTGGATGCCGGCCGAGCCGCCGCGCCTGACGTTGAAGCGCACCGCCCGCACGCCCGCCGCATCGAGCCGTTTCAGCTCGTCGTCGCTCACCGATGCCGGCAACTGCGCGACGCCGACGTAGCACGGGCCGAGCTTGTTTAGCGCGTCGAGGAGATAAGTCTGGTCGAACGCCTGAAACGACCCTGACACGATCGCGCCGCCGGCGACGCCGAGCTTGACCGCGGCATCGCGGTACGTCTGCCAGTCGAATTCGGGCGGCAGATAACCCTGGTTCGGCGTCAGCGGAAAACGCGTGTCGATGATGTGAAAATGGGTGTCGAAAATCTTGTAGCGCGGCGACGGCATTTTGAAATGAACAACGGGTGGAAATCGCGTGCTAGTATATCGGTTCCGCGTTACCGTGTAATTCCCCATGAAAAACTACGCGCGCTTCCGCCAATTCATCGCCGACTTCACGCGCCTCGTCGAACGCAGCGGCAGCGACGAGCCCGCAATCCTCGACCGCGGCGGGAAACTGCTCGCGGCGCTGGTCGGCCACGACGACTGGCTGCCTGACGAATGCGCGCAGGCCGATCCCGCGCACTACCAGCAATTCCTGCTGTTTTGCGACCCGCTCGAGCGCTTCTCGGTAGTGAGCTTCGTGTGGGGGCCCGGACAGAAGACGCCGGTGCACGACCATACGGTATGGGGAATCATCGGCATGCTGCGCGGCGCCGAGATGTGCCACGAGTACACGGCTCGCGCCGGCGCCATCGAAGCGGGCCCCTCGCACAAGATACTGCCCGGGCAGATCGATCATGTGTCGCCGACTGTCGGCGACATCCACAAAGTCGAGAACGCCTTGCCCGATCGTCCGTCGATCAGCATCCACATCTACGGCGCCAACATCGGCGCGGTGAGCCGCCACGTCTTCGATGCCGCAACCGGCGCCGTGCAGCCGTTCGTTTCGGGTTATTCGGCGCCGTCCATCCCGAACTTCTGGGACCGCTCGGCGGAAGTGCGCGCGAAGCTGCAGAAAAGCGCCTGAAAACGATCTCGATCATCAACAAAGCAACCGCCGATAAACGCATGTGACAATCAGTAATTAAGTGATTAGGTGAATCAGTAATTCGGTACTCAATCGCTCAATCACTCATTCCATCGGCGTTCATCGGCGGTTTCAACCTGTTTTTTTAGATAGCTTCCAGACTAGAGGATTTGATGAGCCAGGCATTACCGAAACAAATGACAGTCGTGGAAATCAGCGCGCCGGGCGGGCCCGAGGTTCTGCGAGTCGCGAACCGGCCGGTGCCGGCGCTGCAGAGCGGCGAGGTGCTGATCAAGGTTGCCGTGACAGGCGTCAACGGCCCCGATCTCATGCAGCGCAAGGGACTCTACCCGCCGCCGGCCGGGGCTTCGGACCTGCTCGGGCTCGAAGTATCTGGCACAATCGTCGCGGCCGACAAGCAGGTCAAGCGCTGGGCCATCGGCGACCGGGTGACCGGCCTCACCAATGGCGGCGGCTACGCCGAATATTGCGCCGTCGACGCGCGGCACTGCCTGCCGGTCCCGCCAGGCGTCGACTTGCGCGCAGCGGGGAGCCTGCCGGAAACTTTCTTCACGATCTGGAGCAACGTATTCATGGGGGCCGGCCTGACCTCGGGAGAAACGTTGCTCGTCCACGGCGGAGCGGGCGGCATCGGCTCGACCGCGATCCAGCTCGGCAAGGCTTTCGGTGCGAAAGTCATCGCCACGGACAGTCCCGCGGAACGCTGCCGGTTCTGCCGCGACCTGGGCGCCGATCGCGTGATCGACTACCGGCAGGAAGACTTCGTCGAAATCGTGCGCAAGGAAGGCGGCGCCAACGTAGTTCTCGACATCGTCGGCGGGCCGAACGTCGAGAAGAACTTCAAGGCCGCCAACCACGACGGCCGCATCATCCAGCTCGCCTTCGCGCTGGGATCCAAGGTCGAAATCAATCTGATGCCGGTGATGCTCAAGCGCCTGCGCTATACCGGGTCCACCCTGCGCACCCGGACGGCGGAGTTCAAGGCGAGCGTCGCGCTGGAACTCGAGGCGAAAGTCTGGCCGCTGATCGGATCGGGCAAGGTCAAGCCGGTGGTGCACGCGACTTTTCCGCTTGCCGAGGCCGCGAAAGCGCACGCGCTCATGGAATCGAGCGCGCACATCGGCAAAATCGTGCTGAAAGTCGGGCAGGAATCTGTTTAAGGCAGCGCCGCCGGTCTCCGCACGACCCGGGGCGATCAGATCAACCGCAACTGCTCGCGCTCCGCGGCAAACGGCGACGGCGGACGGCGGCGCAGCCGGGACATGTCGCCGAGCGTGCCGACATTGCGCGCATAGCCGATGTTTTTCTCGACCGCCTCGAGGTAATAGTTGTGGCCGCCGAAATGCGTTTCGGCGTAACGGTACGCGCAGTCGAGATCGGCGTCGAGGCGGTGCGCCGCGTTTTCGTAGAAGGTCGGTGTTTTTGAAATAAGGTCAGTGGCCGACATGAACACCACTACGTCCCCGCCGCGGCCGTTCTTGCGCCGCGCGACGCCGCCGAGCACGAATTCGGGATACAGCCGGTCGTAGCATTTTTCGAGATAACAGCGGTCCGCCATCTGCGCCAGAATATCGGCGGTGCCGAGCAGGTTGCCGATGACGTGGAAAATCGGCTGCGGCAGCCGGATCTTGCAGATCGGCACTTCGTAGCCGGTGTAGTGCACGACTCGCGCCGCGACCGCCGCCAGATCCGCCATGCCGATCTGCGGCAGATATTCGCGCAGATAGCGCGCCCCGCGCGTGACGTGGATCAGCGTATACTCCGCGCCGTTCTGGTGCCGGGTATCCTTGCGGTGACGCAGATAGCCGCAGTCGTGATACAGCGCGAGGATGACGCCCAGGCAGAATAATCGTTCGCCCAGCGGCTCGCGTCCGGCCCGCTCGTAACCGTCGAGCAACCGCGCCATCGCCAGCGTGACATCCAGCACGTGCTGCAGGTCGTGGTAGCCGGTATCGCAGCCGTAATACTCGGGGTGTTCGCCACGGTAGAGCGCGGCAAAATCGCGGAACGACCTGTCCAGGCAATCGACGCCGGCTTTTCGATACAAATCAAGGTAGATGCGACGCACTTCCGCACCAACCGCCGCCGGGTCGGTGGTCTTGATGCTGTTTGTCACATCGTAGTCGCTGCGCCGCTCTTGCATACCGGCCGCCCTCCGGACCAGAAAAATCCGTCGTTACGTTAGTTTTTTCGAAGTATTAAACTATAATGATCTGATCCGGGCAACAACAGAAAAACCAGCCGATCAGCGTATCGCTTGAGCGCTATTGATGATGCATTGCAACGCGACCGCCGGGTTCCAGCCGGGTTATTTCCGGTACACGAGGAATAAGCGCAAGTTATGTGAGTATTCGTAATGCGTTAGCAACGACGGCCGGATTGCATGCACCCACAGACGATATTCACCAAGACCTCCAAGGGCATACTCGAGGTCAAGAACCGGACCATCCGCCTGACGCGCGAGCTCGGCCTGGTGTTTCTCGCCGTCGATGGCAAAACCCCGGTTGCCAATCTGCCGCAAAAAGCCCGCATAGCCGACGCGGAGCTCACGCAGGCACTCGACAAGCTGGCCGCCGACGGCTACATCAAAGTCTTTTTCCAGCCGCCCGCCGCCGGCCAGCCGGCAGCGGCTGCCGGCGAGGATTTCGATCTCGATTTCACCTCGCCGGCGAAGGTAGCGCAACTCAATTCCGAGGCCGAGCTGCGCGCCAAGGCCGAGGCCGCCGCCAAGGCACGCGCTGAAACCGAAGCGCGCGCCGCCGCCGAAGCCAAAACACGACAGGAAGCCGAAGCGCGCGCGCGGGCCGCGGCGGAAGCCATGGCCAAACAGGAAGCCGTCGCCAAGCTGAAGGCCGAGGCAGAAGCGCGCGCCGCCACGCAAGCCGGCGCCGAGGCGGAAGTCGATGCCAAGTCCGCAACCGGAGCCAACGCCAAAGCCGAAGCCGAAGCACGCTTGCACGCGGCCATGGAAGCCAAGGGCCGGGCCGAAGCCGAAGCGCGCGCGCGGGCGGCTGCGGAAGCCAAAGCCACGCTCGAAGCCGCGGCCAAGGCCAAAGCGGAAGCGAGCGCGCGCGCGGAAGCGGAAGCGCGGGCGCACGCGGAAGCGGAAGCGCGGGCGCGCGCCGCAGCGGAAGCGCGGGCACGCGTCGCGGTCGAAGCCAAGATGCGCGCCATGGAACAGGCGCTGAAACAAGCCGAGGAACGCGCCAGGGCGGAAGCTGAAGCGCGCGCCCGCGCCGAAGCTGAAGCCAAGGCTCGCACAGAAGTCGAATCCGTAGCACGCGCTGAAGCCGAGGCGCGCGCCAAAGCCGCCGAGGAAGCGATTGCGCAAGCGCAAGCGATGGCGGAAGCGGCGTCAACCGCCAGGGCCGAAGCCGAAGCCAGGGCAAAAACCGAAGCCGAAGCACGCGCGGCGGCAGAGAACCGCGGCAAGGAACAAGCTGGAGAGCACATCAGGGCCGAAGCCGACGCGATCGCGCGCGCCGCGGAAGCCGCGAAGCAGGAGGCGCTCGCCAAAGCCGAACAGGCCATGCGTGCGCTGGCTGAAGCCGAAGCCAAAGCCAAAATTGAAGCCGAAGCGCGCGCGGCGGCCGAAGGCAAAGCCAGGGCCGCAGCAGAGCTCCGCACCCAGGATGACGCCGACAAGCTGCAGCGCGAAACCGAGCTGCAGATCGCGCGCGAGGAGGCCGAGGCCAGGACGCGCGCCGAGCTGAAGGCGCTCGAAGAAAACATCCGCAAGGCCAGCGCGGAGGCGCAGGCGCGCGAGGAAGCCGAGCGCAAGGCGCGCGAAGAGGCGGAAACCAGGGTCGAGGCCGAACGCAAAGCGCGCCAGGAAGCTGAAGCCAAGGCGGCGATCGAGATCAAGGCGCGCGAAGAGGACATCCGCAAAGCGCGCAAGGAAGTCGAAGCGCGCGCGGCGGGCGAAGCGAAGGCGCGCGAGGAAGCCCAGGCCGAGCGTAAAGCGCGCACCGAGGCGGAAGCGCAGGTCGCGGTCGAGCGCCAGTCACGCGAAGAAGCGGTGAGCCAGGCGCGCGAGGAAGCCGAGCGCAAGGCACGCGCTGAAGTCGAGGCCAGGTTCGAGGTCGAGCGCAAGGCGCGCGCTGAAGTCGAGGCCCAGGCCGAGGTCGAGCGCAAGGCGCGCGAAGAGGCCGAACGCACGGCCCTAGCCGAGCTCGAAACGAAGATCGAAGCTGAACGCAAAGCGCGGGCGGACGCCGAAAACAAGGCGGCATCCGCGCTCAAAATCAGCCAGACCGCCGAGAAGCTGATCCGCGAAGCCGCCGACAAGGAAACCGCGGAAGCGCAGAAGGCCCGCGATCAAGCGCAAAAAATGCTCGACTCGTCACGGCTAGCGCACGAGCAGGCGGTCGCCAAGGCGCAAGCGGAGATGGCGGCGCGCGTGAAAGCCGAGCAGAAGGCAATCGCCGAGAAGCGCGCTCGCGCCTCGGCCGAAGACCGCGCCAAGCAGGAAGCCGTGGCGCGGGTGATGCAGGAACACCAGATGCGTCAGAGCGCCGAGAAAGAGATCAAGGCCAAGGTCGAAGCCGAGCTCAAGGCGCGCGCGCAGGCCGAGCTCGAGGCCGAAGTCAAGGCGCGCACCGACGCGCAGAAGCGCGCCGAGGCGTCGGCGGCGCAACGCACGCTCGAACAGGGCGAGGTAGCCGCCAAAGGCGTTACCGTCACGCGCGCCAGGAAACCCGTCAAATGGGGGCGCATGGTGGCGGGCGGCCTGGTGGCGCTGATCGCGCTCGGGCTCGCGCTATTGCACATTGTTCCGCTGTCGGGATACGTCGGTAACGTCGAGCAACTGCTGTCCGACCGGCTGCACGAGCCGGTCAATATCGCCAGCCTGCGCTTTTCACTGTTGCCCTCGCCGCAACTCAAGCTCGAGCGCATCATCATCGGCAAGGCGCAGGACATCAGCATCGATTCCGCGATCATTCCGGTGTCCCCATTCGAGATATTCGAAGACAGCAAAAATCTCGACGAAGTCCAGCTGTTCACGGTAAACATCGATCAGGACGCGATCCCGCGGCTCGCGGCGTGGGTGCAACCGCAGGCCGGCGCTCAGCGGCTGCAGATCAACCGCATCAAGCTGAGCTCCGTCAAACTGGCGTTGCACGGCGTCGAGATGCCGAATTTCGAAGCCACCGTCACGCTCGGCAAAGACGGCAGCCTGCAAAAAGCCTCCATGCGCGACGGCAAGGCCACCGTCGAACTGCTGCCGGTCAAGGACCAAGGGTTGCTGCGCGCGAATTTCACCCTCAAGGACTGGCAGCCGCCGGTCGGGCCGGGGCTCGAGTTTTCCGATCTTGCGGGAACCGCCCTGGTGAGCCGGCAGCAAGTGGTGGTGACCGGCATCGAAGGCAGGCTCTACGACGGTGCGTTCAAAGGGTCTGTCACCGTCAAATGGGGCAGCGGACTTGCCGCCGATGGTGAATTCAGCCTCAAAGGCGCCGACATCGGGCAGCTGCTGCCGGTATTCACGCGCGGGTTCGTCGCGAGCGGCGTGCTCGACACCGGCGCGAAATTCTCTACGCAAGGGCAAACGCCGGACGAATTGTTCGCGGCGCCGCGCGTCGCCGCCACGTTTACGCTGCAAAAAGGCGCGCTCAACAACGTCGATCTGGTGCGCGCAATCCAGTCGCCGAGCCGCAATGGCTTGCGTGGCGGCAGGACGCCGTTCAACGAGATCACCGGCGAGGCGCAGGTTGCCGGCAACCGCATCGCCTACCGCAACCTCAGACTCGTCTCCGGCCCGATGAACGCCACTGGCACGCTCGATGTAGCGCCGACGGCGGAATTGGCGGGACGCCTCAACGTGCAACTCGGTTCGCAAACCGTGACCATCGCGCGCGGAGTGCTTAACGTCGGCGGCAGCCTGAAGGATCCGTTGCTCAGCCAGTAGCGAGATAGTGCCGGGAACTCAGTGCCGAGGACTGGGGTCTTGAGTGTGAGTCCTTCGTCCCTGGTTAGCTTTCCAGCCGGAAGGTAACCGGGCATTCGTAGTCTGCGCAACGCTCATCCCCGCGCTGAACCTGCCGCATGCAGCCGTAGGGCGCGTGCGCCAGGGTTACCGGAAACCCGCACAGCTCCAGGTTGCAGTGCAGCGGGTAGCGATTTTTTGTTGTATATGCGTTAAGATGCACGCAACAACGATAACCCGGCGGATAATCCAGACGTGTATGTGCGCATGTTCAGGCTTGCGAGGCGGCGAAAGGAGGCCATCTGAACGAGGATTTCCTGGGCAAGGGGCAAGTCATAGCCCCGGGTTTCGAAGCCGATGAACTGAAAGGCTTCTCCCGCACCATTGCCGAGATCGAATGGCTGCTCGTCATTCTGGTGCTGCTCTACCAGATCGTGCAGGGACACGAAGAGGATACCACCGCCCCTATTTATTTCGGCCTGCTGCTCTACTCCGCTTTCGTCGTCGGTTTCCGTTATTTCAATATTTACCGCAGCGAATCGCGCTGGAAGATAGCGATCGAAACGTGGGTGATGATCGTTTTTATCACCTGGATCCTCTACAACTCCGGGCGCCTCGACAGCCCGCTCGTCAACCTCTACCTGCTGACCATCGTCACCAGCGCGCTCACGCTCGGCAAGCTGATCACGCTGCTCGAGGTGGCGCTGATCGCCGCGTGTTACATTTATCTCGGTTATTCGAGCACGTCCGATTCGCTGTTCTGGCTGACCAACTCGGGCAATTTCATGACGCAGCTCTCGCCGATGCTGCTGGTCGCCTACATCACGACCATGCTGTCTGCCGACATTCGCAGCGCGTTGTCGCGCATCAAGGTGATTTCCGAAACCGACGAGCTGACCGGCATCTACAATGTGCGCGCATTCACCGCGCTCGCCGACCGCATGCACAAGCAATCGATACGCTACGGTCATGCCTACAGCATCTTGATGGTGGATTCCGACAATCTGAAGGCAGTCAACGATACCTACGGGCATGAATCAGGCAACCGGCTGCTCAAACTGACCGTCACCTGCATCCAGCAGGGGCTGCGCGAGACCGACGTGTTCGCGCGTTACGGCGGCGACGAATTCGTACTGCTGCTGCCGCAGACCAAAGCGGACGGCGCGTTCGAAGTCGCGGAGCGCATCCGCAAGGCGATCGCCCACACTCCGCTCGACACGCGGGGCAAGCAGGTGCCGACCACCGTCAGCATCGGCATCGCGAGTTTTCCCGAGCATGGCGAAGAACTCGCGGTGGTCATGAACCACGCCGACCAGGCGCTCTACAACAGCAAGAACAGCGGCCGCAATCGTTGTTCCGTCAGCGGCGACCAGCAGTAACGTCGGCCGCCTTTGCCGGGCGGAAGTAATCGACGTTGTCGTAGTACCGCTCGTCGGCGTTCTCCTCGCACCAGCCCGGCACTCCAAGTATCGGCACCGGCGCAAGCTCGCGCGTCGCCATGAATTGCACCGTGTCGTCGATGCGCCGCGCGAGCAGGCCGTCGAGCGCAGCCAATTGCGCCGCCAGCGGCTGCGCCGGGAAATCCGCACCCACCTCGAATATCACGCCCCTGCCGGTCACGCCGGCGAAAGGCGCGAGCGCTTTTTCATAGAGCGCGTGCCCGAACAGGTAAAAACGCATCGACTGCGCGACTTCGGCGCGGCGCCGCCAGAACAATTCCTTCCACTCGAAGCCGTTCAACAGCGCCGCCAGGCCGGGATCGCCCGCGGCAACGATCACCCCGCCCTCGTCGAACAACGTCAGCGCGTCCTGCGCCGGCCCGCGATTCTGCGCGCCGCTCGCGCGCTGCCGCTCGAGCTCAAGGTAATGGCGCCGGTTCAGCGCCGCCTTGGCCGCCGGGAACGTGAGCCACACCAGCGCGTTGAACAAATCGTGCCAGTTGCAGGGACGGAACTGCACCTCGCCGCGCAGGAAAATGCGCGGCTCGTACTTGTCTGCGAACGTCTGCTGCCGCGGCGGCTGCTCGACAAACCGCAGCGGCCGGCCGCCGGCATTGACTATGGCCCCGTTCCGCGCATCGATGATCCGGTTGATATCGTCGCAGCCGGGCCAGTACGGAGTACGCAGCCCGCGCACTGCCGCGCGCAGCGGCTCGAACATCGGCGAGCGCCCGGCAAAATCAGGATCCCAGGCTCTGGACATAAGCGAACACAAATCAGTCGGGTGAATGTTAATATTACGCCAAGAATAATTCCGGTTTTCCCATGCTCTCCACTTTGCGTCCTTCGCGTCCTTTACGGTGAAGCTTTTCAGCATGCCTGAAAAAATCGACTGTGCAGTGTTAGGCGCCGGCGTGGTCGGCCTCGCCATCGCGCGCGAGCTCGCGCTCGCCGGACGCGACGTGATAATACTCGAAGCGGAAAATGCCATCGGCACCCACACCAGCTCGCGCAACTCGGAAGTGATGCACGCCGGCATCTACTACCCGACCGGCTCGCTCAAGGCGCGGCTATGCCTGGCCGGCCGCAAGGCGCTGTACCGGTATTGCGCCGAGCGCGGCGTCAATCACCGGCGCATCGGCAAGGTGGTCGTCGCGACCGACGATTCGCAACTCGAAGGCCTCAAGCAATACCAGCGGCAGGCCGCGATCAACGGCGTCGACGACCTGCGCACGCTCACGCGCGACGAGCTCGCCGGGCTTGAACCCGAGGTCGTCTGCGTCGCCGGTTTTCTGTCGCCCTCGACGGGCATAATCGACAGCCACGGCTTGATGCTCGCTTACCTCGGCGACGCCGAAAATCGCGGCGCATCGCTGGTATTGAACAGCCCGGTCACCGCGGGCGCTGTCACCAATGACGGCATTATGCTCGACGTCGGTGGTGCGGAACCGATGCAAATCCTGTGCAATACCGTCGTCAATGCCGCGGGCCATGGCGCGCCGCTGGTGTCGCGCGCGATCAAGGGTATTCCGGCGCAAACCATCCCGCAGAATTTTTTCTCGATCGGCCATTACTACACGCTCACCGGCAGGACACCCTTCAATCACCTCGTCTACCCGGTCGCGCGCCACGACTGGCTCGGCGTGCATGTCACGATCGATCTGGGCGGGCGCTGCAAGTTCGGGCCCGATTTTTCGTGGCGGGACAGCCTAGATTACCGCTTTGACGAAAGCCGCGAAGCGCGCTTCTACGAAGCGATCCGCCGCTACTACCCGGGACTCAAGGATGGCGCGCTGCAGCCCGGCTATACCGGCATGCGTCCGCGCATCACCGGCAAAGACCAGGCGGCGGTCGATTTCGTCATTCAGGACCACACCGTGCACGGCGTCAAAGGCATGGTCAATCTCTACGGCATAGAGTCGCCGGGGCTGACTTCGTCGCTCGCGATCGGGAGTTACGTGCGCGAGCTGCTTGGGATGGGTGATGGGTGATGGGTGATGGGTGATGGGTGATGGGTGATGGCGAACGCCGTGTACTGTTATTTATTCCCGATTTCCGGTTTTCGATTCACTCATTACTCATAACCCATTACTCATCACCGCCGTTCGGCGCGTTCGAGGAACGCGCCGAACGCAGCGATCCATTCTTCGCGCGTATATATAAATCCGTCGTTATGCCCGCCGTGCATCTCGAGAAACTGCTTGGGCTCGCGCGCCATCGCAAACAGCGCCTGACCTTGGCTGAACGGAACGATGTCGTCGTCGCGGCTGTGCGCGATCAGCACCGGCGCCGCGATCTTCGCGATGCGCGAGAGGTTGTCGTACTTGATGCGCGCGAGCCGGCGCACCGGCAACCACGGATAAACCTGCGCGCCGAGATCGGGCACCGATGTGAAGCAAGATGCCAGCACCAGCGCGCGCGGCGGCTGCCTGAGCGCGAGCCAGGTCGCAACTCCGCCGCCGAGCGATTCGCCGACAAGCACGATGTCCTGCGGCTTGAGCTTGCGCGCTTCGATCAGATGCTGCCACGCCGCCTCGGCATCGCGATATGTGCCTTCTTCGCTCGGAACGCCGCCGCTCTTGCCGTAACCGCGATAATCGATCACCAGCGATGCATACCCCAGGCGGTTGAACATTGTCAGATAACCGATCCGATGCGAGATGTTGCCGGCGTTGCCGTGCAATATCAGCACGGTGCCGCGCGCATCGCGCGCCGGCACCCACCAGCCGTGCAGCGTCACGCCGTCAGTAGTGCGCAGGCTGACATCCTCGTAATCGAGGCCGGCGACGCGCGGCGTCGCGGTGAGCTCACGTTCGACCTGCGGGAAGTAAACGAGCCGCGGCTGGAACGCGAACACCAGCAGCAGGATGACCGCGTAGGCAATCGCTGCCGACAGCAACAGATTGACAGCCACGCGCATCCCGCTTCAGAGATCCAGTTCGAGCGGCGGCTCGTCCATCGCAGCACACTGCTCGCGCAGACCGAGTATCTGGTCCTGCCAGTAGCGCTGGGTATTGAACCACGGAAAGCTCGCCGGAAATGCGGGGTCATGCCAGCGCCGCGCGAGCCAGCCCGCGTAATGAATCATGCGCAGCGTGCGCAACGCCTCGATCAGCGCCAGCTCGGTCGGCCTGAAATCGTGAAATTCCCGGTAGCCGCGGATCACGTGCGCGATTTGAGCGTTCATCGCGTTACGGTCGCCCGACAGCAGCATCCATAAATCCTGCATTGCGGGTCCGCTGCGGCAATCGTCGAGATCGACGAAGTGCGGCCCGCCGTCGGTCCACAGGATATTGCCGGCATGACAATCGCCATGCAGCCGGATATTGCACACCGCGCCGGCGCGCTGATAGCAATGTGCGACGCGTCCCAGCGCATCGCGCACGATGGCCTGATATGCGGTTTTGAGATCCGCCGGCACGAAATCGTGATCGGCGACGAACTGCGCCGGTTCCTCCCCGAAGCCCGCAATGTCGATTGCCGGGCGGTGGCGGAACGGCGTCAGTGCGCCGACGGCATGGATGCGGCCCAGAAAACGGCCGAGCCATTCGAGTGTGTCGCTGTCATCGAGCTCGGGCGCGCGGCCCGGACGCTTGGGGAACAAAGCAAAGCGAAACCCGCCGTGCTCGTGGAGCGTAGCGCCATCGGCCGCAGCAAGCGGCGCCACCACCGGAATTTCGCGTGCGGCAAGCTCCAGCGCGAATTGATGCTCTTCGAGTATCGCCTCGTTGCTCCAGCGCTGAGGGCGATAGAATTTGACGACTAGCGCCGGCCCGTCCTCGAGCCACACCTGGTACACGCGGTTCTCGTAGCTGTTCAACGCGAACTGCCGGCCGTCGCAGCGGTAGCCGCAACTTTCAACCGCGTCAAGGATCAAGTCGGGCGTGAGGTTCTGGTACGGCAGTTCGGACATGGCCTCGCGAACATATCACACTACCCGGAGATATTCGGCGCTTTAACGGGTCATGCAAAGCCATGTTTTTGTATGAACCATCGTTTGATGTACTGCGTCAGGATTGCATAGCCCGGCAAATTGCCAGCAGCCAGACAAAGTACACAAGCGGCAGTGGCTGCAGTCCGGCTTTGGACGAAAGGCAGCCTGTGAAGGGTACGAGTCACGCTCGGCTCCGCGAATCGGCCAAAATCTGGGCACCGCTGGGACATGAAAGTCGTATGGGTTAGTTGAAGCCGTATTTTCTGACGAACCACGACTTCACCAATTGCGTGAGGGTGGCATATCCGAGCAGAATCGTGACAAGCCAGGCGAAGTAAATACCCGGCAACGGCTGCAATCCGAGCACATGCGCGATGGGCGA
>Ga0209415_10002025_pt1 | contig 38406 bp, 31 predicted proteins | sample PeaSoiSIISIP2007_FD_187696 | JGI IMG/M metagenome (GOLD analysis project Ga0209415, IMG submission 187696) | Peat soil microbial communities from Weissenstadt, Germany - SII-SIP-2007 (SPAdes) (version 2) | ecosystem: Environmental > Terrestrial > Soil > Wetlands > Peat | place: Germany...
GCGGAGTCGTGGAAACTGCCTATCGACTGCTCTGTTTGGGGCATCGACACTGACTGCAGCCTCTACGGAGAAGCGAGCGTGAGTGAGTCTACGTTAGAAATCGGCGGGCAAGTAGCGAGCACCGAGAGCACCCTTCCCTCGGTCGTAGGACCGGAAGCAGATTCTATCGCCCTGTGGGTCAATGGAGTGTCTCGGACCTTTCGAGGAGAACCGAGAATGACACTCGCCGCAGCGCTCCGCGGGCCTTTGGGGCTCACGGGCACCAAAATTGCGTGCGATCGGGGTGCATGCTCGGCCTGCACAGTATGGCTCGACGGCGTTGCGGTCTGTGCGTGCATGATGTTGGCTATCGAGGTCGGCGATCGCAGCGTCACGACCATCGAGGGTCTCGCGGACGGCGCTGAGCTTCACCCCATCCAGGCGGCCTTCATCGAGCACGACGCTCTGCAATGCGGCTTTTGCACGCCGGGAATGGTGATGAGCTGCGCGGAGCTGTTAAATCATAATCCCGAGCCGAGCGCCGAAGATATTCGAACCGCCATCAGCGGGCACCTGTGTCGCTGCGGCACGTATCCGCATGTGGTCCAGGCGGTGCTTGCGGCCAGCAGGTCGCGGCGAGGCTGACAGTGCCCTCGGACGATAGCCTGCGCTCGGAGAAGTTTCCTTACGGCATAGCCAGTGTCGGATTGGATGAAGTGCAGCGGCTCGTTTCAGCGCACGAGCCACCACCGCTTGGCCCGAATGCAGCGCTGGTTGCGATTGGCAAATCGACCCCCCGCCAGGATGGCCGCGCCAAGGTCACGGGTGCGACGCGGTTTACCGTCGATATCTCGCTGCCCGGAATGCTCTACGGGCGGATCCTGCGTTCGCCGCTTGCGCACGCACAGGTTCGCTCCATCGACATCGCCGCAGCTGTGGATCATCCCGGTGTCCGCAGCGTGCTGATTGTCGTTCGGCCGGAAGATGCCAGTGCCGACGTTGTGCGTTATGTCGGCGCACCGATCGCCGCAGTGGCCGCGGTCTCAATGGCAGCGGCGGATGAGGCGTTGGGCCTCATTCGGGTCGAATATCAGAAACTCCCTTTTGTCTTGGACCTAGAGCAAGCGCGGCAACCGAGCGCGCCGCAAGTGTATGACAGCGCGTCAGCGCCGGCGGGATCGGCTTCGGGCTTCCCCGCACGGCTTGGCCTACCGCTGAAGGGCAATGTGCGCGGTCCGGCTACCGACCGCCGGGGCGAGATCGAGCAAGGCTTCGCACAGGCCGAGGTGGTGGTCGAAGCCGAATATTGCACTCAAGTGCAAACGCACTGTTGCCTTGAACCCCACGCAATCGTCGCGGATTGGCGCACAGATGGGCTGACCGTCCACATGTCGACCCAGTTCACCGCCGGCGTGCGGCATGAGTTGGCGGAAAGCTTCGGCCTGCCTCTGAGCCGAGTGCGAGTCGTCGTCGATGGCATGGGCGGCGGCTTCGGATCGAAGTCAATGCTTGGGAATTACGGGCGCATCGCCGTCGCGCTCTCGCGACAAGCGCACGCCCCAGTGCGCATCATTCTGAATCGCCAGGAAGAGCAGACGGATTCGGGCAACCGCCCGGGTACTTGGCAGCGCCTGCGGATCGGTGCGCGCCGCGACGGGGCCCTGACGGTGATTTCGCTGCTGAGCTACGGCACGGCCGGTATCGCGCTCGGCGCAGGCACTGGCAATGTGGCGCAGTCGCTGTATCGCTGTCCCAACTTCCAAGCCGCTCAATATGACGTCTTTATGAACGCCGGCCCGGGTTGCGCCATGCGCGCGCCGGGCAACGTACAGGGCGCTTGGGGGCTGGAGCAATCGATCGACGAGCTGGCCGAACGGCTGGCCATCGATCCACTGGAATTGCGTGACCGGATTGATCCGAGTTCAGTCCGTCGCGAAGAGCGGCGCATCGGCGCCGAACGCATTGGCTGGCATAGTCGCCACGCCGCTGGTGTCGACCCCGGTCCCGTCAAGCGCGGCATCGGCGTCGCGCAGTCGCTCTGGGGTGCCAATGTGCATACCGATGCGGCCTGCGAAGTACGGGTGCTGCGAGCCGGTTCGGTGGAAGTGCGCTCGAGCGTACAGGACATCGGGACCGGCATCGGCACGGTGCTCGCGCAGGTGGTTGCAGAGGTTCTGGGGCTGCGTCCCGAGCAAATCAGCGTACGTATCGGTGATACCGAGTTTCCGGGTGGAGGACCTTCCTACGGCAGCCGGACCACCGCTTCGGTCACGCCGCCCGCGCGCACGGCTGCCTGGCGCGTGCTGCAACAGCTCCTGACCGAGGCGGCGCCCGCCCTGAATACTGCGGCCGACAATCTGGTGGCGCGCGAGGGACGCATTTTCGTACGGGACGACCAGAGCCGCAGCTTGAGCTTCGTTGAAGCCGCGGCGCGCCTGCGTAGCGACCATATCAGCGCCGTAGCTGCGCGCAGCGATGATTACGGCGGCTTCAGGCGCCGCGTCGGCCAAGATGCCGCGCTCGCGCAGCAGGACCTGGGTGGCGTCCAGTTTGCGCAAGTCCGCGTCGACGCCGAAACCGGAATCGTGCGGGTCGAGCGTGTGGTGGCGGTGCAAGATTGCGGCCGACCGATCAATCCGCTGCAGATAGAAAGCCAAGTGCACGGCGGAGTGCTCATGGGGCTGTCATTTGCCCTGTTCGAGGATCGCCTGCTCGACCCGCAAACCGGCCGCATGGTGAATGCGAATCTGGAGCAGTACAAGCTAGTCGGCGCCTGCGAGACGCCACAAATCGAGGTCGTAGTGCTGGAAAACTATCAGGGCCAGAGTGCCACCGATGCTTACGGCGTTGCCGAGCCCTCCAACATCGCGACCGCTCCGGCAATCGCCAATGCGGTCTACAACGCCATTGGCGTGCGTCTGCGAAGCCTGCCGATAACACCCGCCGCCGTGCTTGCTGCCCTCGGCAAGATCCCCTGCTTTGGTCAACGCCCATGAACCGCTATGCCTGGACCCGCGTGACGTCACTTTCGCAAGCCCTGGCGGTGGCCTCAACGACCGTTGCCGAGGCGATGAGTCTCGCCGCGGGCGCCAAATCTGGCACCCGGATCGCCGTGTTGAAGGCGGGCGGCATCGATCTGCTCGATCTACTAAAGGAACACCTGCTGGCGCCGGACCTGATCGTGAGCCTGAAGGACGTTCCGGGGCTCGACGCCATTGTCGCAGAGGACGGCGGCGGTTGGCGCATAGGCGCCATGGTCACGCTGGCACAATTGGCCAAACATCCCATTCTGCGTGAGCGCTATGCCGCTCTGAGCGACGCCGTGAGCCACTCGGCAAGTCCGCAAATCCGCAACGTCGCCAGCATCGGCGGTAACCTGTTGCAGCGGCCCCGTTGCTGGTATTTCCGGTCGGCGCAAAGTCAGTGCCGGAAAAAAGGCGGTAACACATGCTTTGCGCTCCTGGGGCAGAATCAATACCACGCGATTTTCGCTAACAGGGCCTGTGCCATAGTCCACCCTTCCACGGCGGCGAGCGCCCTCGTGGCATTGGGGGCCATGGTTGAGCTCACGAGTGCTGAAGGCGTTGTGCGCCGGATGCTGCTCGAAAATTTCTTCCTATCACCAGATCGCGACATGAGTCGCGAGAATGATCTGAGATCGCAGGAGATCTTGACCGCCGTTCTGCTTCCGCCATTGCCGGCCAATATGCGTACGATTCATCTTAGGCAGGGCGAAAAGGATGCGTTCGACTGGTCGCTGGCGGAAGTTGCGGTCGCGCTGGAGCTAAACCTCCGCGGCCTCTGTCAACGCGCCTCGATCATCTTAGGGGCGGTGGCGCCGGTGCCCTATCGCGCGACGACGGCCGAGGCGGCCCTGTTAGGCAAGAAAATTAACCCGCAGGTGGCCGCTACCGCCGCGCGTGCGGCCCTGCACGGCGCCGCCCCGCTGGCGCGGAATGCTTACAAACTGCCGCTGCTCGAGACTCTCGTGCGGCGCGCAATTCTTGCGCTCGTCACCCACGTATGAACGAAGACGGGATCAACTCTGCTTGCCGTAACATACGGGAGTATCTATGAGCACGCGGCACGACGCTAGCAGCGCAGCTACTGCCAGCGCGCTGCGTCAATGAATTGGGCTTCAAAGCGGCCATGATCCGCCAGTTAAGTACGCCGCGGCAGCGCGCCGCGACCGTGCGCTGCACAGCCTTCATTTAACCAGGGAGAGTTCAATTGAACATCGGCCTGCAGGTGCCCAGCTTCACGTGGCCGGGAGGACCGGCGCAAATTCCCGGCAAGCTGGCGGAAATCGCTCATGTGGTCGAGGAGTCGGGGTTCTACAGCTTGTGGGTCATGGATCACTTTTTTCAGATTCGAGGGGTCGGTCCGCACGAGAACGACATGCTCGAGGGTTACAGCACGCTCAGCTATTTAGCGGCGCTGACGAAAAAGGTGAAACTCGGCACACTTGCGACCGGCGTCATCTACCGCTACCCCGGCATCCTCGTAAAGACCGCGACGACGCTGGACGTGCTCTCGAGCGGCCGTGCTTACTTTTGCATCGGTGCTGCCTGGAACGAGCAGGAAGCGAAAGGGTTGGGCGTGCCCTTTCCGGCCATTGGCGTGCGCTTCGAACTGCTCGAAGAGGCGCTGCAGATTGCGAAGCAGATGTGGTCGTCCAATAATGGCCCTTATCACGGCAAGCATAATCAGCTCGAAGAAACCCTGTGCAACCCGCAACCGCTGTCACGCCCTCACCCGCCGATTCTCGTTGCGGGCGGCGGCGAAAAGAAGACGCTCCGGCTGGTTGCGCAGTACGGGGATGCCTGTAATCTGTTTGGAGCCCCCGAGGCCGTGAGCCTCAAACTGGCGATTCTGCGGCGCCATTGCGACGCTCTCGGCCGCGATTACCGTTCAATCGAAAAAACCACGCTGGGCACCGTAGACTTGGCACCCGGCAAGATGAACGCCGCTGATGTGATCGCGCAATGCAAGCGTCTCGCTGCAATCGGCGTGCAGCACGCAATTTTCAACTTACCCAACGTGCATGAGATCAGATCTCTGGAAGTTTTCGGTCGCGAGATCATCCCTGCAGTAGCCGGTCTATGACCAAAGTCGCAGCGCTCTGGCTCCGACGGTCTGTGGCTGGCGGGCCTCGCGGACATACGGCATGCCGCGATGCGCCGCCGAGCGACCACGGCATGGCCATCAGAGTGCTCAGACCGGCTTCAGCACCACGACTGGAATCTGCCGGTCGGTCTTGGTCTGGTAGTGCGCGTAGGGGCCGAAGATCTCTACCATCTTCGGCCACAGCGCTGCTCGCTCCTCGGGGTCTGCCGTGTGTGCGTGGGCGCTGAACTTCTCGGCCTTGACCTGCACCCGCACCTCGGGATTGGCCTGCAGATTCAAATACCAGGCCGGATGTGTCGGCGCACCGCCCTTGGAGGCGATCACGACATAGTTCGGACCGTATCGGCCAAAGATCAACGGCAGGGTCAGAACTCTTCCGGACTTGCGGCCGACGGTGGTCAGCAATAGCGTGGGCACCAGCCCCTTGCCACCGCCGAGGCTGGAGTCCCAGAGGTACCCGTCCGCCCCATCGGTCGCGATATAGCGCGAGAGGTGATCCTTGATCCAATCTGGAAGTTCCGAAGGCCTGTTGATGTCAGCCATACTGTTCTCCACCGCCGTGTAGCTTGGTCGCGACCAGATGGCTATTACAATACGCGTGCGATCGACATTATGCGATAGGAGCAAGCCTCGGGATGATGCAGCCATCACGCTGCCGCGTGACACCCGGATTCGGCGCAGGGTTGCATTCCATAGCCGCCGCCATTCGGGGAGATCAGCCGTTCCGGTCATAGATTACCAATGCCATCGGTCACCGCATTTTCTGCCGTAGATCGGAACTGGATGCGCGAGGCGTTGGCGCTGGCGCGCCGTGGTCTTTATACGACCCATCCGAATCCGCGGGTCGGCTGCGTCATAGTCAACGACGCTCATCGGGTTGGTCAGGGCTGGCACGTCAGATCCGGCGAGGCCCATGCCGAGATCATCGCTTTGCGTGAAGCTGGAAGAGCAGCGCGGGGCGCCACGGTGTATGTGACTCTCGAGCCTTGTGCCCACCATGGGCGCACTCCACCCTGCGCCGATGAACTCATTGCAGCGGGCGTCTCCCGAGTGGTAGCCGCCATGCGAGATCCGTTCACTGCCGTCGACGGGAAAGGCTTTGCGAAGCTTCAAGCGGCAGGCATCACCGTTGAATACGGCCTGCTGGATCAGGAGGCCGAAGATCTCAACCCGGGGTTCCTCAAGCGCGTGCGCCACGGCCGTCCGTGGGTGCGGCTGAAACTCGCCGCGAGCATCGATGGACGGATCGCCATGGCGTCGGGCGAAAGTCGGTGGATCACCGGCGAGGCCGCGCGCCGCGATGCTCATCGGTGGCGAGCGCGCTCCGATGTCATCCTCACGGGCATCGGCACCGTGCTGGCAGACGATCCAAGCCTGACTGCGCGGGATATCGACGGCCTCGAGCGGCAGCCCACGCGGGTCATACTTGATCGACAGGGGCGTACACCGCACTTCGCCAAGGTCCTGAGCGGGCGTGGCCGAGTGCTTGTCTTTCGGCACGGTGGCGTTGAGGTAACACGCGCCGAGAATATCCTGGCCCCATTAGATGCTCGTGGTCGAATCGACCTTGGGTTCGTTATGCAGACTTTAGGGGCGCGCGAATTCAATGAAGTGCAGGTCGAATGCGGCAGCGAGTTGGCAGGCAGCCTCATCGAGGCCAACATCGTTGATGAGTTGCTGCTCTACCTGGCCCCGTGTCTGCTCGGAAGCGCGGCGCGGCCGATGGCACTGCTCGAGAATATTCCGACTCTGGCGGAGCGAAAACAATTCGCTGTCGCCGATCTTGCGCTCATGGGAGAAGACCTACGTCTTCTTCTCCGAAAGGTGTGAGGCGTGGTTAACCGCAACTATTCCCGCCGTTGGCGAGTTTCATTCTTGCCGATCTCGGACATCATTGTCGGTCCACCGTAGCACGATCTGCCGCGTGAGCGGCAGATTGCGGGTTCTTACTGCCACTCATGGCTGATCCTTCTGCCCGGCGCGCCGCGCTGCAGCTTCGGCGCGAACACTCGGTCCGGTAAATTTCACTCCTGCTGCGTGATGCACAACTACAGTCATGCAAAACGCAACGATCTCAGAATTTCGATCGGCTATACTTCCAACCTGCCCGCGCTGTGCACAACTCGAACCACCGCGATGTGGAATGTACTACTCGACGTTTCTCTGATCAGTTAGCCGACTAAGCCAACGAGACCGAAATGAGCAAGTCGAAGAAGGAGCGAGGGTTCCTGTCAATGAGGCATCGAATGATCGCGATCCTGGCCTGCGGGTGGGCCGCCACGCCAATTACCACTGCGCAGGCCGCGTCGCTTCCGGGAACGGCAAGTTTGGCAGGTACGGTGGATGCGACCAAACCATTCAAAGCGGCGCAGGTCTATTTGCGCAACGTGGACAAGCGCATCCTTTACATGGTGTACACGAACGCTGGCCGCTTCCGGGCCGTCTCGCTGTTTCCTGGCAATTATGAGATCTCCGCCAGTGCGAAGGGACTTGCGTCGGATGTCCAGAAGTTAGTGGTGAATGCCGGCGCCGAGCCGAAAGTCAGCTTGTCGCTTCGTGCAATCGCAGCCAGTAGTCAGATCACAAACACGGCCGTAGGCATGGCCGGCCAAAATAATCGTGTCGATGTTACCTTACAAAGTTACGATGAGATTTATCCGCCCGGTGTGGGGCGCGACGTCATCGAGCGGACCTGCATGGTCTGTCACGGTGAGAACTGGTTGCCCGCTCAGCCTGCGCTGCCTGACGTATGGCAATTCCGCATCGATCGCATGATGGGGAAGAGCTTGTGGGACCGTCCGGCTCAGAGTTATGCCGAGGGGCTGCTGAGCTACCGAGCGCAGTGGCTGCGGTTCTCGCTTCAAGACCGTCAAGATCTGTTGGCCTATCTGATCAAAAACTTCGGAACCGACGCCAAACCGCGTATGGTCCGAACCGACAAGGAAACGCCCATTGACGAGGCGAAGCTTGGTAAGGCCATGTACATTGAGTACTACGTGCCTGAGGATCCGCCAGGCTACGCCACGCACGATCCACAATATCAGGGCGCCGCGGGACCGTTTTCCGCGCTTCGGACCATACAGGATGTGCGGTTCGATGCGGACGGCAATGTGTGGGCCACTGATCGAAGTTCCCCAGCTCGCCTGGTCAAGCTCGATCCGCGCACGGGCGCGTGGAAGGAATGGTTCACGCCCCATCCTAGAAGCGATATCCACGAGGTAATAATCGCACGCGACGGCGTGATCTGGATGCCGGAGCACGCAGAAGAGCTCGGAGTGAGAAATTACCTGTTGGGCTTCAACCCGAAGACCGAGAAGTGGGACTACAGCGTCGATATGGATCCCGACGACGTTGTCAGAAACGCCATCAAGTGGACAGATTCGATCTCAATCGACTCAAAGAATAACATGTACGTCAACTGGATCATGGGCGGCGCGCTGACCAAGGTCGATGGCGCAACAAAACGGGTAGTGGGCGTGTTTCCGCTAGCCAGCACCAATGCCATTCCGTACGGAAACGTTGTAGACCGGAACGACAACGTCTTCTTGGCGCTTTGGGGTCGAGGGAGTATTGCGAAGTTCGATACCCACACCAATACGTGGACCGAGTTCACCCCGCCGACTTTCCCCGGGGAGGTTCGACGCCTGAATGTGGACTATCAAAATAATGTGTGGTTCGGCATCTATTCCGCCGGCAGCCGGCGCGCCGGCAAACTGGCGATGCTCAACCAAACGACCGGCCGCATCACTGAGTACGCGATTCCAGAACAGAGCGCTCAGCCCTACGACACCACTGCAGATCCGAAGGGCAATATCTGGTTCGCCGACACGCCACAGGTGGACCGAAGTGCTGCCATTGCGAAGTTCAATCCGAAGGACCAGAAATTCACCTTCTATCCCAAACCGCAGTTTGACGCCGACACGCCAAAGATCCAAATTACAAAAGACGGCGCTATATGGTATGCGCCACGTGGAAGTCTTAAGGCGCCAGGGATCGGAGTGTTATATCCCGACATGGACAAGATCGCGACGCTCGGGGCCTACTACTTGAACGGTCCGCCCGGCTATCCGTTCAAAGGATCACGTGGAGCCTTACATTTGCCGGGCTTGCGATGGTGAGGGCTGCTGAGTAGCAGCGCGAAGCCGAGCGGTAGCATGCGCATCTCTACTGAGCTGCTCACGTCGCGCCCTGTCCGCCCGCATGGGGAGCATCTTGCGGCAACAGCAGCATCACCAGGGCCGCCACCAGAAAGCCCGCGCCACACAGCCCCAGACTGACGGCCAGCCCGAAGCGGGTGGCTAGTGCGCCAAACGCGAAGGGGGCGAATGCGGCCAGGCCGCGACCCACGTTGAAGCAGAATCCTGCGCCCAAACAGCGCACGCGGGTGGAAAACAATTCCGTGAGGTAAGCGCCCAACGGTCCAGTGGAGGCGAAGCACAATGCCACCACAGGGCCCATCCACAACAATATGTTCAGGCCACGAATCATTGCATAAACCGGCAGCAACACGGCCGCGCCGCCCCAGCACAACAATAGCGCCGTGCGCTTGCTGGTGCGATCGGCAATCCAACCGAACAGCGGGTAGCCGCAGAACATTCCTGCGTTGAGCAACATCAGGTAGTGCGCCATGGACTGCGTGCTAAGTCCCCGTTCACGGATCAGGTAGGTCGGCCACCAGGTATTCGCGCCCCAATAGGCAGTGAGCGCGCATGCCGCGGCTGCCGTGCCGAGCAGGGTATTGCGACGCAACTGTGGTGCGAAAATTTCCGCCACCGCCACCGCCTCCTGCTTACGGCCTGCGTTGTTGCGCGACGCCTGCCCGGTACGCTGCGCTTGCCAAAGCGCCGATTCGGGTACAAAACATACCACGTACAACGCCGCCAACAATGCCAAGGCACCGCATAGAAACAAGGCGCGCCAGCCGTAAATCGGCAGCAACCAACCAGCCATTAGCGCAGCACCAATCAATCCTACCGGCCATGCGCTCAGCAAAACGCTGACGGCCCGGCCGCGCCAAGCCCTAGGCCAGGTCTCATTGACGAGCGCCGTGACCGCGCCCCAAACGCCCCCGAGCCCCAAACCCGCCACGCCACGCAGCATCATCAGTTCCCACGGTCTGTGCGCCAGCGCCGCCCCCGCCGTGAACAGCGCGAACACGGCCACGCTCAGCAGCAACGCGCGTCGCCTCCCTTGATTGTCGGCCAGCCAACCCATGAGCACGCCACTGACACCTACCCCTAACATGCCAGCGGTGCCTATCAGGCCCGCCTCGCCCAGGGTCAAGTGCCATTCGGCAATGATCAACGGCAGCGCCAGCGCCAGCACCGCAAAATCGACGGCATCGAAGGCGTAGCACAAGAATCCGCCGATCAGCGTCTGCCACGCATCGCGACCGGCACGCAATTCAGCGCCGCCGGCCACCGTGGCGTCGGACCGGTCCGCGACGCCAATGCCAGTGCTAGATTCTTTAGACAGATTCATACCCTCTCAAGTTTAGCGCGCACTGCTCGCGCGCCGGCGCCAGACTGTGGGCTGGCGAGGGTCGACACCGGAGTCAGACTCTTGGCAATGCGAGAATCTGCGCCTTCATGGATTCCCAACGAGCCATTTCACCCTTGATCTCGGCAGCAAACGCAGCCGGGGAGGTGCTCGTGACCGAAGCGGCATCCACGGCCTCCATGGCCAATCGCGCAGCTTGGGTATTCATTACCCGTACGACCGCCTCGTGAAGGCCCTCGACGAACTCCGGCCGCAGCCGGCGTGAGGCGAACAGGCCTTGCCATTGGACCACTCCGATGCCATCGAAACCCGCTTCGGCCATCGTGGGAAGATTGGGGAAGCCCGTCAGGTGGCGCTGGCCGCTGACCGCAAGCGGTTTGTATTTGCCCTTGTTGGCGGTTGCTGTGGCGACGTTCAGCAATGCCATATCGATATTACCGGCAATGAGCGCAGCAAGGACCCCATTGGCGCTGCCCGCTTCATGAAGGGCCGGAGTCAGCCCCGCCCGTCTTCCTATTTCTATGGCATCAACATCCACGAAGGTACCCAAGAAGTCCGATCCAAATCTCAACACGCGATCGCGGCGTTCGCAGAACTGCAGCAATCCGGCCACGTCATTGACGGGCGCGGAAAGGTTGGTCATCAGTATGCTGGGAAACTCCCCGAGCCTGGTAACCGGCACGACCTCGCTGCCGAAGTCAAAATCCATCCTGTCCCGGCGAATTACCGGCGTCATCGATGCGGTGATAATGTTTCCGATCATCAACACATGCTCATCATCCGCATGCACGAGCGTGCGCAACGCTTTCAGGCCGAAGTCGCCAATCTGGTAATCAAACGCAACACGGTTTCCGAATTCCCGCTCCAGCGCATCGGCCAGAACCGCGGCCGTGTGCGCCGTAGAGCCGCCCGGAGGAAAGGGTACGACGAGTCTTGCCTGCCTCATGATCGAGGCAACGTCTGCGATAGGGATTGGTGACACGATTGAGTTCTACTCCTGAAATGCGACAGTTCGATTGGGGGTAGGCACGGATCTCAGGCGCTGGCGCACCGAGAACAACTTCACCGCCCAGTCGAGCCCTGCTGCCGATAGTGACTCTAGGGGCAAACGCCGCGGACGTTTGTCCGTACAATATAATCGGGTCGGACGAATTTTCTCCCGTCGCTCGAAAGGCGACCGAGATGTGCTGCTCGCCAATTTGGCGCGCGCATCTTTATGAATACAGCTCAGTTGCCAGTCGCCGTCGGAACTCGGATTTGAGGCCGCGAAAGATGCGACACAACGCTCAAATACATCGCTGGCGGACGCAGTTCTCGAGGTCGAATCCTACGGCAAAACGCCGCTCGCCCAGCGAGCGGCCCTATCATTTCCGGATCGCCCAGGACATCCCGTCAGGCCATTGGCCTGTCGCGATACGAGCCGTGACGGTCAACGTTTTGAGATCAATGACCGCGACATAGTCGTCCCTACTTACCGCAACGTAAGCATGGGCGCCGTCGGGCGCCATGAGAATCCCCCCAGCCCCGTGTCCCAAGCTGATGCGCTTCAACTCTTGGTGGGATGCCGTGTCCAGCACCACCAACTCTCCGTTCCCGAGGTCGGAGATAAGCACCTGGCGTCCATCCGGCGTGAACTTGAGACGGTTGGCCGACTTCATGTGCACATCGAGCACTTCCGTCACTTTCAGAGCTGCGATGTCAATAATTGAAATCGTGCCGTCGTGCGTATTGGCCGCCCAAAGCTCCTTGCCATCTGGAGCCAAATCGAATCCCTCGGGTCCCTTACCGACAGCAATCGCTGTCTCCTTCCACCCTGAGATGTCCCCGTTGTTGAACAAGATCGCCTCTAACCAACGGTTATCATCGTTCTTGTTGTCTCTTTGCAGCACAGTAATGGTGTTGGAGTTAACATTGCTGGTGAAGATTCGCCTTCCACCTTCGTCGACGATCAGCATATGGGTGCGATCTTGGCCTATACCGACCACCATATCGACCCGGTTAGTTGCTGGATCGTAACGAGCGACAAGCTTGCTTCCCTCCGCCGTGAAGTAGACGCGCCCATCCACGAGACTCATTCCATGCGGTGCAATGAGTGCGCCAAGATCCACCGGCGATAGAGCCTTGCTCGTTGTGAGATCGACGACCGAAAGCGTGTGCTGGGTGATCGACAGCGAGCCGTAGTTGGAAATATACGCGAACCTTCCGTCGGCCGAAGCGACGACCTCGTGCGGATCCCCACCTACCTTCACACGGCTAACAATTTTCAGGCTGTTTAGATCGACAATGAGGAGCGACTGGTCCTTCTGGTCAAGAACCAGCAGAATGGTGGACGCGCCGTGCGCCACTGCTGGAGCGAAACCTAGTGGTAGCGCGAGCAGGCAGCCAAGTGCAATCGGCCCGAGGCTTCTGCAATACGTCGTCATTCCGGTCTAACGGCTCGTCAGCCTTGTTGTAAAACGGACACCGTAGGTGCGCGGCGCTGATAAAGCAAACACTCCTATCGTCTGGCCCTGTTCGATGGTCGCGCCGGGCATCATCTGGGCTCCATTCTCCAGATTGTTGCAATAGAGCCCCACACTCCAACGACCCTCGGGGGCATTGTAAGTGAGCGATGCATTCGTCCTCGTATATCCGTATTGCTTGGCGCCAAACTGGGCCGGGAAATCGTCGGCCAAGTAGCCGTCACTGAGATAGGAATCTACCATTGCCGTGACGTTGCCCCCGGCGCTCAAGTCGAATCGATACTGCGCACCCAGACTCAGGGTCGACTCCGGGGCTTCGAACAGCGCTTGGTTAATATACGTTAACCCAGCTGCTGTGGTGAAGGTCTTGGTGTACGCGCGGTCATACGCATAGCTCGCTCGAACTTGGAAGTTCTCCGTAATCAAGGCGCGCACGTCGAGCTGATCCCCGTAGCTGACTGCCTTTGGGGCTGTGAAGAAGGCATTGACGTTTTCGCCGTCCGCTTGAATGATGACTGTTTGAATCAGGTAGTCCGTGTAGTCGTAGTAAAACAGCTCATCATTGACCTCCAAACGACCATCTAACAAGCGGTTCTTGATACCCGCCGTGTACGATAATAGTTTGGTCGCATTGATTAGAGTTGGCTGGTTTTGCGCCGTGGGAATTCTGTAATCGGCTGTGCCGTTGGTGAAGCCGGTTTGGACCGAGGCGTACGCCATGGAGTTCTTGGCCACATCCGCTTCGATGCCAACCTTCCAATCGAACGGATGCCAGGTGTGACTGAGCGGCGCCAAGGCCGGAATGATGAAGTCGTCTTGCTTGGATTGCGACAAAATTCGAGTTCCACCGATGAGTCGGACACTATCGGTTAGCGAGTACGTCAACTGTGCAAAGGCCGCGTAATCCTTTTCGTAGTTCCAGACAACAGGATTGGACGGTGCACCGACCGCATAGTTCAGAAAGTTATTAAGATGCAGCCAATAAAATCCGGCGAGCAGCTTCAGTTGGGAGTTCAGTTCCTGCGTGTAGCGCAGCTCACTCGTGTACTGAGTGGTCGCTGTGGAGATGATATCGGACAGCGGTCCGACGTAGTCCGTCTCTGCCGTCGAGCCATTGACATACGTGGGAATCAGGGACAGCGTTCCAGTGCCAAGCTTCCAGTCGAACTGACCGGCGACGATTGTGACAGTATCGTCGCCCCACACCCGGCCAACATCCTGCCTGGGGATAAAGCTGCAGGGCGAACTGGAGCAGAAACTCGTATCCCAGGGATTCGACGGATTGTGGAATGTGGGCCCAGGACCGGTGGTGACAACCAGAGACGTGGGTTCTCCCGTGTTCCGACTGTAGCTGGCCCACACGTAGGCCGTAAAATCGTCGCTCGGCTTCGCCAGCATAGAAACGCGCCCGGACGCGTAGTCTTCCCCCTGCGCACCGCCGGTCTCATAAGGGTTATGTTTCTCGTAGTCGAGGGCAGCACGAACCGCTATGGTGTCGCTCAGCGGCATATTGCCGACCAGCGTGCTGCGCACGGCACCGAAGTTACCCGCTTCCAATAGTACGCTTGCTTCGGACGCTTGCGTCGGCCGATTATAGGCGACGTTGATCACGCCGCCCGATGCACCGGCCCCGTACAGGGTTCCCTGCGGGCCCGGTAACACTTCGATCTGCTGCACATCGTATGCGGGAATATTCGACGTGTTGCGTGGCATATACGTGCCGTCGATTACCGTCGCCACGAGCTGATCGACAAAATTACGATCCTGCTCGGAGCCGATTCCGCGCATGTAAAGATGGATACTCGATTCGAACGGTTCAAGCCGCGCCGAGGGAATCAAGTCCGACAGGCCTCCCATGTCGGTGATACCCATATTGGCAAGTTCTACGCCCGTCTCCAAAGTGATCGCGGCGGGCGCGCGTTCCAGTATCTCATTCGACTTCGTTGAGATGACCACTACTTCCTGAAGCACGTCCGTAGCTGCGGCGGACGTGACAGAACCTTGATCGCTCGCCATTGATGCCGCCGGCACAATCGTAACCGCCATGATCAGCGCCAATCCGAGCTGACTCGTCTTGGCGACACGGCTGCGAGAATACAAACCGCGTGCTGTGTCCATATACATACACCCCCTAAAGCTCTTTTCTTACTGTGCTCCGTGTCCCGTACTCGCCGTGCGACAAGGCGGACATCACTCTATACAACGCTCGTCGCGTCGAATCCGGAACCGCACTTGCCGCTTCCGACTGCATTGGCGTTTTGCCGATGCGGACGGCGCGTTCTGCCGTCCATCGCAGCGAATGAATACGCCTTCGTGATTGTTTTGGATCACGCTCACGGGCGCGCCTCACCCCGATGCATGTAGCCAACAGCAGACAATGCTTCTGCGACGGCGCACTCCTAGCGGAGCGCGCCGCGAATCGAGCGATCCCCAACGGTTACTACGAATTGTCAAACTTCGCCATCAGCGTCGAATTGTTCTCCTAGCGCGGTGATGCCTACGGCCCGATGACGAACGAGCATCAGCGGTCGCATCGCATTTATCCTTGAGCGCGCGGCCAGTAGATTCGGGGTGGGCGTGAAAGGTCGAATCAGCGGTGGCCCACCGCCGTTCCCGTGCTGCAGGTCGCCGCGGCCGCGTGAGCGTTCCACAGCAAGCGCTCGCGCAATGGGTCGAGTCCTCTCGGGATGGTCAGCTGATGCGGGCGCGATTGTCGCGAGCTGGCCGATTGCCTGCCACACCGTCTCCATACGTTCGAAGGCTTTGGCATTTGCAAGGTCGGCCGCGCACCAGCGTCTACACCGCCGAACGAGCGACCCATCATCGGGAGACTGATGCAAGCATTGCAGCCAGCGTGCGGCCTTACTCAGCCGCAACAGCGTCAAATCGTTCAATTGCTTCTTACCCATGATTCCGACTGCTCTGTCGCCTCACACGTCCTAGCCGCTGTTAGACGCATTCGGCTGGCAGAGCTGGCCGGGCGCCCACGACGCCCTCAGTGCAACGGCCCTGGCAGTAACCCGCTTAGACCCTGTTACGTATAACGCTCGATTGGGGGAAACCGGAACTGTGTCGCCAATGACTGTTGGTGCATCGACAGTCGACGGCTCTAGGACGTTTTCGTTCGGCAGGCAGCTGCGACTACCGCCGCTTCCTGCATTCCCAGCCCCTGGATCGAAAGACGCATCATATCGCCGGCCTTCAAGTAGCGCGGTGGTCGCATGCCAAGTCCAACACCGGGCGGAGTTCCCGTCGCGATGACGTCTCCCGGAAGCAGGGTCATAAAACGGCTGATATAGCTCACGATCTCTCGACAGCTGAAGATCATGGTGCGCGTGTTGCCGCGCTGCATGCGTTCCCCGTTGACGTCCAGCCACACATCGAGGTTCTGCGGATCGGGGACCTCGTCGCGAGTCACAAGCCAGGGACCGATCGGCCCAAAGGTGTCGCAGCCTTTACCCTTGTCCCACTGACCACCTCGTTCCAGCTGGAACTCGCGCTCTGAAATGTCATTAACGATGCAATAGCCGGCCACATAATCGAGAGCCTGATCCACCGGTACGCTGCGTGCGATGGATCCCATGACGATACCAAGCTCCACCTCCCAGTCGGTCTTCACAGAACCCTGGGGCAGAATCACGGGGTCTGTCGGGCCGGTGATGCAGGACGTGGCCTTCATGAACAGAACCGGTTCGGCGGGTATCGCCATGCCTGCTTCCTCAGCGTGGTCTCGGTAATTGAGGCCCACGCAGACCAACTTGCTGATGCCGGTCAGCGGCACGCCCAGCCGCGGGTGGCCCGACACCAGCGGTAATTGTTCTACTGCGAGCCGCTTGAGCTTGGCCAAGCGGGACGGGTGCAACGCGGACCCGTCAAATTCAGCGACCGTGCCGGACAGATCACGCAACTGACCCTGAGGATCGATCAAGCCGGGTTTTTCCTTGCCTTCTACGCCGAAACGAACAAGTTTCATCGGAGACGATTCCTTATCTATTCCATGCCGCGTTATGCAATTGGACGGCTAAAATGCATCGGCATAAATCAGTCAAGTTGCAACTCGAACCCCCCAAGGCTTGCCTGCAAGGCGGCCGCTGGGGCGCTTTTTAGAGCCCCGCCCTGTTCCTGCCTCTCACTGCCGGATTTACAACATTGACTGGCCACTCCCCGGAGAGCACGCGGCGAACTTCATTTGGTGCTCCAGACTGAAGACCGACCATGGCCTGCTCGCTATACCAGGCAACATGCGGATTGATGATGACATTGGCTCTGCCGCGCAGGGGATGTGGCTCTGGAAGCGGCTCCGGGTCAGTCGTGTCCAGTGCACAACCCGCGATGGCTCTTCGATCCAGAGCCCTGATGAGTGCTTCACTGTCCACGATCGGACCGCGGGCGCAGTTGATTAGGAAGGCTGTTGGCTTCATCTTGGAAAACGCAGCGTCGTTCATCATCAGCCGCGTTTGTGCAGTCAGAGGAGGATGCAGTGAAACGAAATCCGCCGCTTGCAGCAGCTCGGGAAATTCAACCTTTGTCCCAGGAGCATCGAACTGTCCTTGCGGGACATAGGGGTCGAAATACAATATCCGCATACGGAATGCCGCGGCACGACTGGCGATCTGTCTGGCGATGTTGCCGAATCCCACGAGCCCCAGGGTGCTGCCTGCGATGCGGAACATGGGCTTGCCGGAAGTGATTTCCCAACGCCTGTCGCGGACCAATCGATCGAAATAGGCGACTTTGCGGGCACACGCGAGCAACAGCGCCATCGCATGCTCGGCAACTTCCTCGATGCAATACGACGGATTGTTCGTTACGATAACGCCCGCGGAGGTTGCCGCACCGAGATCGATCGTGTCAACACCAATTCCGTAGCGAGCGATTATTTTGCACTTCGGCATCCTGGCGATCACATCTACGGTAATTGGGCCTGCGTAAGTATTCAACAGCCCGTCGCAGTCTGCCGCTTGAATCAGGAACTCGTCTGGAGTCCTTGTTTGCAGAGGCACCAGTGTCGCCCGACCTTCGAGAATTTTGCGTTCTACGTCCAGAGATTCCCATACGTAGTCGGTGACAACAATTTTAGCCTCTACGGCCATTGCGCTTTCCGTCGTCGCTTAGTGGATGCGCGGTCGCATCAGGGTATCCACCGTACGACGCCGGCCACGCCATCTACGGCGACGTGTTTGCCGTCAGGAATGCGTTGGGTCGCGTTGCGCACGCCCAGGACCATGGGAATTCCTCGCTCGCGAGCGAGCGAAGCCAAGTGCGATGTGCTGCCTCCAAGCTCCGCAACGACACCGGCGACGCGGGCAAGTATGCGACCCAAGGCAGGCCCTGCAACCTTAGTCACCAGGACATCGCCCGGCCCGACGCGCGATAACTCGCACTCACAGGTCACCACGCAGGCGCGCCCCGTGCCCCAGCCAACACCTGCCGGCTGTCCGTTGGCCCGAGGATGATTCAGCCAGATCTCGTCCGGCGCGTGGGCCGGCCCCAAATGCAGCGGGCGCGACTGCAGCAGCTTGAATCCCATACCATCGAGTGCCCACTCGATTTCAACCGGCTTGCCCATGACCTGCTCTGCCTTTCGTAGATAACCTGCGAGCTCGATGACACGCTGATCGGTTAGACACGCTGTCGACACGATACTGCCGCTCAAGATCTGTGTTCCCGCGCCGTGCCGGTGCTGGCAACCAACGCTGTGCTGCTTTCGTCCGGGCTCGCTGCTCAGTAATTCCCCATTACGGCTGAGCATGTAACGGTCTGGCACGACCTCGCCCTGGGCAATGGCCGAACCCAGCCCCCAGGTCGCGCTGAGCAGCATTTCTCCGTCGGCTGTCCGACTCAGCCCGCCGCCCGAAGTGATCGCAGCGACCAGCGGTTGAACGAGTACGCCCATGGCAGTGTCCGCGGGGCTGGCATCATAATTCAACATGTAACGCAGTATGCGCGGCGACCAGAGCGCCGCCCAGCAGGCCCGCACCGCAGTAAGGAAGTCAGCCTGATTGTCGATGCCGAGATAGCTCTCAAACTGGCCCGCGAAGCTTGAGCCGCACCGATCCTCGAGCAGCGCGGACGAGCGTACCACCGCGGGAGTTCCCTTGGCATGCGCGACGAGGGTCCGCCACGCGGCGAGCACTGGCTCAAGAATCTCCACCGCAATGGGCTGCGAGAGCAGGGCCAGCCTGACTTCAATGGCTTGCCGGCGCGCCTGCATGATATCTGCGTCACTTGTCCCGACGCGTTTCGGCAGCTCCAAGCCCAATGAAGCGAGCTGAACACGGTAGGCATCGGAGTCGATGCAGAACCCATCGGGAATGGGCAAGCCCGCGCGACCGAGAGCAGCCAGGTTGGCGGACTTCGGGCCGACTCGATCGGCATCCAATGCCGAAGCCGCCGCAATCGAAAAGACAGTTTGCTCGAAAGTGGCATTCATGATGACGCTCGCGATGCGTGGCACCAACTGCTACTTCAGGAATCGGGAGTAACCCGGGATCGGATCGACCACCGTGATTTGCTCGACTGGGAAAGTGGAAATGAGCTCGATATGATCGTCATGCACGATCAGCATCTCTTCGATGCGTACTCCCCATTCGTATTTCTTTCCGTGCTGTGTCTCCAGCGCGAATACCATGCCCGACTTGATCTCGACCGGGAAGTCGAGCGACCATATGCGCGATATCACGGGAGTATCGTACTGCGCGAGTCCCAGGCCGTGGCCCCATAGATTCGCTGCCGCTTGGTCTTCGTCCTCGTAACCCCACGTGTCCATGGCGGAAGGCCATTTGGAGGCGATCTCACGGGTCGTGATTCCCACCTTGACCGTTTCGATGGCATCGTAGAGCCACTTGAGCGCGATCGCGTATATAGCCTTCTGCTCCTGGGTCGGCTCCCTCCCGACGCAGTAAGTCCGGTAGTAGCAGGACTTGTAGCCGTTCCATGTAAGCGCCGCAAGATCCATGAAGACGATGTCGCCCGGCTTGATGATGCGATCAGAGAAGTTCCGCCAGTTCGGCCAGGTATTCGGTCCCGACGAAACAATGACGTCCTCGACGTCCTCCATGCCCGGGATGGAATAAAGAAATTCCATAATGTGCGCCGTCACCTGATTCTCGGTTAGTCCCGGCTTGAGGAATTTCATGCACTCCCAGTGCGCTGCATCCCCGATGGCGCCGACCATGCGCATGCACTCCTGTTCGTCGACGCTCTTGATGGCCCGCGCTTCCATCATCGGCGTCATACCGTCCATCCAATCGAGGCCGGCATCCTTGAAAACCTGGATCATGTTGATATCGACGAAATCGACGCCCAGCTTCATGCCCGATACGTTGCTCTTCTTCATCTCCTGCAGGATGCCATTGGTGAATTTCGTGACTTGCATGATTGAGGCCGCACCTGCCGCTCCCTTGATCCAAGGGAAGGCGTGACGGACGTTCTGCTTCGGAATCCACGGGCTGTGTCGCTCGATCTGTAAGCCGACGTCGCCCTGCTCGAATAGGACCGGCGCATCGTCCCCGCACAGCAAAGCGTAACGCAGGCCGGGCTTGAGCCTGCACCAACCCGGAGTGAGCGTTGCAGTGACGTAGCGAATGTTTTCGTCGTACATCAACAGCAATGCACCGAGGCCGTGGGCCTTCATGCGCGCGCGAGCTCGCTCCAGGCGGTAAGTGCGCATCCGCTCCCAGTTGACGCGCTGCTGCCAATCCAACCCCACTTTGCCAAAGTTTGCCATGGGTCATTTCTCCGAAAGAGCAAGCGCCCGATGCAACGACTCCAAAGAACGTGACGCGCTTGCGCGTGCGCGCCTCTCGATGACTAACCGGGCCTGGGCTGCGATCATACAATGTGAGCTTCGCGCAGCTCCACGTGGCACGCGCGTGCCATTCACGATCGCTTCCCCGCTTCCCCCTCTATTGCTCCATCCAGTCGCAGCCGGCAGTGCAGCATTGCTTGAGTTATATATTTGCGGACCATGCGGTCGGTTACGCTCAGTCGCTCGGCGATCTGGCTCTGACTCATCCCGTCGAGCCTGAACATGAGAAACGCGCTGCGGACCTTCTCGGGCAGCTCCTGCAGGCAGCGCCACAGCAGCAGCAGCTCCTCATCGGCGAGCAACTGACGCTCGGGGGGGCCCAAGACCCGGGGCGACTCTGCAGACAGGTCTTTAGCTGCACGGTCCCTGGTTGCGCGCCGACGCAACCGGTCGATCGCCAGGTTGCCGGCGACTCGGAATAGGTAGGCGCGCACCAAAATGTGGGAATTTGGGCGCCCCAGCTGCAGCAGGCGGACGTACGTTTCCTGCGCGATTTCCTTGGCGTCCTGCACCGATCGCAGTCGCGCGACGAGAAATCCGAGCAGGGCACGGTTATTCTCCCGAAAGAGCCGCGCGACGGTCTCGGCCTGCTGCGGGCTCCTCAGCAGCTGATTCTTCAGTCCCGCAGGCAATGCGTCACCAGGACTTGCTGACACGACGAGCCTTCCGCTGTTTGATAGCCAATAGACGCCCGCAAATAAAGACACGATGACTCGAGCGGTGCTCGCATCGATTCACCACCACCAGCGCAATTTGAGTAGATGACGGTCGCATCGTGGTTGCTCGTCGCCTGTCTGGCAGAACCTTCTGGGACTCAGAACGCACTGACGCCGCCGTCAGCGAAAACCGTAGTGGCAGTTACGAAAGCGGCGAGGTCGCATGCGCAGAAGAGAACGACCCGCGCCACATCATCGGGTCGGCCCATCCGACCCAGCGGTACCATGGAGCGGAGTCGTTCATGCAATTCTTTGTAGCTCTGTTGCGATTGATCGCCGCCGCTATTGCGGTCCATCTCCTCCTTGTAACCGGGCGTATCCGTCAGGGCCGGTGAGACAGCGACCACCCTGACACCTTTGGATCCTAGTTCCATCGCAAGCGACTTCGTCAGGCCGACGACGCCGTGCTTGGACGCCACGTAGTGAGCGATCGAGGGACGCCCACGATAGCCCGAGACGGATGTGATATTGATAATGACACCTGATTTGGCGGCGGCCATACGCCGGCCCGCTTCACGGCATCCGAGGAAGGTTCCCTTCAGATTCGTGTCATTGACAAATTCCCATTCCTCGTCGGTGGTATCTATCAGAGGCTTTGACGGATAGACGCCCGCATTGTTGACCCAGATCTCGATCGTGCCGAGCTTCTCATCAGCAAATTCAGCCAGCCGCGCCACGGACCGGGCATTCCTCACATCCAGAGCGCAGGAAAAGGCACGCACCCTGAACTCCTTGCCGATGTTCTGCGCGGCTGTGGCCGCCCCTTCGACATCCTTGTCGCCGATCAGCAGATCGGCGCCCGCTTCGGCAAGTCGTCGCGCAATCACGTATCCAAGGCCGCGGGCGCCACCAGTAACAACCGCATGCCGCCCGACCAGAGATACAAGCTCCTCTATACGTCTCCCGGCTAAGTCCTCCGAAGTCACAACTGCCGCTCCTGCATTGTTACGCTAAGAAGTGCGCCCTCTTCATTCGGTGCGTGGGCGGCGAGTAAGACATAGCATCGGCTCGCGCCCTGCCCGGCTCAGGTCTTTTCGGAGGGAGTCTTCACGCCATGCAAGCCGTGCGAGGTATCCTTCACCGTGAAAAACACGACGTCGGCTCCCGGCAAAGCCCGACCGTAATGAATTGTGCCCGCCGGGATGTAAATTACGTGCCCAGGCTTAATGAGTTCGCGCTGGCCATTCACCACGGATTCCATGACGCCTTCCAGGATGTAGATCCACTGTTCATTGGGGTGCGAATGCGACTCTGCTCCCGTCCCGGCCGGCATGCGCATCAGTGCAGCCATCATGCGCTCGCCCTCTACGCAGCCGCCGAATGCAGTGGAGTATCCCGGTCCGCCCATGACGGAATTGATGTGCGCAATATCGAAGTGGTATTCCCCTGGGGCAGCTCGCTTGACTCCCGGCGTTAGCGCTTGCGGTGTCTCAGCGTTTGATTTTTCTGCTTCGTTCATAGGTTACCTCTAGTGGGTCCTTACATCTAATTGATAGCGCCGCGTGTCGGTCCGGACGCCGCGCGTCGCTTGCGGGCGCGACGCCTACGCATAGCTGCCATATGTCTGTTATCTTACAACTTTAGTAATTTGTCAATGGGCACCGCACGTCGCGCGGCGTGGAAATATGGCTCACAAAACAACAATGCGGGCGGGGTAGATGCGCCGCAGATTATTCCTTAATGTTCAGGGACTCTCGCTGGGAACTGGAGGGAGTAATGACTGACAAGGCTGCGCCCGTCCAACTCGTCTGCATGCCCGCAGCAAAGCATCCCGTGAACATCTGGCGGGTAGTCGGCGCGGCCACGGCGGGAAGCTTATTAGAGTGGTACGACTATTTTATCTACGGCACCGCCGCCGCGCTCCTATGGGACAAGTTGTTCTTTCCGACCATGAACGCTGTCGCTGGGCTGCTCGCGTCTTACTCCACCTTCGCAATTGGTTTTGCGGTCAGGCCGATTGGTGCCCTCGTACTCTCCAATCTCGGCGACCGGATCGGACGCAAACCGGTTCTCGTCGGCACGCTGTGGCTGATGGGAATCGCCACCGCCGCAATCGGCTTCTTGCCGACTTACGCCTCAATCGGCACGTGGGCCCCTGTGCTGCTGATCCTCTGTCGCGTGCTTCAAGGGATTGGCACCGGTGCACAATATAGCGGCGCGCTTGCGCTGGTGACTGAATATGCTCCCACGCGTTCCGGGCTGTTTGGCTCGTTTCCGGCAGCGACGGCGGACCTCGCCATCCTATTCGCCTCCGCCGTATTTGCGCTCGTTCACGCTGCCGTGAGCCCGGAACAGTTCATGGCATGGGGATGGCGCGTACCGTTCGTTCTGGCATTGCTCGGACTGGCCCTCGGGCAGTATCTGCGGTCGCACATCGGAGAAACGCCCGAATTCCTGGCGCTGATGGCGGCGGGTGACACGGCCGCACGGGCTCCGATTAAGGAGCTGCTCCAAGATCATCGATCGCTCATCCTGGTGGGAATGGGAGCCAGCGCTTCGGTCACGGCCGGGTATCTATTTGTCGTCTGGTCGATGTCCTATGTGACCGTAACACTCGGCATGAGCCGCTCGGTGGCCCTCAACGCGACGATGATCGCGTGTGGGTTCTCCGTGCTGGTCGGCATTGCCTTCGGCGCCTTGTCCGATCGCGTGGGTTGGCGACGGATCATGCTGTTCGGCGCGATCTGCGCCGTGATCGTCCCGTTCCCCATGTTCTGGCTGTTTCAGACGAGGCATCCTGCCGCGATCTATGTGGCCTTGACACTGGCCTACGCACTCGGGCAGCGAGCCGTCAACGCCGTCCAGCCCAAGTTTTTCCATGAACTGTTCCCTGCTCGGCTGCGCTACAGTGGCATTGCCCTGTCTCGCGAGCCGCTTCAGGCGCTGCTCGCCGGCCCGATGCCGTTTATTGCCACAAGCTTGGGAGCCCATTACCACGGCAGCTTCGTTCCGGTTGCGTGGCTAATGATCGTGCTGGCGCTCTTCACGATGATCACGGTGATCTTCACTCCGCGGAGTTGTGCCGAAGGGTAAAACGCGTTTATGAGCGCTTAGCGAGTGCGCCCGGTCTGACCGCTTGCAGCGATGTTCTGAGCAACAATGGCAGAGATCGGCGACTCATCGGCGGGTATCCCCCGACCTAAGCCGCCGGACGCACTGAATCCCCCATCAACGAGCAGGTTGTGGCCAGTGATGAACGACGCCTCCTCGGACGCGAGAAAGAGCGCCGCGCTGGCGATTTCCTCAGGAGTACCCAGCCGCCCCATGAGGCATGAGCGCTCAGCGGCTCTGCGCAATGCCAGCCCCTCCTCGCCGTAGAACGGCGACCGCTCGCCCGAGAGTATGTTTCCTGGAGAGATCGCATTTACCCGGATGCCTGCGGGCGCGAGCTCGTGAGCGAGACCGATCGCCAGCCGAATCACTCCGCCCTTGGCGACGGCATAGGGCAGAAGACAGTTGGCGTTGCCAGGAAACCCCGTTCCAAAGGGTAGGCCCGAGATGGAAGCAACAAAGATGATCGAACCTCGGCCGCGCGCTTTAAGGTGTGGGATCGCGTATTTCGTAACGAGGAACTGAATGCCCAGCGTGTGATCGAGAGTCCAGCGCCAGTCAGTAAGAGAAGTATCTTCGACTGTCCCCGGACGATGTCCCCTCGCACTGTTGAAGAGAATGTCGATGCCACCGAAGCGTTCGACGGCAAAATGGACAAGCGATTCAACGCTCTTTTCGTCCATGAGGTCGAGCGGCTGCAGCGATTCCATCGTCCCACCCTTGCCGCGTACTAGCTCGACCGTCTCCTGCCCCGACTGCGCGTCGAGATCGCAGCCGACCACTGCTGCGCCCTCGGCTGCAAACCGAAGCGCGACCGCTCGCGCAATTCCCCGGCCAGTTCCCGTCAGGATGGCCACCTTTCCATTCAACCTCCCAGTCATCTACCTTCTCCCGTCATGCATTGTGCGTCCATTGACAAATACGATTACTTGTAAGATAACAGACAAATGACGACTACGCGCAGGCTATGCGCGAAGTCGCCAGAGAGGCCTCCAGCCGCTTGATGTCGCGCACTCCTGACTGAGCATATCGATGGAAGACCGCCAAGAAGTCTATCTGCGCGCGCGCAGGAGCTGGCCTCGAGAATCACACAATGTCATACCGGTTCTGGATCTCGGCCCGTATCGGGCCCGAGAGCGTGGCGCCGAAGAGGCGTTGATCGTGCAGCTACGGCATGCGCAGCAGAATATCGGCTTTTTCTTTCTCAACAACCACGGCCTTTCCAATCGGCTCCTAGAGCGCACTTTTGCCGCGGTGGAGGACTTCTTCGCACTGCCATTGAAAAGCAAACTGGCACTGGCTGCGGATCAGGGCTTCACCGGCTACATACCATTGTCCGGCTCCCTGCTCAAGAACAGCTACGTCGGCACGAATACGAAGCCCGACTTGACCGAAACTATCACCTTCATGCGCGACTTCCCCGAGGACAATCCGCACGTGATGTCGTGTCGCAAGATGATGGGACCAACCAAATGGCCACGCGAACTGCCTTGGCTCGAGCCCATCATCAAAGAGTACACGACCGAGTCGATCCGATTAGCTTATGAGCTGTTGCCGCTATATGCGCTGGCGCTGGAAGCTTCGCGGGACTATTTTGACGACAAATTCGACGATCCGACAGTGAACTGCCGCGCCGGCCACTATCCCCCCACTCAGCCGAGCGACGATCAGTTTGGTTTAGGCGCGCACACTGACCTCGGCTTCCTGACCCTGTTGCCTCAGTCAAAGGTGGGCGGCCTCGAGATTCAGACGTTGGACGGACAGTGGCTAGGCGCGCCCATGATGGCAGGCCACATCCTCGTCAATGGCGGCGATATGCTCGCGCGATTCTCAAACGGCCGCTTTCTGGCAACACCCCATCGAGTGCTGTCGAACCGTGGGCCGGATCATAGATACTCGATCCCGATTTTCTTTCAACCCAATATCAGCACGGTGGTCGCACCGTTGCGCTCGTGCGTCGGGATTGATCATCCGCCTCAATTTGAAATTGTGCGATTTGGCGACTATAGGGAGTGGTACATCTCCCAGGTCTCTGACCAATACACGTCGAGGGCCGCCAGTTGACCCTGCCCGTGCCGCTCGCCCCGTTATGCCTGCCATGATTGTCATCGACATTGGAATCTTTGGAGTTGGATAGTGCAAGCGCGAACACAGCTAGCCGCAGAAGTCCATGACGAGCATACCTACTCCGAGGATCGCGACCGAATGCGCATCGATTGGAATATTGCTCTGCGCATGAACGATGGTGCGTTGAGTCGCGCTGATGTCTTCCGCCCCATCGGGGACGGCCAATACCCGGTCATCCTCACCTACGGCTGCTACGCGAAGGGACTTGCTTATCAGGAAGGTTACCCCGCGCAGTGGGGCAAGATGATCGCAGACCATCCCGAGATCCTAGAAGGCTCGACGAACAAGTACCAGAGTTGGGAAGTCCCTGATCCGGAACGTTGGGTTCCTCACGGCTACGCACTGGTACGCGTTGATTCGCGGGGGGCGGGATGGTCTGAGGGCGTGCTGGATCCGTTCCAGCCGGCCGAGACGGACGATGCTGTTCAGTGGATCGAATGGGCGGGTGTGCAGCCGTGGAGCAATGGCAAGGTGGGCATGGTCGGCATTTCATATTACTCGGTGATGCAATGGCGTATTGCCGAACGACACCCCCGTCATCTCGCCGCAATCATCCCCTGGGAAGGGTTTAACGACCTCTATCGCGACTACCTGCGTCACGGCGGTATTTTATCGGACTTCGCCAAACGCTGGGCGGCGATACAGTCCACGACCGTGCAATACGGAGTCGGCGGACGGGCCCTCAGGAACCCCGTTACGGGTGTGTCGGTTGCAGGCCCCGTCACGCTCGCTGCCGACGAGCTCGCCCGGAACAGCCGAGACACGTGGAAGGAGGCGGCTAGACGGCCCCTGTGCGACGAATGGTACCGCGCACGCACGCCCGATCTTTCCCAAGTAACCGTACCCTTGCTCTCCTGTGCCAATTGGGGCGGTCAGGGCATCCATCCGCGCGGCAATTTCAACGGCTACCTGGAAGCATCCTCCAAGGAGAAGTGGCTCGAGGTCCACGGCGATTCCCATTGGAGCTTGTTCTCCACGAACTATGGGTTGAATATCCAGAGGCGCTTCTTTGACTGTTACTTACGTGGCATCGACAACGGCTGGAAAAAAACTCCCCCGGTGATCCTCAATGTCCGGCATCCCGGCGAGCGGTTCGTCCGCAGATACGAGACTGAATGGCCGTTAGCGCGCACACAGTGGACAAAACTTTATCTCGAGCCGGCTAATAAAGCATTGAGCCTCACTCCGATCAAACAATCGGGCAGTGTTGAATACGCAGCGTCCGGTGACGGCGTGACGTTCTGGACGCCGCCGTTCGAGCACGACACCGAGATCAGCGGGCCGATGGCCGTGAAACTGTTCGTCGCCTCCTCCACCAATGACGCCGATCTATTCCTTATCGTCCGGGTGTTCGATCCTGAGGGCAAGGAAGTCACGTTCATGGGCTCCACGGACCCGAACACGCCTATCGCCAATGGCTGGTTGCGTGCTTCGCAGCGGCGGCTCGATCCGAAGCGCAGCACGCCGTATCGGCCATACCATCCACACGATCGCGTGGAACCCCTGACGTCAAATGAGATTTACGAATGCGACGTCGAGATCGTGGCTAGCTGCATCGTCGTGCCAACCGGATGGCGGGCGGCCCTCACCATCCGCGGCAAGGACTACGAATATGCTGGCGAGCTCTCCCAATTCGCCAAAAGCTTCTGCTATGCCACCCGCGGAACCGGCGGCATGACGCACACCGATCCGGGTGACAGGCCCGCGGAGCTATTTGATGGACGTGTGACGCTGCATATGGGAAATGGTCGCGACGCCTACCTCCTGGTGCCAATCATCCCCGACGCGCCGTAACAATGCTGCGCCATCCATGACTTGCCTACCTGGCCCGTATCAAACACGACCTATTAGGTTGATTCATTACAGCCCTCGGTCTACGATGGCTCGGAATACGACGAGTTCCCAGCGCATTAGGTGCTAGCGGCCGGACGCTAGCAATGGGCAGATCCCGCCAGCGGATGGAAATGTATGTGGTCGCGAAGTGCGGGGCTTGGGACGATATTCGAGCGAGATGAGGGACATGGCCGGTCAAGTAATTAAGGTAACGGAATCGCCGCTGCGGACACTTAATCGCGCGGAAGAAGTGGCGCGGCTCCTTGGCGAGCGCATCCGCGCGGGCGAATTTGCGGTCGACGCCAGACTGCCTTCCGAGCAAATCATGGCCAGCCAATTCGGTGTCAGTCGTCCAGTCATCCGAGAAGCGATCGCGCGATTGAGGAATGAAGGGTTAGTGAGGACCCGGCAGGGAAGCGGTGCGTTTGTCTGCGAGTGGAAGATGGATTCGCTCCAATTCGATCCTGGGATCGGCGGCCGCCTCGAATCAGTATTGCTCATCTATGAATTGCGCAAGGGAATCGAAGCAGAAGCCGCAGCCTTGGCCTCAGCGCGACGGACACGCGCAGAGCTTGCCACCATCGAAAAAAGGGCACAGCGGGCTAGCGAAACTACACACTCCCCAGAGGAGAGCATCAAGGCGGACATGGCCTTTCATCGTGCCATCGCCGAAGCATCGCATAACCCATATTACATTATGGTGCTCGACTACCTGCACCGGTTTTTGCTCAATGCGTTCTCGATCGCACGCAGCAACGCGATGCGTGATGAATACGCAAGAGATGTGGCGAATGAGCATTTCGATATCCTGGACGCAATCCATCGCAAGGATAGCGCGGCGGCACGGCTTGCGGCCCAGATCCACATCGATCGAGCCCGCATCCGCGTGACTGAGGCGAGCAGGAGCAACGCACAGCGCGGTGGCCCCTCTCTTGTTGAGCAGGCGGCTGCCACGCGGGGGCCGAGACCTGTGAACAGAAAGCACAAGTAACCGGTGGGCTCCCATCTCTAACCTGGAGGGAGACTACGACTACATCATCGTCGGGGCCGGGACGGCGGGATGTATCCTGGCTAACCGTCTGTCGGCGAAGACCGATCGACGCGTGCTCCTTCTCGAAGCCGGAGGATGCGATAATTGGATCTGGCTCCACATCCCCGTCGGCTATCTTTTTGCGATCGGCAATCCGCGATACGACTGGATGTACCGCACGCAGAACGAGCCCGGTCTCAACGCTCGCTCGCTTGCCTATCCGCGCGGCAAGGTGATCGGAGGCTCCTCGGCGATTAACGCGATGATCTGCATGCGCGGTCAGGCGGCCGATTATGACGGTTGGCGCTCGCTTGGCCTCGAGGGCTGGGGCTGGAGCGACGTTCTGCCGGCCTTCAGGCGCCTGGAAGACCACTTCCTGGGCGAGAGCGAGCACCACGGAACCGGCGGTGGTTGGCGCGTCGAAGCGCCGCGCGTCACGTGGCGAGTGCTCGATGCCGTGCGCGAGGCCGCCGTCGAGCTCGGCGTGCCTGCGATCGACGATTTCAACTGTGGCTACAACGAGGGGGTTTCCTATTTCCACGTCAACCAGAAACGCGGGCGGCGCTGGTCTGCTGCGCGGGGATTCTTGAAGCCTGCGCTCGCGCGTAGCAACCTGCGGCTTGAGATGCACGTGCTCGTCGAGCGCGTAATCACCGAGAGCGGTCGCGCCTGCGGTGTGCAGTTCCGACGCGATGGCAAGGTGTTGGAGGCCCGCACCAGAGGCGAGGTCATCCTGTCCGCCGGGGCAATCGGCTCACCGCACATCCTCAGCTTGTCCGGAATCGGTCGACACCAATGGCTCGCTCCGCTCGGCATCGCGACCCTGCTCGACCGGCCCGGCGTGGGCTCGAACCTTCAGGATCATCTGCAGCAGCGCGCCATCTACAAGGTCAGCAACGCCAAGACCCTCAACGAAACCTACCATTCCCCACTAGGGCGCGCCTGGATGGGTATCGACTATGCGCTGCGCCGGCGCGGACCGTTGACCATGGCGCCCTCGCAGCTCGGCATCTTCATGCGCTCGGACCCGACACAGCCTAGAGCGAACATCGAGTTCCACGTGCAGCCGCTGTCGCTCGACAAGTTCGGGGACCCCCTGCACACATTTCCGGCGATCACGGTGAGTGCCTGCAATCTGCGCCCGAGCTCGCGCGGCACGGTGCGGCCCGGCTCCGCTGACCCATTGGCGCCCCCGCTGATTGCACCGAATTACCTGTCGACGTCGCAGGATCGCTGCGTGGCGGCGGACGCGATTCGTGCGACGCGGCGCCTCATGGCCCAGCCCGCCCTCCAGGGTTTTGCCCCGGTAGAATATCTCCCCGGTCCCGCGGTTGGAGACGATACGCCTTCGCTCGTCCAGGCCGCAGGAAATATCGGTACGACCATCTTCCATCCTGTCGGGACGGCGAAGATGGGACCGGCCACGGACGCGGAATCGGTCGTCGACGCCCGCCTGCGGGTCCGCGGCATCAACGGGCTCCGGGTGATTGACGCCTCGGTCATGCCGACGATTACATCCGGCAATACGAACACACCAACCGCGATGATTGCCGAGAGGGGAGCCGAAATGATCCTCAAGGACTTTTGCTGACAACGACGGGTTATTGGAAGAAAGTGGCAACCGACTTGTTTACAATAGGTCTCCGCGATGGCCATGAGTGTATTCGCTTGGCTCGCGATCTTTATTCCCGCTCCCAGCGACGCTACGCGCGCGACTTGGGCCGGCGGGTCGGAGGGATCAGACCCCTTGAATGAGCGACCATCGGACCTGCTGATGCTCGGCGGTGGCATCATCGGCCTCGCATGTGCGCCGGTGTAACCACCAAGAAGGAGCCGCCGATGCGACAGCCTGCCCTCCTTTTGACTTGAGTCTCGGATGTCGGTGATCAACAGCATTGCGGATCTGCGTGCGCTCGCGCGCACTCGTGTGCCGCGCGCCATCTTCGAGTACGCTGACGGCGGGTCCTATGATGAGCTCACTATCGCCCGCAATCGCAGCGACCTGCAGGCGATTGAATTCCGGCAGCGCGTGATGCGCGATCTATCAAAGCTCTCGGTGGCCAGCACCATGCTTGGCCAGCCCGTGACCATGCCGCTCGCGATTGCACCTACCGGACTCGCGGGCCTCTTCTACGGCGATGGCGAAATCCACGGCGCCAGGGCCGCTGAGGCCTTCGGCATTCCATTCTGCTTGAGCACGATGTCGATCTGCTCGATCGAGGACGTGCACGAGGCCGTGCACCAGCCGTTCTGGTTCCAGATCTACCTAATGCGCGATCGCGGCTTCAATCAGGAGCTCATCGCGCGCGCCCGTGCTGCGCACTGCTCCGCGCTGATCCTGACGGTAGACCTGCAGGTCCAGGGATTGCGTCGGCGCGATGCCAAGAACGGCTTGAGCATTCCGCCGCACCTGACGCTGCGCAACGCGCTCGACATCGCGACCAAGCCGGTCTGGGCGCTGCGCGTGTTGTTCGGTAAGCGCCGCACCTTCGGCAATCTTGCGGCCCGCATGGGCGATACCGGTGGACTAACAACTCTGTCCGAGTGGATCAGCTCTCAATTTGATCCGGCGGTGAGCTGGCAGGAAGTGGATTGGATCAGGAGCCTCTGGCCCGGCAAGCTGATCATCAAGGGCATCCTGGACGCCGAGGACGCGCGTACGGCGGCTGCTATGGGCATTAATGCCATGGTGGTCTCCAATCACGGTGGACGTCAGCTCGATGGCGCACCCTCCTCCATTTCGGTGCTGCCGGAGATCGTGAATGCCGTAGGAGGCCGTTGCGAAGTTTGGTTCGACGGCGGCGTGCAATCGGGGCAGGACATGCTGCGCGCGCTCGCACTCGGCGCCAAGGCCTGCCTGATCGGCAAGAGTTTTCTTTATGCGCTGGCCGCCATGGGTGGCCGCGGCGTGACGCTGGCGTTGAACCTGCTGCGCAAGGAACTAGAGGTGACCCTCGCACTCACGGGCTGCACCGACATCCGCCAAGTCGATGCGAGCATCCTGCGACGCGGGTCGACGAACGGCTGATGAGGCAAGGCTTGCAGAAGAAAGATTGTCCGCGAATGCGCATCCAGGCGTGAAAGCAAGCTCGACAATTGCGCGCGCGGCCCTCGAGGCGCAAAGCGAAATCTCAATGCCGGGCCCCGCATCGTAGGGTCCGGGACTACCACACCCGGGTAGGTCGGCGTTTGTGTTGTGTGCTGCTCGCTCTTTTGTCTGAAAGTGCGCCAGCTGTTGATTTCGCTTTATTCAGCAAGCAGAACCCGCGGACGCGTTGTCATTTCACGGGTGAGTTGCGCTGAGCGTGTCAGCCACTTGCAGGACCGCGTGGGCCAGCCGCAGTCGGTCCTCGGTGCTGTTCATGAGTGTCGCGGCACTGAAGAACCTGACGCCTTGAAGAGATTCCGGAAGCGGATCTGCCTGGTCGATGACAAAACCGCGGATAATATCCGCATAGCGCCGAGCGACCGCCGCTGCGCTGACCTCAAGACCGAGCTCAGTCATCATTTTAGCCGCCGGACCTCTCACGGCCTTGCCGCCAATGATTGGCGTGACCGCAACGACCGGTGCGTGGGATTGCCCCATCGCAGCTCGAAAGCCTGGCACCGCGAGAATTGGCTCGATGCTGACAAAAGGGTTCGACGGACACATAATGATCGCACGCAGATCACGGCGTTGAAGCGCCGCCAGCGCCTCGGGCTGCGCGCGCGCCCTGTCCGCACCGGCAAACATAAACTCTCGTACGGCCGGTTGACACTGCCGATGCACGAAGTATTCCTGGAAATCGAGCCATCCTTCTGCGGTCAGCACGCGCGTGCGCACCGGATCATCGCTCATCGGCAGCACCCGGGTGGCAATGGCAAGGGCTCGACACAGGTGGGCCGTGACTTCGCTCAAGGACACGCCGTGGGCAAGTCGCCAACTGCGCTCCACGTGCAGGGCCAGATCGCCATCGCCGAGTTGAAACCAGCTCTCCCCGCCTAAGCCCTTGAGCGCTTTCATGAACGTCCAGGTCTCATCGCGCCGTCCCCAGCCTCTATCCGGATCGGACAGTCCCGCCAAAGCATAAACCACCGAATCCAGATCCGGCGCAATGCTCAGCCCGAGATGCTGGAAGTCATCGCCGGTATTGACGATGATCGTCAATTCCGTGGGCTGCAGCGCCAGCTCCAATCCATGCGCGAGCTTGGCTCCCCCCACGCCCCCGCAGAGGGCAACGACATGCCCGGTCATCGGAAAAGATCCTCCTGGTGCGGGCGAATCAGCGCTGCGGCGGGCTGGTTGGGCGCTCGCGGGGCAAGTCCCCGCACCAATATCACCGGGCGCGCCTCGCTGCCCTGCCCCATGAGTGCCGAGGCGGCTGCAGCGATCTCGTCGGCGTGGCCGACAACGGTCACGCGTAGAGGACGTCCAAACAGATCCGTTTGACCACGCAGGTCGAGCGTCGCAGGAAACCCCGCGCAGCCAATCGCCACGCCGACCGTGCCCACGCGCCAGGGACGACCGAAACTGTCACTGACGAGCACCCCCGGCGCGCAGCCGGTCAGCGCGCACAGCCGATCACGCAAGCGCGTGGCGCTGGCATCCGGGTCTTCGGGTAACAGCAGTGCGAACTCGCCGCTGGCGGGGTCCGCCACATTGGATTGATCGATACCTGCATTCGCCATGATCAGTCCCAGACGGTGCTCGACGATCAGAATATCCTTGGCCGACCGGACCACGCGCCGCGACTCGCGCAGCACCAGCTCTACCAGCCGGGGGTCCTTCTGCACCGTCTGCGCCAGCTCGAGCGCCCGCGCACTCGGCAGGACTTTGGCCAGATCGATCCGGCGGCCCTCGGCCTTGGATATCACTTTCTGCGCAAAAACCAGCACATCCTCAGAGCGCAGCGCGAGGCCTGTGCGCGCGAGCGCCTGCGCGGTGAAGGCGGCCAGATCATCGCCCATCGCGACCTGCGGAAAGTCGGGCAACGCGACGAGGTGCAGCTCGGCTGCAGAGCTCATCGCCGAAATCTCGGTGTACGCTCAGCCAAATGCAGCACGCAATCTGGGTAAGACCTCATCGGCGTACAGATTCAGGAAGCGCGCCTGATCGGGGCCTGGAGCGTGAAATACGAGGTGCCGGAAACCCATTTCGACGTAAGGTCGAATCTTCTCCACGTGTTCTTCCGGATCGGTAGAAACGATCCAACGTTTGGCCGCGCGCTCGGTTGGAATCTGGTCCGCCAGTCGTTCCATTTCAAGCGGATCCTCGATCGCAATCTTCTCCTCGGATGAGAGCGCCAACGCTGCCCATTGGCGGGTGTCCTCCAAGGCGCGCTGCCGGTCGTGGTCGAATGAGACCTTCATCTCGATCATCAGGTCGAAGTCCTGAGGCTTGCGGCCAGAGGCTTGCATCCCTGCCACGACATTAGGCAGCAAGGTATCCCGATACAGTTGCGGCATTTTGCCGCTGGTGCAGATGAATCCGTCGGCGAACTGCCCGGCATATTTGGATATCACCGGGCCCGCGCCGGCGACATAGATCGGGAGCATCCGCCGCGGCCGATCATAGATCGTTGCTTTTTCGGTGCGATAGTACTGGCCTTTGAAGCTGACCCGCTGTTCGCTCCAGAGCTGCCGGATCAGCGCCAACGACTCCTTAAGCCGCGCCGTACGCTCCTTCGGCTCCGGCCACGCCATACCCAACGCCGGCACCTCATTGAGCGATTCGCCCGAGCCGACGCCGAGGATCACCCGCCCCGCGAACATCACGCCAAGCGTGCCGAAGGCCTGCGCTACGACCGAGGGGTGATAGCGCAAAGTGGGTGTGAGCACGCTGGTGCCCATGAGGATGCGCGAGGTGCGCGCGCCGAGTGCGCCCAGCCACGCCATCGAAAACGGCGCGTGGCCTCCGGTATGGCGCCAGGGCTGAAAGTGATCGCTGATGAAAACTGAATCGAAGCCTCGCTGTTCGGCGAGAATCGAGTAGTCAAGCAGTTCATTGGGCCCGAATTGCTCCGCCGAAGCTTTATAGCCCAATCGCAGCAACACGCCTCCCCTCTTGGCAATCAGTGAGCCGTCGCGAACGCGGTGCAGGCTCCTTGCCGGGAACACCGTAGAGCGTGGTTCGCTGACGCGCCTGACGGCCGATGCGGCGGGCGAGCGCCTGAAGCTGCGCGGCATCGAGTTCCTGCCCGTGGACGCCGCCTGCAGCACGGGTGATCGACTCATTCATGAGCGTGCCGCCCAGATCATTGGCCCCGGCTCCTAAGCACACTGCGGCGCCCTGCGCCCCCATCTTGACCCAGGAGGTCTGGATATTCTTGATGAGCGGGTGCAGCACGAGCCTGGGCACGGCATGCATGAGTACAGCCTCGCGAAAACTCGGGCCCGAGCGCGTGCGCCCCTTACGCCATAGCGGCGCCTCCATATGTACATAGCCCAGTGGCACAAATTCACTGATGCCACCGGTCCGCGCCTGCAGTGAGCGCAGGCGCTGCAGATGCCGCGCCCAGTGCACGGGCTGCTCGACGTGTCCAAACATGATCGTGGCCGTCGTGCGCAGACCCACCTCATGAGCCGTACCGATCACTTCCAACCATTGGTCCGTGCGTAGCTTGTCCGGGCAGATGATGGCGCGGATCTCGTCATCCAGAATCTCCGCGGCCGTACCCGGCAACGTCGAGAGGCCCGCATCGCGCAGCTTTTCCAGATAGTTCGCCAGCGGCAGACCGAGCGTGCTCGCGCCGTGCTGAATCTCCAAGGGCGAAAAAGCGTGCACATGCATCCATGGCACCGCCGCTTTGACGGCACGAACGATATTCAGGTACGTCTCGCCCGTGAAGCTCGGATGGATGCCGCCCTGCAGGCACACCTCGGTCGCGCCCGCCGCCGCGGCTTGGATCGTGCGGCGTGCCACCTCGTCGAGTTCGAGATTGTAGGCGGGACCGCGCAGATCTTTGGAACCCCGGCCTTTCGAAAAGGCGCAAAAACCACAGTGATACAGACAGATGTTCGTGTAGTTGATATTCCGGTTAATAACGTATGTGACCGTATCGCCGACCGACTCGTGACGCAATTGGTCCGCCGCGGCGATCACCTCATCGAGATCACGACCTTCGACAGCAAAGAGGCGCACGATATCCGCCTCAATCAGCCCCTCCCCGGCACACGCTGCCTTGATGATCGCTCGGATTGCCGGCGCGCAGCCGCCGCGCTGCCACCGCGCAGCGTCGGCCCGCGGCTGTGAGCTCTGAACGTCCGCTCGAGGCCCGTACGCGGCCGCTGACCAGTGCGCTGCGATCGGCGGCAATTCGCACGCTGAGCCGGCGTACCAGCGATCCGGTCGCGCGAAACCGCGACTGTCGCTCAGCCGGCGCACGCGGGGCGTAATGCTCGGATCCGTCCAGACTTCAGGCCGCTGCGCATAGGCGGGCACGAGCGCCAGGCGCTCGACCAGATCCCGCCCGGCAGCACCGGTAGCACGCGCAAGATCTGCCAGATGTGGCCAAGGCGCCTCGGGGTTCACGTGGTCGGGCGTCACCGGCGACACTCCACCCCAGTCGTTGATGCCGGCGCGCACCAGCTCGCCAAGCCCCTCGGGCTGTAAGTTGGGTGGTGCCTGGATCGACATGTTCGGGCCGAAAAGCAGGCGCGCCACCGCAACCGTCCAAAGTTGCTCATCGATCACCGGCTCCGGGGCGGCGGCCATTTTGGTGCCGGGCTTGGCTCTGAAATTCTGGACGATGATTTCCTGCAGATTCGCGTGCGCATCCTGGACCTCGCGCAGCGCCAGCAGGGACTCGACGCGCTCGCGGCGCGTTTCGCCAATGCCGATCAGCAAGCCGGTCGTCATCGGTATGCGCAGCTCACCGGCAGCCCGCAGGGTCGCGAGCCGCCTCGCCGGCACCTTATCGGGGGAACCGAAGTGCGGACCGCCGCGCTCGCACAACCGCCCCGAAGCGCTCTCGAGCATCAATCCCATGGATGCGCTCACGGCTCGCAGCCGACGCAAATCAGCAGCGCCCATAACTCCGGGGTTCAGATGCGGCAGCAGCCCAGTCTCCTCCAGCACGAGTTTTGCCATGCGCTCCAGGTAATCCAGCGTGCTGGCCGCGCCCAGGGCATCCAGGGCGGTGCGGGCCACTGCGTACCGCTCCTCCGGCTGGTCACCGAGGGTGAAAAGAGCTTCCTTGCAGTCGGCGGCCTTACCCGCGCGCGCTATCGCGAGTACTTCCTCTGCCGTGAGGTACGCTCCGTTAAGGCCTCGCGGCGCTTTGGCGAAGGTGCAGTAATGGCACACGTCGCGGCACAGCTGCGTGAGTGGAATGAATACCTTGCGCGAATAGGTGACCGTTTCGCCGAATCCGGCCAGCGTCAGCGACTCGGCCACCGGCAGCAGTTCCATGGCCGGCGCCTCGACCAGCAGTGCCAGTGCCTCGGCCGAATCGGGCCGACGGCCAACCTCGGCCGCGCGTAGCAGCTTAGCTAAGCCTGAAGACGCGCGAGCCATTGCTGTCGATCGAGTCGGTTGAGATCGATCGGCGAATCCACATCAAATTCCAGACCGGGGAGGCGCACCACCTCTGGACTCAGGCCCACGCGCTCCGCCTCCTGCAGGTGCAACCGTTTGCTATCAGGTCCAAATTGGAAACGAAAATAATGCGGCGATACGAGGCAGAGTGCGTTCGTACCCACTCCAGCTGTGTCGGGAGCGATCGCAAAGCCGCCGATTCGGCCGGCGCGCACCAAACTGTCAATTTCAGCCGCGGTGATCTTCGGCAGATCCGC
>Ga0209415_10002027_pt1 | contig 38391 bp, 41 predicted proteins | sample PeaSoiSIISIP2007_FD_187696 | JGI IMG/M metagenome (GOLD analysis project Ga0209415, IMG submission 187696) | Peat soil microbial communities from Weissenstadt, Germany - SII-SIP-2007 (SPAdes) (version 2) | ecosystem: Environmental > Terrestrial > Soil > Wetlands > Peat | place: Germany...
TCGCTTCGAGGTACTGCGGCTCCCAGTCGTATTTCCACTCCTTGCGCTTGTCGAGATTCGGGTAAAGGCCAAAATTCATCGAGCCCATGTTGAGCGAGCACACTTCGGGTTTCGCGAGCAGCGGCGCCGCCAGACGATCCTGCACGGTCATGTTGTGGCCGCCGCCGGTCGTGATGTTGATGACGGCGTCGGTCGCTGCCTTGATCTTCGGCAGGAACTGCATGAAGACCTTCGGATCGGGCGTCGGCCTGCCGTCCTTCGGATCGCGCGCGTGCAAGTGCAAAATGGCGGCGCCAGCTTCCGCCGCGCCGACCGCGCCTGCGGCGATCTCATCGGGCGTAATCGGCAGATAAGGCGTCATCGTCGGCGTGTGTATCGAGCCGGTGACGGCGCACGTAATGATCACCTTGCGGGTTGCGGCCATCTACTCTCCTTTTCCCGACTGGGCCTGACCCGGCGTATGCCGCGGCCTGCTTGTCTGGAACCCATCTCAAGAATCTCTAGACCTGATGTAACCGCAGATAAACGCCGATAAACACAGATGGACTTTCCTACGAATCTTGCATGTCATGGTTACGTTTTCGGCGTCTATCGGCGTCCATCGGCGGTTTCAATTCGTTTTTAAGATCGCTATTAGTGGTCGATCTTCAATGCCTCGAGGACGCGCGAGACGAGATTGTACGCGCCGATCGTCGTGGTGAGCTCCAGCAATTCGCGCGCATCGAAATGCGGCCGCAGGGGCTCGAACACCGAGTCGGGCACGTGGATATCCTTGGTCATCGAATCGGTGTACGCAAGCACCGCTCGCTCGGCCGCGTCGAACGCTTTGGACTCGCGCCACTTTGGAAGCGCATCGATCTGTTGCTGGCTCAGGCCCTCCTTGAGCGCATACGGAATGTGGCTCCGGTATTCGACGTCGGCGCCGTTGACGATCGCCACGCGCAGAATCGCCAACTCGCGGAACTTCCCGGGCAGCTTGGTTTGCTGGCGCACTGCGGTAAGCAGATTTAGCCAGCCGCGCGCAACCGGCGGGCTGTTGAGAAGCATTTTGTAGAGATTGTGCATCTTGCCGCGCTCTTTGCGAATCTGCGCGGCAAGCTCCGCAACTTCGGCGTTCTGGTCGTCGGCGTAAGGGATGCGTGCCATGTCGGTTACGGCTGCGTTCGTCTTCGATGGTGGGGGTTGGACCGCAACATTCTACAGTCATTCCGATGTCGAGTCCCTGCTTCTTGGCTCAGACGTCGACCTTGAAACCCAGATCGACTTCCGACGCGGGCACGCCGCCGCGGATTCCCCAGTTCTCCGCCGCGCTTTCGCGCAGCAAGACCTTGATGTGATTCGCCGGAATGCCGAATGGTCTGAGATTCTCGACGACTGCGCGGAAAAACCTCTTTTTAGCCTCCAGCGAACGGCCGGGAAACAGGTCGACTTCAATCAGCGTGTATCGCTCGTCGGTTTTCGGCGGTGTCGCGAAGCGGTGCGGTGCATGAACGACGAGGCGGATGGTCCGGTCCCATTCGGGAGTCTTGATGCCTTTCATCAACGCCGTGTGTACTGCATTGATGATGTCCTCCTCTTCTTTCTTGGTGTACTGCTTGCGCACTTCAATGGTTATGTTTGGCACCGTTGAATTCCCCCGACGCACGTCGAAGCCGCGCAGTGCGGCTACGGGTAACACGTTAAACCAGCATTGCACTATTGGAAAGTTGTTTAGGCCGGATGCATACATTGCTTGTGCGGAGATACGTTACGCCCGGCGCAAACTCAGTGCAATCCGCTTGATTTCCTGGCTCGCGGAATTCTTTTCCTATCGGAAATCCGGCACGCACGCGAGCGCGCCGGCGGGCGAGCGGCATGTTCCCGCGATCGCGTCGCCGCGCGGCGAAGTGAAACCGCATCGCGCGCCGGAGGACAGTCCGCCGCAGGCGGCAATCGCCTCGGGCGGCGGCTGACGCAACCCGCCCGGACCCTTGCCGGGAGGCGGACCGCCATCGAAGCGCGTCTGCATCCGCACGGGCGTGCCACGGAAGCAGCCGACCGTGTACGGGTACTCGCGCGTGAGCACGTAGTGATACATGGCCACTTCCTTCCCGTCCCACTCGATGCGGCTCACGCGCCCGTGGCATTCGTCGAGATCGGCATTGGTGAGTTCCCTGCCGTTTTCGTCGTACATGCTGTAGATGCCGAAGCCGTCGAGCGCGTAGCCGATCAGCCTGTTGTTCGTTTCCGCACCCGGAACGCAGGGGCTCGGGCCGTGGTAATGATACTGGCCCGTCATCTGCGGATGGCCGTTGCAGCGGTCCTGCACTTCGTGCGCGACCGCGTCGCGCCCGCCGTCGTCGAGCGCATTGAAGATCGCGACGCCGCTCAACGCGACGCCGATCATGCCCATCGGCACGCAATCCGGGCTTGCGGCAACCGCGGGAGAGAGCGGCAGCGACAACTCGACCTGCTGCGCCTGGATGCGGTTGGGATTGCGATCGATCTCGTAGGCGGGGTCGCTGCGCTGCACCGGGAAGATGCCGGTCGTGTAATTCACGGGAAGTCCGTTGCCGGTCACGCGCCGCCCGCCGCCGGTGGTGGTGATCGTGAGGGTCGCGTTCGGCCACGAGACGTTCCCCTGCACCGTGATCTTGCGCGTCGCGTCCCACGTCGCGCCGCGGATCCAGTCGCCTGCGTGCTGGGCGCCGCCGCCGCGAAACTGCGTCCTGCACGAGTACACGTAGCCCCGTCTGGGCTCGGCGCTCACCTTGCCGTCGCCGAGCGGAAGTGCATGCGAGTCGAGCACGTCGATGTGCCCTGCCTGGGCATGGCTGTCGCCCGCGCCGGCGCTGACCACAAGCAGGGCGATCAGCAACAGCCGCGTGCTCAAGTTGATTGCGACGTCGATCTTGCGGACTGCGAGGACTTCCACCGAAAAATCACCGCCGCCGCGATGATTGGCGCAGCGAGGGGTTCAACCTGTCGATATCGGCCTGCACCTGCTCGCGGCTGCGCTCGTAGACGATCTCCCGTCCCATCACGCTCCCGGCATAAGCGAGCCCGTTGCGGGTCGGCGCCAGCGTGCACTTGACGCTGTGGACGCCTTCGCCGATCACAACTTCTATGTGCTCGGCCCGCTTGCTGTAGACCACCACGTTCATGGTCTGGCCGGTTTGCGTCACGCGCACCTTGATCTTCTCGATATCCATCAGCTCATTCTACCCCACGGCGACTCATTGTCCTGCCAGCTCGTGTAGCTGCTTGGCGAGATCGTCCGGAATTTCGATTCCTTCTTTCGCCGCGCGCGCGGCGAGCGCGTGGCGGCGGTCGCCGGGCAGCCGCACGCCTTCGTCTTGCAGCATCGCCGCGACCAGCGTTTCGATGCGTTCGAAATAAACGTCGCTTCCCGCGAGCGCAGCGGAATCGACGACGAGAAACGCCTGCCCCATCCGCACCGGTGCGCCTTCGGCGACGTGGATCGAGCCGATTTCGTGCGATAGCGCGGCGCCGGTAAGCGCGCAGCACAGCAGCTCGATCGCGAGCGCGAGCATCGTTCCTTTCAACCCGCCGACCGCGTAGAGGCTGCCGCCGACGAGGATCTTCTGCGCGTCGGTCGTGGGATTGCCGTCCTTGTCCATGCCCCAGCCTTCGGGGATCGCCTTACCTTCTTTCTGAAGCAGCATGATCTGGCCGCGCGTGACCTGCGTGAGCGACATGTCGATCACCAAAGACGCGGTGCTTTCGCGTGGAAAGATCGCGGCTACCGGATTGGTGCCGAGCAGCGGCCGCTTGCCGCCCCATGCGAGGATGGCGGCAGGCGCGTTGCTGAACGCAATGCCGACCATGCCCGACGCCGCGACCGGCTCGAGCAGCACGCCGAGCGCGCCGCAGTGATGGCCGTTGGTTACACCGGCAAAGCCGACGCCGTGCATTTGCGCACGCGCCATTGCCTGCGCGATCGCGAATTCACACGGCCCGAAGCCGAGCCCGTTGCCGCCATCGACGAGGCACGCGGTAGGTTTCTCGTTGACGATGCGTGGCACCGCGTCGCCGCGCGCGCGTCCCGACTTGAGATGACCGCAGTAAGTTGGAACCCGCGCGACGCCGTGAGTGCCGAGCCCCTGCGCGTCGGCGGCGACGAGATATTTCGCGGCAATGCGCGCCATCGAGTCCGAAGCGCCGCTAGCGCGCAGTGCGTCTGCCGCGAGCGCAGTCAGCTTGTCTGTCGGGATTAAACTCATTGATGCAACCGCCGATGAACGCAGATGAACGCGGATAAGATCAAGAAACAAAAGGCGTCAGCTACCGAAATTACAAAACGAACAAACCGATGCATTCTTGAATTTGATCTTTTCTCTGTGAACTCTGTGTCCTCTGTGGCCTGCATTCTGGTTTTATCGGCGTCGATCGGCGTTCATCGGCGGTTTCGAAATTTTAGATATTACTTACCGGCGTCACGCCGCGCGCGCAACGCCGTTCTCGATCAACCGCTCGATTTCCTGCTTCGAATAGCCGAGCCCCGCGAGCATTTCGCGCGTGTGCTCGCCGATCTTGGGCAGATCGAGCCGCGTGCGGAAGCGCCGCCCGTCCATCTCGATCGGCAGGATCGGCACTTGCGTTTTAGCGCCGTTCATCAGCGTGATATCGGTGAGCCCGCCGGACGCCTTCAGGTGCGGATCGTCGAACAGGTCTTCGGGCCTGGTGATCGGCGCAAAGGGCAAGCCGAGTTCCTCGCATTTCGCGAGCAGCTGCGGCTTGGTCATCTTGGCAAACAGCGCGGTGACGATCGGGATGATGCGCGGCCGCGCCTCGACGCGCTGCGGATTGGTCTTGAGCGAGGGATCGGCGAAGAGGTCGTGCAGCCCGAACGCTTCGCAGAAGATCTTCCACTGCGTGTCGGTGACGACGCCGACGAACACCATCTCCCCGTCGCTCGTCTGGAACGTGTCGTAGACCGCCCACGCGCGGACGCGGTCGGGCATGGGCACCACCGGCTTGCCGGTCATGAACCCTTCGGTCATGTGCTGGCCGACGAGGAACGCGCAGTTCTCGAACAGCGCGCTTTTTACGTACTGGCCGCGGCCCGTTTTCCCGCGTTCGATGACCGCCGCGAGGATCACGATCGCCGCGAACATGCCGCCCATGATGTCGTTGACCGAGGCGCCCGCGCGCAGCGGCCTGCCCCTGGGCCCGGTCATGTAGGCGAGCCCGCCCATCATCTGCGCCGTTTCGTCGAGCCCCGCGCGGTGCTCGTAGGGCCCGGCGAGGAAGCCCTTGAGCGAGCAGTAGATCAGGTCCGGCTTCACTTTCTTCAGCGCCTCATAGCTGAACCCGAGCTTGTCCATCGCGCCGGGCCGGAAGTTCTCGGTCACCACGTCCGCGCTCTTGATGAGCTTCAGCAATATGTCGCGCCCGGCCTGCGATTTGAGGTCGACGGCGACGCTTTTCTTGTTGCGGTTGAAGGTCGGGAAGAACCCCGCGCCGGACGCGGTGAGCTTGCGCGTGTGATCGCCGTCGAGCGGTTCGATCTTGATGACCTCCGCGCCGAGATCGCCCAGCACGAGCCCGCAGGTCGGGCCCATCACCACGTGCACGAACTCGACGACGCGGATGCCTTGCAACGGCAGATTCATTGAGTGATTCCTTTCGGTTGCGCAGGCGCAGATGTTGCGGCGCGCGCCATGCGCTGTCAAATCGGGATGCGGGTTTGCGCGGCATGCCGGTTCATTGCACAATGAGGAAACTGAGAGATCTGCGCCGCGTCGCTGCGCATCAATGTCTACACAACCCCAGGGAGAACTCCATGAGCGCCATTGCACGCCATCAATCCGACTCGCGGCTGAGTCGCGCGGTGATTCACAACGGCACCGTCTATCTGGCCGGCCTGACCGCCGACAATCGAGCCGCGCCGATGAAAGCGCAGACCGAGGAAATTCTGAAGAAAATTGACGCGTTGCTGAAGCTCGCCGGCACCGACAAGTCGCGGCTGCTGTCGGCGATGGTTTACGTGACCGACATGCGCCTGAAAGCGCAAATGGACGAAGCGTGGACTGCGTGGATCGACCCGAAGAACACCCCGGCGCGCGCCTGCGTCGAGACGCGTCTCGGCACGCCCGACACGCTGGTCGAAATCATGGTCGTCGCCGCCCAGCAATGAAACCCGAACTCGCCCAAGTCAAGGCCCTCACCTTCGACGTCTTCGGCACCGTCGTCGACTGGCGCGGCAGCATCGCCCGCGAAGTCCGCGCGCTAGCCAAAGACAAAGGCTTGCGTGTCAACGCCGTGAAATTCGCCGACGCATTGCGCGCCGGCTACCGGCCGGCGATGAATCGCGTAACGAGCGGAGAGCTGCCGTGGACGAAAATCGACGATCTGCACCGCATTATCCTCGACGAAGTTCTCGCCAGGTTCAAAATCACGACTTTGACGGAAGCGGAAAAAAACAACCTCAACCTCGCCTGGCACCGGCTCAAGCCGTGGCCGGACTCGGTGAAGGGGCTCAAGCGGCTGAAGAAAAAATTCACGATCGCAACGCTGTCGAACGGCAACGTCGCGCTGCTCAACAACATGGCGAAAAACGCGGGGCTGCCGTGGGATTTGATTCTGTCGGCCGAGATTTTCCATCACTACAAGCCCGACCCGGAAGCCTATCTCGGCGCAGCTGACATCCTCGGACTAAAGCCGGAAGAAGTGATGATGGTCGCGGCGCACAAGGACGATCTGCGCCATGCGGCAAAACAGGGACTGAAAACCGCGCTCGTAATGCGGCCGCTCGAATACGGCAAAGGCAAGCACCCCGACTTGGGCCCCGAGCCGGCGTTCGACATCAACGCCGGGGACTTTAACGACCTCGCGGATCAGCTCGGCGCTTGAGCAATACGCGCCGGGCGCGCCCGCGCTATCCGCTCTTCGCGGCGCTTTTGACCTCGATGCCCGCGGCCCTCGCCAGATCGCGGTGAATCCGCGCGACGCGCTCGACTTCGCCCTTGGCGGCGAAGCGCTCGTAGAAGCCTTCCGACTTGAACGACTTCTGATGTTCGCTCCAGACGGCCAGCCGTTCCTCCCAGCGCTTGACGCGGCCGTCGGCTGGATCGGCATCGGCGCGTGAAAGATCGGCGCATACCCGTATCATCGCCTTGAGCGTGACGGGCTTGGTGACCATGTAGTTGTCGTTGCCCCAAGTGTCGCCCCAGGCGCGTTGCGCGGCCTTCAGGAAGTCGCGCACCATGCCGTAGTACTTCTCGGCCTCGCGGTAGCTGTTGGTCGCCTGCTTGATCTTCTTCCACTCCGCGCGCACCCAGCGGTACAGCTCGTTGAATAGCTCCGCCTGCAGGATCCACTTGTCTTTCTGGCTGCGGCCGCCGAGGCGGTTGATGCGGTAGCGCAACGGGCTGTCGCCTTCGGTGTACAGGCTGTCCACGATGCGTGCCGCAAAACGCCGGTCGGGGTCGGCCCACGACACGCGCTCGTAGAGGTCGACCAGGTGGCTCTTGTTGATGCGGGTCGGCGTCGAGTTGATGATCACGAACATCTCGGCCGCGAAGTCCTCGCTGCGGCCGTCGAAAATCACGCACGGCACGTTGATGCTCTTGGCCTCGTCGGGGTGCTCGCTCAGGTAGAAACGCAGCGCGGCAAGCCGGTGCTGGCCGTCGATGATCAGGTATTTGGATGCCGGCTCCTGCAGGTTGCCGATGCTGTCCTGGCCCTCCATCGCGCGAAAATTGAGCCTGTCGTTGGTAAAGAGCAGCACCGTGCCGGGGATCGGCGGCTGCGATACCGCCATTTCGTAGAAATTCTTGAGCGAGCGCACCTTGGCGCGCGACAGCATGCGCTGGAACGCGGCGTCGGTGCGCTCGATGCGCGCGATGAATTGCGCGATCTCGTCGCTCTGCGGCACCGATTGCGGTGCAATCTGCTCGTCTTCCCCGTAAAAGCGGCTGATGAAGCGGACCTTGTCGAGGACCTCTTTCGCGGGATAGCTCGCGAAGTAAAAAATGCCGTCCTTTTGGCGAATTCTTGTTGCAAGCATGGTTATGTGTCTTTCGAGTTTATTTTTCGCACTAAGACTTAAAACCGCTAACCCAATGATTATGTTAGGGGTTCTTAGCCGCTGCCGCGTCGAGTACGGTCTGCGCAGCGGCGCCTCGCATTGGCGTAATGATATATGAAATCAGGGGTCTGCGGCTTAAAATTCGAGCCGAAAACAGCAAAAAAACCTCCGCGGCGGGCCTCTTCATGCAGTTACATGAAAAGCCGGCGTTGCCCTTTTCACCCGCTATAGCGGGTGGAATACCAGCCGCCTATAGGAGGCTCGCGCTCATCGGCTGTCGAGTATGACTAGCTCCCTGACCGGCCGGCCATCGCTCCAGGCCCCCATATAGCGCTGCTGCGGGGTGTTGCCGAGCGCGTATCGCGGTTCCTGCCGTAGAACGCGGCGTCGGTCAGCTCATCGAAAAGCTTCCAGTAGCCGAAGAAATCGAGCGCATCGGGCGTGGTGACGGTGGCGAACCCGACGTCCGGCAGCTCGTGCTAGGCTTTGAGCACGTCGACCGGCCTGAATTTACCGTTCAACGCGACGCTCGAATTGATGCCCCACCACCGGTCGAGCGCGGTTGCATAGAGCTCGCGGAAATCGACCGCGAACGGCAGGTTGCCGTTGCCGTCGAGCCGGGTCAGCGCCGGCGACAGCCCGTAGAGGCCGCCCTTGACGCGGCCGCCGAGCACGAAATGCGCGTTGGCGGTGCCATGATCGGTGCCGCCGCTCTGGTTTTCCTTCGGCCGGCGGCCGAATTCGCAGTAAGTCATCAGCAGCGTCGAATCCCAACGCCCCACCTCCTGCATCGCGGTGCGCATCGCGGTTAGCCCTTCGGCAAGCTCCTTCAGCAGGCGTTGCTGCGCGCCCTGCTGGCCGCTGTGAGTGTCGAAGCCGGTATGCGACACCTTGACCGCGGCGACGCCGGCTTTGCCCGCAATCACCTGCGCTGCGGTTTTGAACGCGTTGCCGAGCTGATGGTTCGGAAATTCGGCACGGAAGGTGTAATTCGTGTTGAGGTTGGCAGCCGCCTGCGCCACGTCCTGCTCGACCTTGAGGATGTGGGCGAGCGCGGGATTGCGCGAGGTGCCTTCCGGCCCAGCAAGTTTTGCCTGGCGCAGAAACTGCTCGGTATTGGTCAGCGTCAGCGCCCGCGTGCTGCCGCCGGCCAGCGGTCCCAGCTCGTTCGAGCCGACGATGATGCCGTCCGCCGCGTACGACTTCGGCACCGGCGAATCGGCGAAAGCGCGCGTCAACCAGCCGTCGGGCAGATATTCGCTGCTCTTCGACGCGGTGTCCCAGATCTCGATCGAGCGGAAATGCGACAGGTTGGCGCTGGGATAGCCGACGCTTTGCACCACCGCCAGCTCGCGGTTCTGCCACAACGGCATCAATGGCTGCAGCGACGGGTGCAGTCCGGTGCGACTGTCGAGCTGCAGCACCTGGTCGCGCGGTATCGCGATGCGCGGCCGCAGGTTGTAGTACTCGCTGTCGGCATACGGCACGACGGTGTTCAAGCCATCGTTGCCGCCTTTAAGCTCGACCAGGATCAACAGATTGTCGTAGCGCCCTGCTGCACGCTGCGCAAACACACTCCCGGGCAGCCACGCCACTACTGCGGCCGCGCCGGTCATATGCAGGAATTCACGCCGGTCCATAAGATCTCCTTCGCCACTCGCTCTCACTTCAGTTGATACACCGGGTCGAGCACCAGCTGCCGCAGCATGTCGACGCCTTGTGCGCCCGCCGCCGGCGGGCTGACGGGATCGGCAGCCAGCACCACCCTGGCCAACAGCGGATCGCCGGGCCGGAATTGCGCGAGCCATTTATCGCCGTCGAAATAGATATCCGTCATGGCGCGTATCAGGCGCTCCCTGCCGTCGGCAAGCCGGGCCGCGCCTTTGGCCTTTGCATCGTCGCGCGCCATTGCGACCGGCATCTGCCGCATCTCCTGGCCGCGGAACAGGCGCTCGAGCAGCTGCTTGCGCCGCAACAGCGTCGCACTGTTGATCCACGCCTCGCCGCCCGGCCAGCCCTTGACGTTGGGCGGCGCGAACAGATCCTGCCCGAGCTCGCGCGATACGAACAGGAACGGCAACGGCTCGCCGGTATCGAAGCGGAACTGGCGCAGCGTGCCGACGATCAGCTCGACCGGCGACTTGATCAGCACGGCGCGGTTCTGCGGCGCGTAAAACGCGTCGGAAGTCAGCAGCGCGCGCAATGCGACCTTGATGTTGTAGCGGTTGTCGCGGAACATGCGCGCGATTCGTTTCACTTCCAGCGGGTCCGGGGCCGGCGACACGAACTCGCGCCACATTTTGGCGACGATGAACTCGGCGGTCTTCGGCTGCGCGAGCAGGATGTCGAGTACCGCGTCGCCGTCGAAATTGCCGCTGCGGCCAAGCACGGTCTTGACGCCGTCATCGTGGATCGGCTGCCGGAACACGAATTCGCCGCTGTCGGGATCGAGGCTCCAGCCGGTAAATGCGCGCGCCGCTTCCTTGACGTCCTGCTCGCTGTAGTTGCCTTCGCCGAGCGTGAACAATTCCATCACCTCGCGCGCGAAGTTCTCGTTGGGCTGGCCCTTGCGGTTCGATGCGCTGTCGAGATAGATCACCATCGCCGGATCTTTGGCCACGTCGTGCAGCAAGTCGCCGAAGTAGCCGAGCGCGTGCTTGCGCAGCAGCAGGTTCTGGCGGTACATCAGCACCGGCGACTTGACCTTCTGCAGGCTGGACACGAAATGGTTGTGCCAGAACAGCACCATCTTTTCGGTCAAAGGCGATTGCGTGGTCAGCATCTCGGTCATCCACCAGCCGCGCAACTCGACGCCTTTCTCGAACTGCTCGCGCTGGAACGCCTTGCGCTCTTCCTCGCTCATGCCGCGCAGCCGGCGCGGCGACTCGAAGTTGTTGATCCATGACGGCGGCGGCGTGACCGTCCGGCTGGAGGTCCACGCCAGCAATTGATCGACCGCTTGCGCACGCGTGAGTTTGGCAAACGCGTTGATGTCATCGACGCCGGCGGCGAAGCTGGTGCGATTCAACAGATGGCGCGCTTCGTCAAAACCCATCGGCGCCGCCGCGTATGCGGCAGTCCACGCCAGAACGACGCCAGCCAGCACCAGAATGCGGGCGAACGCCTTCACGTCCGCCCTTTGTCGTGACCCGCGGAAACCGCGGGCCCCGGAACCATTGTCGCAGCCGGAGCGAGCGGGTTCGAGAACACGCTTTTCGCCGGCAGCCATGCGGCGAGGACCAGGCCCGCTGCGAACAACACCCAGTAAATCAGCCGTTCCATCGGGGCATACTCAAGTTACTTGCCCGGCGGCTGACTGTTTTTGCCGGCGGGACATTTTGCCGGATCGGCCTGGCATTGTTCCTGCCGTTGCTTGATTTTCGCCTTGATCTCCTCGCATTGCTGCGGATTGGCCTTGCAGCGCGCTTCGAAGCGCGCCTTCGTATCCGCGCGGCACTTCTCGGGGTCGGCTTTGCATTCCTCGCGCCGTTTCTCGCGCCTGGCTTTTTCCTCTTCGCAGCGCTGCGGATTCGCCTTGCAGCGCTCTGCTACGCGCGCTTGCCTCTCTTCGCGGCATTTCTGCGGGTCCGCCTTGCACTGCTCGCGCCGCTCCTTGATCTTCGCCTTCATATCTTCGCACTGCTGAGGATTGTCCTTGCAGCGCTCCTGGATGCGGCTTTTCATCGCATCGCGGTCAGGGCTACCCGAGGTTGCGCCGGCCTTGCTGTCCGAGTTCACCGTCGCCCCGGGCAGGCCCTGCGCCAGCGCCGGAACAGTGCAAGCGGCAAGCAGCGCTAGCAAGAAAATCTGAGTATGTAGCACGCGTTCCATGCGTGTTCTCCTGTAGTTGAACCTCAAGTTCCGGCACCGCTCCGACGGCAACGTTACTGCCGGCCCTTGTAGATTTCGCGGTTGGCGCGGTCGAGATCGCGGCGCAGGCCGCGCCGCTCTTCCTCGGTCATCCTGTCATCGCCACGCTGCCCGCGCTCGGGTGGCGCCTCCCGGCGAAAATCCCGCTGCGGCTGGCGCCGGAACCCGCCTTGGAACCCGCCTTGCCGCTGACGCTGCGCCTGGGCATGGAACAACCCGCTGCCAAAGTTGTGCCACGGCCCGGCCGCCGCCGGCTCCGCGGCCAATGCCAAGGCGGCCAACATCGCGCCAATCAGTAGCTTCATTTGCCTGCGCTCCATACGGGAAAACACGTTTTACCGATGCCTCGCGGCACCGGGTTCTCCGTTATCATAGATGCGCTCGCGGCCCGCATGCCCCGCGGCGCCGGCGAGCGCCAACAGGATCATCATTATTGCCGCGGCCAGTCCGTTCATTGCGAATTCCATGCCGTGCTCCTGGATAATAATAGTTACCGCACCATGCAATGAGATCAACGCCACCCTCATTTCAGCGTTGACCCATGCTACTCCGCCTTTGTAAGCACGCTGTTAACGGCGGCCGGTTTTTTGTAACAATTTGTTTCGACGGTAGCCAGCAGGCCGCGGATGCCCGGCAAAATAGCTGGAATTGAGCGTATCAAACCGCTAGCATTGCGCCCATGAAGAAAGTTGCCCATGAGTGAACCCAAGACCCGCATCATCGTCGTCGACGACGACGCGCGGCTGCGCGAACTTCTGAACCGTTATCTGACCGAGCAGGGATTCACCGTGCGCGCGGTCGCCGACGGCAATGACATGAACCGCTGGCTCGCGCGCGAGCGCTACGACCTGATGGTGCTCGACCTGATGATGCCGGGCGAAGACGGCCTGTCGATCTGCCGGCGGCTGCGCGGCCTCGGCGATAAAATCCCGATTATCATGCTGACCGCCAAGGGCGACGACGTCGACCGCATCGTCGGGCTCGAGGTCGGCGCCGACGATTACCTGCCCAAGCCGTTCAATCCGCGCGAACTGGTGGCGCGCGTCCAGGCGGTACTGCGGCGGGTGCCCGAGCCGCAGCCGCCCGGTGCGCCGACGACCGATCACCAAATCGTCGAATTCGGCGAATTCAGCTTCAACCTCGCCGCGCGCAGCCTCGCGCGCAACGGCGAAAACATCGCGCTCACCACCGGCGAATTCGCGCTGCTCAAGGTGCTGGTGCAGCACCCGCGCACGCCGCTATCGCGCGACAAGCTGATGGAGATGGCGCGCGGTCGCGAGTTCGGCGCGTTCGACCGCTCGATCGACGTGCAGATCTCGCGCCTGCGCAAACTGATCGAGGCCGACGCCGCCAAGCCCGCCTACATCCAGACCGTGTGGGGCTTCGGCTACGTGTTCATCCCCGACGGCAAGCCGGCGGCATAAAACCGCCCGGGGAGAGGAGCAAGGCGTGAGACGACAGACGTTGGTCCCGGCGTTCCACCCCCTCTCCGACCTTGTGCTCATCACGCCTCTCGTCTCTCGCCTCTCGCCCCTCGCTGCATGACCTTATTCCCCCGCAGTCTGCTGTGGCGCACCGTGCTGCTGATCGCGCTGCTGATGCTGGCCGGGCACTTCGTGTGGCTACAGATATTCCGGATCACCGAGCGGCAGCCGCGCGCGCGGCAAATCGCGCAGCAAATCATCAGCGTCGTCAATCTCACGCGCTCGGCGCTGATTACTGCGGATCCTGCGAAGCGACTTGCGCTCCTGCGCGACCTGTCGCAACAGGAAGGCATTCAGGTCTACGTTGCCGAACCCGACGAAGCGCTCGGGCCGCCGCCCGACTATCCGGTCGTGCCGCTGATCGCGGCCGAACTGCAGCGGCGCCTCGGTGAGGACACCAAATTGGCGGCGAGCCGCGGCGGTGTTGCAGGCACCTGGGTCAGCTTCAAGATCGACGATCAGGAATACTGGGTGATGATGCCGCGTGATCGCATCCAGCGCGCCGAGCAGCTGCGCTGGGCCGGCTGGGCTGCGGTCGTGCTGATGTTCTCGTTTGTGGGCGCTTATTTCATCGTCGCGCGCATCAACCGGCCGCTGCGTGAACTCGCGCGCGCGGCGGCCGCGATCGGCCGCGGCCAGACGCCGCCGCCGGTCGCCGAGGCCGGGCCCTCGGAGATCCGCACGCTCGGCCACGCGTTCAACCAGATGTCATCCGACCTGAAGCGCATCGACGAGGACCGCGCGCTGCTGCTGGCCGGCGTATCGCACGACCTGCGCACGCCGCTGTCGCGCATACGGCTCGGCGTCGAGATGCTCGACGACAAGGCCGACCCCACTCTCAAGCAAGGCATGGTGCAGGACATCGAGGACATCGACGCCGTAATCAATCAGTTCCTCGACTTCGCGCGCGTGACCGGCGAGAGCAGCGCGGCATCGGAGCTCGACTTGAATGAGCTGGCGAATTCGGTCGTCGAGCGCTATCAGCGCCAGGGCAAGGCCGTCGTCACGCGGCTCGGAGCCGTGCCGCGGATGCCGATGAAGGCGCTCGCGATCCAGCGCCTGCTGACGAACCTGCTCGACAACGCGCTGCACCACGGCAGCTCCGAGGTCGAAGTCGAAACGGCGGCGGAAAACGATTGCGTGCGGCTGTCTGTGCTGGACCGCGGGGCCGGCATCCCGGCGGACGAAGCCGAGCGCATGCTGCAGCCGTTCACGCGCCTGAACACCGCGCGCAGCACCAGCGGTTCGGGACTGGGGCTCGCCATCGTCGACCGCATCGCGAAGTTGCATCACGGCAGCGTCAGCCTGCTCGCGCGCGAAGGCGGCGGGCTCGAGGCGCGCGTTGAATTTCCGGTCACTACGGCAAAAAAATGAATTAACCGCTCAGACGGGCGTGGACAGCAAGAAGCGAGGAGTAAGAAATAAAAACAGGCGCGCCGTTCGTCATCCGCCTCCCGCCTCACGCTTTTTGCCGTGCCCGGCGGCCTCGACGTCCCGGCGGATCAAATCACCGCCGCACGCGCCCCGTGGTATTTCTGAGCCGCAGCGACAGGATGCGGCCAAGCGCAAACAGCAGATCGCGCACGAGTTTGGCCTCGGCCGCTGCGAGCTGCTGGAATTTTTCCGGCGTCAGGCACAGCAGCTCGCCGTCACTCACCGCCCACACGTTGGCCGAGCGCGATTGGCCGTCGAAGAACGACTGCTCGCCGATCACGCTGCCGACGCCGATTTTGGCGAGCGGGCTGATACTGACGCCATCGACATAGGTCACGCCAACTTCCAGCGAGCCGGCCGCGACGAAATACAGCGAGCGGTCGACCACCCCCCGCTGGATCACGACTTCGCTCGCCTTGAACGGCCGCGCCGTCGTCACGGCGAGCAGCTTGCGCCACTGCGCTTCATCCCACTCGGGCAGCTGCAGGCAATCGCTGTCATTGCCGCATTCGCTGGCGCTGCGTTGGAAGATCTCGATGTAATCCATTTTCCCCCAGTCATTGGACGCTATGCCGGCCACTACTCCGCGCATTATACAAACCTGCTAGCATGGCCGCGTCTGAATTCGCAATCGAGGGGCAAACAGTGAGAACAATTCTTGGCACGGCCGCGCTGCTGGCCGCCCTGCTGCCGGCAGCCGCAAGCGGCCAGGAGCACCAGATCAACGTCTTTTGGGGCGATGACGCATCGTGCGCCACCTGGATGAAATCGGTCAGCAACAAGCTGATACGCGCGCAATACTTGTTCTGGGTGCGCGGCTTCGTCTCGGGACACAACTTCGCGAATCCATCGCACCAGATCAAGGTCGGCGCGTTCCCGGAAAGCGACTCGTTATATCAGTTCCTCGATCAGTATTGCCGCGACAATCCGCAGTCGTCATTCATCGGCGGCGCGATCCGGCTGGTCGAGGAGCTGCGCGCGCCGGTCGCCGCACCAAGGAAGGCGTCAGCCAGGCCCGCCGCCGTTAAACCCGATGCCGCCAAGCCGGCGCCGAAAGAAGCAAAATAAGGCGCGAAGGTACGACGCTCAGCTGCCAGCAGCGCCAGGCCGCGCGGCCAGCGGCCACTGTGCAATTACCCGATACACCATGCTTCGCTCGTCGCGCGCCGATTCGACCAGCGCGAAATCCCTGACCGGCCAGTCGAACGCGAGTGGCGGCAACACGGCAGGCGCGCGCGTGTCGCGGATCAGCGTGATATGCGGCACATAGGAACGCCGATCGAAGTCGAAACCGGCGCGCTCGAGCGCTTGCTCGAGCCCCGAAACCAGCCCGCGCATCGGCTCCGGCGTGGCGTGCGGCGCAGCCCACACGATGCGGTTATGCCGCCAGTAACCGGTCGCGCCGAATTCAAGACCAAACCCGGCGCCATTCTGATGCCCGGCGACGGCTTCGAGCTGCGGGATTTTTTCGCGCGCGACGGCTCCGAGAAACACCAGCGTCAGATGCAGATTGTCGCGGCGCATGACGCGACCGCCGCAATCCCGATGCAGGCGTTGCGCGACCCGGTATAGCTCACCGCGCACCGCCGCTGCCGGCCACAACGCGAAGAATAACCGCGCGGTTCGGGCGGCAGCCGGATCAGCCGTGACGCTCGCCTCCCTCATGCGCCAGCGGCGCAATCAGCGCGATCGCCTCGGCGGCGATGCCTTCGCCACGGCCGGTAAACCCGAGTTTTTCGGTGGTCTTGGCTTTCACGCTGACAGCGCGCGCAGGCACTCCGAGATCGGCAGCGATATTGGCGACCATCACCGGTATATGCGGCGCCATGCGCGGCTCCTGAGCGATGATGGTCGCGTCCAGATTCGCGAGCCGCCAACCGTTTTTCGCGAGCAGTTCGGCAGTCTCGCGCAGCAGCTTGCGGCTGTCGATGCCCTTGTATTTCGGATCGCTGTCCGGAAAATGCCGGCCGATGTCGCCGAGCGCCGCGGCGCCGATCAGCGCGTCGCAGATCGCGTGCAGCAACACGTCGGCGTCGGAATGGCCGTCGAGACCCTTGCTGTGCGGGATCGTTACGCCGCCGATCACCAGCTTGCGCCCGGCTTTGAACGCGTGCGCATCAAATCCCTGTCCGATTCTCATCCTGACCTCATTTGAAACCGCCGATGAACGCAGATGAACGCAGATAAAATCGAAAATATCCCGCTACAGAGCGCACAGAGGTCACGGGGTGCCGTCCAAGCGACATAGCCACTTGATATTGCCAAGGCATTCCGCATTTTGTCGATGGTTTGGTTTGCCGTTACCGGCGTTTATCGGCGTTTATCGGCGGTTGCATCGATTCAAGCATTACCTCCGCAAGAGCGAGGTCCTGCGGGTAAGTCACCTTCAGGTTGCGCATATCGCCTATCACCAGTTTCGGCCGCAGGCCGAGCTGCTCGATCGCGCGCGCTTCGTCGGTCGCAACCGCCGGGTCGATCGCGCGCAGCGCTTCGAGCAGCAGCCGGTAGCGGAACATCTGCGGCGTTTGCGCCTGCCACAGATTCTCGCGCGGCTCGGTCTGCACCACATAGGCATCGGCGTCGCCGCGCTTGAGCGTATCGACCACCGGCAGCGCGAGTAAACCACCGGTCTGCTCGTCGCGCAAGCTTGCTATCAGCCGCTCGAGCACTGCCGGCGCCAGGCACGGCCGCGCCGCATCGTGCACCAGCATCCAATCCGAGCCGTCTACGGCGTCGCGCGCCGCCAGCAGGCCGTTGAACACGCTCGCCGCGCGCGTCTCGCCGCCGCAATAAAGCGGCTCGAGCTTGGCAGCAAACGGCTGCCACGCATGCTTAGCGAAATGTTTATCGCCTTGCGCGAGTACTACGAATACGCGCTCGATCGAGGGACTGCGGCACAAGCTGTTGAGCGCATGGTAAAGCAGCGGCTTGCCGGCAAGCGGCAGATACTGCTTGGGCAGCCCGCCGCCGATGCGCGAGCCGCTGCCGGCGGCGGGTATCAGGGCAAAAAATTTCGACATTGAAGGGGATCGCTGTCGCGATTAGCGGCGATTGTATCAGCAGTTCAAAGCCCTAACGCGTGCGGGCGCCGTCAGCTTGCTACCGGCGCCCGCACGCGTTGCAATCGTCGCCCAACGCGAGGAATATAATGGGCACAGCACGGCACCCGGGCCTTGATATTCCGCTATCAGACCCTCACGTTAATCTAATTATTGTGAGGCCCCAATGAATACGGTGCGTCCACCCGCAGTTGCAGGCATGTTCTATCCGGCCGCCGCGCCGGAACTCGCGCGTGACGTCGGCACGCTGCTCGCGCACGCCGAATCTGCCGCACGCGGCAAACCGGTGCCCAAAGCGATCATCGCGCCGCATGCCGGCTACGTTTATTCCGGGCCGATCGCGGCGACCGCCTATGCAAGACTCGCGCCCGCGCGCGGCAAAGTCACGCGCGTGGTGCTGCTCGGCCCGGTGCATCGCGTGCCGGTGCGCGGCTTGGCATTGCCCGGAGCAACAGTATTGGCGACTCCCCTCGGCAACATTGCGATCGACGCCGAGGCGGTCGCAACGCTTGCCAAAATGCCGCAAGTCACGGTAAGTCCAGCGGCGCATGCGCTCGAGCATTCGCTCGAAGTGCACCTGCCGTTCCTGCAGACTGTGCTCGAGAAATTTTCCGTGGTGCCGCTTGCGGTCGGCGACGCAACCGCGGACGAAGTCGCGCAGGTGCTCGATGCATTGTGGGGTGGCGCCGAAACCCTGATCGTCGTGAGCTCCGACTTGTCGCACTACCTGAATTACCACGAGGCACAGGCCATCGACCGCGCCACCGCGCAGGCGATCCTCGATCTGCGCACCGACATCTCGCACGAACAGGCGTGCGGCGGGACGCCGGTCAACGGCTTGGTGCTCGCCGCGCGCCGGCGCGGACTCACGCCGCATCTGCTCGATCTGCGCAACTCCGGCGACACGGCCGGCGACCGCACCCGCGTCGTCGGCTACGGTGCGTTCGCATTCTACGAGACACCCCATGTACACTGACTTGAGCGCGGCCGCGTTGCAGCAATGCGCCGGCAACGACGCCCTGCCGCAGGACGCGGGTAGCGTACTGCTGCCGCTTGCGCGCGCCGCAATCGCCGCCCAGCTCGGCACGCCGCTCGACGCGCGCGACGACGCCGACTGGCTGGGCAACACCGCTGCGTCTTTCGTCACGCTGATGCTGGACGGCGGGCTGCGCGGCTGCATCGGCACGCTCGAAGCGCACCGCGCGCTCGGCGACGACGTGAAGGCCAACGCAATCGCCGCCGCCTTTCGCGATCCGCGCTTCAAGCCGCTCGACAAGCGCGAGTTCGACACGGTACGCGTTGAAATATCGGTGCTGTCGGCGATCGAAAGCATCGCATTCCGCGATGAGGACGATGCGCTACAGCAGCTCAGACCCGCGATCGACGGCGTGATTTTCCAATACGGCCACCATCGCGGCACGTTCCTGCCGCAGGTATGGGATGACTTTAGCGACCCGCGCGTGTTTCTCGGCCACCTCAAATACAAAGCCGGCCTGCCGCCCGATTTCTGGGACCCGGCCGTGAAACTCTCGCGTTACACCGTGAGCAAATGGCGGGAAACACCGATTGGATAACGCCGTGACATACGCCGGCCGCTGGTGGCACATGCTCGACGACGGGCGCATGCAATGCGACCTGTGCCCGCGCGACTGCCGGCTGCACGAAGGCCAGCGCGGCGCGTGCTTCGTGCGCCAACGTGTCGGCGGCCAAATGTCGCTCACGACCTACGGCCGCTCGTCGGGCTTCTGCATCGATCCGATCGAGAAAAAACCGCTCAACCACTTCTACCCCGGCTCGAGCGTCCTGTCGTTCGGCACCGCCGGCTGCAACCTCGCGTGCAAGTTCTGCCAGAACTGGGACATCAGCAAGTCGCGCGAGATGGACACACTGATGGACCAGGCCTCCCCTGAGGCGATCGCGAAGGCCGCGGTGGACGGCGGCAGCAAGAGCGTCGCTTTCACCTACAACGACCCGGTAATTTTTGCCGAGTATGCGATGGATGTCGCCGACGCCTGCCACGCGCGCGGCGTCAAGACCGTCGCGGTCACCGCCGGCTACATGCACGACCAGGCGCGGCGCGAGTTCTACGCCAAGATGGACGCCGCCAATGTCGATCTCAAAGCGTTCACCGACGAGTTCTACTTCAAGCTGTGCGGCGCGCACCTCAAGCCGGTGCTCGACACGCTGGTTTACCTGAAACACGAGACCGACGTGTGGTTCGAGATCACGACGCTGTTGATCCCGGGCAAGAACGATTCAGTCGAGGAAGTCACTGCGATGTGCAACTGGATCGCGAAGGAGCTCGGTCCCGATGTGCCGCTGCACTTCACCGCGTTCCATCCCGACTACAAGATGGACGATCTGCCGCCGACCCCGCCGGCAACGCTGCACCGCGCGCGGCAAATCGCGTTGGATACCGGTTTGCACTACGTCTATACCGGCAACGTCCACGACACGGAAGGCGGCACGACCTTCTGCCCGTCGTGTCATGCCGCGCTGATCGTGCGCGACTGGCACCAGATCGACCGCTACGAAGTTTCACCCGAAGCCAAATGCCCGCATTGCGCGACCACCATCAAGGGTGAGTTCGAGGTCTTCAGCGGCCAGTTCGGCCGGCGCCGCATCCCTGTCGCAATCAATCGACGCTGACATTCTGCAAACCGTCCAGGCGGGCAACTAAACGCCTGTATAATGGCGGCTTTTTGCAGTAAGCAAGATGCTGATGCAGGCGCAGCCGCCGGGCCACCGCAGCCGGATTGGCCCGTTCCACGGTTCGGCCGATGCCCTCGCCATCGCCGAACTGGCGGGAAAGATGCGCCCGCTGCTCGTGATCACGGCCACCGCGGCCGATGCGCAACGGCTGCTCGATGAGATCCCGTGGTTCGATCCGGCGCTCAAAGTCCACCTGCTGCCGGATTGGGAGACGCTGCCTTACGACAGCTTCTCGCCGCACCAAGATCTGGTGTCGGAACGGCTCGCGACGCTGTATCAGATCACGCAGCAGGCATTCGACGTTGCAATCGTGCCGGTCGCGACCGCGCTCTACCGCCTGACGCCGATCGAATTTCTCGCCGCGCGCACGTTTTTCTTCAAGCAGGGCGAGAAGCTCGCCGCCGGAGAGCTGCGCAAGCAGCTTTCCATCGCCGGCTACACGCACGTCACGCAGGTGCTGTCGCCCGGCGAATACAGTTTTCGCGGCGGACTGATCGATCTCTACCCGATGGGCAGCGCGCTTCCGTACCGCATCGATCTCTTCGACGACCAGATCGAGTCGATCCGCAGCTTCGACGTCGACACCCAGCGCAGCATCTACAAGGTCGGCGAAGTGCGGCTGCTGCCCGCGCGCGAATTCCCGCTCGACGAAGACGGCCAGACGCAGTTCCGCCGCAATTTCCGCGCGCGCTTCGAGGGCGATCCGTCGCGATCAAAGCTCTACAAGGACGTGAGCAACGGCATCGCGCCGGCCGGCGTCGAATACTATCTGCCGCTGTTTTTCGAGCACACCGCAATCCTCACCGACTATCTGCCGCCGGGCACGACGCTGGTGCTGCACCACGACGTGCAGCCGGCGATCGAGCAGTTCTGGCGCGATACGCAGTCGCGCTACGACCTGCTGGGCGGCGACCGCAGCCAGCCGCTGCTGCCGCCACATGAACTGTTTTTGCCCGCCGATCAATTCTTCGGCGCGCTCAAGCCGTTCGCGCGGATCGAAATCAGTGCGGTTGAGAACGCCGAGCTTTCCGCCTCACGCCTCACCCCACACGCCTCGCCGGACACTACCGTCCTGCCGCCGCTCGCGGTCGACCGCCGGGCGGACCATCCGCTCGACAAGCTGCAAGCGTTCGTGAACGGCTTCGACGGCCGCGCGCTGCTGCTCGCGGAAAGCCTCGGCCGGCGCGAGACCATGCTCGAATATTTCGAGGAGCATGGCGTCAAACCCATGCCGTGCGCGAGCTACGGTGAATTTCTCGCCAATCACGCGCCACTCATGCTCGGCGTCGCGCCGCTCGCAGCGGGCTTCGTGCTGCGCGGCCGCAAACTCGCGGTCATCACCGAGAACGAACTTTATGCGTCGCAGGTGCGCGCGCGGCGCGAGCGCGAAGCCCGCAAGACCACCAACGAAGGCATGCTGCGCGACCTGTCGGAAGTCAAGGTCGGAGATCCGGTGGTGCATGAGAGCCACGGCATCGGGCGCTACCTCGGTCTGCAGAATCTCGACTTCGGGGAAGGCGCGACCGAGTTTCTGACGCTCGAATACACCCGTGGCGACAAGCTCTACGTGCCGGTGTCGCAGCTGCATCTCATCAGCCGCTACAGCGGCGCGCCGGCTGAAACCGCGCCGCTGCACGATCTCGGCAGCGGCCAGTGGGACAAGGCCAAGCGCAAGGCGGCGGCGCAGGTGCGGGACACCGCCGCCGAACTGCTGAATCTCTACGCGCAGCGCGCGTTGCGTCAGGGCCATGCGTTCAGCCTGAGCCAGCACGATTACGAGGCGTTTTGCGACGCGTTCCCGTTCGAGGAAACGCCGGACCAGCTTGCCGCCGTCACCGCCGTGCTCGGCGACCTGCAGCAGGGCAAGCCGATGGACCGGCTGATTTGCGGCGACGTCGGCTTCGGCAAGACCGAGGTCGCGCTGCGTGCCGCGTTCGTCGCGGTCAACGAAGGCAAACAGGTAGCGGTGCTGGTCCCGACCACGCTCCTGGCCGAGCAGCACTTCAACACCTTTTCCGACCGCTTCGCCGACTGGCCGGTGAAAATCGCCGAGCTGTCGCGCTTCCGGTCCCGGAAGCAGGCGACCGAAACGCTCGCCGCGCTGGTCGAGGGCAAGATCGATATCGTGATCGGCACCCACAAGCTGCTGCAAAATGACGTCAAGTTCAGGAATCTCGGCCTTGTCATCATCGACGAGGAACACCGCTTCGGCGTACGCCAGAAGGAGCGGCTCAAGGCCCTGCGCGCCGAAGTCGACGTGCTGACGCTGACGGCGACGCCGATTCCGCGCACGCTCGGCATGGCGCTCGAAGGCCTGCGCGACTTCTCGGTGATCGCGACCGCGCCACAGCGGCGGCTCGCGATCAAGACGTTCGTCGCGCGCACAAGCCGCGGACTGATACGCGAAGCCGTGCTGAGGGAACTCAAGCGCGGCGGCCAGGTGTACTTTCTGCACAACGACATCGATACCATCGCCCAGACCGAGGAGAACCTGAAACGGCTCCTGCCCGAGGCGCGCATCCGCATCGCGCACGGCCAGATGCGCGAGCGCGAGCTCGAAATGGCGATGCGCGACTTCTACCAGCAGCGCTTCAACATCCTGCTGTGCACGACCATCATCGAAACCGGCATCGACGTGCCGACCGCCAACACCATCATCATCAACCGCGCCGACAAGTTCGGGCTGGCGCAATTGCACCAGCTGCGGGGCCGCGTCGGGCGCTCGCACCACCAGGCGTACGCCTACCTGCTGCTGCCCGATGAAGGCAATATCACGAGCCAGGCCAGGAAACGGCTCGAAGCGATCCAGCTGATGGAGGAGCTCGGCGCCGGTTTTTTCCTCGCGATCCACGATCTCGAAATCCGCGGCGCCGGCGAAGTGCTCGGGGAATCGCAGTCGGGCGAGATGCAGGAGGTCGGCTTCAACCTTTACTGCGCGATGCTCGACACCGCGGTGAAATCGCTGAAACTGGGCCGCGAGCCGGACCTGTCGGCGCCGCTCGGCGTCACCACCGAAATCAACCTGCACGCGCCGGCATTGCTGCCCGACGGGTACTGCAACGACATCCACGAGCGGCTCGTGCTCTACAAGCGGCTCGCCAATTGCGCCAATGCCGAGCAACTCGACGCAATGCACGAAGAACTCATCGACCGCTTCGGACCGCTGCCGCCGCACGCAAAAACGCTGCTCGAAAGCCATCGCCTGCGCGTGCTCGGCAAACCGCTCGGCGTTGCGCGCATCGACGCTTCCGAGACAGGCGTGCAGTTGCAGTTCATACCGAACCCGCCGATCGATGCTGCCTGCGTGATGCGGCTGATCCAGCGCAACAAGCATTACCGGCTGGCGGGGCAGGACCGCATCAAGGTCAGCGCCGACCTGCACGAAGTCAGCGAGCGCGTCGCTCGCGTGAAGCGGATTTTCAGCGAGCTCACCGGCTGATCAGGCACAATCACCATCATGAACCTGATCATTCAAGGCGCCGACATCGAAACACCGGACCTGAAGCAGCTCGCCAAGCTTGCCGGCGCATCCGCGATCGAGGCCGTCACGCCGACCGCGTTCCGGCTGCGCAACGCAACCGCCAATCCCGAAATCGCCCCTTATTGCGCTAAAGCCCGGCTCGATTGCGCACTCGTGCCGGAAGACCGCAGGCTGGCGGATTTCCGGCTCGCCGTGATGGACATGGATTCGACTTTGATCACCATCGAATGCGTCGACGAGATTGCCGACATGCAGGGACTCAAGCCCGAGGTCGCCGCGATCACCGCGGCGGCAATGCGTGGCGAGATCGATTATCCGGCAAGCCTGCGCCGGCGCGTTGCGCTGCTCAAGGGGCTCGACGCCGGCGCGCTCACGCGCGTCTATGACGAGCGGCTGAAGCTGTCCCCCGGCGCCGACGCGATGCTCGCCGGATTAAAGCAAGCCGGCATCAAAATCCTGCTGGTGTCGGGCGGGTTCACGTTCTTCACCGACCGCCTCAAGGCTCGCCTCGCGCTCGACTACACCCGCTCGAACACGCTCGAGATCGCGGACGGCAAGCTCACCGGCCACCTCGTCGGCGATATCGTCGATGCCGGCGTGAAACGCGCGGCGTTACTGAAGGCGCGTGATGAACTCGGGCTGAGGACAGACCAGATCGTCGCGCTCGGCGACGGCGCCAACGACTTGAAGTTCATGGCCGAGGCCGGCGTCAGCATCGCTTATCACGCCAAGCCCATCGTGCGCGCACAAGCCACTTACGCGCTGAATCACGTCGGCCTCGACGGCGTGCTCAATCTGTTCAACTAGTGCCGTTCCAACTAGTCCGAGCTATCTGTGATGGGTGATCGTGGCACGATATTCAGCAGAAGGATCCTCGTGGTCATTAGGCCAATCAAGTTGGAACGGCACTAGCAGGCAAGCAAGCAGGAATTACTGGAGCGTGAGGCCGATCGCCTTGCCGAGACGGTCGTAGGTTTCGAACTGCTCCCGCACGAATTTCGCGGTGTCGGCGGGATTCATGATGCGCGGCACCGAACCGATTCGTTCGGTCGCGCCGACCCATTGCTGGTCCTGCGCCACCTTCTGCAACACGTCGCCCCAGTACGCGACGAGCTTCCGGTCCATGCCGGGCGGGCCGTAAAGCGCGCTCCAGCCGATGATGCGCTCGAGCTGCGGGTAGCCGACTTCCCTGGCGGTCGGCACGTTGGGGATTTCCTTGTAACGCTCGGGAGTGGTCGTCATCAGCGCGCGCAGCTGTCCCGACTTGATGAAGCCGAGCGCGGTGCCGAGGTTGGTGCAGTTGATATCGACCTGGCCCGATATCAGCGCGACGGTTGCATCGCCGCCGCCCTTATAAGGCACCTGGATTGCCGCTTCCTTGCCGAGCTTGAGGATGTCGAACAGCATCTGCGGCCCCATCTCGTGGATGGTGCCGACGCCGGCGGTGCTGTATCTGAGCTTGCCGGGATTCTTCCGGATGCCCTCGACCAGGTCGCCGAACGTCTTGTACGGCGAATCGCCGCGCACCGCGCACACGTAGGGATTCAACTCGAGCAGGCCAAGGAAAGTGAAATCATTCCATTTGTATTCGAGATCGGGTTTCAGCGCCGGCAGCGTCGCCTGCGAGCCGACACGCGCGAGCAGCAGCGTGTAGCCGTCCGGCGACGCTCTCTTCACGTATTCCGAGCCGATCGCGCCGCTGGCGCCGACTCTGTTGAGAACTATCGCGTTCTGCCCGATATATTTCGGCAGCACCCCTGTCAGGTTGCGCGCGGCGAGATCGGAGTCGCCGCCGGCGGAAAACGGCGCGATGATCAGTATCGGCTTGTTCGGGTATTGCGCGAGCGCGCTGCCCGAGGCAGCGACGAAAACCAGCGAACCGAGCAGCAAGCGAGCGGTATATCGGCAAACCAATGATGTCATCGGAAATTCCCCCGGGTTTTGTGCTACCGCACGGCTCCGCCATGGCGGCGGGTGCGTTACCACTGCAACGATAGCTTAAATTGGAGGTGCGGCGCCAGTCCAGCTGCGTTGCACAGCCGCTATACCGCCACCACCTCGATATCCGGTTCTATCGATTTCACGAGGTTTTCGATGCCGGCGAGCGTGCCCGAGAGCGAGCTCGGGCAGCTGCCGCACGCACCCTGGTAATGCACGGTGAGCCGGTTGCCTTCGAGACCGAGCACGTAGAGATCGCCGCCGTCGCCCTGCAAGTAGGGACGCACCTGCTCGTCGAGCACCGCGTTGATCTTGTCGAGCCGCTCCTGCTCTGCCGGCGTCATGTCGCGCAGGGCAGGGCCAGCAGCGGCGAGTTGCGCGGATTGCTCATCCGCCGCCGGCGCGGTGCGGATCGGCTCCGCGACCTTGCGCATCAATTCCTGCCAATCGGCGACGCCGTCCTGCGTCACCGTGATCCAGTGATCGACGTAAAAAACGTTGGTCACGTGCTCGATATCGAACAGCGCGGCGGCCAGCGGATCTTCCTTCGCCTGGCCGGCGTTGTCGTAAGAACGCGTTATCCCCCAGGTCAGCGGCTCCTTGAGGATGAACTTCATCGCGTTCGGATTCGGCGTGCCCTCGATTTCGGCTATTTTCGGCATGGCTTACCCGCTCAGGCGTCCCCGATCGGCGCGTGCATCGGATCGTCAGCGGCCTCGGTCGAAGTGCTGGCGACCGCATTGAACGCCGCGTGCAGCGTATGCCACGGCAGGATCGCGCATTTGACGCGCGTCGGCAGGTCGCGCACGCCCGCAAACACCGTGAGCCGTCCCAGGTGGTGTGGCTGCTTTTGCCAGTCGAGCTTGCCGGTCGCCATGTCGCGGAATTCCTGGATCAGAGTCTCGGCGTCCTGCCGCGTCTTGCCTTTGACGGTCGCCGTCATCATCGAGGCCGACGCTTTGCAGATCGCGCACGATTCGCCGTGAAACGCAATGCCTTCGACGCGCTCGCCGTCGAGATTCAGCATGAGGCTCAAGTGATCGCCGCACAGCGGGTTATGGCCTTCCGCCCGGTGGCTGGCATTGTCGAGCGTGCCATAATTGCGCGGCTTCCTGTTGTGGTCGAGGATGACTTCCTGGTAAAGGGATTTCGTATCGGCCATTACGAAAAAACCTTCTGCACATTGCGAATGCCCGCAATCAGCGCATCAACCTCAGCCCGTGTGTTGTAAAACGCAAACGACGCGCGCGAGGTCGCCGGGATCCCGAAGCGCTGCATAACCGGCTGCGCGCAATGATGCCCCGTGCGTACCGCGACCCCGTCCTGGTTCAACAGAGTGCCGACGTCATGCGGGTGCACGCCTTCGACCTGAAACGACAGCACTGCGGCCTTCTTCTCGGCGGTGCCGATGATGCGCACGCCCGGCATGCGGTTGAGCTGCTCGGTCGCGTGATTGAGCAGATCGAGCTCGTGCGCGGCGATTTTGTCCATGCCGACCGCCGACAGATAATCAACGGCGGCGCCGAGGCCGATCGCGGCGGCGATCGGCGGCGTGCCGGCTTCGAACTTGTGCGGGATCGTGTTATAGGTGGTCTTCTCGAACGTGACCGACAGAATCATGTCGCCGCCGCCTTTGAACGGCTGCATGCGCTCGAGCGCCGCGGCCTTGCCGAAGAGGATGCCGATGCCGGTCGGGCCGCACAGCTTGTGGCCCGAGAACGCATAGAAATCGCAGTCGAGGTCCTGCACGTCGACCTGCATGTGCGGCGCGGCCTGCGCGCCGTCGATCAGCACCGGCACGCCGCGCGCATGCGCGAACGCGATCATGTGCCTGATCGGGTTGATGGTGCCGAGCGCGTTCGACACGTGCATCACGCCGATGAATCTGGTGCGCTCGTTGAAAAGCTTCTCGTACTCCTCGACCAGCAACTCGCCGGCATCGTTGATCGGCGCGACGCGGATTTTCGCGCCTTTCTCCTCGCACAACATCTGCCACGGCACGATGTTCGAGTGGTGCTCGAGCGTGGTCAGGATGATTTCGTCGCCGGCGCCGATGAACTTGCGGCCGTAGCCGTGCATCACCAGGTTGATCGACTCGGTAGTGCCGCTGGTGAAAATCACCTCCCGCTCTTCGCGCGCATTGATGAAGCGCGCGAGCTTGCGCCGCGCCTCCTCGTATTCGGAAGTCGCGGTTTCGGACAGGGTGTGCACCGCGCGGTGGATGTTCGCGTGCTGGGTGGCCTGGTAGCGCACCAGGCGGTCGATCACCGGCTGCGGCATCTGGCTGGAGGCCGCGTTGTCGAGATAGACCAGCGGCTTGCCGCCGACCCTGAGCTTGAGGATCGGAAAATCGGCGCGGATGCGCTCGACGTCGAACGCGGCCGCCGGCCGGGATTTGAGGGCGGTCGGAATTGCGGTCATGGCTGGCGCGTGGTTCGTGCAAGCACCGTCTGCTCGAGCCGGCGCTTGAGCGACGCGACCGGGATGCGGTCGATGACTTCGGCGCCGAACGCGTAAGTAAGCAGATTGCGTGCCGCGTCGTCCGCCAGCCCGCGGCTCCTGAGGTAGAACAATTCCTCGCTGTCGAGCTGGCCGACGGTCGCGCCGTGCGCGCATTTCACGTCGTCGGCGAAAATCTCGAGCTGCGGCTTGGTGTCGACGTGCGCCTTGCCGGTCAGCAGCAGGTTGCGGCTCGATTGCGACGAATCGGTAAGCTGGGCGCCCGGGCGCACGACGATCTTGCCGTTGAATACCGCATGCGCGGCGCCGCCGACGATGCATTTGTGCAGCTGGCGGCTCATACCGCGCGGCTTGGCATGGTCGATGCAGGTATGGGTGTCGGCCAACTGGTTGTCCGCGATCAGCGCGATACCGTCGATCGCGCATTCGGCACCCTCGGCCGCGTGCAGTACATTCAGGTTGTAGCGCGAAATGCGTGCACCGAGCGCAACGCTCACCGACCGGTAGCGGCTCGCCTGCGCGAGCGACACCGCGCAGTTCGCGATGTGGAAAGCGTGACCGCTGTCGCGCTGCACACGCACGTGACTGACATGAGCGTTGTCGGCAAGCGCGATTTCAGTGACCGCGTTGGAGAAATAAACTTCATCCCGCAACGACACGTAATCCTCGATCACCGTCACCGCGCTGCCTGAACCGGCGACGACCAGACAACGCGGATAGCTTGCCGTTTCCGTTTGCGTCGCGACATACAGCAGATGTACCGGCGCGGCGACCGCTGCATTGCGCGGTATGACGACCAATGCGCCGTCGTACAGGAATGCGGTATTGAGCGCGGCGAATACGTTGTTGTGGAATTCGGCGTGGCGGCCGAGATGCGATTCTGCCGTCGAGTCGTGTTGGGTCACGCCAGCGGCCAGGTTCGCGACGACGACACCGGTCTTGTTGAATGAGAGCTGCGGCGCATGCACGCCATCGACGAACACCAGGCATGCCGCGGCCTCGGGCAATGCAAAGCGTTCGATATCCGCCGGCTTGAGCTGTACCGCGCTGCGCACCGGCTGGAACGGGATCCTGGTGAGCGGCGAAATGTCGGTGAAGCGCCATTCCTCGTCGCGCGTGGTCGGTACGGTCAGCGCCCCGACGCGGTCGACCGCATCGGCACGCAGCTCGTTGAACCACGCCAATGGCACCGCAGGCGGTTGCGGCTGCCCCTGGAGCAGGCTTTCAAGATAGTTGTTGCCGGTTGTGACGCTCATGCCGTAGTGGCCCTGGCTGCCGATTTATGCTCAACGCTGACCCAGTCGTAGCCGCGCGTTTCAAGTTCGACAGCAAGCTCTTTGCCGCCGGTCTTGACGATGCGGCCGCCGTCCATCACGTGCACATAGTCGGGCACGATATAGTTGAGCAGGCGTTGATAGTGCGTGACCAGCACGATCGCGTTGTCCCTGGTGATGAGCTGGTTGACGCCGCCGGCGACGACCCGCAGCGCGTCGATGTCCAGCCCCGAGTCGGTCTCGTCGAGGATCGCAAGCCTGGGCTCGAGCAGCGCCATCTGCAGGATCTCGTTGCGCTTCTTCTCGCCGCCGGAGAAGCCTTCATTCACGCTGCGGTCGAGAAAATCAGGATTCATCTCCAGCAGCTTCATCTTCTCGCGCACGAAATCATCGAACTCGAGCGGATCGAGCTCTTCCTTGCCGCGCTGCGCCTGCACCGTGTTGTAGGCAAGCCGCAGGAACTGGCTGTTGGCCACGCCCGGTATCTCGACCGGGTACTGGAAGCCGAGAAACACGCCGGCACGCGCGCGCGCTTCGGGCGCGAGTTCGAACAGGTTTTTGCCCTCGAACATCACTTCCCCGCCCGTGACTTCGTAAGCGGGGTGGCCGGCGAGCGTCTTGGCGAACGTGCTCTTGCCCGACCCATTCGGTCCCATGATCGCGTGCACCTCGCCGGTTTTCACCGTCAAGTCGATGCCCTTGAGGATTTCGATGCCGTTCACGGTCGCGCGCAGTCCGCGCACCGCGAGCAGCGTTTTGCTGTCCTGGTGCATCATCCGACGCTTCCTTCGAGTTTGAGGCCGAGCAGCTTGGTCGCCTCGACCGCGAACTCCATCGGCAATTGTTGAAATACGTCCTTGCAGAATCCGTTGATGATCATCGATACCGCTTCTTCGGCGCCGATGCCGCGCTGCGCGAAGTAAAACAGCTGGTCCTCGCCGATCTTGGACGTCGACGCTTCGTGCTCGACCTTGGCGCTGTGATTGTTCACCCGGATGTACGGAAAGGTATTGGCGCCGCATTGATCGCCGATCAGCATCGAGTCGCACTGCGAGTAGTTGCGCGCGCCTTCGGCGGTGGGCGCGATCCTGACCAGCCCGCGGTAGCTGTTGTTGGAGTGGCCGGCCGAAATGCCTTTGCTGACAATGGTGCTGCGCGTGTTTTTGCCGAGGTGGACCATCTTGGTGCCGGTGTCGGCCTGCTGGTAGTTGTTGGTCAGCGCGACCGAGTAGAACTCGCCGACCGAATTATCGCCGCGCAGGATACAGCTCGGATACTTCCAGGTGATCGCCGAGCCGGTCTCGACCTGGGTCCACGAGATGCGCGAATTGACGCCCTTGCACAGGCCGCGCTTGGTGACGAAATTGTAGATGCCGCCGACACCGTTTTCGTCGCCTGCGTACCAGTTCTGCACCGTCGAGTACTTGATGTCGGCGTTGTCGAGCGCAATCAACTCGACCACCGCCGCGTGCAGCTGGTTGGTGTCGAACTTGGGCGCCGTACAACCTTCGAGGTACGACACCGATGAGCCTTCCTCGGCAACGATCAGTGTCCGCTCGAACTGGCCCGACGCCTCGGTATTGATGCGGAAGTAAGTCGACAGGTCCATCGGGCATTTGACGCCCTTCGGGATGAAGCAGAATGAACCGTCGGTGAACACCGCCGAGTTGAGTGCGGCATAGTAGTTGTCGCCGACCGGCACCACCGTGCCGAGGTACTGTTTCACGAACTCGGCATGCTCGTGCACCGCTTCCGAGATCGAGCAGAAAATAATGCCGACTTCCGCGAGCTTCTGCTTGTAGGTGGTCGCCACCGACACGCTGTCGAAAATCACGTCGACCGCGACGCCGGCCAGCGCCGCGCGTTCGTTCATGGGCACGCCGAGCTTTTCGAACGTGCGCAGCAATTCGGGATCGACTTCGTCCATGCTGGCGAGCTTTTTCTTCGGCTTCGGCGCCGAGTAGTAGCTGATCGCCTGGAAATCGATCTTCGGATACTTGACGTTCGGCCATTTCGGCTCCGCCATTTTGAGCCATTGCCGGTAGGCCTTGAGCCGGAACTCGAGCAGCCACTCCGGCTCGTTCTTCTTCGCCGAAATCAGCCGGATCGTGTCCTCATTCAGCCCTTTTGGCGCGACATCGGACTCGATGTCGGTGACGAAACCGTGTTTGTAGGGCTGGTTGACCAGATGTTGGAGCGCTGTACTCATGATTGTTGCTTCGCAACAGGTAAATGGTGAATCGTGAATGATGAATGGTGAAAAGCGGCTTGCGCATGCCGCCGCGTGTTGCTTTCACCAGCTGCAATCAGCCCTGTTGCGGAACTCAACATGGACGTTATCGGGCCGTTACCCATTTACGATTCACTGTTCACTATTCACGGCTGTTTCACGCTGAAGCTCTCGCCGCAGCCGCATGTGCCGTCGACGTTCGGGTTGTCGATCTTGAACACCTGCTTGAAGCCTTCCTTGACGAAATCGAGCCGCGAACCGTCGAGGAACGCGAGGTTGCCGGCGTCGACCACCACTTTCGCAGCGTGCGATTCGAACAGCTGGTCGCCTTCACGCACGTCATCAGCGTAGTCGAACGTATAGGCAAAGCCTGAGCAGCCGACTTTCTTGACGCCGACACGCAAACCCAGGCCTTTGCCGCGCTTCGCAAGCTGACGCTGGATCTGTTTTGCCGCATTTTCAGTCAATAGGATCGCCATGGTCCGTTCCCGCTATAGAATCAAACCGCAATTGCGGTCAGTCGTTTCAATCGTGTCAATATCCCGTTCAAAACCTGCACAAATTCCTCAACCTGCGCGGGCGAATTGTCTTTGCCCAGGCTGAAGCGCACTGCGCCGCGCGCAAGCTCTGGCGCGACACCCATTGCGAGCAGCGTTGCGCTTGGCTCGGTGCTGGTGCTCGAGCACGCCGCGCCGCTCGCGACCGCAAAGCCTGCCTTGTCGAGCTCGATCACCAGCGTCTCGCCCTCGATGCCGGGAAACGCGAAATAACTTGTATTCGGTATACGCAGCGCGTTCGCGCCGAAAATCACCGCGCCCATGCCGTCAAGCCTGCGCTCGAGCTGATCACGCATCGCGGTGAGCCGCGGCGCGAGATCGCGCATGCGCTGCGCAGCCAGCTCGCACGCGGCGCCGAAACCGACGATGCCGGGCACATTTTCAGTACCCGAGCGCAGCCCTTGCTCGTGACCGCCGCCGCTTAGCAACGGCTTCAACTCGATGCGCTTGTCGAGCACCAGCGCACCGGCGCCTTTCGGGCCGTAGATCTTGTGCGCTGACAGCGTCATCGCATGCACATTGAGCGCGTTGAAATCGACTTTGATCTTGCCAAGCGCTTGCACCGCATCGCTATGCATCCAGGCGCGCGCCGCGCGTGCTTTTTCCGCGACCGCGGCGACGTCCTGGATTACACCGGTTTCGTTATTGGCGAGCATCACCGACACGATGCCGGTCGGCTCTTTGAGCGCCTGCGCCACATCGGCGAGATCGACGCGGCCGTCGCGGTCGACCGCGAGCTTGCGCACTTTCCAGCCGGCACGCGCGAGCTCCTGCGCCGGCTTGGCGACGCATGGGTGCTCGATCGCGCTCACCGCGATCTGGCTCGGCTTCAGCATCCCGGCCGCGCCTTTGATGAACGCGTTATTGGATTCGGTCCCGCCGCTCGTGAAAACCACCTGCGCCGGCTGCACCCCGACCGATGCCGCAACCTGCTCGCGCGCATGGTTCACGGCTTTTCTTGCCAGTGTGCCGAACTCGTGCCGGCTCGACGCATTGCCGTACTGCTCGCGCAGGTACGGCAGCATCGCCGCCAGCACCTTATCGTCGAGCGGCGTGGTCGCGTTGTGATCGAAATAGACGTGCGTCATCGCCATCGAATCAAGCCGGTACCGTGGTGCGCTCGCGCTTGGGCATGTTGTCGCGCATGTCGTGCACCGGCGCCACGCCGCTCTGCTTCGCTGTCTGTTCGTCGACCAGCTGCTTCAGCGTGACCGCACCGAGGTAATCGAAGATATGCTGGTTGAGATTGGCCCACAGATCGTGGGTGATGCATTTGTGGTCGTCGTGGCAGTTCTCCTTGCCGCCGCATTGCGTCGCATCGATCGGTTCGTCGACCGCGATAATGATGTCGGCAACGGACACCTGCGCCATGTCCCTCGCGAGACAGTAGCCGCCGCCCGGACCGCGCACGCTGTCGACCAGCGCGCGGCGGCGCAACTTGCCGAACAACTGCTCGAGATAAGACAACGAGATCTTCTGGCGCTGGCTGATTTCGGCGAGCGTCACCGGGCCGCCGCCATGCCGCATTGCCAGATCGACCATCGCCGTTACTGCAAACCGCCCTTTAGTCGTCAGCCTCATAAATAACCTCTCTTAAAAATCAAATACATATATCAACACTGTCAATACACGATTGATTTCGTCAACTATAGGATACCTGATCTATTTAGTCAACAATTTTGTTCAGATAGTTCGCATCGAATTTGTCGCGCTGGCCCGCCTCGCCGCAGTCCACGCCAAGCTGCTGCAGTTGCTTGAGAATCTGGTCGATGCGTTGGTCAGTGCTCACGCTGTGGTCGATCAATTCGTGGATTGCCTTGGCCACGGGATCATTCATGTCGCTGCCGACCGCATAGGCCGAGAAACCCGACTTGTCGCCGGCTTCCTTTTCGACGATGCGCGCCGGAATGCCGATCGCGGTCGCGCCAGGCGGCACGCTTTTGACCACCACCGCGTTGGAGCCGACGCGCGCGCCATCGCCAATTGTGATCGGGCCGAGGATTTTCGCGCCGGCACCCAGGACCACGCCATTGCCGAGCGTCGGATGGCGCTTGCCTTTGTGCCACGACGTGCCGCCGAGCGTAACGCCGTGATAGAGCGTGCAATCGTCGCCGATCTCGGCGGTTTCGCCGATCACGACACCCATGCCGTGGTCGATGAAAAAGCGTCGCCCGATTTGCGCGCCGGGATGGATCTCGATGCCGGTCAGCCAGCGGCCGATATGCGAAACCAGGCGCGCGAGCCAACGCAAGCGCATACCCCACAACCCGTGCGCAAGCCGGTGCACCAGCAAAGCATGGAATCCCGGGTAGCAGGTGATTACTTCCCAAGTATTGCGCGCTGCCGGGTCGCGCTCGAAAACGACCGCTATTTCTTCCTTGAGGCGGGAGAACATGTTTGATTTTGAAGAAAATAGCCGCGTAGCATACGTTACCCAAGTAATTCAGTCAACTATTGAAGCCGCACGTTCGCATCGTATGGGCGAGCGCTCAGCGCCGCAGTTTGTCGACCGCTTTCAGGAATCCACGCAGGATATTGACTTCTTCGGCCTCGAGCCGGGCGCGCGCGAACAGCCGCCGTAACCGCGGCAGCAGCCGCTTGGGATTGGCGGGATCGTGAAAACCGGCGTGCGCCATGGTTTGCTCGAAGTGCTGATACAACTGCTCCACCTGCCCGAGGGCTGCCGGCGCAAATTCTGCCGCCTGCGCCGCACCATCCAGCGCCAGCGCCATGCGTAGTTCGTACGTAAAGACCTGCACCGCGGCGGCCAGATTGAGCGACGCATACTCCGGGTTGGCGGGAATGCGTGCCCACACCTGGCACAAGCCTGCCTCCTCGCTGGTCAAGCCCGACGTTTCATTGCCGAACACGATCGCAACCGGGTGCGATACCGCCCGTGCCAGCAATTCGCGCGCTGCCTCGCGTGCATTCATCATCTCGTGCCGAAGCTCGCGCTGGCGCGACGAAGTCGCGACCGCCAGCACGCAATCGTTGAGCGCCGCTGCCAGGCTGTCGTGCACCTGCGCGTGTTGCAGGACGTCGAGCGCGCCTGAAGCGCGCGCGTCGGCATCGGGATGCGGAAACTGGTGCGGCCTGACCAGCGCGAGCGCGCTCAAGCCCATGGTTTTCATCGCGCGCGCCGCCGCGCCGATGTTGCCGGGATGGCTCGGCTGCGTAAGCACGACGCGAATATTTTTGAGCGGGTCGCTGTTATTCACTACAATACGCCCCTTCGATCTCGGCGCGCGCGCCGAATCCTGAAATCTGACTCCGGAATCCCGCTTTTATGCACCCGATGCTCAATACTGCCGTGAAAGCTGCGCGCCGCGCCGGCAACATCATCAACCGCGCCGCGCGCAACCTCGACATCCTGTCTGTGACGCAAAAAGCGATCAACGATTTCGTGTCCGAAGTAGACCGCGAAGCCGAGCAGGCGATCATCAGGATGCTGCTCGACGCCTATCCGGGCCACTCGATTCTAGCAGAGGAAAGCGGCGCCGCCGGCAAGTCCGAGTTCCAGTGGATCGTCGATCCGCTCGACGGCACCACCAATTTCCTGCACGGCTTTCCGCAATACGCGGTGTCGATCGCGCTCGCGCACAAGAAGGTGCTCATGCAAGCGGTAATTTACGATCCAGTGCGCAACGACCTGTTCACGGCCACGCGCGGCCACGGTGCCTACCTCAACGATCACCGCATCCGCGTCAGCAAACGCATCAAGCTGCAGCAAAGCCTGCTCGGCACCGGTTTCCCGTTCAAGGAATTCTCGCTGATCGACACCTATCTCGCGATGTTCCGCGACCTGACGCAGAAGACGACCGGGCTGCGCCGCGCCGGTGCGGCGACGCTCGACCTCGCGTACGTTGCGGCGGGACGCCTCGACGGCTTCTGGGAGTTCGGCCTGAGCGCGTGGGACATGGCAGCCGGCAGCCTGCTCATCACCGAGGCCGGCGGCCTGGTCGGCGATCTCGAAGGCAACAGCGGCCATCTCGAATCGGGCAATATCGTTGCCGGCAATCCGAAGATTTTTTCCCAGCTTGTGCAAGCGCTCGCGCCGCACCTGACAGGCAAGCTCAAATCGTAACGAGCTGTAATACCACCTATGCCGCATCCGAACGCTGCGGCACAGCTACTTGTTTACCGGAATTATTCTTGTGATCACCACTACCGGCATCACCATGCAGTTCGGGGGCAAGCCCCTGTTCGAGAACGTCTCGGTCAAGTTCGGCCAGGGCAATCGTTACGGCCTGATCGGCGCCAACGGCTGCGGCAAGTCCACCTTCATGAAAATCCTCGGCGGCGATCTCGAGCCTAGCGGGGGCTCGGTCGCTATCGACAAGGGCGAACGTCTCGGCAAACTCAGGCAGGACCAGTTCGCCTTCGAGGACATGCGCGTGCTCGACGTCGTGCTGATGGGGCATGCCGAGATGTGGCGGGCGATGCAGGAGCGCGATGCGGTCTACGCCGATCCCGACGCCAGCGAAGACGACTACATGCGCGCCGCCGAGCTCGAGCACGATTTCGCCGGGTTCGGCGGCTACACCGCCGCAGCGCGTGCCGGCGAGCTGCTGCTCGGAATCGGCATACCGTTTGAGCAGCACAACGGTCCCATGAGCGCGGTCGCGCCGGGCTGGAAGCTGCGCGTGCTGCTCGCGCAAGCGCTGTTCGGCGACCCCGAAATTCTGCTGCTCGACGAGCCCACCAACAACCTCGATATCAATTCCATCCGCTGGCTCGAGGGCGTGCTGAACGCGCGCTCAAGCACCATGATCATCATCTCCCATGACCGGCATTTTCTGTCCAGCGTGTGCACGCACATGGCCGACCTCGATTACGGCGAAATCCGCATCTATCCGGGCAATTACGACGACTTCATGCTCGCATCGACGCAGGCGCGCGAAGGCCTGATTGCGGAAAACGCCAAGGCCAAGGAACGCATCGCCGACCTGCAGGATTTCGTGCGCCGCTTCTCGGCCAACGCGTCGAAGGCGCGCCAGGCCACCTCGCGCGCGCGTCTGATCGAGAAGATCAAGGTGGAGGACATCAAACCCTCCAGCCGCCAATATCCGTACCTGCGCTTCGACATCGATGATCGCGACCGGCTGCATCGCTATGCGCTGGAAGTGCAGAAGCTCGCCAAAGGTTACGCCCAGCTGCTCATCCGCAACTTCAACCTGCGGGTCGAGGCCGGAGAGAAAATTGCGATCATCGGTCCCAACGGCATCGGCAAGACCACGCTGCTGCGCTGCCTGGCCGGAAATCTGGCCCCTGATAGTGGAACCATTAAATGGGCAGAAAGGGCGCGCCTTGGCTACTGCGCGCAGGATCACGCCGGGGAATTTGCCGCCGACGAAACGCTCGCTGAATGGATAGCCGAATGGAAAGGCCCCAACGATGACGACCAGACCGTGCGCGCCACGCTCGGCCGGTTGCTGTTCTCGGGCGACGATGCGAAAAAACCGCTCAAGGTGATTTCGGGCGGCGAGCAACAGCGCATGATCTTCGGCAAACTCATCCTGCAGAAGCCTAACGTGCTGCTGATGGACGAGCCGACCAACCACCTCGACATGGAATCGATAGAGTCACTCAATACCGCGCTCGACAAGTACAAAGGCACGCTGATCTTCGTATCGCACGACCGTGAGTTCGTGTCCTCGCTCGCCACGCGCATCATCGAAATGACTCCCGCGGGCATCGTCATATATGCGGGCAACTACGAGGATTATCTGGCGGCGCAAAGCATGGCCGCCTGACCGCAGCGGCGCTACTCCGCCATCAGCGAAGCTCGCAGTACCCTACCCGATTACGGGCAGTTACAGGCACAATACGGGCTTCGCAATTCCGCCCGCCGCGACGCGAT
>Ga0209415_10002028_pt1 | contig 38385 bp, 32 predicted proteins | sample PeaSoiSIISIP2007_FD_187696 | JGI IMG/M metagenome (GOLD analysis project Ga0209415, IMG submission 187696) | Peat soil microbial communities from Weissenstadt, Germany - SII-SIP-2007 (SPAdes) (version 2) | ecosystem: Environmental > Terrestrial > Soil > Wetlands > Peat | place: Germany...
GGGATCGGGGAGGACATGATCCCGAAGTCGATCCACTTCCAGTACATGGACGAGTTCGTCGAGGTCAACGACCAGGAATCGTTCCAGATGGCCCGACGGCTGGCCCAGGAGGAGGGAATGTTCGTCGGCGGATCGTCCGGATCGGCGGTCGCCGGCGCGATCCGTTGGCTGGCGAAGCGACCGATCCCGGAGGGATCGACCGTCATCGTCATCCTTCCCGACTCGGGGGACCGGTACCTCTCCAAGTTCTACTCGGACGACTGGCTGCGCGAGAAAGGCTTCCTCAACACGGGCGCCACGGCGCGCGCGCTCCTCTCACGGAAGGGCCCGACCCCCGCGCTGGTCGCGGCCGACCCGACGACGGTCGTCGGCGACGCCCTTCAACTCCTCCGCCATCACGGGATCACCCAGATGCCGGTGCTGGCGGGTCACGCGAACGCGGGGTCGATCCAGGAAGAGGATGTCCTTCGCCGTAGCCTGGCCGACGACACGGTCCTGCTCCGGACCGTCCAATCGGTCCTGCAGCCCCCCTTCACCGAGGTCTCCGCCGACGCCCCCGTCTCGGAGCTGCTCCATTCCTTGCGTGAGGAGCGCGCCGTCCTGGTACGGGACGCGGCGACCGGGGCCCCGATCGGCGTTCTGACCCGTCACGACCTGATCGGCTTCCTGTCCGAGCAGGGGGGTACCCATGCGGTTTAGCACACGAGTGATCCACGAAGGTCCGTCGATCGACCCGGCAACCGGGGCCGTGAGCCCGCCGATCTATCTCTCGAGCACGTTCCGGCAGAAGGCTCCGAACCAGAACCTAGGGTACGTGTACAGCCGCTCCGGCAACCCGACCCGGGCCAACCTCGAGGCGACCCTCGGAGCGTTGGAGTCGGGCCGGGGTGCCTTGGCGTTCGGTTCTGGGCTCGGAGCGCTCACGACCCTCCTGGCGTCGCTCCGGTCGGGGAGCCGCATCGTCGCGGGGAACGACCTGTACGGGGGCACCTGGCGGCTCTTCGAGCACCACCGTCGCCAATTTGGGTTGCGCGTGGACTACGCCGACCTCTCGGCCCCACACGGCCTCGCGCCGGCGCTCGAGGAGAAGGCGGACCTGGTCTACTTCGAGACGCCTACCAACCCGCTTCTCCGGCTGGTCGACCTCGCGGCCACGGTCCGCGCGGCCCACGCGGCCGGGGCGTCGGTCGTCGTCGACAATACGTTCGCGACCCCCGCGCTCCAGCGCCCGCTCGAGGTCGGCGCCGACATCGTGCTCCACTCCACGACCAAGTACCTGGGAGGACACTCCGACGTGGTCGGCGGAGCGCTGGTCCTCCGCACCGCGAAGGACCTCCGGAGATTCACCTGGCTTCAGAATGCGGTGGGCGCGGTGCCGAGCCCCTTCGATTGCTTCCTCGTCCTGCGCGGACTGCGGACCCTCGGGATTCGCATGCGGGCCCACGGGGAGAGCGCGAAGGCCGTGGCGGAGGTGCTCGACGGGCATCGCAAGGTACGCCAGGTCCATTATCCGGGGCTCGCCGACCACCCTCAGCACGCGCTCGCCCGACGGCAGATGGACGGCTACGGCGGCATGGTCAGCGCCGAGCTTCGCGGCGGCGAGAAGGCGGCGCTCCGATTCCTGAAGGGCCTGCGCGTCTTCACGCTCGCGGAGAGCCTCGGTGCCGTCGAGTCGCTCGTCGACCATCCGGCCTCGATGACCCACGCGAGCGTTCCCCGGGCGGAACGGGAGGCGCACGGGGTGACGGACGGACTGCTCCGCTTCTCGTGCGGGATCGAGGACCCCGCGGACCTGGCCGAGGACATCCAGCGCGCCCTGCGGGGGATCTAACGTGCGTCGGGTCACGATCTACGACACGATGGCCCGTGCCGCCCGGGTCTTTGCCCCGAGGGTCCCCCCCCGGGTCGGGCTGTTCGTCTGCGGGCTGACCCCGTATGCCGAGGCGCACGTCGGCCACGGCCGCTCCTTCGTGGTCTTCGACACGGTCGCCCGCGCGTTACGCCGTTGGGGGTACCGGGTCTTCTACGTCCAGAACGTGACGAATGTCGACGACCGGGTCATCGCCCGAGCCGCCGAGGAGGACGAGGACCCGCTGGCCCTCTCCGACCGGCACTTCCAATCGTACCGGAGGTCGATGGAACGTCTCGGCGTCCGTTCGGTCGATCACTACCCGTACGCGACGGACTACCTGCCCGAGATCGTCGACCAGATCCGCACCCTGATCGAGAAAGGGTTCGCCTACGCCACCGCCGACGGCTCCGTCTACTTCTCGGTCGCCCGCGCCGTCGGATACGGTCGTCTCTCCGGGCAGAAGGTCGAGGCGCTGGTGCCGGGAGCCCGGCTCGAGGCCGACCCCCGCAAGCAGGCGCCCGAAGACTTCGTGATCTGGAAGGCCGCGACCCCCGGGGAGCCGGAGTGGGAGAGTCCGTGGGGGCCCGGACGGCCCGGCTGGCATATCGAGGACACCGCGATCACGACCCGTCTCTTCGGTCCCCGCTACGACATCCATGGCGGAGGGATCGACCTGATCTTCCCGCACCACGAGGCCGAGATCGCCCTCGCCGAGTCCGCTACGGGCGAGACCCCGCTCGTGAACTACTGGATGCACGGGGGGATGCTGACGATGAACGGAGAGAAGATGTCCAAGTCGATCGGGAACGTCTCCTCGCTCGATGGCGCGATCGACCAGTACGGCCCCTCTGTGGTCCGGTTCTACTACCTCAACGCCGGCTACCGCAGCCCGCTCGAGTTCGACCCGGCGAAGAGCCTCCCCGAGGCGCGGGAGGCGTACACGCGGCTCTCCCGGCCCGCGGACCGGATCTCGGAGCTCCTCGCACGGGACGGAGATCAGCGACCGGGCCGGGCGCTCTCGGAAGAGGAAGGGGCCGCGGCGGAGTCGCTGGTCGCCCAGCTCGACGACGTGATGGCGAACGACTTCAATTCCCGGGAAGCGATCGCGCTCCTCTTCGGCTGGACCCGGCGCGTCACCGATGGCCTCGGCAGCCTCCCTGAGCTTTCGGGCGACGCCCTCTCGCTCGTCGAGGCCCCCTACCGGTGGGGCGAGGAGGTCCTGGGGTTGTTCCCGAAGGACACCGCGTCGCGCTCGGGGGCGTGGGCGGCCGTCGTGCCCGTGGCGATCCGCGCCCGGGCCCGAGCTCGGGCCCGCGGCGACTACGCCGAGGCCGACCGCATCCGGGACGAGCTCGCGGCCGCGGGGGTCGCTCTCGAGGACGACGCCGCGGGGACCCGCTGGGACCCGACGCAGAGGTGATCCCGGTGCGCGGGTTCGGGTTCCTCGAGCACGGCGACCTCGACCGGCTCACCTACGTCGACGTGCCGGAACCGCTCCCCGGCGCAGGCGAGGTCCGCCTCCGCGTCCGAGCGGCCGCCTTCAACCGTTTGGACCGGTTCACGCTGGCGGGGATCCCAGGCGTACCGGTCGAGCGGCCGCACGTGCTGGGTTCGGACGGGGCGGGGGTCGTCGACTCGTTCGGCCCGGACGTCGAAGGTCTCTCTCGGGGCCAGCGGGTCTTGCTGAACCCGGGCCTGTGGGATGGGACGTGCGAAGCCTGCCGCCGCGGGGAAGAGTCGCTTTGCCGCAATTTCCGCATCGTCGGCGAGCACACGCAGGGAACGGTGACGACCTACGTCGTCGTACCGCGAAGGAATGTCCACCCGATCCCCGACAGCCTGTCGTTCACGGACGCGGCGGCGATGGCCCTCGTCTTCCAGACCGCTTGGCGGGCGCTCGCGACGGTCGGGGCCACGCAGCCGGGAGATCAGGTGGCGATCATCGGAGCCGGGGGGGGCGTCGCTACGGCAGCCATCCAAGTCGCCAAGCTTCTGGGGGCGCGGGTCGTCGTCGCCTCCCGGACCCGCGCCAAGGAGGCCCGGGCTCGAGCGCTCGGCGCGGACGATTTTCTCACATTCGACGACGCCAACCCGCTCGACGCCGGGCTCTGGAAGGCCAGCGGAAAGAAGGGGTTCGACGTCCTCCTCGACTCGGTGGGGGCGCCGACCCTCCCCCGTTCGGTCCGGGCGCTGGCCCGGGGGGGCCGGATCGTGGTCATTGGGGCAACGGCAGGCCCCCTTGTGGAGGTCGACCTGCGGACCCTCTTTTGGCGCCAAGCGTCGATCAGGGGGAGCACGATGGCGAGCGCGCGGGAGTTCGACGCCGTCTTCGGACACTTCGCCGCCGGTCGCCTTCGGGCCGTGGTGGATTCCGTCCGGCCGTGGGAGGAGGGGGCGGTGGCCTTTGCCCGGTTCGACGCCCCCGACCTCTTCGGAAAGGTCGTTCTCACCCTGCCCGAATAGCCTGGGTCGACCTCATTCCCACGCCGAACCTGCGCCTTTCGCTTCGGGACTCTTAAATAGGTGAACTCGACCTTTCTTGGGTCGTGGACCGTGTTTCGGGCCATCCTTCATCGACCGAAGGATTGGAGCCTCTCGCGCGCCGACTGACCTACGGGACCCTGCTGGGCCTGTTTGTGGTGCTCGTCGTCGTGGGGAGCTCCGGCCTGATCGGCCTCAGCGCTCCCGCGCATCTGCCCTCGGTGTCGGCCGCGCCATTGGCCTTCACCCCGGCCGCCCGGCCGTCCGTCGTGACGCACGGCGACCTCGTGGTCGCTTCGGGCCAGACGTTCGTGATCCAGCCGACCATTGGCGGGCGGACCTACTTCCAGGGAGGCAACATCACCGTCCTCGCGGGCGGGACCCTCCTCGTCGAGAACGTCACCCTCTCCTTCGTCCAGTTCGTGTCCGACACGGGCACGGCCCAGTCGCGCCTCTCCCACGTCATGCACTTCGTGGACGCGGGGAAGGTGCAGGTCTACAACTCCACCATCACGACCGACATCAATGTCCTCAACGCCTACCCGAAGCTCAACGTCGAGGTCACCGGCACGTTCGCCACGTGGGCGTCGACCCTCGCCTTCCCCGGGTGGGTCACGGTCAACGGCGCGGGAGCGATCCTCACGCTCAACAGCACGCTGGTGACGAACAACCCCGGCATCCCGACCCTGGTCGAACCCTCGGTCATCCTGGGAGATTCCGAGTACGCGGCGTCGCTCTCGGCGACCAACGGGGCCGAGATCAACGTGTTCAACAGCACGATCAGTTCGACCTACGCGAACAATTTCGCCGTCAACGGACTTCCAATCATCGCCCCTCTCACCGCCCAGGACGTCAGCGGCACGGTCAACGTCACGAACCTCGTCGGTTCGTCCACCTCCGCGAACCTGACGGTCGACTGGCTCAACCCCGGCACGATCCCGGCAGGGAACGTTTCGGTCTGGTTCAACACTTCCTCCGGCGGGAATGGCTCGGGGGTCGTCCCGACCACGGTCTGGTACGAGGGGATCGCGTACCCCCTCGGGTCGATCGTCGTGCCCGCGGACACGTCGCCGGGCTATGCGTCCGTGCCCTTCTCCCCGGCCCTGCTGGCCGCGATCAACAGCCAAGGGCTCCTGACCTATCTCAACAACACGGGCCTCTTCGGAGCGGCCTCCCAGATCTCGGTCGCGTTCGGCGGGTCCGGCGCGGAGTTCAGCACGGTCCAGATCGCCCTCCTACCGAACCTGCAGTACAACCTCGTCGGCTCGGGCTCGGGAACGACGATCACCACTGCTGACTCGGTCGTCGACCTCACGTGGGTGGCGCCCGCGGCGAGCCCCTGGTCATTCGCTCCCCCCTATCCGTGGCAGTCGAACAAGCTCGTCCTGACCGGAGGGGCCGCGGCCTACCTCGCGAACCTGAGCGTCCCGAATCCGATCCAGGGCGTCTTCGGCACGTCCGCGGTCCTCCCGGATTCTTCGAGCTCGGCGTACTTCTTCCGGTGGGCCGACCTCAACCTTACCGGTCAAGGCGGCATCGTCCCGATCTACGGAGCCTCCGAACACGCGTTCTACGCCTACGGCAGCACGCAGGCCAATAACGCCACCGCGAACTCCCTCAACGATCTGGCCGTCTCCAGCCCGGCCCTGTGGGGCTACGTCGAATACCGGGACCAGCAGCTCGGCGACCCCGGCTACGGGCTCAGCGGGCGGACGGGAGTATCGTCCCTCCTTCTCGCTTCCACGGCCCTGACCGCGTCCACCGCGCCGGACGGCAACTTCCTCGGGACCTATCATATCGGGCTCGTACTCCCGATCGCGCACAATTCGACCCGGTGGTTCAACTGGTCCGTCAGCCCGTACCCCGCGGGCGTCGCGTTCGGCTCCCCCGGGTACCTCGGCCCGGATTTCGGTCCGGACCAGCACTTTCCCCAGTACTTCGCCGGCGCCGTCTTCCAGGGAGCGCCCGTGGTGACCGCCAATGGCACGGCCGCACCCCCCGCGGGGGTGCGCATCGGCCAGCTCATCGGGTTCGCGACGACCATCAACTCGACCGGCCCAGCCCCGATCACCTCGCTCCAGGCGACGCTCTTGTGGGGCAACGCGACGTCGAAGAAGGTCTTGGACCGGTTCGCGACGACCAGCATCGACCTCACCACGGTCGGTCAGACGTTCCCGTTCACCCTCTCCTGGCTCGTTAACGACTCCGTCACCGGGCTGGTCGGCACCCAGAGCAGCGCGTTCACGGTCGCGTTCACATGGAACCCCGGGAACGTCACCGGGCTTTCCGGCACCGCGACCCTCAGCCAGAACGTGACGATCCGGCCCTCTCAGATCGTCCTCGCGTCGTTCTCGGTGCCTCCGACGACCCTCGACATCAGTCAGGCGTACAACTCCAACGGAGTGGTCCATTACAACGGTACCCAGTCCGCGACGATCGAGTTGTTCGCGACCCCGACCGGCGGAGGTTCCCCGATCCTGATCGCGGTCGGCACCTCCACGCAGGGGAGCTTCACCCTCTTCTGGTACCCGCTCAACCAGGGAGGCGCCTCGGCGCTCAGCCCCGGCACGTCGTACACGCTCGAAGCGGTCGCGACCTACAACTCCGCGACGGGCAACTACTCGCTACCGGGCGTCTACACGGTCCCGGGCTCCACGTCGGCGACGAGCTTCCTGTACGAGACGTTCCTCGGCCTGCCGCTCTGGGTCTGGCTCGCGATCGCTGCCGGGGCGGCCATCGCGATCGTCGCCGTCCTCTTCCTGCTCCGCCGCCAGGCGGCGGGCAAGGTCGTCGAATGCGGTGAGTGCGGGAACCTGATCCCCGAGGACGCGACCGTCTGCCCCAAGTGTGGTGCGGAGTTCGAGGCGGACCTCGTTCGCTGCAGTCGGTGCGCCTCGACCATCCCCTCGAACTCTACCGTCTGCCCCGAGTGCGCCGCGCAACTGCTCGGTGTCCCGGGGTCGGCCCCCGAAGAGGCCGAGCGCCAGGGCTACCAGGACTTCACCGAGAAGTACCGGGCCGAGGGGAAGAAGGAACTGGGCGAGAACTACACCGAGGGCTCGTTCTGGGACTGGTGGAAGCGCCAGCCGACCTACGTCTCCTACAGCCAGTGGAAGCTCCAGCAGAGCCAGGGGGCTCCCCGGATGGGGATGAGCGAGCCGCCGGCCGGCCCGCCGGGGGCCGCCCTCGCCCCGACCCCGGCCCCCGCGCCTCCGACCGCTGCCCCCAGGACCGGAGCCCTACCGAAGCTCGCCCCGGCCGCGACTCCTCGCGCCGCTCCACTCACCCCCGCCGCAGCCGGCGCGGCAGCCGGCCTCAAGGCGTGCCCCAGCTGCCAGAAGGAGATCCCGGGCGACTACCTCGTCTGTCCGTTCTGCGGATCGGTCACCCAGTAGGGAACCGAAGGATCGCCGGGCGGCAACCCTTTCCCCCGTCCCAGAGGTTATGCCATCCCGTTCCTCCGCCGTGCGGTAGCGCATGACGGGCGACCTCGAGCGCGGACGCCAAAAGGTGGAGTGGGCCCGATCGCACATGCCGGTCCTCGAGGGGATCCGGAAGCGTTTCGAGACCGAGCAGCCGTTCCGGGGCCTCACCGTCTCAGCGGTCCTGCACGTCGAATCCAAGACCGCCGCCCTCGCGCTGGCTCTCCAGGCGGGGGGGGCGGACGTGCGGCTCGCCGCCGGAAACCCCCTCTCGACCGACGACGACGCGGTCGCCGCGCTGCGGGAGGCCAAGGTGGAGACGTTCGCTGTGAAGGGCGAATCGGTCGGGGAGTACCGGGCCGGTATCCGCGCGATGATGGACGCCGACCCGGACGTGATCATCGATGACGGGGCCGACCTGGTCGCCCTCGTCCACACCGACCGGAAGGACCGGGGCAAGATCCGGGGCTCGACCGAAGAGACGACGACCGGCGTGACCCGCCTCAAGGCGCTCGAGCGGACCGGAGGCCTCCTCTTCCCCGCGATCGACGTGAACGACGCGGAGATGAAGCACCTGTTCGACAACCGGTACGGGACCGGCCAGTCGACGATGGACGGGATCTTCTCGGCCACGAACCTCCTCATCGCGGGCAAGGTATGCGTCGTCGCCGGCTACGGGTGGTGCGGCAAGGGCGTGGCCGCCCGCCTCCGTGGCCTCGGCGGAGAGGTCGTGGTCACCGAGGTCGACCCGGTCCGCGCCATCGAGGCCCGCCTGGACGGGTTCGCCGTCCGCTCGATGCTCGACGCGGCCCCCGTCGCCGACCTCATCGTGACCGTGACGGGCAACACGCATGTCGTGCGGTCGGAGCACTTTCGCGTCCTCAAGGACGGCTGCCTTCTCGCGAACTCGGGCCACTTCGACGTCGAAGTCTCGCGGACCGACCTCGAGGGTCTGGCCACGAGCCACCGGACGGTGCGGCCAAGCGTCGAGGAGTACCGGTTCGCCAACGGGCGCCGCGCGTACCTCCTGGCCGAGGGGCGCCTCGTCAACCTCGCGGCCGGCCAGGGCCACCCCGTGGAGATCATGGACCTCTCCTTCGCCCTCCAGGCGCTGAGCGCCGAGCACCTCGCTAAGCACGGCCGCACGATGGAGAACCGCGTCTACGCGGTCCCCACCGAGCTCGATCGCGGCGTCGCGGAGGCCGCGCTCGCGCCGCTGGGGGTGGGGCTGGACACGCTCACACCGGAGCAGGTACGCTATCTGGCCCAGTGGGAGGGTGGAACGTGACCGAGTCGAACGTACCGGACGGACTGCGGTATGCGAAGAGCCACGAGTGGGTGCGGGTCGATGGCGAGACCGTGACGGTGGGGATCACCGACCACGCCCAGGCCCAGCTGACGGACATTGTCTTCGCCGACCTGCCCGCCGCCGGGAAGGTCGCGAAGGGCGGGACTCCCGTCATGGTGCTCGAGTCGGTCAAGACCGTGGCCGACATCTACGCGCCGGGAGACGGGACGATCGTCGAGGCGAACGCGGACCTCCGAGCCCACCCCGAGTACGTCAACCGGGACCCGTACGGGAAGGGGTGGCTCTACCGGCTCCGGCTCACCGGGCCCCTCGACCCGGCGCTCCTCGACCCCGCGGGCTACCGCGCCTTCCTCGCGGCCGGGGCCTGAGCGCTACTTGCCCTCGAACCGGGGCGGTCGGCGTTCGAGGAACGCCCGCATCCCCTCGGTCCGGTCCGACGTGCCGAACGTGCGGCCGGCCGATTCCCCTTCGAGGTGAAGGGCGCTCGCGAGCGACGCGTCCATCCCTTGGTCGATCACCTGCTTGATCCAGCGCACCGCGAGCGGCGCCCGGCTCGCGATGAGCTCGGCCAGCGCCTGCGTCTCCTCGCGCGCGGTGCCGGGGGGAAGGACCTTGACGACGAATCCCAGACGGAACGCCTCCCCGGCGCTTACCGGGACGCCCGTGTAGGTCAGGTACTTCGTCCGGGCCCGTCCGATGAGACGGGAGAGCCGGGTCGCGCCGCCCATCCCCGGATGGATGCCCACCGAGACTTCCGGCAGGCCGAGCTGGGCGCCCTCGGCGGCGACGATGAAGTCCGCGGCGAGGGCGAGCTCGAGGCCTCCGCCGAGGGCGTACCCCTCGACCAGGGCGATCACGGGCGCCGGGAACCGTGCCACGCGTTCGGCGATGCGCTGGCCCACGAAGCCGAACTCGATCCCCTCGGCGAGGGTCTTCTTCTCCATCTCCGCGATGTCCGCCCCGGCGGCGAAGACGGGGGACGAGCCGGCGAGCACGACCGCTCGGACGCCGGGGTCGCGCTCCAGCTCCGCGAACGTGCTTTCGACCTGGGTCAGGAGCTCGGTGTTGAGCGAGTTGAGGACCTCGGGGCGGTCCAGCAGGACCCAGGCGATCGGGCCCTTCCGTTCGACACGGACGTACCGAAGCGGCCAGTGGTGCTCCCCGCGGGCGACCCGCTCGCGCAGGGCCGGCGCGACGGGGAAGTTCCCCGGCCAGCGGTCCGCATAGGCCTCGACCAGGGCGAGGCTGTCCGCGAGGCCCACACGGTTCAATTGGGCGAACGGGCCCCACGCCCGACGGAGGCCGACGGTCGCGCCCCGGTCCGTCGCCTCGGGGGAGGCGACGCCCTCCGCGACGAGCTGGGTGGCGATCCCGATCGTGAGGCCGAGGAATCGGTCCCGGACCGCTGCCTTCTTCTCGGGTTCGACCGGCGAGCCCTTCCAATCCCAGGGCGCACCGGAGCGGAACTGTTCCTCGAGTCGCCTCGAGGGAGCGTACGCCGGACCGAACGCCCGGTGGAGCGAGGTCTGGGAGTGGAACGCGATCGGAATCCCCGTCACGTTCATCAGTTCGAACGGTCCGAGCGAGGCCCCCATCGTCTCGCGGCCGGCTTCTTCGATCGTGCCGAGGCTCGCGACGCCCTCCTCGGCGAGACGGGCCGCCTCGTTGAGGTGGGGGACGAAGTAGCGGTTGACGCAGAAGCCCGCCCGGTCGGCGGTCGTGATAGGGATCTTTCGGAGGAGGAAGCAGAACCGCTCGAGCTCGGTCGTCGTGGCCGCGTCGGTCGCCTCGCCCGGGATGATCTCGACGAGCTGGTTGATCGCTGCGGGATAGAAGAAGTGCAGGCCGGCGAAACGGCCCGGGCTCGGGAATCCCCGACCGAGCTCCGTGACGGAAAGGGACGAGGTGTTCGTGGCGACGACCGTCTCGGGGCCGACGAACGGGAGCAGCTCCTGGAAGACCGCGCGCTTCACCGCGACCTCCTCGAAGACGGCCTCGATCACGAGCTCCGCTCCGCGGACCGCCTCGTCGAGGCTCCGCGTGAAGGTGAGGCGGTTCAGGACCTCGTCCCGCTGGGCCGGGCTCATCTTCTTCCGCTGGATCGCGCCGGTCAGCATCGACTCGATCCGCTCACGACCCTTCGCGAGCGCGGGCTCGTCCACGTCGCGCACCCGGACCCGGAAGCCCGCCTGGGCGCACGCCTGCGCGATCCCGCTGCCCATGTTGCCCGCGCCGAGGATCGCGACCGGTGCCGGCGGCCGGAGCGAAGGAACGGACATGGATCGACCTCGAGGGAAGTGGCCCCCGTCCGCACGAGAGCCGGCGGCTAATAACACCGTCCCGCGGGCCGGCGCGCGCGAGGCATGCCGAGATAAGCCCCGGGCCCTGCCTCCGGACGTGCCGGCGCGAGGGTCGGACCGGGCGCAGGCGGCCCTTTCCGCCGAGCGCGATTTCGTGAAGACCCTGGGAGGTTTCGTTCTCGGGATCGCCGGGGCGGAGCTCGTCACCCACGAGAGGATCCCGATCCCGAGGTTCAACTTTGTCGAGGTCGCCGGGATTGACCGGGGCCGCCAGAGCGCCTTCTTCGAGCGCGCCCTCGATCACTATTTCCAGCGCGCCCTTCGTCCGACCTTCCGGGTCCCTCTCCCGGAGGCGGAGCACGTCGCCGCGGGACTGCAGCGGTTCGGCTTCCGACCCCGACCCCACCCGATCGTCCTCTTGCTCGGCACCCCCGAGCGGCTCCCTCCGCCGCCCACGGACGTGGTCGTCCGGTCCGCGACGAACGCCGAGCTCGACGAAGTGGTGGGACTCTGGGTGGGGGACCGGGGACGCGCCGAGTTCCGGTCGGCGGTCGACGTCGCGTGGCACTACCCTAACCCGGGCGAGCGGCTCACTCCGCTCGTCGCGACCCGGGGCGACCGGATCGTCTCCGCCGCCCTGCGGTACGAACAGGTCGGAGCGGTCGGCCTCCATTTCGTGACCACGCAGACCAGCGACCGGGGCCAGGGCGCCGCGTCCGCCCTCGTCGGGGGGTCGTTCGTCCCCGGAGGGGTCGACGCCGGCGCGGTCCCCTTCCTCTTCGCCGATTCGGCCCGGCTCGAGCAGCGCCTCGGCCGGCTGGGATTCTCGCCCGCGCTCTCCTTCCGGGAGTACGAGTTGCCCCCGGAGATGGAACTCGCTTTCCCCCCGCCCGGGCTGCCCACGGCCCCGCGATGGAGACCCCCGAGGGAGCTGACCCGCCGGCCGGCGCCGTGAACTAGGCCGAGGGGCGCGGCGGGCGCAGGCTGTGGAGCTTCATCCGCTGCTCCAGCGACGCGATCGTCCGGATGGTGCCGATCACGGTGTCGGCGTTGAGGGAGATCGAATCGATCCCTTCCCGCACCAGGAATTCGGCGAACTCGGGGTAGACGCTCGGCCCCTGGCCGCAGATCCCGACGGTGCGGCCGGACTCGTGCGCGCCTTCGATGAGCATCCGGATCGCGCTCATGACGGCCGGGTCCCGCTCGTCAAAATATCCCATCCGCCCGAGCGTCTCGGAGTCGCGGTCAGCGCCGAGGACGAGCTGGGTCAGGTCATTCGACCCGATCGAGAAGCCGTCGCAGTGCTTGGAGAACTCCCGGGCGAGGAAGACGATCGAGGGAACCTCGGCCATGAGGTAGAGCTGGAAGTCGCGGGAGCGGCGCAGGCCCGCGGCCCGCATCATCTCGGTGATCTCCTCGAGCTCCCAGGTGTTCCGGACGAACGGGAGCATGACCATCGCGTTCTTGAGGCCCATCTCGGTCCGGACCTTCTGGATCGCCTCGAGCTCGCAGAGGAACGCGGGCTTGTAGACGGGCGAGATGTAGCGGGAGCAGCCGCGCCAGCCGATCATCGGGTTCTCCTCGACCGGCTCGAACTCCTCGCCGCCGGGCATCCCGCGGTACTCGTTGGTCTTGAAGTCCGACGTGCGGATGATCACGGGGCGGGGGTGGAACGCACTGCAGACCTTCCCGATGCCTTCGGCAAGGCGCCGGACCAGTTCGTCCCGGCGTCCCTTCTTGATGAGGGAGAGCGGATGCTCGCGGATGTGGGCGGTGAAGATGAACTCGATCCGGAGGAGGCCGACGCCCGAGACCGGGAGATGTGAGTACTCCTCCGCCTTCTCCGGCACCCCGACGTTGACGTAGATCTTGGTCGCCGTGATGGGAGCTCCCTCGCCTACGTGATGGGCTCCGGCCACGGCGACGGCTGTGGCGGTCGGTTTGGGGGGCGCACGGGCCCCGGGGAAGACCTGCCCGGTCTTTCCGTCGACCGTGATCGTCGAGCCTTCGGCGATCTTCTTCGTGGCCTCGCGCGTTCCGACGACGCAGGGAACTCCGAGCTCCCTCGAAACGATCGCGGCGTGGCACGTCATGCCGCCCTCGTCGGTGACGATCGCCGAGGCGCGGCTCATCGCCGGGACCATGTCGGGGGTCGTCATCGTCGTGACGAGGACCTCCCCTGCCTGGATCCGGTCCATCTCCTCGGCGCCCCGCAGGATCCGGGCGATGCCGCTGGCGATGCCCGGACTCGCCCCGAACCCGCGGACGAGCGGCTTCTCCGAGTCGCCGCTCCCTCCTTCCGACTTGGAGCTTCCGTCGCGGGGAGCGGTCGAGGTCGGGATCGTCGTCACGGGCCTCGCCTGGACGATGTAGAGGGAGTCGGCGTCGGCGCACCACTCGACGTCCATCGGTCGCCGGTAGTGGGACTCGATGAGACGGGCGAGAGAGACGAGGCTGGCCAGCCGATGGTCCGAGAGCTTCTGGCTGCGACCAATATCCGCCGGGATCTCCTCCCGGCGGTTCCCTCCCCCCGCGGCACGAACGATACGCATCCGCTGCTCGGATATCTGCTTGTGGACCACCTTCTGCGTGACCCCGTCGACGACGTAGTGGTCCGGCGTGACCTCGCCGCCGACGATCGCCTCCCCGAGGCCCCAGCCGGCCTCGATGATCATGTGGTTCTCGCCCGTGTTGGGGTCGCGGGTGAACAGGATCCCGCTGACGACCGAGTCGACCATCTTCTGGACGAGGACCGCGAGGTGTACGTCCAGGTGCTCGAACCCCTTCCGCTGCCGGTAGACGAGGACCCTCGGCGTGAAGAGCGAGCTCCAGCACCGTTTGGTGGCCGCGATGAGCTGGTCCGCGCCGGTGACGTTGAGGAACGTGTCCTGCAGGCCGGCGAAGGACGCGCCCTCCAGGTCCTCGGCGGTCGCACTGGAGCGGACCGCGCAGAAGTCGACCCGGTGGCGGGAGACGAACGTGTCGTAGGCGGAGAGGACGGCTTCCTTCAGACCGGGGGGGAAGTCCGCCCGGTCGAACGCCTCCCGGATCTTCCGGGACGCGGCCTCGGTCGTCTCGGGCTGGTCGAGATGGATCGAGCCGAGGAGGTCCGGGATCTGGGTCCGGAGCTCCGTACCCTCGACAAATGCGCGATAGGCCTCGGTGGTCAGGACGAATCCCGGAGGGATCGGAAGGCCCTGACGGATGAGCTCCCCTAACTTGCCGGCCTTCCCGCCGACGAGGGGCAGGTCGAGGTCGGAGACCTCCGAGAGGTCCATGATCAGCGCCATCCGACCACCTCAGGGGTCCGTGCGCTCGAAGGTGTAGGCCACGAGGTCGGCGGTCGGTGAGTAGGGATGGACCGTCCGTGACTCGACCCGGCGCCACCGGGAGCTCCCCCCCAGGGCCTCGACGAGGGCGATCGCTCGCCCCGAGCGATCGCCCCGCTCGGCGACCTCGTAGAAGAAGAGCCGACCGGCACGAGACACCAGGTTTCCCACCGAGGGTAGGTACTTAATCCCTTCGTGGGGAAGATTGAAAACGACCCGTTCGAAGGGGGTCCGACCGACGACGAACTGTTCGAGCCGCTCCTCGACCACCTCGACCCGGGCTCCGAACGGGCGCCGGGCGAGCGTGGCCCGCAAGCGGTCCACGGCCACCGGGTTCGCGTCGACCGCGACGATCTGGGAGGCCCGGCCGTCGCGCGCGATCGTCACCGCGAAGGGCCCGACGCCGCAGCACAGGTCATAGACGCGATCGCCCGGCCCGACCTCGGACGCGACTCGGGCGTGCTCCCGAGCGAGTCGGGGCGAGAAGTAGGCTCCCTCGAGGTCGACCTCGAGCTCGAGCCCGTTCTCCCGGTGACGGGTCGTCCATGGGCCGCTCCCGGCCAGTCGCTCCACGCGGCGACGGCGTTCGGGGCCTTGGACGCCCCGGTCCTGCCCGACCAGGCGGGCTCCGGGGACGAACCGGAGAAGCGCGGCCCCGATCTCCGGACCCCGGGGTTCGACTTCCGGTGGGAGCCGGATCAGGACGATGTCCCCCACGACGTCAAACGACCGGGGGAGGTCGGTCCGCTCGGAGGCCGGCCAGTCGAGGAGGTCCCGATAATCCTGCGGCCCGCGAGAGGCCGACCGGACGAATTCGGCGTCCACGACGTCGCCGAGGCCCTCGGGGGCCGGCACATCGTCAGCGATCGGGAAGAGCAGCAGCTCCCCCTCGTGACCCACCTCCAGGTCGGACCGCAGGAGCCCCCGTTCGCGCAACGCCAGACGCGTCCCTTCCCCCCGAGCACGAGGGACCCGCACCGCGCGGCTCCTCATACGGGAGGTACCGGACCGTGTCCGAGCAGCAGTTTCACGACGTCCGAGCCCAGGTGTTCCCCGAGCGGGCCGGAGGCGAAATCGGGGGCACCAAAATGCGTTCGAGGTCGACCGGGCCCGAAGCCTTCCCCCACGAGGAGGAGCGGGACCGGGTCGTCGGTATGGGCCTTGATGATCGCTGGGGTCGCGTGGTCGGCTGTGATGGCGATCCGGACCTGGCCCAGGTCGAGACCTTCGAGGAACGGGCCGAAGAAGGACCGGTCGATCGCCTCGACGACCTCCTTCTTCCGCACGGCCTCGCCGTCATGCCCCGGCTCGTCGGGTCCTTTGAGGTGGACGTAGATGAACGGGAACCGGGTGAGAAGCTCCCTCGCGATCCGGGCCCTTTCGCGGTAGCCGGCCTCGCGGTCCGGGCCCATCGGGCCTACGTACCGGTCTTCGAGGAAGAGCACCTTCGCGATCCCTTTCTCGACCGGCATCTCGGTCAAGGCCGCGCCGTGGAGTCCCCACTTGGCCTCGAACGCGACCGGAGGGGTGGGCGGGAGCTGGCCCGCATTCCGGACGAGGAGGCAGTTCGCGATCCGCCTTCCCGCCAACGCGCGTCGGGCGTTCACCCGGTGGCCCGCGAGAACCGGTCCGACGCGGGAAAGGAATTGGTTCAGGACGTGGGCGGTCCGCCCGGCGGCGGTCGAGCCATCGGTCGGCTGCACGACCAGGATCCGGGGCGTCTCGGGCTGCCGCGCCTGGCCCATCCCTCCCTTCTTCTCATAGAACGGGTCGGCGTTGGTGATATTCGGCGAGAGGGCCCCATCGGACGTGGCGCGAAGCCAGAGCACCCCCCGATGGCCGACCGTCGCCCGGACTTCGGCCCGCACCCCCTCGTCGGCGACCAGGTCGGCGTCGGTGAGCGCCCGCGCGAGCTCCTCGGACTCGTGGGTCGAGAGCGAGCGGCCGACCCGAGAGTCCAGGATGAGGCCCGCCCCATCCGACGTCGCGAAGTTCAGGCGCAGGGCGACGTCCTCCGGCGCCAACGGAAGGTCGACGCCCAGCGCCTCGAGGACCCCTCGTCCCGGGGAGTCCTTCTCCGGGTCGTAGCCGAGGAGGGCGAAGACCCCGGCGTCCGACTCGGGGGCGACCCCGGGACCCACTACGACCACGGAGCCCATCGCGCCTGCGCTGGCCAGCCGGTCCAAGTTCGGCGTGGACGCGGCGTCGACAGGGCTCCGGTTCTCCGTCGCGGGGTGGGGTCGGTCGCCCAGTCCGTCGAGGACCACGAGGGCGACCGGCCCCGTCGCGCGTGGCGGACCTTGCGTGGGGGTTTCCATAATAAGGAGAGGCCGGTCTGCCTCCCCGTCCCGTGCAGCAGCTCGGCAGTTTAAGGGGTTTCGTTCAGCGCCCGCTCGGCCGCACCGCCCTCCTGGCGTTCGCGATCCTGGTGACCTTCGCCACCTACGTCTATCTCTCCACGCTGCTGGCGATCCCCGTCATTCTCCTCGTCGGCCTCGCCGTACCGATCTGGCTCGGGATCAAACGGCTTCGAACTCTCGCGATCTTTGGGCTCGTTATCCTCCTCCTCGTCGCTCCGCTGGCGACCATCATCATCACGCAGGATGTCCGGACCCCGGTCCCGCCGGTCGCCTCGCCGGTGCTGCCCGGGACCAATGGCTCGCTGATGCAGAATGCGTCGGTGAGTCCGTACCTCGGGGACACGTCGACGAACTTCACCTGGACCGTGACGATCCTGCCCGCGTACACGCCGAAAGGCAACTCCACGCCGGTGTGGATCGTCCTGTACCTTTCGACCTGTCCGGGGGCCACGTCGGCGAACGACCCGAACTGCAACGCGGGCTACCCGTTCTGGGCCTTGAACGAGAGCCTTCTCCCCAACCTGACGGCGCCCGTCACCAAGACGTTCCACTTCACGTTCCCGTCGAACTCGATCTGGGCCTGGCAGATGGGCCTCTTCCTGAAGAACCTCTCGGCCCCCGCGGGGAGCAACGAGTCGTACACGTTCGTCCTCCTCACCGGGGACCCCGTCTACAACGGCATCGAAGGCCCCGTCACGGGCGACTTCGGGTCGACCTACAGCCTGCTGATCCTCACTGTCTACCTCAACGACCTCATCTATCTCGGGATCCCCTACTTCGTCGTCCTCCTGGTCTACAGCTACATCACCCGCCGGAAGGCCTCCCGTGCGGACATGATGAAGCGGGCTGCGGGACCGACCCCGACCGACTCGGGCGGAGCGTCCGGCGCGATCCCGCCGCCGACCGACTCTCCCGAGACCGTAGCGAAGCGACCCTCTCCCGCTCCGCGACGCCCTGAGATGAACTGCCCCAACTGCGCGGCGGTGGTCTACGCCAACGAGACGACCTGCTGGAAGTGCGGGACCGCGATCACCAACCCGCCCGCCAACGCTCCGCTGCCCTCCGGCCCGACTCCGAAGTGACCGCGAGCTGCGAGAGATCCCTCGGGGGGGCCGGCGGACCGGCACCTGAGCCGGGTCGACGACGGGACGATACGGCGTTCCGTCCCCCGGGGGCGCGCCGGGGTTCAACTTACCGTGATCGGGCCGGTCGTGTCAAAGATGTACCCAACGGTGACGCCCCCCGCGGTGATCACGAGGTAGACGGCCAAGTTGTACGTGCCTGCCAAGGTCGGCTTCCAACGCGTGTGGACGCCCGGCGGGGAGATGGTCTTGAGTCCCGAGGCGGCGACGGCGGTCGAGGCAATGGTGTAGGACGTGCTGGCGGTGCCGTTCGCCCAGACCTTGCCAGCGAACGTGATCGCGGTCGTCCAGTTGTCCCAGACGGTCACGTTCAGGAACGGGCACGTCGTCGTGCACGTGTGGGAGAAGGAGAAGAGCGTCGGGAAGACGATCCCTTGGACGAGGTTCGCGGTAGTGAAGGAGGTCGTCCCGCTCCGGGTCGCGACGCCCGTGAGCGTCGCGGACGCGGTGACCAGGACCGAGGAATTGAAGATCCAGTTGCTGAACGTGAGAGGAGAGCTCGAATACACCGTCTCCGTCGACGGACCGGTGATCGTCAACCCCGCGGTGGTAGCCAAGGGTGTGCTCGATACCGGGAACTTTCCGGCGGGCGTGCTCAGGGGGGTCTGGTTCGCCCAGAACTTCACGGTGAGGGGTACGTTGGTCCCCGCTCCGGTGTACGTGACGACGGCGGCGAAGTACGAGCTGGTCGCGGGCAGCGTCGGGGGCTGAGGCGTCATCACGACGGCGACCGTGAGGAGGCTCGAACCGGAGGACCCGCTCGTCACGAAGATCGGCACGGTCACGGCGGCGGTGGCGGTCTGGCCGAGCGAGCCCGTCACGTTCACGAACGCAAAGTAGGTTCCGTTCGTGGTCGTAAGCCCCGACGAAACGCTGAACGACCACTGGTTGGTAGCAGAGAGGTAGGTCATCTTCTGCGGGTTCACATACATGCCCGAAAGCCCGGGAATGTTCGCGAGATTCACATACACGCTCGAGCCTCCGAGGTTGCCGAGAGCGATGGCGTAGACGGTGAAGGCCTGGCCGATCACCGGGGCGGCGGGAGCGATCGAGGTGGTGAGAAAGCTCGGCGGGATGTTGATCGTCTGGCCGGGAAGAACGGTAGAGAAGACGAGCTGGTCGTTGGCGACGATCAGGACGGAGATGTTGTCCGGAAGGACAGGCTGCTGGGCGAGCGGGAAACTGTAGTTGAAGGTCTGGCCGAGGTTCCACGTGACGGCTCCCCCGAGACCGACCGACGCGTCGACCGGGTTCAGGAACTCGGGCGCCTGGGGGTGCGTCGACGACTTGAAGTAGACATCGGAATCGCCGGGGATGGCGGGCCCCGCCAAGTGGGTGACCTGGATTCCCTGGACGTAGCTCTGGTTCGTGGTCAGGACCAGGTTGGCGGAGAACTGGCTCGTGTTCTGGGCCGGGGGCGCGGGGAAGCTGGTCACGAACGCGAAGATCGAGGAGAAGAGGACGACCGTGAGGGCGAGCAGCAGGATCGTCGCGACCACATCGGAAACCCCCCGTCCGTCGCGATGCAGTCGGCGATTCCGGGCCCTCCGACCCGACGCGCTTCGGGAAAACGAGCGGCTGGGCCGGACAGGGCGGGCCAGGAGCGGTCCGAACAGGGGTTTCACGTACGAATGAAGGTCGGCTTGGCGTATTTAGACGTTCGCGTTTGGCGTATCGGTTTCGAACCTCGTGTGTGACCGGCGCACCCGATCCCGCACGCCGCAGGTCGTGAAAAGAAGGGAAAGGAAAGGGTTAGCCTACGGCGTGCCGAGTGGCCTACGGGAGGGTCTGCCCGGAGGTCGTGCCCGAGTAGGACCCGATTCCGAGGCCAATGACCGTGTTGCCCTGGCCCGGCGTCCACGAGGCGGGAAGGGCGCCGACGTCAACCACGAAGCTCATGGTCGTAGTGATCGGGCTGGCAGAGCTGAAGCCTGCTCCGAAGGTCGTCCACGACCCAGTCATGGCGAGGGCGATCCCCGTGGCTACGGTGTACTGGGCAACCTCGAGGCCGGTAATCCCCTGGATGGCGAAGCCACCAGCGAACCCACCTGCAAGGAGAGCCGTTCCCGCGGGAGCCTTAACCTCAAACTGAACGCTCCCGAGCGTGATGGTCGACTGCTCAATGGTGAACGTAAAGATCTGGTCACCAGTTGTGCAAATCAGGTTCGTGTGCTGGGCCGCCGAGCAGGTTCCGCCTTGGGGCGAACCGATCGCAAACGCCGATCCGATCGGCGTATTGCCGGGCCCGTGGGTCAGTCCCGAAATCAAGACGTAGAGCACGGCTGCAAGTACGACGGTGATCGCGACGAGCAAAATCGTCGCGATGATCGGCGATACCGCGCGCTTCCGCGCCTTTCTCCAGCTTCTCGCATTCAATCCCCAGACGTTCATTCGTTTGTTCTCCGTGGGTCGGTTTGACCCGCAAGGGTCCCTATGGCGAAGGTCTAGTATTTAAAACGAGGAGGTCGACCTACCGGCGATTGCCGAACTACCCATCGGCATCGGACGTTATACGCACCAATACGCATAATGCCACACCAGCTCACGCCGGCCGCCCGACGGACCTCGCGAGCCGAGTTCGACCCCTCGCCGGCCCACGAAACCTCCTCCAAGGCCGAAATCTCGATTCCAGGCAGGCCCTGCGAGTGTGGCTCGTCATGCACCTCGGTCCGACCTCGAAGGAGGGAATTGCACCGCCCTCCGGGATCGAGGGCCGGCTCCTCCCGTTTCGAACGCGTGTATTCTAGGTCTGTTATACTGAGAGAGTCCGGGTCGCACCGCATGTTCGACACCATCATGATGGTGTTCGACACGTCAGAAATTGATTCCGACCAGCACTGCGCCAATCACTTCCGTGAGGGAGTACGTTTGTTTAAGTAGCAGAAGTTCACTTGGCTGTTCTTGGCTGTGTTCGACAACGCTCCAGATGGGAAGTCCGCCCGCCCTCGGGTGAGTGAACCTTCCCAGGAAGCAACCGAGGATGCGCGCATCGCACTACGGTGCAGCCGCAAGGAGCTCCAGCTGGTCGACTCGTTCGTCACGTCAGGCGAATTCTCGACCCGCTCGGAGCTGATGCGGGCTGCGTTGCACGCGTTCCTCCGCTCCCGGGCCCTGTCGACCGCACCGGCGCCTGCCGTGGATGTCGAGGGCTTCATCGAAGTCCCCGTGCGTCTACGGCCCGAGGAATACGCCGCCTTTGAGACCTACAGCCGACGCGTCGCGAACGGCCGCCCCGTGAGGGATCTCCTTGCGGAATGCGTCCGGCGCGGCGAGCTCGAGATGAAGGTCCAAGAGCTCGTAGCGCGAGCTCGTGCAACGGTGCGCGAGGCGGTGGCGACCCGGGCCCAGGTCGGAGCGCTCCAAGAGAGCGGGAAGGACCTGGAACGGCGGGGTGTCGTCGGTCGATAGAGGTCGGAGGTTCGAAGGCCAGCCAGGGGTAGGTTGTGGCGACTTACGAAGCAGGGCGAGCAACAAGGGACCGAAACTCTGTGCCGGACGACGGCGCGACCGATGGCAGCTGGGAGGCCCAGCTGCGTCTCGGCCAGGACGTCCGCTTCGTCCTAGCCGCCGTCGGTGGCGGAGCCATCCGGATCGGCCAGGAGATCGCCCGACGCCATATCCGGCACCTGGAGACCGTCGCGATCAACTGCGACCCGAAGGTCCAGTCGTTCGAGGATTTTGACCGGCGCGTGTACCTCGGGCCGGACTCGGGGGCGGAGATCGACACGGGCGGTTCCCCGATCGTGGGCGGTGTTCTCGCGCGAGCCGCCGAGCCCGCGCTCGACCGGATCTTCCAAGGCGCGACGTTCGTCATCATCATCGGCAGCCTCGGCGGGGGCGCCGGCAGCGGGGCCCTACCTCACCTGCTCCGAGTCGCCAGCCGCCACGCGGAGTACGTGAGCGCCTTCGTCATCCGCCCCTTCCGTTGCGAGGGAGAGCGCCGTGCACGCGCCGACCGCGCGATCGGGCAGCTCCACTTCGTGGAGACGTTCGTCGAAAAGCGCGAGCAGGGCGCCGCCTCGTTGCGGACCCTCGACAACGAGAGCCTCATCGCAGAGCACGGGAACGAGGCGTTCAACCGGGTGGGCACCCATTGGGCCGACCTCATCCAGGAACACATCGAATCTTCGTTCATCCATCCCGCCGAGGCCCTTCTGGAAGCGGCTCAACTCAACCGTGCCGCCTTCTCCGCGCCGATGAACCGGATCCCGGAGGCTGAACTTCCCGCGCTCCGGCCGATCGAACCCCCCTCCCCTTCGCCGCATCCCGAGCTCGAACCGCTCTTTCCGTCGGCCCGGGGCCCTTCCGGTCCAGAGGTCGAGCTCACCTTCGAGATCGTGGGTCCGGCCCATCCGCCCAGCGTGCCCTGAATCCGACGGAGAGCAGGGCGCCCCGGGCCCCACCACCTCACCCTGCAACCTTAAGTGGAGCCCATTCTCGTTGCCCACCCGATGGACGGCCGTTGGTTCACCGTCGTGTTCCTCGAGATCCTGCCGGTCCTCTTGATCGCGGTCACCGTCTGGAAGTTCGCCTCCAACCCGCTCTCGATCTTTGGCCTGCTCGCCGCGATGGTGGCGGGCGGGTTCTACCTGCTCACCTACACGTCGTCGTTCGGTAGCGCCGACACCGCGCAGTAACGAAGGCTATCGGTACATGTCGGCCGCCGGTTCCGGCGTGCCGGGGAGACCGTCGTCCGCCGGGGTCGGGTGGGCCTTGAGCGCGGCGCGGAGTGCTTTCTCGATCTGCTCGGCCTGCTGGCGGAGCGGCTGCGTGTCGATCCGCAACTCCGGCAGCAAGCGGTCGAGCGTTTCGATGAGCGCGGCGCCGGCGCGATGGTCGGGAAGTCCCTCGGCGACGCGGGCGCTGACGAGCAGGGTCACGACCGGCAATTCCCGGCCGATCCCCTGGACCAGGAGGGCGCCGGAGACCCCTCCGATGACCCCGTCGTCGAGGGCCCGGGCCCCGGCGGCCTCGAACGTCTGGCGTAGGGCCGGATCCGCGCGGGAGTACGCGGCCCACACCTGGCCCGTGTCCGTGGGTTGGTCGCCTTCCGTTGGCTCGTCGTCCTCGGGGTGCGGGACGATCCCCTCGAGGCAGAGGAGCAGTCGGGCCTTCCGGGCCTGTGCACCCTCCAGGATGGTCCGCGCGATCGCGTTCGCCTGCATCGGCGTCGGCGGGAACTCGGACAGGACGAGTCCGAGGTCGGCCCGCCCGTAGACCCGGATCGTCGGGTGGACCTCCCCCCCCTGGACGATCGCGACCGGAGCGATGTCCGGGGATTCGAAACGTCCGACGCGGGGTAGCTTGAGGGCGCGGATCATGTAGTGGCCGGCGACGGTCGTCGCGAGACCCGCGCTCGGGAACGAAGAGAGGATGACGGCGCCCGCGCGGAGCGTGGGGGTGGTCAGATTCTCCTCTTTCCAGGTGTACTCCATGGTGGTCGCTCCGCGAACGTCCAACCGATGAACCCCTTTATCGGCTCTGGGCACCCCTGCTTCGCGGCGGCCTAGATACGGCCAAGTACTCGGCACCGCTCCTTGGCCGACGTGGGGCTCCCGCTACGCGACCTCGTGGAGGCGCAGGAGCTCCCGTGGGAGTCGCTGGCGGGCCGTACCCTCGCGGTCGACGGGTTCAACGCGATCTATCAGTTCCTCGCGACGATGCGCCAGCGGGACGGCCAGCTGTTCACCGACGGGCAGGGCCGGGTCACGAGCCACCTCATGGGCGTGTTCTATCGAACCACGTCCCTCCTGGGGGAGGGCGTCCTCCCCGTCTGGGTCTTTGACGGACGCCCGCCCGAGCGAAAGGCGGGAACGATCCGTCAGCGGATCGCCACGAAGGAACGGGCCGAGGAGGAGTATCAGAAGGCGCTCGCGGCGGGAGACCTCGAAACCGCTCGGCGCAAGGCCGCCCAGACCTCGCACCTTACCCGCCCGATGGTGGAGGAGGTCATCCAGCTGCTGAACTCGCTCGGAGTCCCGACCGTTCAGGCTCCGGGGGAGGGAGAGGCCCAGGCGGCGTACATGGCCGCCCAGGGCGTCGTCTGGGGCTCGGCGTCGGAGGATTACGATAGCCTTCTGTTCGGGACCCCGCGCCTCATCCGTGGGCTGGCGGCCCGGAACCGTGGCGGGGCTTCGCCCGGAGCCCAGATCATCGACCGCGGCGAGCTCCTCACCCGGTTGGGGATCGACGGGAACGAGCTGATCCTGGTCGGGCTGCTCGTGGGGACCGATTTCAACGAGGGCGCACGGGGGTACGGCCCCAAGAGGGCGTTGAAGCTGGTCCAGGAACATCTCGGGTTCGCGCCGACGCTCGTCCGGGCCGGTCTCGACCCCGCCGAGAGCGAGGAGGTCGCCCGCATCTTCCGAGAGCCGCCCCACGCGGAGGTCCCGTCCATCTCCTTCGGCCCGGTCGACGAGGACGCGGTCGACCGCCTCCTGGTCGACGACCACGGGTTCAACCAGGGGCGTGTAAAGAACGCGGTCAGCCGCGCGCGCCAACGGCCCCGCCCCGCGACCAGCCCCGCCGAAGCCCGGGGACACCAAACGCTATTGGAAACGTTCGGAGGGGGTCCCTCATGAGCCCGTTCGAGTGCGTTCCCAACTTCTCCGAGGGCCGCGACCCGGCCAAGATCGATCGGATCGTCGCCGCCGGGCGTGAGGTGCCGGGCGTCACGGTCCTGGACGTGGAGCGTAATGAGGACCACCACCGCGCGGTCGTGAGTCTCGTCGGCGAAGGGGATGCCCTGCTCGAGGGCGTCTTCCGGATGATCCAGGTCGCGACGAAGGAGATCGACCTGACCCAGCATCGGGGAGAGCACCCCCGCATGGGGGCGACGGATGTCGTCCCGTTCGTTCCGCTCGGCGCGGCGACGATGGTCGAGGCGGTCCGCTTGGCCGAGCGTCTCGGGGAGCGCGTCGCCCGAGAGCTTTCGATCCCGGTCTACCTCTACGCCGCAGCGGCCCGTCGGCCGGAGCGCGCGGACCTGGCCCGCGTGCGGGAGGGACAGTTCGAGGGGCTGCGGGAGGTGATCGGGACGGACCCGGCTCGTGCCCCCGACTTCGGCGCGGCAAAGGTCCACCCGACCGCGGGTGCGATCGCGATCGGGGCCCGTATGGTCCTCATCGCGTTCAACGCCTACCTGACGACACCGGACGTCACGATCGCGAAGAAGATCGCGAAAGCGGTCCGGGCCCGGGACGGAGGGCTCCCGGAGGTCAAGGCGCTCGGCTTCGACATCGCCGAGCGCCACCGCGCCCAGGTCTCGATGAACCTGACGGATTATCGCACCACGCCGATCTACCGGGCGTTGGAGGCGGTCCGACGGGAAGCGCAACGGTACGGGGTCGGTGTCGAGGAATCGGAGATCGTCGGGCTCGTCCCCGAGGACGCGCTCTTCGATTCCGCTGAGTACTACCTCCAGCTCCACGGATTCGACCGGTCGGCGGTGTTGGAGCGGAAGGTGCGGGGAGCGGAGACCGCCCCAGCGGGGGAGTCCCTCGCAGGGTTCACGTCCCGGATCGCGGCCCGAACCCCCACCCCCGGCGGCGGCAGCGCTTCGGCCGCCGCGGGAGCGATGGCGGCCGCGCTCGGGGAGATGGTCCTGGCCTACTCGATCGACCCGGCCCATCCGGACGCGACCCTTTCCGGGACGGCGAACTCCTTCGCCAACGGGCGGCACCGGATGCTCGAGCTCGTCGAGAAGGACGCCCAGTCGTACGACGCGGTACGGACGGCCCGCAGGGCGCGCAAGGCGCATCCCGGACCGGACGAGGAGCGGGCCTACGTCGAAGCCCTGCAGGGAGCGGCCGAGGTTCCGCTCTCGACCGCACGTCTCGCCAACGACCTCGCCCGGCAGATCGCCGAGGTCCGGCCCCGGACCAAGGCGGCGCTGGGGAGCGACCTCACGACCGCACTCGCCCTCTGCCGCGCTGCTTCGGAGGGCGCTCTCGCGAACGTCGACATCAACCTCATCGACCTTCGGGCGGCCCACGTTGCGACCGAGGCCCTCGAGGCCGAGGTGGCCCGGCTCCGGGCCGGGACCTAGGCGCACCGATGGTCGGAGCCGACGCGGTTCCATCGGACCGGCCCCGCGTCTGGGTCAACTGCGCGGTTTCGTTGGACGGTCGGCTCGCCTTCGCCCACGGCGTGCGGGCGCGTCTCTCCGGACCGGAGGACCTCGTTCGGGTCCATCGTCTACGGGCGGCGTCCGATGCGATCCTGGTGGGCGTCGGCACCGTGGTCCAGGACGACCCCTCGCTCCGTCTCGACGAAGAGCTGCTCGACGAACGTCCGAAACGTCCGCCGACGCGGGTCGTGGTGGACGGGTCGGGACGCACGCCCGCGTCCGCCCGCCTCTTGGACGGCAGCCTCCCCACGATCGTCGCCACAACGGAGAACAACCCACGGACCTACCCGGCCCACGTTACCGTGGTCCGGGCGGGCCGCGATTCGGTCGACCTCCGCCAGCTCTTCCGTCGCCTTCGGGAGCAGGGCGTCGAACATCTGATGGTCGAGGGGGGCGCTCGCATCCTGGCGAGCGTGGCTCGCGAGCGTCTCTTCGACCGCTGGACGATCTACTATGCACCCGTCCTGGTCGGCGGGTCCAGCGCTCCCCCCATGATCCTGGGTCCGGAGGCGATCGGACCGGCGGACCTGGTCCGACTGCGCCGTGAGCACGTCGCCCCCCTGGGGGACGGGTTTGTCGCGACGTTCGGTCCGTAGGCACGACTAGGGGGTCGCGCGCCCGATCGGGCCGGCGCGGGAAGCAGGCCACCTCACTGGACCTTCTAGGACCGCTTATCCCCCTCCGCGACTCCCCCGTTCCAGAGAGGGACCATGAAGCTCGTCCACTTCACGCTCGCCGACCAGTTCCACTTCGGGATGGTCACCGATTCGAACGAGTACATCGACTTGGACACGGCCTGCCGGGACTTTCTCGGGGTGAATCCCGTCAAGGGGGCCGACCCGAGCCGCTTCCGCGACATGCAGTCGTTCTTCCAGGGCGGGGCCGACTCGGTCCAGTTGACCAAGAAGATCCTCGACTACATCGCTCGCCGGCGCCAGATGGGGTGGACCCCTCGGGCCGCGACCGGGGCCCGGCTCCTCTTCAAACCGGAGGAGGGCGTCAAGCTCCTTGCCCCGGTCGTCCGAGGTACCAAGGTCTACTGCATGGCCTCGAACTCGAGGAGCCACCTCGCCGAGCAGGGGAAGCCCCTCCCAAAGCAGCCGTACGTGTTCTCCCGGTTCTTCAACAGTCTCGTCGGCCCCAGCGAGTCCCTCGTCCTCAATCCCGCCGGCGCGTTCCCGGACGTCGAGCTCGAGCTCGCGGTCGTGATCGGCCTCCGGGGAAAGCATATCCCGGTGGCCAAAGCGATGGAGCACGTCGCCGGGTACACGATCGCGCTCGACATGGGGTACCGCGACCTCCAGTACCCCTCTGAGGGGCCGGTGGACTGGACGATGGGCAAGGGGTTCGACGCGACGATGGCGGTCGGCCCGTGGGTCGTTCCAAAGGAGGAGGTCGGCGAGGCCTACCCGCTCCAGATGCAGCTCTCGATCGGCGGACAGGTCCGGCAGAAGGGCGACACGTCCGACTACGTGTTCCGGATCCCCGAGATCCTGGCCCACCTCTCGAAAGGCATCACGTTCGAGCCGGGCGACGTCATCTCGCTCGGCAGCCTCGGCGGTACCCCCGGATTCGAGTTCGGGAAGGAGAGCCGAAAACTGAAGGCCGGGGACGTCCTCGACGCCGAGATCGAGAAGATCGGTCGCCTCGTGATGCCCGTCACCGTCGAAGCGACGCCTCCCCCCGCAGCGTGAGGAACAGCGCAGCGGCGGTCGGCAATTCCCCTCCCGTGCCGGCCTTCCCCTCCAGGCGGCCCTCGCCCCACGGGTAGCTCACATCCTCGTGGAAGGTCACGGCCACGCGTTCCGCGTCCGGGGCGGGGAGGGCCGCATCGCGGAGCGGCTCAAACCGGTCGAGCGTATCCCGGGAGAGCGGGACGACCCGGAAGCCGGTCCCTCCGTGGAGGGAGGAGGGGAGACGGATCAGCCGGTGGATGTCGGTGGTGACGGGCGCGTCGGTCTCGCCCTGGACCTCGACCGCGGCGGCGGGGATCACCGCCTCGAGGAACTCCGACTCGAGCGCTCCGGGCAGGACCTCAAGCCGTAGCGAGCCCCGGATCCGACCGGCCCCGCCCTCGTCCAGCAGGATCTTGGCCATCTGACGGGCCCGGCGGAGGGGAACGCCGTAGCCGACGAGCTCCCGGACCGCCGTTTCGCGACCCGCGGCCTGCCATCGGACGAGCATGCTCAGCACGGCGCGCGTCGTCCGCCCTCTCCACCCCGGGCTGTCGGGGGAGGAGAGCTCCTGCACCCGCAGGACGCCGGACCGGCCGCTCCGGAGCCCGCTGTCAGGGTCGCTGACGTTGAGATGCGACTCGGCGACCGCGCGATGGGTGTCGAACCCGGTCCCTTGGACGTAGTCGACCAGCTCCCGGCGCTCGGGGCTGCTCAGCGGCAGGAACCGTTCGTCACGGACATGGACATGATACCCCCGGCCCCCGGAAAAGACGAGGGACATTTCGCTCGGCGAGATCCCAAAATCGCGAAGGAGGAAATCGTCCACGAGGTCGACGAGCCGCTCCTTGACCCGGACGAGCTGGTCCTCGTAGCCCAACGATTCGGCGCCCCGCAGGTGGTCGGCGTCGAGGTCGAAAATCAGGTCCGCACCGAGCCACTCCTTCCCGGCCATCGTCGACTCCGCGGGCCGGCGGTAGTAGGCGGCCGAATAGTAGACGTGCCGGGGGACCTCGCGCGCGAGGAACGCCGCGAGGTCCGCCGGAGTGGGGAGCGTCTCGTGGCGCCGCATCGAGGTCTCGACGAGGAAGGGGAAGGCGGCGAACTCGCGTCGCGCGAGGCGGACCGGCGGCGCGACGTCCACCTGCTGATAATACCGGGCGAAGAGGCCCCGCGCCCAGGCGAGGGTCGGGGCGTCGAGCGGGGGGGTCTTCGCCACGTCCCTGCCTACTCCGGCTCGTCCGCGTCGAAGGGCTCGGTCGCCTCGTGGAGCGCCGCATTGCGACGGAGGCTGGCGAGAAGGTGGAAGACGGTCGAGTGCTCGCTTCCGCGCAGGAGGAGCTCGACCGCGCGGAGGCCGCGGTCCAGCTGGTCCTCCTTGCCGATGAGGGCGACCGTCGAGCCGTAGACGCTGACCGAGCATCCGGAGAGCTCCTCGATCCGGGTGCGCGCACGCCCGGCGCGCCCGATGACCCGGGAACGGATACGGCGGAGCCCGGCTTTGTCTCGGTGGCCGGTCGTGAACTTGATGTCGAGGACCTGGAAGTACGTGTCGTCCTTCAGCAACCGTTGGGCCCGCTGAGGGGAGAAGCCGCGTCCGATCGCGAGGACGATGTCGCGGGCCCGCAGCGCGCCCATCGGGTCGCTGTCGGGGGCGCTCACCCGGACCTCCCCCTCCTCCGCCTCGATGTGCAACTCGGTCCCGGTCGCGCGAGCGATCGCCCTTCGGGTCGCGCCCCCGACTCCGATCAGGACGCCGACCCGGTCCTCGGGGATCCTTGCGTACAGCACGGGCATCGTCAGCCCTCCGGGACGGGGGCGGTCAACCGGTCGCCCCCGACGGCGTGCAGGAACTCCTCCCCGGTCACCGGGAACCCGAGGTGCCGCAGGAAACGGGCGTAATGGTCGAGGTCACGCGAGAGCAGCGCAGCGGCTTGCGGGTGCTTCACCGAGACGGCCTGGGCCACATCGATCATCACCGTCTTTCCCTCGAAGAGGAGCGTGTTGAAGGGCGAGAGGTCGCCGTGCACCAGCTTTGCGTCCCGGACCATCCGGCCGATCTGAACGACCAGGTCCCGGTAGACCGCGGCCGGGTCGTCGATCTGGGCGTCGCGCAGCCGCGGGGCCCCCCCGTCCGCGTTGCCGATGAATTCCATGACCAGAACGTTGCGCAGGTGGCCATACGGCATCGGGGCTCGGACCCGGGCGTCGACGAGGCGACCCAGGATCGTGTGTTCGCGGCGGGTCCAGGCGTAGACGAGGCCGGCAAAATCACGAACGCTCGTCTCCCGGCGGAGCTCGTCGATCGCGTACGCGGGGAGGTTCCGGAACGTCGTGTTGCCGATGCGGTAGACCTTGACCGCCCGGAACTCCTTGCCCGCGGTCGCGCGGAACACGCCGCCTTCCTTTCCCGTGGCCACCGGGTAGTCGAGGGAGTCGAACTGGCCCTGCGTGATGAGGCGCGAGATTGTGAGGAGGGTCCGGTGGTCGAAGAACTCGTCCAGGAGCTTCCGCTGGGAACTATCCTTGCGACGGTCGTCGAACCGTTCGCGGCGGCTGGGCAGCACGACCTCCGTGGGGCGGGGCACGAACTCGTGGTACGCCCCGACATTCTTAGGCTCCTCGCTCCCGGGAGCTCCTCTCGTCGGGCGGGCCTTCCGGGCGGGAAGGTTGGTGGCGTGCCTGAAAGCGAGCCTATATCTCCCGTACCGGGAGTAGCAGCGTCCGTGTCGACGCTCCTCCTTTCCTCCGCGTCCACCGGCGACCGCACCGCTCCCGGCGGGCCTCCACCGCCCCGACCGACCCTCCTTGGGGTCGTGGGGGACCGTCTCGAGCGGCCGGCCGACTACGACGCCGTCTTCCGTGTGGTGCGGGCGGCGGTCCGGAGCGTTCTCGGCGTGGAACGTCCGGGGTTGGGTTTGGGCCTCTCGGACCTCCCTCCCCAGCTCGGAGCGTACTGGCAGGTGACGGGCAACCTGATCGTGGTGAACGAGGGGTTGGTCGACGCGATGCGCGCCCACGCGAAGAGCCCACTGGAGCTGAATTCGTTCCTCTACGTCATCCTCGCGCACGAGTACTTGCACTCGCTCGGATACTTGGACGAGCGTGCGGTCCGGGAGGTCACCGCCCGAGTGACGCGAACCGCCCTCGGCCCCGATCACCCGGCGACCCGAATGGCCGAGGGAGACCTCTGGCGAATGTTCCCCTTCTTGGCCCAGGCGCGCGGCGGCCGGGGAAACCGGCTCCGTGTCGTGCCCCGATTCGACCTGCAGTCGACGGACACCTACATTCGATAGGCCCCGAAACCCCCCTCTCGGACGCGAGGGACGCGCTTATGGTAGGTTCGGGCATCCCCCGACCGAACCATGGCTATCGACGTTGCGCTGGGGATCGTTCTGGTCGTGGGAGGCATCGTCCTCTTCGCCCTCGAGCTCGTCCACCCGGGCGTCCTCCTGCTGATCCCGGGGTCCATCCTCCTCGTGGCCGGGTTCCTCTACCTGCTTCTCCCCAACGTGCTCCTCGATGGCCCCTACGGGATCTTGGTGCTCCTCCTCGCCGCGGTCATCGCGACCGTCGTGGAGATCCCCTACTACCGGTATGTCGCCCCCACCCATCGGCCGCTGAGCACGACTTCGTCGGGGCTGATCGGCGAGGTGGGGATTGTCATCGCCCCGATCGTCCCCAATAACATTACGGGCAAGGTTCAGTTGAGGTCCGAGGTCTGGTCGGCCCGCTCCGACCGGCCGATCCCGAACGGGGTTCGGGTGCGTGTCATCCATGGCGAGGGAGTGTCGGTGACCGTCCAGCCGATCGAGGGGTAGGTCCGCGCCTGCTCCGCTGTCAGGAAGCTTAGAACCATAAGTACAGGAGAAGAGAAACATGGACTACACGCTCTACATTGTCGCCGCGGTACTGATCTTCGTCGTCTTCCTCGTCCTGCTCTGGCGCAGCATCTACACCATCAACCCCTACCAGCAGGGGATCGTCACCCGACTCGGGTCGTACAAGGGGATCATCAACCCCGGGTTCAACCTCGTCAGCCCTATCTCCAAGGTCGTTCCGATCGACCTCCGTACCCAGGTCCTCGAGGTCCCCCGGCAGGAGGTCATCACCAAGGACAACTCCCCGACGAACGTTGACGCGATCATCTACATCAAGGTCGTCGACCCGCCGAAGGCGATCTTCCAGGTCCAGGACTACCACATCGCGACGGTCGCACTCGCCCAGACCACCCTCCGGTCGATCATCGGTGACATGGAGCTGGACGAGATCCTCTACAACCGGGAACGGATCAACACTCGGCTCCGCGACATTCTCGACACCGCGACCGACAAGTGGGGGGTTCGGGTGGACGCGGTCGAGATCAAGGAGGTCGACCCCGTCGGACCGGTCAAGGCGGCGATGGAGGAACAAACCTCCGCCGAACGCCAGCGCCGCGCGGCGGTCCTGCGCGCGGACGGAGAGAAGCGCAGCGCCATCCTGGTCGCGGAAGGACAGAAGCGCTCCCGGATCCTCCAGGCCGAAGGGGTCCGGCAGTCCCAGATCCTCGAGGCCGAGGGAGCGCGGGTCGCCACCATCCTGGAGTCGCAGGGAGAGGCTCAGCGCCTGCGTATCCTTTCGCTCGGGGCGAGCGCGCTCGACGCGAAGGCCCTGACCGTCCTCTCGCTCGACACGGTCGCGAAGGTCGGGGACGGCCAGTCGACCAAGATCCTGTTCCCCTTCGAGTTCTCCCGACTGGTCGAGGGGGCGTCCGAGTACCTCGGGTCCGGCCGGCAGGTCCCCGACCGTCAGCTGAACACGCTCGAGGACCTCGAGAAGCAGATCGGCACGATGGACGACATCCTCGGCCCGATCCCGAAGCAGGAGGAGCTCGTCACCGAGATCAAGTCGATCGAGCAGGAGATCGCCGCGGAGTCCGCCTCCTCGACCGAGATGATCAGCAACTACGGAGGCGCGAAGGCCGGGCGGAGCGCGGCCACCCCCGGCCTCCCGGACCCGATCGAGATGACCACTCCCGAGGCCAACCTACCCACCCCCTCGGTGGCCGCCCCGCCGACCGCCTCGGCGCCGACGTCCGACGCGCGGCGAAGGCCCCCCCCGTCCTAACCGGACGTCTCCTTCCGGTAGAGGCGTTCGAGCTCCGCGAAGCGCAAGCTTCGGAGCATGAAGCGACGGAGGGTCGTCGTCGTACCGAACAGCTTCTCGGGCGCGTGGCGCCGGAGGCGGTGGTTCCGGACGAGACCCGCGAGCTGCAGGTAGGTGGCGAGCAGGGGGAAAACGATCAGGTTGGCGGCACGGACGAAGACTCCGACCGGCTCGTCCGGCGGGGTGGGATCGGATTCCGGTCCTCGGCGCCGGGAGTAGACGTGCGGGAGCTCCTCCCCCATCCAGTTCGCGGCCCGGAGGAGGGACCGGTAGTACGCCTCTCCCCGGAGGATTCGGACGCTCAGCGCCTCCCGCGCCATGAGGAGCCCCCCCGGCCGCGAGAACTCTCGGACGGCCTCGTCCTCGTCCAAGACGTAGTTGAAGCACCAATGGGAAGGTCGGGGGGAGTGGGCGCGTCGGCGGAGGAGCCGGTAGTTCGCAAAGGCCAACAGGAGGAAGAGCCACGTCGTGCCGCGGCGGGTGGTCACGAAGAAGTCCAGGTCGTCGTTCGGTGCGGCGAACCCGTACGCGACCGAGCCGCTGACGCCCAGGCAGCGCGCGAGTTGGACGGCCGAACCGAGCGGCTCCCGGGTCGCCCATTCAGCCTCCGCGAAGAGTGACTCGCTTCGTGAGGCGCGGTCCGCGAGCTCCGGAACCGGGATCTCGTGCGCCGGCATGACGTGCCCGGCGACCAGGCGACCGGAGTCCGGGTGGCCATCGACCCAGGATACGACGTGGTCGGCGGTCCAACCCGCGCCGGCAGGGAGGTGATCGACCAGCTGGCCGACCGACATGGGGGCCCGATGGCGCTCGGCGACCTCCAGCAAGACTCGCAGGCGGCTTTCGATCAACGGCTCTACGGTGGGAGAAGGAGGGTCCCACCCGGGGGGCGGCAGGTCCGCGTCGGGGTTGGCCCTCATCGACGTGCCTCCTCACCGGAACAAACCCCTCCTGACATATGCTTGCCCGGTCCGGCCCCTCCACCAACCCGAGCCCCCGTCTTATGCTTGGTCGCCGTCGCCCGACGGAGGTCGAGGACCCTGGCAAACGGCTCGACCGCGCTCACGGCCGGAGGTGCGCCCGTCCCGGGAGAAGCGAAGCTGACGGGGGAGCCGGCCTCGTGTGCGGTCGTCATCCCGACCCACGAGCGCCGGACGCAGCTGTTCGCGCTGCTCGGCAGCCTCGCGACCCACGCGGGGTCCCGGCTGGCCGAGGTCGTGGTCGTCGACGATTCGCGGGTCCCGACCCTCCGGCGCGAGGACTTCCCCGGCCTCGACTTGCACGTGGTGCGCCTCGAGGAGCGGACGTTCATCTCCCATGCCCGGAATGTCGGGCTCGCCCGGGTGCGTTCGGAGTTCGTCTACGTCGTCGACGACGACAACGTGTGCGATCCGACGACGCTACCGCACCCGCTCGCCGGCCTCGTCGGCCACCGGACGGTGGCGGCCCTCATGCCTTCGGTGCTCTACCACCGACGGCCGGACCTGGTCTGGGTGTACTCGACTCCGTTCCGGCCCGGCCGGTGGGCCTTTGAGCTCGTCGGACGCAACCGACCTCGCGATCCGGCCCTTGAAGACCGGTGGCTACCGACCGACGCGCTCCCGAATGCAGCGGTATTTCGACGGGACGCGCTCGCGTCCATCGGAGGCTATGACGAGCGCCTGCCGGTCAGCAGCACGGCCGACCTTTGCCAGCGGCTGAAGTCCGCCGGGTGGGCCGTGTGGGCGGATTCGTTCGCGCACACGCGGCACGACGTGGAACCGCCCGGCACTGCGGCGTTCTGGGCCGAGCATTCGGTCGACCCCGCCCGTCAGTACTTCGACAAGCACGACTGGTTCGTTTTCCAACGCCGCGTTCACGCGGGTTCGCCGGCCTATTCGGCGCGGGCCCTGTTCCGCGCGGCCCCGTTCCTCACGACCTCCCTGATCGCCTTCCTTCTTCGCCCGGAAGCGAAGAGCGGGTCGCTCGCCCTCGCGATGGGCCGGGGGGTGGTCGGAGGCTTGCGTGACGCAGCAGGTCCGGCGGGAGACGTCCCCTACAGACCTTCCGGGTAGAACTGAGCGATGAGGCGCAGTGCCTGGGGGGCACTGTAGCCCGCCTTGGCCACGATGCGGTCCTGCGTTCGGATTTTCTTGAACCCCACGTAGGCGCGTGTAACGAAGAACAGGTAGGAGTAGGTCTTCATCGTGAACGCAACGATTCCACCGCGCGGCTCGAGCAGGAGCTTCACGGTTCGAGTCTCCGAAATGAATCGATGGCCCATCGGCTCCGAGAATCGGCCGCCCTTGATAACGGCTGAGCCCCCCGGGGGGGTTAGGGGAGCCGTTCGTACGTCAGGAAAGTCCATTCGCCGATCGGGGCGAGGAGGGCGATCCGGCTCAAGCGCTCGTCCCAGCGGCGAGCCCGGGCACCTCCGACGGCCCCCAGCCACCGAACGATCCGAGCGGATTCGAACGGGGGCGCCGCCACCGATACGGGGAGGGTGCTCAGGCGGCGGAAGTGGGGGGCTAGGGCGCGGTCCCAGAACGACGGGTTCCGAGGATAGACGGTCAACGGGTAGCGGATGGAACCCGAGGGTAACGCGGTTCGGAGGCGGCCGAGACCGTTGCGCGCGTTCCCGACCGCGATCTCCCACGCCACTGGTAGGGCACCGGGTCGGTTCAGGGTCGTGAAGATCAGACGGGTTCTCGGACGGAGCACCCGAGCGAGTGCTCCGGGCGCAGACCCCAGATCCTCCTCGAGGTTGAAGGCCCCGAACGTCGAGAACGCTCCCCCGAACGACTCGGCCGGTAGCTCTTGGAGGGCATCTTCGAGTTGCGAGAGTCGGCCGCGCCGGCAATCCAGCCGAGCGTCCGCTCCCACCGCCCGGGCCCGGGAGGAGAGTTCCGCCAGCATCCGAGCGGAAAGGTCCACCACCGTGACCCCGTGGCCCGCGGAAAGGAGAGGGATCGTCTCGAACCCGGTGCCCCCGCCGATTTCGAGCAGCGCATCTTGCCCCCGGAACGCGTCGAGGAGGCGGTCACGGGTCGTCTCCTTCAGGTAGACCTCGATCGGATTGGAGCGGACCGCCTCGGTGTACCCTGCGGCTACCGCATCGAACTCCTGCTCCAGGATCTCGGGAGGACTACGAGAGACGGCGGGGGCGCCCACCACGAGGCGCACGACCTTGGACCTGGGTCCGAAGTAACGGCCATACCGCTCGACTCCATACTTCGTACGGAATCCGGCCCGTGCCCTTTCGGCTTCGGTGGGGTCGGAGACGAGCTCCGCCGAGCAGCGGACCGACGAGCCGCCGGGGCGCCGCACCTCGCACCCACCCGCCCGCAGCACTTCGGACAGCCATCGCGCCGCGGAACTGCTCGGCATGACGAACAAACGACCACCTTCCTCCCAGTACAGGAGGAAGATCGACTCGCCGCGTGCGGTGTCGACTCGAAGTGCGTCATGGGCGTCGATCATGTGTCGTGTCCAGTTTCCAGATGGGACCGATTTCCCTGCGCCGGCCCGCCCTGACCTCCCACCGACCCGGAGGGGGAACGGTTCGATATGAGCGCGCCGAAAGAGACTTGGAACCGTAGACAAGAGTGCAAGGACCCCTGCCCAGCAGGTCTCGTCACAAGCTGGGCAGGGCACCCCGTCACCGGGCGGGTTCCTTCGTCGCTGGACGTATCAGTCGCCTGGGGTTGACCGCTCCCGAGGAAGACCCTTGCATGCGATGGCGGACCGACCGACGTGGGAACCGCGGGTCGTGATCCTCTCCGTCGCGATCGCGGCGGCCGTGGCGCTCGTCGGGCTGGGGTTATCGCCGACCCCTAACGCGACGAATGCAGGTCTCACCCGAGGACAGGTCCAACACATCATCGAGATCATGATGGAGAACCACTCGTTCGACAACTACTTTGGAGTCTACCCCGGCACTGTCGACGGTCTCCCACGGAACATTACCCTCCCGACGGGGACGGGATCGACGGTCAGCCCTTACTGGATCGGGGCGAACTCCACACCTAGCCCTCCGCACGACCGGTCTTCGGAGATTGCCGACCTCGATGGGGGAAGGATGGACGGATTCGTTGAGCAGATGGGCCTCGCTGACCCCGCTGCCATGGCGACCCCGATGGGGTACTACAACGCCAGCGAGATCGGAGGATACTGGTCCCTGGCCGAGGAATTCTTGCTGTGCGATCACTACTTCGCCTCGGTCCTAGGTCCGACGCTACCGAATCGCCTGTATGCGATCGCAGGCTCTTCCGCCGGAGTCACGGAGGATGCCCTACCAGTGTCCGGACTGGCGCTCGAGACGATCTTCGACGAGCTGAGCACGTATGGCCTCGGTTGGAAGTACTTCTACGCCCCGGGCGGAATGTACGCGCCCGTGCCCCTCTGGCTCTCCCCGCTCCGACAGAACCCTGCTGAAGTCGCCGATGTGCTCCCGATGTCGGGACTTTTGCCCGCGATTACTGCCGGGAATCTGCCGGCCGTGACGTTCGTCGACCCGAGTGAAGGTTCGTACAGTGAGCAGCCCCCTCACAGCGTCGCGGTCGGGGAGACGTGGGCGCTGTCGGACATTTCCGCGATCGAAGCGAGCCCGGATTGGAACTCGACGGTCGTGTTCCTCACCTGGGACGAGGGGGGTGGGTTCTACGACCACGTCGTGCCGCCCACGATTGACCCGCTCGGGGACGGGTTTCGGGTGCCGATGTTAGTGGTCTCCCCTTTCACTGAGCACGCGGGGGTCTCGTCGGTCGTTGAGGACCACACATCGGTCCTTCGGTTCATCGACGACAACTGGAACCTCGCGCTCCTGAACGGTCGGGTCGCGGAAGCGAACGACATCGGGTCGGTGTTGCGCTTGCCCTCCGCGAGTCACGAGCTGGGGCCGGCCCATTCGGGGACCTCCCCTCGTCCCGGGGCCCCGATGGGGGTGGGACTTGGCGTTCAGATTCGGGTTCCGAGCGGTCCGCTCCTGGCGAGGGGAACTTCCTTTGTAGGGGCCCGGCGCTCCCCCGCTCGGGTGGGGTTGTGCCGTCGATCCAGACCGAACGAAAGGGCAGTGTTCTCGCGATCGTGATCAATCGGCCCGAGCGGCTGAACGCCTTGGATGTGCCGTCGATGCGGGAGCTCCGACGTATCCTCCAGGAGACCTCGGTCGATCCGACGGTGCGGTGCGTCCTCCTCACCGGGGCAGGCAAGGCGTTCTGCGCGGGAGGTGACGTGGCCACGATGGAGGAGCACCGAGTGGCGGGG
>Ga0209415_10002029_pt1 | contig 38383 bp, 26 predicted proteins | sample PeaSoiSIISIP2007_FD_187696 | JGI IMG/M metagenome (GOLD analysis project Ga0209415, IMG submission 187696) | Peat soil microbial communities from Weissenstadt, Germany - SII-SIP-2007 (SPAdes) (version 2) | ecosystem: Environmental > Terrestrial > Soil > Wetlands > Peat | place: Germany...
CGAACTTACCGTGACCGAGGTTTGGGTGGTGGCGGCGCCGTAGTAATCGCCGACGCCCACCTGCGTTCCAACGTCCAGCCAGTATTGATCGGCGCCGCTGACTGGATTCCAGGTAAAGGCCTGCGAAGGACTGGCCAGTACGGATCCAGCTGTCGGACTGGTGATGCCGCCGGAGCCGCCGCCGCACGATCCTGTGAATGCTGTGTCCTCATAGCGCCCGGGGTTCTGCCACGCGCCGTTGAGGTGCGTCCATAATTGCACGTAAATAGTCCGGCCGTCGCAGGGGATATTGTTAACAGTATTCGACAGCGAGGCGAGGGCTCCGCCGAAGATATCTCCATGAGCGATCGAGTTCCCGACGTCGAGCCAATACAGATCCGCGCCGGGAGAAGGACTCCAGCTAAAAGTAACCGTACTGCCGGTGAACGTTGAGTTGTCGGACGGTGTAACCAGAGCCGAACACCCGGAAGCCGCCGTGTAATTATATCGATTGGGACCTTGCCACACACCGCTGATGTGCGCCCACACCTGAACATAGATGGTTCGCCCGTCGCAAGGCAACGAACTCACCGTCATCGAAGTCCCTGCCAAAGCGTTGCCGAAGTAGTCCCCCGTGGCGAGCCGGCTTCCAACGTCGAGCCAATACTGATCCGCGCCGGAAGCCGAACTCCAAGAGAAAGTTTGCGAGGGCGACGTAAGAACGGACTCCGGTAGCGGGGTTATGATCGTGTAAGCTCCGACGCTGTCCGAGATCTCAGCCACGAAAGCTTCGGTTGTGGCGAGAGCGCCGGTAGTCTTCGGGAAGCCCGCGGCTGTCGAGCCGGCCACGAATGCATCGCCGATCCCGTTCGTCGCGATTGCGTACCCAAAGCTAAACGTCGGACTGCCCAGGTAGGTGGAGTAGGTGAGACCATTCCCGTTCGAGTTGAGTTTCGCCACAAATGCAATGTAATTCACTTGGGCGAGAGCAAAAAGATGGGCACTGTTGAGAGGATCGAACGCTACCGCCTCAATCACGCTGTCTCCGAGGCCGCTTGAAACCGGCGTCCAGGTGCTTCCTCCATTTGTCGAAGCGTATAGCGCCGCACTGCCCCGGGATGCTGCGTACAGGACGGATGAACTCTGCGCGGAAATACTGGTCGCGCCGCCGGGAACGGATCCCGCCGTGGGCCCCCAGGTTGGAGTTGCACCGGTTGCGTTTGTGGTCACATACACGACCCCTCCGATCACGATGTAGACAACCGCCGGGTTATTCGGAGCTACGCTGAGGGTGCTGTTGTACTGCGTGAAGGTGGCATTGAACGTCGGGAGCCCAGTGCTTATGGAAGTCCAATCCGCCGCACCATCGACACTCCGGTAAACGCCGGCGGCGTTTACTGCCGCATACAGATAGCCATTCGAACCGGCAGCCATCCCGTACACCTGCGCCGAGGGCAGCCCTGAGGCCACAAAGACTCCCCACGTCTGGCCCCCGTTGGTTGTCTTCTGCACGCCGGAGGACCCCGTATAGCTGAACGCGTACGCGGTAGAGCTGCTGAGCGGATCGGCCAGCACGTTGGTGGTTCCGGTCTGCGTGCTTGCTTCAGATGTCCAGGTGGCGCCGCCGTCCGTGGACAAATACGATTGGCCTTCGTTCATCGCGTAAATCGTATTCGTGCTGCCGGAGACCGGACTTCGGCTGATGGTAAAGTTGGGACCCAAGATCTCCTGGATCCAAGCGGTGCCGTTGTTGGTGGTCCGGTAGATGCCGGCCTCGGTAGCCGCGACCACGGTTCCGCTATTTACCGGATCGGCGGAGATTCCGGTCACCGCTCCCATCACCGTTCGGTCGTATTGGGCCCAGGCGCCGCCGGAGTTGGCGCTCTGATAGGTGGAGATGGAATTCGAGGCGAATGCCTCTACTGGCGCGACCTGCTGAAATGTCGAAGAATCCGTATAGCCCGTCACGTACACGCCGCCCGACAAGGAGTCATACGCGAGACCCTCCAGGTAGTCCTGTCTCTCCCCGCCCAGATAAGTCACATAATTGAACGTCGTGCCGGCAGTGTTCAGCTTGGCGACAAAGCCGTTGATCCCTCCGAGAAGGTTCCCTTGCAGCGCACCCGTGGTGGGATTCAAATCGCTCGACTGGGTATATCCACCCACGTAGGCGTTTTGCGCCGAATCCAGGGCAATTGCGGTGCCCTGGTCATAAAAGCTTCCGCCCAGAAATGTGAAATAGAGCAGAGCGGTCCCGCCGGCATTCAGTTTCGCAACGAAGGCATCTCCTCGCCCGGCGTTGGCGGTGCGCGCACCGCCGGCGGGAGCCCCGGGAATGGTGGGGGAGAACGTCGAACCGGTGATGTACGCATTCTGGCTTGGATCAACGGCGATCGCGAACCCGAGATCCTGGCTGAGCCCGCCCATCAGGGTCGAGTAGACCATGCCCCCGTTGAGGTTGAACTCCGTCACGAAGACGTCTGAAGATCCCGCCACGGTGGTTTGGAGAACGCCCGCGGTGGTTGGAAACGGACCTACCGTGTAGCCGGTGACGTAAGCATTATTCGAAGAGTCGACCGCTACGCCGTACGCCAAGTCAGTATTCGCGCCCCCTAAGTACGAAGAAAACAGAAGGGCTCCGCTTGAACTTAGCTTGGCGACTACGGCGTCGTAGCCGCCGCCGTAGCCTTGATTTTGATTCTTCAGCGGGAAGTTCGATGAGTCTGTATATCCCGCCACCCAAGCTGAGCCGGCCGAATCCACCGCGATGCCCTGCAGCGAGTCGAAATTTGAACCTCCCAGGTAAGTGGAGTAGAGCAACGCCGTTCCGGATGAGTTCACTTTCGAAACGAAACCATCGCCTCCGCCGCCGTTAGAACTCTGCGCCACCCCACCGGTGGTTGGGAGATTCGTGGCGAAGGTAAATCCTGCGGTATATACATCTCCACCGGAATCGACTGCGATTGCCTGCCCGACGGTGCTGTTGGTAGATCCGCCGATCAGGAATCCATAGACAATCGTCGGGTCGATCACCAGCGGTCTGGCGCGGTCATACGATGCGACTTCAAAAGCTACCTGGTTACCCTCGCGAATCGTATAGTGGCCGGCGATGCTGTGCTTCTTGCCTTCGATCTCCTGATAAATCTGCGGCAGCGGAATGCGAAGCTCGCCCACGGAGGTTTCCACCAGCAGTTGCCCATCCGCATCCACCGAAATATTCCGCGCCCCGCCCAGCTTCATGAGGACGGAATCTGGATCGGCTCCCGGTTTGACCACAAGGTCGAATTCGAGCTGTCGCTGGTTGCCATAGTAGACTACGTCGATGCCGGGATAAACCTCCCTGTATGTCACGCGGCCATATGTAGGAAGCCCCATTTTCCACTGCTTTGGGTCGTTGCCTGAGAAATAATTCACCTTGCCAGGGAGTTGCTCGCTCGCGACGCCTCGCGTGTCCTTCGCGCCGGTGAATTCCAGAGAAATGGCGTCCTGATTCCGATCCTGGCCGACGATTCCGATGGTGGTTATGGCATTGTGGATTGCAACCATGTAACCCTGTCCGCGAGCCAAGTAGATCGCATCCGCGCCCTCGCCCTGCTGCTCAAATGAAAGCGGAAGTTTAAAGTTCGGGCGAACCGACGGTGTCTGCGCGGGGCCGCTATAAACCAACGCCGCACTCGCGCCAACACAGGCAAACAGCGCGGAAATTCTCAGTAAGCGCATTAGTCCTCCGGATTGACCCCTGCTTATTTTGAACGGCAACTCCTGCCAGCATAACACCGATCTTGAAATCAGACGGTCTCGAGGCGAGCAGGTCTGAAGGCCGCGCGGCACGCGCGCAACCGTGCCCCGTGATCGGCCGCGCTTGGTGGATCTTCTCCTTGTCTTTCCGATACAACGATCCTTTGAATTATCAATATATTCATCACGATTAGACAAGCGGATGACAGCTCGATTGGCATAATCCGGTCAAATTTCCATCTCACGGTTCCAAAAAATTAAGCGCTCGTAAGTTTCGAAACTTCGCAAGCGATGCCGGGTTCTTGGGACTAGTCCGCAAGTAGTCCTGGAAGGCCTTTCAGGACTCGGCGGATCGTTAAAGCTCGATCGATTAATTCTGCGGAGGAAAACCCTATGTTGAAATGTACCCACTTGACGTGTGCCCTGGCGCTTAGCTCCATTGCTTTGTCCGCCCAGGCCATTCCTGTTACCAACACCGTTCAGACCACCGGTATGATCGGAATCGCCGACGCGCAGACCGCGCAGTTGAATGTGTTGAACCCCGGCATTCTGCCACCCGCGGTCGGAGTGATCTGCACGGCTTCGGTGTCTTTCGTGGATGCCAATGGCAACGTGCTGAAAACCACATCGCTCTCGGTCGCGCCGGGCAAGAGCCTGCCGTTCGATCTGCGTAGCGACACCGATCTCAACCTGGTAGCCGGCGATCGACGCGAGATTCGCGCCACCATCTCGATTCCCGCCGTATTTCCGCCGACTGCAACCGGAACGACGCCGGTGACGCCGGCGTGCAAGTTGATTTCGACGCTCGAAATCTTCGATACCGTGAGCGGACGAACGCTGGTGACGCTGGGTCATGCCGCGCTGGTTCCGGCGGCGCCGGTCACCGCGACGCCAAATCCGTAAGCCAACTGCGCGCATCGTTTTGGCCGCCTTTGACCGGGACTCGAAGGCGGCCGCTGCTAGAATGAAAGCGTGACTTACCCAGAACATTTGATCGCCCCCATGCGCGCGGACTTGACCCGGTATGGAGTTGAAGAAGCCAGGACTCCAGCGGATGTGGACCGGCTGCTCGCGCCGGGTAGCGGAACCGTATTGATGATCGTGAATTCGGTGTGCGGATGCGCGGCGGGAAAAGCTCGGCCGGCGGTTGGAGCCGCGTTGAAGCATGCGGCCCGGCCGACGAAGGTCGGGACGGTTTTCGCCGGCGGCGATGAAGCCGCGGTCGCGCATCTGCGGAATCTCTTGTCGCCATATCCGCCGTCGTCGCCATCGATGGCGCTCTTTCAGGATGGCAAGCCGGTGTATATGCTCCACCGCGGCGACATTGAACGGCGCGATCCGGTAGCGATCGCCAAGATTTTAACCGAAGCGTTCGACCAGTTCTGCACGCCAGCTTTGAAATAACATCCGATCGATACCGAACCGCCCGGACCGGCCCTCTTTAACGACAGCCACCGGGCGCAGCCAGAGTCTGTCGGGAAACCCGCTATAGTAACCGGTCCCTTCGGTCAGGGCTCGCATAACTTGCTGATTTGTGGAGGTGCCGGCCCTGAGCCACGACCACAGGGAGCGGTTAATCGTCGGTTGTCACAGAGACTCGCCAGCAAGCGGTTATCTTTCCCGAGGGTTCAACAACCTTGCGTTGGCAGGTTTCCCGCGAAGCTCCTAATGACTTTCGCGCGGCACTGCGGCACCACGGCAGCCCACTAGAAAATCCAGATCCGCGCCCTGATCGGCCTGCATTACGTGATCCACATACAGGCGCTGATAGCCTCCGGTGCCTGCGGGAGGCGCGGGCTTCCATGCGGCTCTACGGCGGCTCAGCACATCGTCTGAAACACACAGATCCAGCCGGCGAGCTTCAACATCCAACTCGATATCATCGCCGTTTTCAACCAACGCGAGCGGTCCGCCGATCGCCGATTCGGGCGAAATGTGCAGCACGACGGTCCCGTAAGCGGTTCCGCTCATCCGGCCGTCGGAAATGCGCACCACATCGGTGATTCCGCGCGTCAGAAGCTTCGGCGGAATTGGTAAATTTCCAAGCTCGGGCATTCCGGGATAGCCGCACGGACCGGCGCCCTTCAGGACCATGACGCAACGCTCGTCGATATCGAGATCAGGCAGATCGGCGCGCGCCTTGAAATCCTCGATGCTTTCAAACACCACCGCGCGTCCACGATGCTTCAGCAGCTTCGGCGTCGCGGCGGACGGCTTGATCACCGCGCCGTTCGGAGCCAGGTTGCCCCGCAAGACCGCGATTCCCGCATTTTCGCGAAGCGGCTCGGCAAGCATGTGAATCACATCCCGGTTCCAGCAGGCAGCGTCGGCAGTATTCTCGCCCATGGTTTTTCCGTTCACCGTGAGAGCATCGCGATGAATCAGATCGCCGAGCTCCCGCACCACGGCAGGAATGCCTCCGGCGTAGTAGAAATCCTCCATGAGGAATTTCCCGGAGGGTTGCAGATTCACGAGCAGCGGCAAATGATGGCCCAGTCGGTCGAAATCGTCCAGATGCAGCGGCACGCCGACGCGGCCTGCGAGTGCGATCAGATGAATCACGGCATTAGTAGACCCGCCGATAGCCGCGTTCACGCGAATCGCGTTTTCGAAATTCTTGCGCGTGAGGATTTTCGAGATCCGCAGATCCTCGCGCACCATTTCGACGATGCGGCGTCCGGCCTGATGCGCCAGAACGTAGCGGCGCGAATCGACCGCGGGAATCGCGGCGTTATGCGGCAAGCCCATGCCCAGCGCCTCCACCATGCTGGCCATGGTTGATGCGGTGCCCATGGTCATGCAGTGGCCGGCCGAACGCGACATGCAGGTTTCCGCTTCCATGAAATCCTGAAGCCGCATTTTGCCGGCGCGCACGTCTTCGCTCATCTGCCAGACCGCGGTGCCGGAGCCGATCTGCTGCCCCTGGAAATGGCCGCTCAGCATCGGACCGCCGGAGACCACCAGCGCGGGAACATCGCAGCTCGCGGCTCCCATCAATAGCGAAGGGGTCGTCTTATCGCACCCGCACAGCAGAACCACGCCATCGATGGGATTGCCGCGAATGGATTCCTCGACGTCCATGCTGGCGAGGTTGCGAAACAGCATCGCGGTGGGCCGCAGATTAGTTTCGCCCAGCGACATGACGGGAAACTCCAGCGGGAAACCACCGGCTTCGTAGACTCCGCTCTTGACCCGATCGGCGATCTGGCGCAGGTGCGCGTTGCAAGGCGTCAGCTCCGACCAGGTGTTGCAGATCCCGATGACCGGCCGTCCGTCGAAGAGGTCGGATGGGTAACCTCGCATCCAGGAGCGGTGAATGAATCCGTCACGGCTCTGTCCGCTGAACCAGTGAGCCGAGCGAAGAGGTGTGGGCATCACTGATCAATGTATCCAATTCATTCCGGCCTCAGTTTTCGACACTGGGAACCAGTACGATGGTGCGATGGATTACGTGGCGCGGCTGAAGGAACTTCGTGTCGAGCACGACGTTGAACGCCGCGCATATTCGCGGACCGTGCAGTGGCTGGCTGCCGTCGCCGCCGTGGCAGTCACGGGCGCATGGATTGCCATCGCGATGGGCTATGCCGGCTTGGCGCCGTTAAGCCCTTTGGCCGCTTTAATCCCTGCGTGGTTCCTGCTGCGCCGCATGAAGAAAATTGGAAAACGCTCGCGTGAGCTTCGGCTCCTGTGCTCGTTCTACGAGCGTGGCCTTGAACGCCACAATCATCAGTGGATGAATCAACCGGAGACCGGCGAGGAGTACGCCGACGCTAATCATCTTTATTCCTCCGATCTTGATCTGTTTGGGCGCGGGTCGTTATTCCAGCTTCTTTGCATTGCGCGTACCGGCGTCGGTCGCGATTCGTTGGCTCGGTGGATGAAGGAAATCGCGTCGACCGACGAAGCGAAAGCTCGATCCGAGGCCGTGCAGGAATTGCGGGATCTAACCGATCTGCGTGAGTCGATCGCATCTGTGGGGGCCGATTCTTCCTCCGATTGCCAAACAGAATCGTTTACGGACTGGCTGGAGGCGCCAGCGCGGCGGTTTCCTGGATGGGCTCAGCCAGCGGCGTTTTTGTTGCCGCTTGGAATTCCTCTTTTTATCTTCTTTGCTGCAACCGGCACGATTGCGCCAGGGTCGTTTGTTCTGTTTGCGCCGGTGTGGCTGGTGTTGGCCGGGGGATTCACGCTGCGATTCCGAAAACGGGTGAATTCAGTAATCGGAGACATCGGCATGCCGGCGGTCGATCTGTCGATTCTCGCAGAAATGATCGCGATTCTAGAGCGGCAAGCATTTCGTTCGGTGAAATTGTGCGCGCTCGCTGAGGCGGTGTGTGCAAACGCCTCGCAGCGTGTTTCGCGTCTGAGGAGAATGGTAAAGCTGTTGGAATTCGGCAGAAACTATTTCGAGCCCATTGGCCGTTTTTTCCTCCTTTGGGACGCTCAATTCGCCATCATCATCGAGAGCTGGCGACAGCGGCATGGCGACGCAATGAAGGCCTGGCTCGCGGCGATCGGCGAGTTTGAGTGTTTCAATGCGATCTCGACCTATGCCTTTGAGAATCCCGAGGACATCCGGGCCGAGTTTGTCGAAGGGTCTGTTGGCTTTGAGGCCATCGGCCTTGGGCATCCTCTGCTCGACGCCCAGAGATGCGTGCGGAACGACGTGCGGCTTGGGGACGAGACGCCGCTGTGGATCGTGAGCGGATCGAACATGTCGGGAAAGAGTACGCTGCTACGGGCATGCGGACTCGCGATGGTGCTTGCGTCGATGGGCGCCCCGGTGCGAGCCCAGCAGTTTCGCGTTTCGAATCTCACGATTGCGGCGTCGATTGGGACCGGAGATTCTCTGCTCGACGGGAAGTCAAAGTTTTTTGTCGAGGTGGAACGCCTGAAACGCATGATCGAGTTGGCTACGAACGGGCGCCGCGTTCTGTTTTTGGTCGACGAAATGTTGGGCGGAACGAATTCACAGGATCGAGGTGCCGCTTCCGAGGCTGTCGTTCGCGCCCTGTTGGAAGGCCATGCGATCGGCCTGATCACAACGCACGACCTCGCCTTGACGCGCATGGGGGTTCGAGCTCGTAACGTCCACTTCGCCGATTCAGCCGACTCTGGCGGTCTCGATTTCGATTATCGTCTCCGGCCCGGTGTGATCGAAAAGTCGAATGCCCTGGCGATTGTTCGGATGCTCGGGATTCCGCTCGGATGATATCGTCATCAAATATGACCCACACCCTTCTGTTAGGGACCTTCCTGTCGATCGCGGCCATCGCGCAGCCTCTTCAAGACACTCAGACTATTCCTTTGTGGCCCGGACCACCGCCAGGCGCGCTGGGGACCGAGGATCGCGACATTCCTGCCATCACGGCTTACCTGCCTCGCAGCACGCCACAAGGAATGACTGCCGTGATCATTTGTCCTGGCGGGAGCTACACCAATCTCTCCATGAACTCGGAGGGCCGCCAGATTGCGAACTATTTCAATTCCATGGGCCTCGCTGCATTCGTGCTCAGGTACCGGCTGGGGCCGCGCTATCATCACCCGATCGAGCTCGGGGACGCCCAGCGCGCGATTCGCCTCCTGCGATTGCATGCCGACGAGTGGCATCTTGCGCCGGATCGTATCGGCATCATCGGATTCTCGGCGGGCGGGCACTTGGCGGCTTCCTTGTCCACGCATTTCGATTCCGGAAACGCCGACGCGGCTGACATGGTGGATCGCGCGGGCAGCCGTCCCGACTTTGCCATCCTCGCCTATCCCGTGATTTCGATGACTGAGCCGTGGACTCACGCTGGGTCCAGAAAAAATCTGCTGGGCGATCAGCCCGATCCCGAGGTCGCGAAGAATCTATCGCTCGAGACAGCAGTGACGCCGCGGACTCCGCCGACTTTTATTTTCCAGACCAACGCCGATACAACCGTACCCGCCGAGAACGCGGTCTATTATTTTCTGGCCCTGCGTAAGGCCGGAGTGCCGGCGGAACTGCACCTATTCGAAAACGGCCGGCACGGAGTCGGACTGGCGATGGACGATCCGGCGTTGAGCGAATGGCCGGCCCTGCTCGCGAATTGGCTTCGCGCCAGGGGATTGCTGAAAAAATGACCGAGCCTACTCGTTTTGCACTTCGGGCGACTTGTACCAACGGTAATAAGTGAACATCACTTCGCTCAATAGAACCGAGGCGGCGGCAATCCAGAACAGCAGGCCCGCGGTCTGCTGATCGTTCTCGCGGGAGAAACTCCAATCGATGAGAAGAGAATCGGCGATGTGCAGAGGGTCTCTCGGTTGTACGTAACGGGCGATCAACAGCGGCTTTTCGAACGCGAGCACCAGCCCCAGCAGCGAGCACCACACCGTGGCCGCGGCAAGATAGAGCAGTGTATTTGGCACCAGCGGGATCCGATTTTCTTTGTAGCGCGAGTGGATGGGCCACCAGAACACGGCTCCGCCGGCAATCAGCATCGCGAATTCCGCTGCACGCGCGCCCTCGCTGGTCAGTGACGCATTCAGCAACCCGGGCAGAAACCATATCGACAACGAGACCATTCCAACGGCCCATGCCGCGTACATAGAAATCCGCACGCCCTTCGAACGCATTCCGCGCACCAGGAAATATGGAATCACCAGGCCAATCAGCATTTGTTCGATCGCGTAAGCGGTGAATAGATACTCGCGGGCGAGAAGGTCGAGCGGAGAGCAAACGATCGTCGCGAAGAGAGCGACTCCCGCGAGAAACCAGCCGGTGCGCGCGAACAGAATCAGCAAGGCTACGGACAGAATCAGGCCTGTGATATTCCAGCGCCACGCCGACGAAATGACCGCGATGGTATGCAACTGTCGCCATTTTCGCACGATAGAATGAAATCTCCGATGCGAAAGCTGACCAGACGCGACACCCTGCTGACGTTCTGCGCCGCCGCTATGCCGGCGCTCGCGAAAATCGGCGGCATCGAGATCGGACTGTGCGGCCAGGCGAAAGACTTCGAAAAAGCCGGAAAATGGGCATTCGATTACTACGAGCCCGCTGTCGCGGAAATCGCGGCGATGAGCGATGCGGATTTTGCAAGCTTCCGCGAGCGAGTGTCAGCGTCGCGCCTGCGCTGCGAGAGCTTCAACAGCTTTATCAGAACTCTGACCGTGGTTGGTGAAAAGGTAAATCGCGATGCGCTGACGGCTTACCTGAACCCCGCACTCGACCGCAGCCGCCAGCTTGGCGCGCGCATTATCGTGTGGGGCAGCGCAGGGTCGCGTAACGTCCCGGAGGGATTTTCGCGTGATAAGGCATGGAGCCAGATCGTCGAATTTCTGAAGTACTCGGGCGATCTGGCGCGATCCAGAGACATCGTGATTGCGATCGAGCCGCTGCGCAAACAGGAAAGCAACATTATTAACACCGGAGCGGAAGCGCTGAAACTGGTGCACGACGTGAATCATCCCAACGTCAAGATGATCATCGATTATTACCACCTGCGCGTGGAAAAAGAAGACCCGGAGATCGTCGAGCGGGCGCGCAACGAGATCGTGCATTTCCACTTCGCGAATCCAACCGGACGGCGCTGGCCCAAGAGCCCCGATGAGGATCCGGTGTACGGCCAATTCTTCGCCGTGGTCAAAAAGATCGGCTATCGCGGCCGCATTTCGATTGAAGGACAGGGGAGTTTGGACGAAGATGCAACGGGAAGTCTCGAGTTTTTTCGAAAAGAATTGGCGGGATAAATCGTCGGGCGTCGGAGCCGACGTATAGCTCCATCCTGCATGTTACGGGTTGATCGGCGCAGCGGACTTGCGGACGTGCCCGAACCTTAGTAACTTGAAGGGCATTATGCGACTGAAGACGCTGGCCGCGCTGGTGCTCATATTGCCCCTGGCCTCGGCGCAGACCGTTCAGAAATCGAACCTGACCCGATTGCTCGAAGCCGAAATGGCGCGCATTCCCGCCAAAGCGGGCGTGTATGTGAAACACCTGGGCACGGGCGAAGAGGCCATCGTTCTGGGCAACGATCATTTCAACAGCGCGAGCGTCATCAAGATTCCGGTGATGATTCTCGCGTACCGTCTGGCTGAGCAGGGCAAGCTGAACCTCAACGATCGCATTACCATCCAGCGATCCGATCTGCGCGGCGGCTCGGGCATTTTCCGCTATCACGACGTGGGGCTGAATCCGACCATTCGCGACGTGATCACGCAAATGATCATCACCAGCGACAACACCGCCACGGACCTGATGATCGCCAAGGTCGGCGGGAAGGATAAGGTCAACGAGTTTCTGAAGCAATCCGGATTCAATACGCTGCGCCTGGTCCAGACGACCTACGAACTCTTCCGCAAAACCTACGAAGTTCTGGATCCGAAATACAAGTCGCTCACTCCGGAGGAAGTGTTCGCGCTGCAAACCAATAACCCCGCGTTCACCGAGCCTCATCAGGCATTGATCAAGCAGATCCGCGAGCAATCTTCAAAGCGCCATTTGAACGACGAGGTGAATCAGCTTTACATCACCGATGAAAATTACTGGCTGGGTGTGATCACTCCTGCCGAAGTTGGGCGGATGCTCGAAGGAATTGAAAAAGGGACCATCGCGGCGAAGGTCAGCTGCGACGAGATGAAGCGTATCATGCGGGCCCAGCAATCCGGAGCGCGCCGCATCCCGCATTATCTGACCGTTCCCGTGGCGCACAAGACCGGCGACCTGGGCGTGGTCGCGAACGACGTCGGAATGGTCTACGCGCGGTCGGGGACTATCATCATTTCGTTCTGCACGCTCGGCATCACAGGAGTGTACGCGGAGACCGAAGATCGCATCGGTCAGATCGCGCGCCTGATTGTCGAGTATTTCGACGGCGTGCGCTGAGTAGTATACTCGTCTACCAAGCGCCCACCAAAAGGAGCCTTTCATGAATTTCGCGAAACAATGCATTGCAGCAACCCTATTCGTCACGGCGTTGACCGCGGCGGACATCGGCAAACAGCCGGGCCGCAAACTCAGCCTGGATATGTATCTGGATATGGTCAACGTTTCCGATCCGCAGATTTCTCCGGACGGCAAACAGATCGTTTACACCCGCCGCTGGGTCGACAAGATGAACGACAGGTATGAGTCGGCTCTGTACATCATGAACTCCGACGGAAGCCGCCAGCGATTCCTGGTGAAGGGATCGGGAGCGCGCTGGTCGCCCGACGGCACTCGCATCGCGTACATGGCCGAGGGCGCGCCCAAAGGCAGCCAGATTTACGTGCGATGGATGGACGCTGAGGGCGCCGTGACGCAGATCACTCGCCTGGAAGAATCGCCGTCGGGGATCTCCTGGGCGCCGGATGGGAAGTCCATCGCGTTCAGCAAGCTGGTAGCGCAGCGTGAGACTTTTAACATCAAGCTGCCGCCGCGGCCCGAGGGCGCCAAGTGGACCCCGGACCCGACCATTACGCAAAATCTGAAATACCGCGCCGATCGTCAAGGAATGCTCCCCAGTGGATTCCGTCACATTTTCGTAGTCTCAGCCGATGGCGGAGCGCCGCGGCAGCTAACCACAGGCAATGTCAATGACGGCGGCGGAGGCGGATTCGGCGGCGGCACCGGCCTCTCCTGGACGCCGGACGGCAAAGAAATCGTGTTCAGCGGTCTGCGCCTGGAAGACGCGGACTATCATCCCAAGGAAAGCTACGTGTATGCCGTCGACACTTCCAGCGGCTCGGTTCGCCAGTTGACTCAACGCAAAGGCGAGAATCAAAGCCCCGTGGTGTCGCCCGATGGGAAACTAGTCGCCTACACCGGATACGACTGGGTGCTGCAAGCCTGGAAGGATTCCAATTTGTATGTCATGAACATCGACGGATCGAATCCGCGCGTCCTGACGCCGGGCTTGGATCGCACGCCGTCGGGGCTGATCTGGAATGCCGACAGCAGCGGGATCTATTTCACGGTGAGTGAAAAAGGCAATCGCAACATGTACTACACATCGCTCACTGGCGACATCAAGAAGGTGACCACCGGCAACCACATGCTCACGCTCGCCAGTACGACCAAGAGCGGAATGGCTGCGGGCATTCTGACCAACTCTGCCAAACCGGCCGACGTCGTCGCCTTCGACTTGAAGAGTGGCCAACCGAAGCAGCTAACCGCCGTAAATGACGACCTGCTGCGCGGGGTCAAACTTGGCGAAGTGGAGGAGTTCACGTACCCGTCGTTCGACAATCTCAAGATCCAGGGCTGGATCGTGAAGCCGCCCGACTTCGATCCGCACAAGAAGTACCCGATGATCCTGAGTATTCATGGCGGACCCGCTGGGATGTATGACGTCGGGTTCAATTTCGAATTTCAAGATCACGCGGCCAACGATTACGTGCTGGTCTATACCAACCCGCGCGGTTCCACCGGCTACGGCACGGAGTTCGGCAACGCGATCAATTACGATTACCCGGGCAAGGACTTCGAAGACCTGATGAAGGGCGTCGACGAAGTGATTTCGCGCGGCTACATCGATTCGAAGAATCTGTTCGTCTATGGATGCAGCGGCGGCGGCGTGCTGACCTCCTGGATCGTCGGCCATACCGACCGGTTCGCGGCCGCTTCCGCGAACTGCCCGGTTACCGACTGGCTGTCCTTCGCCGGCATCGTCGACGCGCAGCCGAATTACTACTACCTGTTCTTCAAGAAATTCCCGTGGGAGGATCCGACCGAATACTTGAAGCATTCCTCGGTGATGTACGCCGGAAACGTGAAGACGCCGACTCTGCTGATGACCGGAGTTCTCGATATGCGCACCCCGATGCCGCAATCCGAGGAATTCTATGAGGCGCTGAAGCTCCGCAAGGTGCCGACCGCGCTGGTAAGAATGAACGGCGAGTACCACGGGACCACATCGATCCCCTCGAATTTCATGCGTACGCAGTTGTATCTGCGTTATTGGTTTGAAAAATACTCGCGAAAATAGATTACGTAAGCGAACACTCGATCCCGTTTACTTCCTGGGGCAAAACCTCCAGGAGGTAGCGGGTATCGATTAACCGTTGCACCGGCTCCGGAATGTCCCCGGTGGAGATGCGATGGTGGCATCCGCAGGCGCCGAAACCGGCCGATTCCGCCGCGAAGCACGCGATTTGGACCACGTTGGGCAATTCGGATGCTGACCTGAAATCATCGTGATGATGCCACGCTGCGGCTTCCTGAAGATCCTCGGCGAGTCCCCACTTGTGCAGAATCGCGTCCCCTAGCGAAGCGTGGTCGATTCCGAAAGCGTCACGCTCGTGCTCCATCAAGTCAGAACCGGTCGAACAGCAGTACTTCAGACCCTCGGCGTACTGTTCGGGTGAAAATTGAAACAGCGCCAGTTGTCCGATCGAATGAAGCAGGCCTGCTGTATACGACGAATCGATGCTTTGCCCGGAACATACGTGATCGGCCACCAGCGCTGACGCAACGGCGTGCCGCCACCACCCCTGGATGAACGGAGAACCACGTCGCGGAAGAGCTTTCCACAAAGCGGCCGTGATCACGATCGATCCAACTTTGCGAATCCCGACCAGCGCCATCGCATGCGTGATGGTTCGAACCGGGAAGCGGCGTCCATATAGCCCTGAATTGGCCAAGCTCAGAACCTCGCCCGCCAGCGCGGGGTCGAGCTTAATCAGCTCTGTAACTTGTTTAAAGGAAACGTTTTCATCTGAGATGATCGCCATTAGCTTCAGGGCCACCGGTGAGAACGCCGGGAGCCGAGCCATCAGCTGAGCGGTGCGCGGGGTAGCCTTCGTGTCTTGGACAACCATTTAAGCACTTTGCTTATCGAAAGAATTCTGGCTTTTTCTAGGCTGAGTTAAGTTTTTATAACCTTAGCACGCCTACTTCGCGGGTACTAGCTCCCAAAACACCGTGCAGTCTTCGATGTCTTCCTTATGGACATACATGGTGGCGAGTTTCAGGGAATCCATCACATCGCTGTCGCATGACTCCGCGGTGACGTATGTACGCGCAGCGACCAGCCGCTTTAACTCCGCGTTCGAAATGATGTGCAAAGCCGCGGCTTGGGCCGGAGGAAGCTCGAGTTGATGCGAATACGAAAATTCCATACCGGAAGGCGGCGGACGGCGAGTGACAAAGTACATTAACTCCTCGGCCAGCAGGGGCGCTCCTGGCGGCGTGACTTCCTCAACCTTTTTCGCGACCTTTTCCGTGTCCTTCCACGTAGTCATGTCGCGATGGTCATACAGCCCCTTCGCGAGTCCCAGGGAAAGCAAGCACGCGAGCATCGCCATGGGCCACATCGGCTCATCGGGCTTGAAGATCTGCCAGTCGATCACGTATAGTCCCGGCACGGCCAGAATCGCGAGAAACGGGGCGACCACGATGAAGTAGCGGGCGAAGGTCGGATGCGCGGTCATCAGCTCGGCGCTCATCGCCAGCGCCAGCCAGCCGCACAAGTAGAATTGAGATCGCTGCGACGCGCTCCAGCAGCTCTTCTTCGCGATGAAAACCAGGCTGGCCGCCATCAGCACTACGATGACCAGCGCGGTAGTGGAATCGACCCAGGAAAGAGCTACTTCCAGATCCTGCTGCGTCGCCGGTCCCCAGTTCACACGGCGATAAAACGCCTGGTATTGAATAATGTTGAAAAACACCAGACGAGGAGCCTGCACGAACAGCCACACCACCTGCACAAAAGGAATCGCGGCGCCCACCAGGAAAACAGCAGTGCGCGCCAGCCGGTTCCCAGGTTGACTGTAGCGCAGCATCCAGATCAAGAGCACGGGAGCGGCCGCGGCGATCAGCAGCGAACATGCCGAGCCGGATCCAATCAGCAACCCCGCCGCGAACGGGAGCAGCAATCCTTCCCGCTCCACCGCGAGAATGGTCACGCGAAAAGCGGCGACCGAAAATAGCATGCACATCGCGTACGCTTGTCCCGCAGTAGCGAATTCGACTACCGAACGGTTCAAGGCGAGCAGCATCACCGCCGCGATCGAACCGGGCAAACGCCAGCGGCGCACCGGGCAGCGGACCAGAATGAAGTCGGCAGTCAGCAGGATCGAGCCGATCAGGGCCAGCGTAGCGAGCATGTGCACGGCTCGCCAGCTTTGCCCGAACAGCCGCATCCAGCCTGCATTGAAGTAAGCGTTCAACGGCGTCTGCGGGAAACAGAAATCGAGGTACGGCTTTTTCCCGCGCAGGATCAACTGCGCCGCCAGCAAGTGAAAGCCTTCATCCCAAACGAACGCGAGGGTCCGCGCGTAGACGATCAGCCCGGCGCCGACCAGCGCGACGACAGCGGTGAGCAGCAGGAAGGGTTTCAGGGGCCGGTGTGTCTCTGTATCGGGCGGCACGAACATGATCTTACCGTGGGCGGGGTTCCTGCGGCCTTTGCTAAACTTGCGTGTTTCATGTCTGCATTACGAATTGCGATCATAGGCGCGGGCGGGGCCGCGCGCGGCATTCATATCCCCGGATTCCGGTTGTGCCCCAACGTCGAGATTGCAGCCGTGTGCGATACGGACTCAGCCGCGGCTCAAGCGGCCGGCGTTCCCGTTATCACATCGGATTATCGCGAGATTCTGAATCGCGACGACATCCACGCCGTGGTCAATGCAACGCCGAACTACATGCATCACGAGATCGCGCTGCAGGCCGTCGCGAAAGGCAAACATATTCTGTGCGAAAAGCCGTTGTCGCTGGATGCGAAACGCGCCCAAGAAATGTTTGACGCTGCGAATAAAGCCGGTGTCGTCCACATGACGGCCTTCACATATCGCTACACGCCCGCGCTTCAGTACATGCAGCACCTGGTGTCTTCCGGCGAGCTGGGAACCATTCGGGAAGTTCGCGCCGCGTATCTGATGGCGCTTTCGGGACACCTGCTTGGCTGGCGGTCGACCAAGGCGCAGGCAGGCTCCGGAGTGCTGGCCGACATCGGCTCGCATTTGATTCATATGGTGGAGTTCGTGGCCGGTCCAATCGCGGCGCTTTCCGCGCACGATCGCCGCTTCCGCGAAGATCCGGCTTCGGACGTAGAGGATTGGATTGCCTTCCTGGCCGAGTTTTCAGGCGGCGCCTGCGGCACTTTCGAAATCTCGCGCGTGTGCGCCGGCCGCGGCGCCGGGATCACGGAAGATATTTTCATAGAGCTGTATGGCTCCAAGGGGAGCGCGGTTTTCTCGCTTCAAGATCCGTGGGGTCTGCGCGTCTCGATCGGAGGCGCCGCCAAAGACCCGGCTCGGCCGCTCGACCACGTCGAGGTGCCGGCGCAGTTCCTGAAGCTCGCTGGATCGCCCCGCGATATTCATGCGCACGACCCCCGCTGGGGCTACCGGTTCGATCAAGCCTGGCAGTTCGTCGAAAGCGTCGGAATGGGCCAGTCGCGCGCGCCTTCGTTCGCTGAAGGGCTGCGATGCCAGACAGTCCTCGATGCCGCGCTCGCGTCGGCGGCGTCAAGGCAATGGGTGAACGTATGAAACTGCGAATCGGAATCGCCGGAGCCGGGTATGTCGGTGGAGTGCACCTCAAGAATCTGCAACGCGATGAGCGTGTCGAGATTTCCGGAATCTTCGACATCGATCCGGAGAGACGCGGCGACCGTCCCGCGGCCAGCTTCGAGGAATTGCTGGAACGCTCCGACGCGGTTTATATCACCGCGCCCAATACGCGACACGTCGATCTCGCCGTGCAGGCGATCCATGCGGGCAAGCACGTGTTTTGCGAGAAACCGATGGCGACCACTCTCGACGGGGCACGCCGCGTGCTCGAAGCCGCACGAGCTTCCAAAACTGTCTTCCAGATGGGGCACAATCGACGATTCACGCCCGTGTACAAGCGTCTAAAGGAGTTGTTGGCGCTGTCGCCTCCGCACACAGCCCACATCAAAATGAATCGCGGAGAGCTGCTGAAGCCCGCCTGGACCGGCGACGATTCGGTCACCGGGGGCTTCCTGTATGAGACTCCGATCCACATGTTCGATATGATGCGCTTCCAGTTCGGCGAAATCGTCTCGCTGGACGCGCGTCTCAGCCGCGTCAACGATTTTTCCATACTGGTGGAGTTCGATTCGGGCATGTACGCGACTTTCGTTACCTCCGCGGATGCAAGCTGGTTTTTCCCCTACGAGCGGGTCGAGGTTTTCGGACAATATTCGACCATCGAGACGGACGAGATCGAGTCGATCCGCTATCGTCTCGGCCTGGATTCGGAGACCGTCGCCGAGGATTTTCGCCAGGTGCCGGTCGAGAAGCGGTTCGGTTTTGAGGAAGGAGACCGGCTCTTTGTTGACGCGGTGCTGTCAAATGGGACTCCGCCAGTGAGTGCTTTCGATGGCTACCGGTCGGTCGAGCTGGTGTGCGCCTGCTATCAGAGCGCGGCGGAAAAATGCGCGATTCGATTCTGACGCGACCCCTTATAATTGAGTCCAGATGCTCTTTCGCCTTCTGGCGATTCCCAATCTCCACGTTTTTGTCAACGCCTCGCTCGCCGGACACACGCGGTTTGAAATCGGCGGGCCGGCTCGCGTGCTGCTTGACGCCGACGACGAAGCCGCGCTGATCGAAGCGTGGCGCGCCATCGATGAGAGCGGCTGGGCGAGAGCCGTTATCGGCGGCGGGACCAATCTGATCGTGGACGATCGCGGATTCGATGGAGCCGTTCTCCGGTACCGCGATCAGACCATGGATTTCGATGGAAATACGGTTCGGGTCGGAGCGGGCGCGGTGCTGCAGCAACTGGTCGATGCTTCCATCGACCGCGGGCTGCGCGGCCTGGAGACGATGACCGGCATTCCGGGCTGGGCCGGCGGAGCCATCTACGGGAACGCCGGCGCCTACGGTCATTCGATTCAGGAGCGCGTGGTTCGCGTGCGCTTTTTCGACGGCGGGGAAATTCGCGAAATCGACAACGCCGCCTGCGAGTTCCGCTATCGCGAAAGTATTTTCAAGCGCAATAAGAATTGGGTGATTCTGGCCGCGACCTTGATCCTCGACGAGGCCAATACCGACGATCTGCGCGCGCACGCGGCCAGTATTTTGAAAATCCGCAATGAGAAATATCCGCCCACGATGCGCTGCGCGGGAAGCATCTTCAAGAATCTCCTCCTGGCGGATCTGCCTGAGTCCGTGCGAGCTCAGGTGCCTGAAGCCGTGGTTCGCGAAGGTAAGGTCCCGTCCGCCTATTTCCTGGAGCAGGCCGGAGCGAAAGGAATGCACAGCGCGGCGATTCGCGTCGCCGATTATCACGCCAACCTCATCTACAACGCCGGCGGCGGCACGGCGCGCGAGCTCCGCGCGATGATTGATTTGTTGAAGACCAAGGTCCGCGAGAAGTTCGGCCTGGAACTCGAAGAAGAGGTTCAGTACATCGGCGGGCGGTGAACCTTCTCGGGCTTCTTGCCCGGCATCAATCGAAGAAGCGCTCCGCCTGCCAGGCGAAGCGGCGAAGTGAGCCTCCACGACCACGACCGGTGAATCTCATCGATATGCGCCAGGAGTTGGTCGGCGCGCGGCGGGGGCGGTACGTGCATCCCGGAGGCAGAATGCATTGCATTCCTGTACCCCAGCAGTCGCATATGGATCAGCCGCGGAACCAGGACGTTTTCAAAATCGAACGATTGGACCGCGCTGTTCAGAAATTCTCCGATGCGCTCGGTAATGTCTTCCCAGTTTTCAGATGGAGCATGGTCTGCGGGCTGCCAGACGGGAAAGCCTTGTTTGAGCCGCAGGATCAGGTCTTGCGTCGAAGAGTAAAGGATCACGTTCCGCTCGGCTCCCATCTTGTCGCGAATCGCTCGCGCCGGCGGAAGATCGCGCGCAAGAATGGGCTTCTGGTACGCCATGCTTTCCACGATCGGAAGCCCGAAGCCTTCATACGTCGAAGGGAAAATCACGAAACTGGCGCCGGACCACAGCGCTTCCATCTGCACTTCTGAGATGTGGCCGCTCTGGTAGGAAGTCACGTTGCCCCTGCTATAATCCCGAACGCCGATGACCGCGATTTTCTGGTCAGGGAAAGCCCGGCTCAGGGCTTCCACGGTTGGGGAAACGCGCTTGTGCTCGAAATGGTTGCCGATCACCAGAATATGCCCGCCAGGCGCATTCCTTGGCGCGAGCGCGCCACGATAGTCGCGATAGTCGAGAGACAAATATGCGACCAGCTCTTTCAGCCCGGGGCGCAAACGGAAGCGACGGCGAAATTGTTCACCCGCGAAATCGCTGATATAGATGACGCCATCCGCATGCTCGAACACGGCGCGCCACAGTGTTTCGAGATCGCGGCTATTCAGATACAGGCAGTCGAATGCAATCGGATCGAGCATCGCATAGACGTTCACCGGCGCGGCGCTGCTCATCCGAAACAACTGCTCGGCTTGAAAGGGCTGGCCGAAACGCAGGGCAACCGCGAATTTTGCGCGAGCTGTCTCGTCGATTCGCTGGACGCGTTCCAGCCGATCCAGCTTGTGATATCGCCAGGCTTGTTCGGAGCCCATGACGTAGAGATTGAACTGCGGCCACAGCTTCACCGCGCGCGCCAGAATCTCCTTGGCGGCCGTAAATGTGCCGTTATGATAGGGCCCGACGCTGGTGAAGTCGAACAGCACGCTCAGGCGGCCTTGCCGGTCCGGCAAGAGGCCCGCCAACAGACCTTGAGCCTCGAAGTGCGGACCTCCTTCGTAAACGTCCACACTCGTCTTAAATTCGGGATAGCGTCGATTGAGGGTGGCGCCGTTTTTGTCCGGAAGCGCCTGTCTGGCAGTTTGTGAAAAAGACGCGCTACCGACGTGGTAAACCCAGGCATGATTGGCGAGCGCCGCGCGATATCCGCAGCGATTCGCGCGCATCACCAGATCGTTTTCTTCGTTATAGCCTTTGCCGTAGGCTTCGTCCAGAACGCCGAACTCTTCCAGAATTTCTCGTTTGATCAACAGGCAGAAGCCGACGGCGGTGGGGACAAAGTGAAAATCGGGAAGATAGCGGGAAAGCTCCAGGAACATCTGTTGAGACGCTTCAAACCCCAGTTTTCTGTATTCTTTTTGTAAGGGAAGAGAGCACAGGCTGGCGTTGTTGGAGCGCGGGCTGACGAATCCGGTCATCGGGTCCAGATACGCGACCCGCTGCATTTCCGAAAGCGCGCCGCGGGTCACGACCGTATCCGAGTTCAGTAGGATAACGTCATGCTTCCGTTCGATGGCCCGGCGCAGGCCGACATTCACGCTGGCCACGAATCCGAGATTGGTGTCATTGGTCACCAGCTCGCAGGGGACCGACTCGGACAATTCGCGGATCGCGGCCGCCAGGCACGCATGCAGGTCCGCGTCCTTGGGAGAATCGTTGATCGCGATCACGGAGCCGCGCAGGTGAGCCAACTCGGCGCCGACGCTCCGCAGAGAATCAAGAACCGTTGACGCCAGATCGGCCGATTTGTAAAACGGAATGATGATGTCGATGGGCGGGCGATCGGGCGCAGGCTGTTCAACCACAGACTGTTGAACCGAAGAATGTGTTGACGTGTCCGTTCCCATTCTTACCGGCGCGCGTATTCACTAAAGTTTAGCAGTTAGTAACGGGACGCCGGGGCCGGTAATCTATAATTGAGATCTCGTGAGTAAACGCCGCGCATTAATCACAGGCATCACCGGGCAGGATGGTTCTTATCTGGCTGAGTTTCTGCTGGATAAGGACTACGAAGTCCATGGCATCGTGCGGCGCATCGCGCTCGAAGATCCTGAGCATCGGCTATCGCGCCTGAAGAATGTACTCGACCGCGTGCATCTCCACGCGGCTTCGCTCGAAAGTTACGCCAGCATCTATCAGGTTGTAACCAAAGTGGATCCGAGCGAATGCTATCATCTGGCTGCGCAAAGCTTCGTCAGTTATTCGTTCGACGATGAGTTTTCCACGCTGAATGCCAATATCAACGGAACGCATTATTTGCTGGCGGCGCTGAAACAGGTGGTGCCCTCCTGCCGCTTTTACTTCGCCGGATCGAGCGAGATGTTCGGCAAAGTGGAAGCCATTCCGCAGAGCGAGCAAACCCGTTTTCATCCGCGCTCGGCGTACGGGATCAGCAAAGTTGCGGGGTTCGATTTGACCCGAAACTATCGTGAGGCGTACGGAATCCATGCGAACAACGGGATCCTTTTCAACCATGAATCCCCCCGCCGTGGATACGAGTTTGTCACCCGCAAAATCACCTCGGGCGTAGCGCGCATTCTGGGGGGCCAGACGAACAGTATCGCGCTGGGCAATATCGAGGCGAAACGAGATTGGGGGCACGCCGCTGAATATGTGCAGGCGATGTGGCTGATGCTCCAGCAGCCCGAGCCGGACGACTACGTAATCGCTACCGGAGAAACCCATTCGGTTGCGGAGTTCCTGGATGTCGCGTTCTCCTATTGCGGCCTCGATTACCGGGACTACGTGGTTCACGATCCGGTATTGTTCCGGCCTGCCGAGGTAAATATTCTCGTCGGCGATTGCTCGAAAGCTAAGGAGAGGCTCGGATGGGAGGCGCGCGTGGGGTTTGAGGATCTCGTAAGAGAGATGGTCGACGCGGATTGCGCGAAGCTCGGGATCGCTCGAGTAGCCGCTGGTAGCAGCGGACTGCGATAAGTCCAGTTTTTTCAATCGGAATCAGCCTTTATAGCTTGTTTACAGCTTCCCAATGACTTCTTCAGCTTGCTCGCGATAAGCTAACAGCGAGTGGACGAACCTGCTGAAAGTACGGTCCGGGGGCTGATGCCTCCGGTCCCACGCGCGAAGCTGGGCGAGCAACTTCGGCCCGCGATTCTCAGTGTGCTGGTGCTATCGCTCGTCGCCGGCTGCGTATTTCCGGCGTTGCTGTTCGCGATTGGCAAGCCTTTGTTTCCACGCCAGGCCGGCGGGACGTTGCTGACTCGTGGAGGCAACGTGATCGGCTCTGCGCTCATCGGGCAACAGTTCAAGCGGCCCGAATACTTTCAATCCCGGCCCTCGGCCGCGGGCAGCGGCTACGATGGAACCTCATCTGGAGGCACGAGTCTCGGGCCGAACAATCCTAGGTTGAAAGATGACATCCGGCAGCTCGCCGAAGAATACCGGAAATTCAACGGATTGGCGCCCGATACTCCAATTCCGGTCGATGCGGTGACGCGCTCCGGCAGCGGACTCGACCCCGACATTTCTCCCGCGAATGCGGCCCTGCAAATTCCGCGCGTCGCGCGCGCGAGAGGCGTAGGGGAAGAAGCGATTCGCCGCTTCGTCGAGAATCACACGCAGGGGCCGCAGTTCGGATTCTTGGGCAATCCGCGAGTACGGGTACTGGAGCTAAATCTGGCGTTAGATGATGCGGTAAAGTCGCGCTGATATTTTATGCACTGGCTCGAATATTTCGTTTTCCTGGCAATCGTAGTCGGACTTGCTCAGCCAGTAGGCTTATATCTTGCGCGTGTCTGCCAGCGCCGGCGAACCTTTCTCGACCGGCTGTTGCGTCCAGCCGAATCCGTCTTGTATCGCCTGCTCGGCGTGCAACCGGAACAGGAAATGACGGCGGGAGTTTATATTGCATGCTTCCTGCTGTTCGGAACTGGCTGCACTTTTGTGCTGTTTCTGGTTTTGATGCTGCAACGTTGGCTGCCGGGCGGTCCGGCGAATGCTTTTCTCACCACCCCGATGACCACCGATCTGGCGGCGAACACCGCCGTCAGCTTCACCACGACCACGACATGGCAGGCTTATGCCGGAGAGAATACGCTTCGTTATCTCGCGCAGGTGATTGGACTCGTCGCGCAGAACTTCCTCGCCGGAGCCGCCGGGCTCGCCGTCGGATTTGCGTTTATTCGAGGCATCGCGCGGGAACGCTCAGCTACCATCGGCAATTTTTGGGTGGATCTGGTGCGTTCGCTGCTGTGGGTGCTGCTGCCGTTGACGCTGATCGGCAGCCTGCTGCTGATCTGGCAAGGCGTTCCGCTGAACATGGCGCCTTATACGATCGCCCACACACTGGAGGGCCGCGTGCAGACGATCGCGCAAGGGCCGGTGGCCGCGCTTGAATTCATCAAGAATCTGGGCACCAACGGCGGCGGATTTTTCAACGCCAACGGCGCACATCCTTACGCCAATCCCACGCCGCTGACGAACTTCCTCGGAATGCTGGCAATCGCCGTGCTGCCCGCGTCGCTGATGATCACGTTCGGCCGCATCACGCGCCGGCCGCGTGCGGGCTGGACGCTGCTGTTCGTCATGGTCGCGCTATTCATGATCGGCATAGTGGTTTGCGATTTAGCGGAGACCGCGGCTCCTTCGCAACTCGCCGACTTGCACATCACCGGCGGAAACATGGAGGGCAAGGAAGTACGCTTCGGCGTCGGCGAATCGGTGTTGACCGCGGTGGTCACGTCGAATACTTCCACGGGTTCGTACAACTCCATGCATGGGTCGTTTCAACCCATCGGCGTGCTAGTTCCTCTGGTCTTTATGCTGCTAGGTGAAGTGGTCTTCGGAGGACTCGGGGCCGGAGTATACAGCATGGTGATGGCTGCGCTGGTGGGCGTGTTTCTGGGAGGATTGATGATCGGGCGCACGCCGGAGTATCTGGGCAAGAAAATCGGCTCCCGTGAAACACGCTGGATCGCTTTGTACACTCTGTTGACGCCAATGATCGTGCTGGTGCTGACGGGCATCGCGATCGCCACCACCGCGGGACGCGCGGGGCTGGTGACCAATACAGGTCCGCGAGGCTTCACCGAAATCATATTCGCCTACGCCTCCTGTATGGCTAATAACGGACAGACGATGGCCGGGTTGAACGCCAACTCTGTGTTCTACAACGTCACCACGACCATCGCTATGCTCGCCGGCCGCTACGGACTGGCCGCGCTGGCGCTGGCGCTCGCGGGACGCTTTGCTTCCCAGCGGCGTCTGCCGACCACCGTCGGAACCCTCCCGAGCGACACGCCGACTTTCGGCGTCCTGGTTTTCGGCACCATCCTGCTGCTCGGCGGCTTATGCTTCTTCCCTGCGCTCGCGCTCGGTCCGCTCGCGGAGTTCTTACGCCATTAATCGGCAGGCCGATCCTGGCGGCGATCTTCACGCTGCTTGGACCGGCATCCGCGGCTGCAAGCGATGGTTCCACGCCTCCCATCAACACCGACCGTCCCGCGGTGACGGATTCCAGCGTCGTGGTTCCGCAGGGAAGCCTCCAATTCGAGGATGGTTTCACCGAAACCGCCAGCCAGGGGCAGCGCATCTTCGACGGTCCGGAAACTTTGCTGAGATTCGGAGTGGCGCCGACTACCGAGCTGCGCTTGACGGTTCCGGACTACTTCAGCTCCGGCTTTGGCGATCTCGCGATCGGAATGAAACAGCAGCTCGGTCCCAAAGCCGGCTTCGATGTTTCGCTGGTTTTGACGCTCAGTCTGCCGACCGGAGCGCGCGCGATTTCGAGCCATGGCTTTGATCCATCCGTCCAGCTTCCCTGGTCGCGATCGCTGTCGTCGAATTGGACCGCCGCGGGGATGCTCTCGGTGTATTGGCCTACACAGGGCGTCCGCAGGAATGTGACGGGCGAGACGACGTTTCTGATCGACCGGCAGTTGACCAAAGTGTGGGACGCGTTCGTCGAATATGCGGGCGATTTTCCGGAAAGTGGAGGTCCCCGTCACCTGATCCACTTCGGGACTGCCGTCAAACCGACGCCGCATCAACAGATCGATGTGCACGTCGGGGTGGGCCTGTCTTCAGCCGCGGTGGATCATTTCATCGGACTGGGATACTCGTTTCGCCTGCAATTGGTCCAGCGTTAGCGAGATTTTCGAGCGCGGCGGCCCTTTCGCGAATCGGTTTCAATTCTTCCTCTCCCAGCGCGCCCGAACAGCCTTCGACCACCCGCCGGCCCCGCTCCACCAGCATCTGCCGAAGCAACGGGTCGGGTGTCGTGACCGCAATATCGGCTAGTGCCCGCAGCAGCCGCAAGCTCACGGCAACGTCACCCCTGGCATACATGCGGATTTGCTCAAATGCGGAGTCGAGCAGCCGCTCCACGCCGATCCCCGGAATATGGACGCGGAAGACGCCGGGCGGATCGTACAAATTGGAATCCAGCGGCTCACGCGATACAAACCGGATCAGGATGCGGCTCAACTGATCCACGGAGCTGATGGCGGTAGTGGGATCATTGACCGCCGGCGAAATGGCCTTTAGCGCGATGTCGACGATCTGCAAGACTCCAAACTCCACGTCTTGCTGCAGTGTTCTGGTCGGACCCAGGTCGAATGCGCCCAGAAGTTCGTCGGCTTTGTCCGGCGGCAGACGGTCGCCCTTCGAAAGAGTCATCAGGGGTACTCCCGCGGGCACAAAGTGACCGACCCGCCGTAGCACATCGACTTTAACGCGATACTGCTTGGCGAGCTCGACCAGACGCCGCGTATCGATGAAGCGGATGTACCCGGAGACGCCGCTGACTATCGTTGTTTCCCAAGTGTATCCGCGCCGCGGATCGTCGGTTTCGGTGCGGCCTGGTTGATGCGGCCACGGCATGGTGTCGTCGATCATCGCTTCGGTTTCCGAAGCGATCCGGTCCACGATGTGGTTGACGCTGATGGCGCGCGAGATGTGATGGATGAAGAACAGCAGCCAACTGACGCAAGCCACCGCGAGCAGCATCGCGCCCATCACCGTCGCGACCGGCGCGAACGGCTTCGGCAAAGATCGCGCCGTGGGAAGCGCCGCCATACAGTAGGAAAATGTCCCGAGAAAGATACCCAAGGTCCATTGCGTCACGCGATCTTTCGAAAAACTGACGATGATGCGAGGGGAAAATTGCATAGACGCAAGCGTCAGCGTCATCAGCAGGATCGCGAACACGATAGAGACCACGGTCATGATCGACGTCGCGATGCCGCTCAGAATCACCTGTGCCACTTGCGGATCGGAATGAGACGGAAACAGCGTCTTCGGAACGAGATCGGAAAACCCGGGTATCGTTTCTTCGAGCCACGAGAGCAGCGCTCCCGCGAGGCCGAGAATCAGCGTAATGATCAGCGGACGGACCAGGAATCCGCCACGCAGATTGTAAGTGACCTGTCGGAGCAGCAATGGAATGCGTTTATCCAAAGTTTTTTGCCTGTTCCAGTGTAGTCCTGAGCCGCGACCAAAGGGAGCGGTTAATATAGCGGGTCTTCACACAGACTCCAGCTCCGAGGAACTGTTGATTCATTAAAAATGAAACTTTACCGCGACCTGAATCAACCGCGGCGCGGCAGCACTCACCACCCTGCCGAAATTCGGGTCGTTGATCTCGCCGTCCACCGCCGCAGGACCGTAGAACTGCGCGTGATTGAACACGTTGAACGCTTCCGCGCGAATATCGCAGGACCTCGATTCCGAGATCGGCACCCGCTTGGTAATCTGCATGTCGAAATTCTCAATTCCAGGTCCATAGAAGAACCGGCGCGCTGCATTGCCTAGCTGTCCCAGTGTCTCCGGCGCGAACAACGTGGTATTGAACGCGGGTTGGCCATTCCGAGGATTCGTATTGATCTCCAGCGGCCCGGAAATCATCTGCGGCGTGTCGAGTAACTGATTGTTCACACCGTTCCCGAGTGTTCCGAGCAGAGACCGGTCCGAATCGTCGGCCAGCGTCACCGGGAGCCCGGTACTGAAACGCGTGGTGCCGGACAGGCTCCATCCCGAGGTTAGCCGGTTGCGCCGGAACAACACATCGAACGGCAGCGCGTAGGTATACGTCGCTACGAAGTTATGGGTCATGTCCCAGGAAGAGACTACCCGGGTGAGACTCGCATTGAACGGATTGGTCTGTTCGCCCAGGTTCGAGGCCTGGTCGATGGATTTCGAGTAGGTGTATCCTGCCAAGATCGTAGCTCGCGTGTTGACGGCGTACCGCCAGTTGACTTGCAGCGAATCGTAGTCGGAATTTCCTACAGTTTTTTGCGCGGTGGTCGATCCAAAGTTCGGACCGAGTCCGGCCCGAGTCCCCTGATAAGTCTTGCCGGACGCGGACGTATAGGTCGCATCCTCGCCGAAAGGTCCGCAAGTCGAGCTTCCTGGAGCAACCTGGCCCGGCTGGCTCAGACTCAGACACAGGGCCGGATTGCCGAGATTGGCCGGAACCAGGACCAACAGATGATGGCCTTCGTTCCCCGCGTAGCTGATGGTCAGCAACGCATTTTTCCTGATCTGGCGCTGGATCGAAAACATGTAGCTTTCCGTATACGGCACGCTGTTGCGATAGTAGAAATAAGGATCGGCGCTGATGGGAGTGACGGCGCCGAAGTCGAATCCTGCGTCCGGATTCTTCGCCGACACGTTGTGCGGCGGGAACCTCAGCGGGAATGGATCGGCATTCTGCGTGCCGTTGGCCGAATTAATAAATGGCGTCGCAAGCAAGGGAGGCTGCGGGCTCAGATAGTTGTATCCAAAGGGAGGCACGCCGTACATGATTCCCGCCGTCAACCCGGGAAATGCAGTGTAGAACATGCCGTAGCTGGTTCGAATACTGGTCTGTCCCGGCTCGCCGAAGAGCATTCTCAAGAATCGGTTCGTGAAGTCCGGAGCATACGCCAGACCAATCCTGGGAGCGAAATTGTGTAATTGCGAGGGCGATAAGGTGGAGGGAATGCCAGGATCGCCGGGAACTACCAATCCATTTGGCGCATTCGGATAGAGCACCGACTGCTCCCCGGGAACTACCGTCTGGATCTCGTTGTGTTTTTCCGACCACGGCGTGATCAGATCCCAGCGCACGCCGAGGTTGATGGTTAGATTGCTTTTCGCTCGCCAGCTATCTTGGACGAAAGCGGCCCCATAACGATTCCGCAGATAGAAATGCTGACCCGAGGTTTGAGTGAAATTGCTCGCGAAGCCCAAGAGAAAATCCGCGAACGGGGAGCCCGTTTCGGTTCCATCGATGTTAAATGTCCCGTTGAACGTCGCATTAGGAGCTTCGTTTACCTGGTCGTCGTGGAACTGGCCCCCGAACTTCAGCATATGCGCTCCGATCACCTTCGAGATCGTGTTGCTGAGATACAGGGTATTGTTCCATTGATCGACGTTGGTGACCGGAACGCCCATAACGAAGGACGGAAACACGATATTTTCGACGCCTTCAAACTGCGGCGCTTGTACGACGATGCCCGCCGTTCCAACACCGGTCGTGAACCCTTGGGATTGGAGGCTGACGCCGAGCCCGCCGTGCGGCTGGCCGATATTATTGACATTTCGCAGATACCCGATGTGAAACTCGTTGACGATAGTTGCCCCGAGCACTTTGGTGTCGCCGATCGTGAACATCTGCGCTTGGCCGATGGTCAGGGCATCGAAGCCCGGTATGCTGGCTCCGCCTTGGCCTCCCGGATAGGGATTGTCCACGCGGTAGTTGTCGACAAAGTAGTACGCGGAAAGCTGGCCCAGCCGGGTATTCGCGTCTACGCGGGCCGCGCCCTTGTCGTCGCGGACCGTTTCGGGATACGCGGAAGTGCCGAACAGGCTGCCGCCGATATTGGGAGCTGGAATGTACTTCAGCAGATTCACAGCCGGCGACGACCAAGCCTGAGGCGGAATCATCGCGCCTGGGAATACGCAATTTAGCGTGCTGGTGCAGCCGGGCATGAAGTACGGCTCCGCTTGCGACACCCCGTACCCTAGTTCTTGAGTGAGCAGCTTCGCGGTGTACGCTCCGCTAACCGTGCCAGTGAGTGTGTTCGCAATATCGCTGAGATTGCCGGAGCGATCTTGCAACGACGGCACGGATGTTTCAGGCAGGGTGATTCCCTGTACGGTCCGCGTTCCCTGATAGTCCATCAGAAAAAATACCTGATTCTTCCTGACCGGACCGCCGATCACGCCGCCAAATTGATTCTGCCGGAAAACGCCCCGCGTGTTATCAAAGAAATTCCTGGCGTCCAAATCTGTGTTTCGCAGGAACTCGAATAGGTCGCCGTGGAGAAGGTTGCTGCCGGACTTGGTGACGACGTTGATCATGCCGCCGTTATAATTTCCATACTCCGCATCGAAGTTGTCGGTCAGGACGCGGAATTGCTGAATCGAGTCCAGGTTTGGGATCACCGACGTTCCGCCGTTCATGTGCTCCTGCACGTCGATGGAATTGGTCATGAATCCGTTTGCCGATTCGCGCTGGCCATTGATCGAGACATTCCCCGGATTCAGGTCGCCGGACGGGTTGATGGTTCCTGTGACGCCGGCCATGATCACCGAGGTGGGCGTCAGCGTCGTCACGGGAGTGATGCCGGGTTGAATCGCCATCAGGTCCGTATAACTGCGCCCGTTCAGAGGCAGCGCTTCCATCTGCTTATCCGAGACGACTTCGCCCAGGTGCGTGGCTACGGTTTCCACCTGGGTCTCGATCGCGGTCTCGGATTCGTTGACGGTAACCGACTCGGTTCGTTGACTCACTTCCATCGCGGCATCGATACGAAGCGCGGCATCCGTGTCCACGGCGAGATTGGTCTTTTGCTGCGGCTGGAATCCGGTCGCTTCAATCGTCAGATCGTAATGGCCCACCGGAAGCGAGGGAAATGAGTAGGACCCTTGGCCGTCGGAGACCGCCTTGAATTCCGCTTTCAGCGCGGAGTTGACCAGCGTGAGCTTTGCAGCGGGAATCGCGGCGCCGCTGGTATCCTTGATCACCCCGGAGAGGCTGCCTGCGCCAAACGCCCTCAGGCACATTGCTAAAAGGAGAACCAGGACCAGGAGCGAAGGGCTCGTGCAACGAAGTCGCGGTTTCAAAATATACGGGACCATTGCCATGTTCAGGCAGCCGCAGTGCTACGATTCTTATGATCGTGATACTAGCACCCCGCCCATAAGCTGTCAAAACGACATGCCGTCTGCAAGTGTTACGAGAACCGGGCCGGCTTGGATTTCTCACCTTGGTACAATGAGTGCCTTCCCGAAACGAATGATCGATCTCCATACTCATACCAACCAATCTGACGGCACCCTCACGCCGCAGGAACTCCTTGGGGAAGCGGCGCGCGTCGGCCTGGAAGCGCTCGCCATCACCGACCACGACACGTTCGCGGGCTACGATCAAGCCGCCGCGGCGCTAAACGGCATCGATTTGATTTGCGGAATTGAGCTATCAACTAAATACGAAGGCCGATCGGTCCATCTGCTCGCGTATTTCCTCAAAGGCGATCCCGGCGCCGAATTTCGCACCTGGGTTCTCGGTTTGATCGCGTCTCGCCGCCAGCGCAATCAGGAGCTGATCGACACGCTTCGACAGGCAGGAATCCAGATCACTCTCGAAGAAGTATCCGCGCGCGGCCGGGGAATGATCGGGCGGCCTCACTTCGCGGCCGTGATGCTGGATAAAGGCTACGTCGCCTCTGCCCAGCAGGCCTTCGATAAGTATCTGGGCGAGTCCGGAAGTTGTTTCACTCCGAGAGATGAAGTGAATTTTTCAGAAGCCGTCGCGCGAATCCTGGCCGCCGGCGGGCTGCCGGTTCTGGCTCATCCCGGGCGCATTCTACCCGATCCGGCCGCTTTCGAAGATTGCCTGGACGGCATGCGGAGCGCGGGATTGCGCGGCCTGGAAGCGTTTCACAGCGAGCATTCCGCGGAACAGGCGAAAGCGTGGGCCACATTGGCGCGACGGTATTCGCTCGCAGTGACCGGAGGATCCGATTTTCACGGCGCAGCCAAACCCGGAATCGCGTTGGGAGCGGGAAACATACCCCTTTCCGTATTGCAAGAACTGCGCCGCGTCGCGTAAGTGCCATGTATTCAGCAGTCTATCTGGTCGCGATCAGTTTTCCAGCGGGACTCCTGATCGGACTGACCGGTGTCGGCGGCGCCGCATTGATGACGCCGCTCCTGATTCTGATTTTCGGAGCGCGGCCGGACGTCGCTGTCGGTACGGACTTAGTCTACGCGGGAATCACCAAAGCGATCGGCTCCGCGGCGCACTGGAGGCTCAAGCACGTGGATGCCAAGCTGGCGTGCATTCTCGCCTCCGCCAGCTTGCCAGCCAGCGCAGTGGGCACTTTCGCGATGCTTCACGTGGAACGCGGCCCGCATGCCGATGCGCGGCTGAAGATGATCATCGGAGTGGTCCTGATCGCGGTCGCTGGTGTCTTGATTTTCCCGGTCCAGCCATCAAAATCATGGGACTTGAGCGGCTCTCGGCTGATACCGGTCACACTGATCTATGGTGCGGTGGTGGGCTTTCTGGTCGGGCTAACCAGCGTAGGCAGCGGATCCCTGATCCTGCCATTTCTGGTGATCGCCCATGGTTTGCCGCCGGTTCGCGCCGTCGGCACCGACATTTTTCACGCCATGCTCCTGCTCGCCTTCAGCGCAGTGTTGCATTCCTGGACCAGCAGCGTGCAATGGGAAATGATCCCGTGGCTGGTCCTTGGTTCGTGTCCAGGGGTTATCCTGGGATCGCGCCTCGCCCCACGCTTGCCCGACCGCGCGTTACGCGTCGTCCTGGTGCTGGTATTGCTAGTTTCCGCCGCGCAGCTTATCGTCCGAGCGTAGGCCCCTGCAGCCTAAAGTACTACCAACGACCGCTAAACCTTAAACAAATTCCGCGATTCGGCCGATGATTCCAAGTGAGAAACCATTGAAAGGAAGGATTTTGCTCTCCAGATGTCGGGCCAGGAGCTAACCGTCGCCGAGGACCGTATGCGAGCGATGCTTGACATCGCTTTTGACGCATTCGTCGAGGTGGATGCCGCAGGAATCGTCCGCGACTGGAATCCGCGCGCCGAACGCACATTTGGTTGGTCGCGCGCGGAAGCCGTCGGGCAGCCTGCTCATATCATCGTTCCAGAGCGACGGCGCCACGCCTACGAATCCGACCTTCAAAAGTTTCTCACGCCGGGAAACGAACACCTCTTCGCCAAACCGGTTCCGATTCGCGGCATTCATCGCGATGGCCGCGAGTTTCCCGCCGAGCTGGCAATCGCACCCGTGCGCCGCGGAAATGCCCATGGCCTGATCGCCTTCGTGCGCGATTTGAGCGAACACCGGCGCCTGGAAAACGCGGTGCGCGAGGGCGCCGAATATCGAACGATCCTCAATTCCATTGAAGACGGTTACAGCGAGGTCGATCTGAACGGGAAGTTCCTGTTTGTAAACGACGCCTACTGCCGCATGTTCCACCGAACACGCGAGGAGGTGTTCGGCGAAAGCTATAAGGAATTCTTCGACGCTGAACGCATGGCGCTGATTCGTAAGGTATTCCAAAAGGTTTACGAAACCGGCGAGCCGGTCAGAGCCTACGAGCTCGAATACAAGCCCGGCCAATTCGTTGAGATGTCGGTCTCCTTGAAGCGGAACGAAAAAGGAAATCCGATCGGATTCCTGTCGGTGACGCGCGAAGTGACGCCGCGCAAATTGTTCGAGCGCGAGCTGGCGCAGGCGATTCACGTGGCCCAGGCAGCGACGCGCGCCAAGAGCGAATTTCTCGCCAACATGAGCCACGAAATCCGCACGCCCATGAATGGCGTCATCGGCATGACCGGCCTGCTGCTCGATACCGATCTCAACCCGGAACAGCGGGAGTACGCGGAAATGGTGCGCAAATCGGGAGAGGCTCTGCTTACTGTAATCAACGACATTCTGGACTTCTCCAAGATCGAAGCCGGAAAGCTGGAGATGGAATCCTATCCGTTCGATCTTCGCTTGGTGACGGAAGAGGTCGCGGAAATGCTCGCGCCGCAAGCCGAGGAGAAACGCACCGATGTCGTGCTCGAATACCCGTCCGGTACGCCGCGGCAATTCATCGGCGATGCCGGGAGAATCCGCCAGGTCCTGACCAATCTGGTCGGAAATGCGATCAAGTTCACGCCCAACGGAAATATCGTCGTCGCGGTGGAGTGCGAGGATCACACCTGTGAAGGGGCGTCGATGCGAGTCACGGTGACCGATACCGGAATCGGGATCCCGCCGGAAAAAGTGGATTCTCTGTGGCAGAAATTCAGCCAGGCCGATACGTCGACCACGCGGAAGTACGGAGGCACGGGATTAGGGCTGGCGATTTCGAGACAACTGATCGAACTGATGGGTGGCTTCATCGGCTGCGAAAGCCAAGTCGGTGTGGGGTCGAAGTTCTGGTTCAAATTGCGGCTGCAGAATGATACGCAGGTGCATCCCGACCCGATTCCAGCTCTGGATCTGTCCGGCCTGCGGGTATTGATCGTGGACGACAACGAGATCAACCGCCGCGTGGTTCACGAGCAGATTTCAAGCTGGGGAATGCGCAACGGAAGTTACGCTACGGCCGAAGAAGCGTTCGATGCGGTCAAAGCAGCGCAGGCGAGCGGCGACCCGTATCATTTCGTAATCTCCGATTATCAAATGCCCATCGTGGACGGGGCGATGCTCGCATCGATGATCAAAACGGATCCTTCCACGCGAGACACAGTGTTCGTCATGTTGACTTCAGTCGGGCATCGGAGCGAGCTGCGAGGTCTGGAGGGGTCGTCGGTCGACGCCTGTTTGGTGAAGCCGGTTCGCCAGTCCCACCTGATGAATACTTTGACCACTTTATGGTCCGCCAAGCTCCACTCGGGGTTCGCGAACAAGGGCGTGCCGCAGTATGAGCAATCGATCGCCGCGCTGAATTCGACGCTGGTGAAGCTCGCGGAGACGTGTCCGCTGAGGGCGTTGGTGGTCGAAGATAATGTCGTCAACCAGGTGGTCGCGACGCGGATGCTGGCAAGGCTCGGGATCCGCTCCGATGTCGCCGCGAACGGGCGGGAAGCGCTGGAGATGCTTGCGGTTCTTCCTTACGATGTAGTTTTCATGGATTGCCAGATGCCCGAAATGGACGGATATCAGGCCACCACCGAGCTGCGGCGCCGCGAAGGCCCGAATCGTAAAGTGACCGTGATCGCCATGACGGCCGAAGCCATCGCGGGCTGCCGCGAGCAGTGTCTCGACGCGGGCATGGACGAATACATTACCAAGCCCGTCAAACTCGCCGAATTGACCAATGCGCTGGTGAAGTGGGCCGAGAAACAGACTCCTGGAGTCCTCGTCGAAGCCGATCCGTCACGAGGCTGATGGCAGTCGCGTTTTGTGAGATCCTCTAAAGAAATGAGGAGCCAGATGAGCCACCGAATATTCGCGACTCTCTTCACATTGTTGACGATCGGACCGCTTTCCGCTCAAACCTCCGCGACTGCCGCCAAGCGAGCACGTACTACCATTGCGCGCACCGCCGACGGCCATCCGGATCTGCAAGGAACCTGGACCAACGCGACTCTGACTCCCATGGAGCGGCCGGCTTCCTTCGCCGGAAAACTGAACGTCACAGATGCCGAAGCCGCCGTCTTCGAAAAGGCGCAGCAGGACGAGTTGAAGGCCGGCGACGGCAAGTCCGACAGCGATTTTCATCGTAGGGCGGGCTCGGGTGAAACGGGAGGGTACAACGCGCTTTTCATCGATCGCGGCTCGGAGCTGGCGCGTGTGGATGGAGTGAAGAGAACCTCCTTGGTGATCGACCCGCCGGAGGGCAAGGTTCCTCCGCTGACGCCGGAAGCTCGACAAAGGCTGGGCTCCATGCGCCGCGGCGGCACCGCTTCGGCGAAAGACCGGCCGCTGTCGGAACGCTGCCTGCTCAGTTTCGGCTCCAGCTCCGGACCGCCGATGCTGCCCGTGCTCTACAACAACAATTATCAGATCGTGCAGACGCCCGATGCCGTGATGATCCTGGTTGAGATGGTCCATGACGCGCGCATTATTCGTTTGAATTCGAGCCACGCGCCCGCCGATGTCCGGCAGTGGCTGGGCGACTCGATCGGCCATTGGGAAGGCGACACTCTGGTGGTCGACACCACCAATTTCAACGAGAGCGTGAACTTCCGCGGCTCATCGAAGAACCTGCATGTCATGGAACGATTCACCCGTGTTGACGCCAACACGCTTCTTTACCGCGCGACCATCGACGATCCCACCACGTTTTCGAAGAGCTGGACCATCGAATACCCGTTCCGCGCCACCAATGATCACGTTTTCGAGTACGCTTGCCATGAAGGCAACTACTCGATCACTGATATCCTGGGCGGTGCGCGCAAAGAGGAACGCGAAGCTTCGAAGAAGTAGCCGGTGCTACCATAATCGCGACGGCGTGCTGAACCGCGTCGCATGAACCCGAGCACTCCCACCACAGGCTCCGCCTTGCGCGAATCCAGCAAACGGCTGCTGCCGTGGCTGATCGCAGTCGCGTTCTTCATGGAGTCGCTCGACACCACGATTCTAAACACCGCGGTGCCCACCATCGCGGCGGCGCTCAAGGTGGCTCCGCTCAGTATGAAATCCGTCTTGGCGAGCTACACGCTCAGTCTCGCCGTGTTCATTCCCATCAGCGGCTGGATGGCGGATCGCTTCGGAACACGCCGCGTCTTCGCATCGGCGATCGGAATTTTCTCACTTGGGTCGCTCCTGTGCGGTATCTCCAGCAACATCCACGTGCTGGTGGCGTATCGCATCCTGCAGGGGTGCGGAGGGGCCATGATGGTCCCGGTGGGCCGGCTCACTTTGGTTCGGACCTTCGCCAGATCAGAACTGATTCGCGCCATGAGTTTCGTCGCTATTCCCGCCCTGATCGGACCGATGCTGGGTCCTATCGCCGGCGGACTGATCGTCGCCTATTTTCACTGGCGCGTCATTTTTTTCGTCAATTTGCCGATCGGCCTTGCCGGCTTATTGCTGGTCTATCTACATCTGCCGGATTATCGCGAAGAGCGAATCCATCCGCTCGACTTGATCGGCCTGATCCTGTTCGGCTCCGGCATCGCGCTGCTGTCCTATGTGCTGGAAGTTTTCGGCGAGCATACTTTGACTACGCGGGAAATACTTGGATTACTCCTGCTTTCTTTTGTGCTGCTGGCTGGGTACGGATTGCACGCGACCCGGACCGCGTTTCCGCTGCTGGCCCTAATTTTATTCCGCATCCGGACGTTTCGAGCGGCAGTGAGCGGGAGCTTCTTCACGCGCATCGGCATCGGCGGGATCCCCTTTCTGCTCCCGCTGCTGTACCAGGTCGGACTCGGATTCACCCCGGTCCAATCCGGCCTGATGATGATGCCGCAAGCCGTCGCGGCCATGAGCCTGAAGATGACCATGCCCAAAATTCTCACGCGCTTCGGCTATCGCGCCGTGTTGATTTCAAATACGGTCATCCTCGGGCTGTTGATCATGGTTTTTTCCACCATCGGGGAGGCCACGCCGGTCTGGCTGATCGCGGCGGAGGCGTTTTGTTTCGGATTCTTCAGCTCGCTGCAATTCACCAGCATGAACACTCTGGTGTACGCCGACATTCGCGAGGAACAGACCAGCAGCGCCAGTTCCATCGCAAGCACCATGCAGCAGATGTCGATGAGCTTCGGTGTCGCATCGGCGTCGCTGGCCGCGGCGATCTTCATACCCGACCGGTTTCATTCGAGCGCGCCGCAGATGATTCATGGCGTCCACAAGGCGTTCTTCGTGCTGGGCGGGTTGACCATTCTGTCCACGCTTATCTTTGGCGAACTAAAGAGCGGCGACGGCGACAACGTCAGCCGGCACAGCCGCCGGACCAGCGCGGTAGCCGAACTCGGCGAACATTCGTAAGCTGTCTGAGTGATTCCTTAGTCAGGTTCGGTTCCTTCTAACGACGGGGAGCGGTCAAAGCCATTATCGTTATCGTAGGGCCAGCTTATGGAAGGAGCAGCTACTTGCGGAGCCGCGCGCG
>Ga0209415_10002030_pt1 | contig 38382 bp, 46 predicted proteins | sample PeaSoiSIISIP2007_FD_187696 | JGI IMG/M metagenome (GOLD analysis project Ga0209415, IMG submission 187696) | Peat soil microbial communities from Weissenstadt, Germany - SII-SIP-2007 (SPAdes) (version 2) | ecosystem: Environmental > Terrestrial > Soil > Wetlands > Peat | place: Germany...
GATGCAATTGGATTTTGCTCGAACGCGTTAGAAGCTGGCTCAGCGGAGATTCGGGCGATCGTTGCTCATCGGCTCGCGTACGCGCATTGGTGCCTTGGTGAACCAACGATCGCGGAGGGTTACGCTACCGAGTGCGTCCAGCTCGCGCATTCGCTCGGACTCGAGGCCGTTGCAGCCCGTGGTTACAGCATTTTGCAAACAGTTGCGGCCTCCATTTATCCTGATACCTTGCTGTCTAGGAGATATGCTGACGCGTGTACACGCTCGGCAACTGCGGCTGGCGACCGCTCGATGCAGATTCACGGATTAGAATCCCAACTTGCCGTCGCTGTAGATCAAGGCGACGATGACCTGTATGAAGTAGCCGAGAAGCACCTGATGGAACTTGGCGCCGAGCGCAGTTCCCGCAACGTGATGTGGTTAGTCTTTGCAAAGGTTGTTAGGGCTGCTGGCCGGGGGAATGATGCCTTGGCCGTAAGCATGCTGACATCAATTGATCAAGACAAGCTTTCCCCCTCAGAGCGTGTGTTCAGGGATTCATTGCGCGGGTTGATGCTAGCGGCGAACAAACGTGATGAGGCACTAACCTTGCTAGGGCGGCCTGTCCTCGTGACCGCCGATAGCGACTTTGAGAGTCGCCGGTTTCTGGCCTATGCGCAGGTTTATCACGCTCTCGGGCAATGGCTCCTAGGCCGCGGCCGAGCTGCGCGCCGAGCTCCAACCCCGGATTTCTCGGTCGTCACAACCCGGGACGCCAGCCTCCTAACTGTAATTACCACCATCTGCTCGACGTCCAGGCAAACCACCACGGCGCTTCAACTTACTCAACTGACCGAGCCTCTCGTGGCGCTTCAATTGGACGGGCACGCGCGCTTTCTACGCCGCGTGCTCGCGCCTGCGACGATTACAAAGTTGACCCGCACGGAGCTGGAGGTCCTGCGCGCGCTGCGTACCGGCGGCACGACTGCTGATGTTGCGGATCGCCTTGGCAGGTCGAGTCATACGATCTTGAGTCATCTGAAGTCCGCCTGTTCGAAGATCGGATGCTCTGGGCGCGCCGCGGCCGTCGCCTATGCCCAAGACATGGGTTGGCTCGACTAGGGCTTGTCACGATCTCCCCACTTCTTGGGAGATGAGCCTCGCATAAGTGCGGTTACCATCGGAGTGACCACTCTTTCTTTGTGAGGCTTTGTTCATGAAATCGCTCGCCCAGATCGCTACTCTCGCCGCCATCGCCTTTGTGACGATCTCTATTTCTCTGCCCCCGCCGCTCTAAGACAATGCTTTCCACCGCTTTTGCGCCTTTAGAAGAGGATGAAATGACCGTCGCAACCGACGTTCTCGAATCTCTGCCGCAATCGTTGTACCGTTCGCTCCCGTGGGCTGCTCACACGATCGATTCTTGTGTGAAGATCGTTGCTGAGGCCCAACGAACGAACAATCCGCGCCGGGTTCGCGCCTGGATCGACTTCGAACGCGCCATGCCGAGCGGTGAAGAAATCCTAGGCTGTCTCGATAGCGTCCTACATCAGATGACGTTGCCCGGCGAGTCGTTCGCCGATCGCGTCCGCTTCGCCAACAAGCTCCGCCAAGAAGCCCTCGATTATCTGCGCACCTCGGGTGCCATGGCTTCCGCGCAGGGCACGCTCGAGCCGCAGACTGCCGCACAGGCCGATGGCCTCGTCGCCGCAATGCGCCTGCACGATCCGGACCTCGCCGAACACTGCGAGATCACCGCTCAGCTCGCTTCGCGTCTCGCCGTAGGCATGGGCCTCGACAGCGCGACCGTCGCTCGCATCACTCTGACCGCCCGGCTGCACGACATCGGCAAGATGCGCATCTCGCGCTCGATCATGAATAAGCCGCTGCCGCTGACCGCCGCCGAACGAGCAGAAGTCCAGAGCTATCCCACCGTCGGTGCCGAAACGCTTGCCGCCATGCCGGCGCTGGCCGATATCGCGCCGCTCGTCCGCGCCCAGCGCGAATGGTTCGATGGCCGCGGCTATCCCGCCGGAACCGCCCGCGCCGAGATCCCGCTCGAGAGCCGGATCGTCGCGCTGGCCGATGCCTTCCACACGATGACGCTGGCCCGGCCCTACCGCATCACGTATTCGACCAACGAGGCGATGGAACAAATCGTGGCCGGCAGCGGGACGCAATTCGATCCGGAGTTGGTGACCGCGTTCACCGCCATGCTCGGCTATCGCGGCCGCATCGCTCAGTCGGCCTAACCGCAGCGTTCGCTATGATGGACAGAGCCACGGAAATCTGGCTAGCTTCGTCGCTAGCCGACGGTGACACGTCGATTGTCGACGGACTCGTGAACATGGTGCGCGTGCGCGACCCGATCACGGCCTCGCATCTCGACGCCGTCGGGTTGCTGGTGCGGCGCGTTACGCTCACCCTCGAACTCGAGCCGGTCACCGTCCAGCGCATCACGACCGCAGCGCGCCTCCACGACATCGGCAAGACCACGGTCGGACGCGGGATCCTTGAGAAACCCGGGCTGCTCGATGAGATGGAGTGGCAGAAGGTCCGCCGCCATCCGGATTCCGGCGCTTCGATCGTCGCGGGCTTCCCGCAGCTCGAGAAGTATCGCGCCATCGTGCGGGCGACCCACGAGCGTGTCGACGGTCGCGGCTACCCCGATGGCTTACTCGGCGACGAGATTCCCTTCGAGTCGCGCATCATCGCCGTGGCCGACGCCTTCCACGCCATGACGGTCTCACGACCGTACTCCCGGGTGCGCACGCCGGCGCAGGCGCTAGCCGAACTAATGAATTGCAGCGGCACGCAGTTCGAGCCCGAGTACGTCGAAGCGTTCGTCAAGACGATGGGCTACCGCTCGCGCAGCTTGCGCTCCGCCTAGGGGAAAAACGTCCTTCGAGTCCGCAGGGATAGGCGTGCGGATCGTTACGCTGGAAGATCATTTCGAAACGGCGCTCTACGGCGCCCAGATGCCGCCCAACGAGTTGCGCCGGCGCTGGTATCGGGATCGGAGCAAGCACCTCGGGCACGACATCGAGGCCGAGCTCAAGGACATCGGGGCCTCCCGCATCGCCGCAATGGATGCGGCCGGGATCGACCTGCAAATCCTTTCCTTGACAACCCCGGGCGCGCAGGGCTTCGAGGGCGACTTTGCGATTCAAGTCGCGACCGATGCGAACGACCGCATGCAAGCCGCCGTCAAGGCGTGGCCCGGTCGCTTCGCGGCATTCGCGGCGCTACCGACTGCGGAGCCGGCGGCGGCGGTTCGCGAGCTCGAGCGAACGGTAAACCAGCTCGGCTTCAGGGGCGCGATGATCAACAGCCACACGCGCGGCAGTTTCCTCGACGACCAAAAGTACTGGCCGATCCTCGCGTGCGCCGAGCGCCTCGACGTGCCGATCTACCTCCATCCGAGTCAGCCGCATCCCTTGATGATGGAATCCTACTTCGCCGGCTTCGAGGACCTGGCACGTCCGGCGTGGGGGTTCATGGTCGATGCGAGCACCCACTTTCTGCGGCTTCTCTTCTCCGGCGCGTTCGATGCGTTTCCGCGCCTGCGGATCATTCTCGGACATCTCGGCGAGGGTCTGCCGTTCGCGATGGACCGGCTGCTCGATCACACCGGCTACGTCGCCCAGTGGCGCGGCATGAAACGCACGCCCGCGAAGTGCTTGCGCGAGAATCTCGTCGTGACGACGAGCGGAAACTTCTCCGTTCCGGCGCTCGTCTGCACGCTGCTCATGTTGGGCGCCGATAACGTGATGTTCTCCATCGACTGGCCGTACGAGTCGAACAAGGTCGGGGTCGAGTTCCTGAAACGGCTACCGGTGAGCGCCGACGACCTGGAAAAGATCGCCTTTGGTAACGCCACCCGGATCTTGCGCCTCTGACGTTAGGACGATCCGCGTTCAGCTCTTCGAGCAGACGGCCGTGAACGTTTCGAGCTTGCGGGTCTGCGGATCCGGATAGGTACCCGTCCACGTAAGGACGCCGTCCGCGAACGAGCTCTTGAACGGATAGCTCGTCGGGCCGCGCGCCGGATACATGACTTTCCACGTCGCGTTAAACGGATCGAGCGATTTCGTCGTCGCAACCATCGATCCGCCGGCGTCGTCGATCTCGCTCTGCACGTACCACTGGTTCGTATGGTCCCAACGGACGTAAGTCGTGTTCGGCGTATCGCTGGTTTCCGTCCACACGAACCAGTTTCCGGATTGCTTCCCAGTGATGACGTCCGGCTTTTTGCCGGCCGGCGTGTCCTTGCAAGTCCACGTCCCGGCGGTCAGCGCGAGCTTCGCAAATTGGGCCTGATCCTTGGCCGTGTACCCCGGTGAGGTGCTCGGATCGGCGATCGCGGCGGCCGGCACCACCAACGTCAAACAGAGCGCAGCAAGAAGTCTTCGCAACGTACAAGCCCTCGCAGTCTTAAGCAGGAAAGCGCCCGGCGTTCTTCGCCAACTCGGCGAGCAGATCCATCAAGCCGCGATCCCCATCGTGGGGTTTTGCCGGGCGCGGCTCGCGCAGCAGGGCGCGGATCCGGCGCGCTTCCGATTTGGCGCGCTCATCGTCGCGCAAGTACTCCGTGAGGTGATCGGCCAGATTCATCGGCTTGCCTTCGCGCTTGTGAGGCTTGGCCTCGAAGCGATCGGCGATCCGGTACACGTCGAACACCGTATCCGACAGCCCTTCGAGCCGCGGATCGTAGGGATGATAGAAATGGTGCTTTTCGCGGTCGCGGAAGATGAAGTAGCTCAGCTCGCCGTACGTCTCGACGCCGACGATCGCGACGCCGGCACACGGCGCCTCGAGCACCGCCGCGGCAAGCTGCGCGAATTGGCGATCGCGCCGCTCCATCGGCGGAACCTTCCCGGCCTCGAGGCGCGCGGCATACGCGTTGCGTTCCTCCTTGATCTCCCCGACGCGCTTCGCTAGCGCCGCATTGCCCGGGCGCGCGAGGAACTTCTCGTAGTGCTCCTTGCTCTTGGAACGCTCGCGCAGCGACTCCTCGAGCTTCGCCAGCGCGCGGCGTTGCTGCCCCTCCAGCTCCTCGTCTTCGTTTTCCTTACGCCGGCGCAGCGAGCGCGCGTCGTTGAGGTCGGCCATCGCGTTCAAGGTCGCATTGTACATGCGGTTGGCGGCGCCGAAGCTCAGGAAATTCTGCATGAAGCCCGGTTTGCGCGGTTTGCTGCGATCGAGCGATTTCGGATAGCGCTTGCCGTAGGCTTCGACGGCTTTTTCCCACTTGGTCTGGCGCTCGGCAATGACCGCCTCGGCGGTGGCGACTTCGGTTTGTATTACGTCGCGGCGGCGCTTGAAATCGACGCGGATCTCATCTTCGGCGGCTTGCGATTCCGCGCGTTCGAAGCGTTCGCGGGCCGATTCGAAGGACGCGATCGCGCGCCCATCTTCGGCGAAGTCGGGGATGATGAAGCCGCTCGGATGGGGCGCTGCAACGGGTGCGGCCGGCGCGGCGGCCGGGGCTGCTTCCGGTGCGTGCGGAGGCGGCGCTTCGGAAACCGGCGCGGCGTCCTCGTTGGCCGACAACTCTGGATCGGTCATCGGCCGGTATCGGCGATCACCGCGCCATCTCCCTGCTGCCCTCAGCGGCCTTCGAAGGCCGGCTTGCGCTTTTCGAGAAACGCGCGCGCCCCCTCGCGAAAGTCGCGCGTGCCGATCATCGTTCCGAAGTGCAGCGCTTCGAGCGCGAGCGCCTCGGGAAGTGGCAAGGCCGCGCCCTCGCGGATCGCCCGCTTGGTCGCCGTGACGGCGAGCGGCGCTTTGCCGGCAATGACGCCGGCGATGCGGCGCGCCTCGGGAAGGAGTTCGGCGGCCGGCACGACGCGCTGGACGAGCCCGATCCGCAGCGCCTCCGCGGCGTCGATCATCTCGCCGGTCAGGCAGAGATACAGTGCCATCGCCGGCCCGAGCAGCCGCGGCATGCGTTGCGTGCCGCCGTAGCCCGGCGGGATGCCGAGGTTCACTTCGGGCTGCCCGAACTTCGCATTCTCGCTTGCGATCCGGAAGTCGCAGGCCATCGCAAGCTCGCAGCCGCCGCCGAGGGCGAAGCCGTTGACCGCAGCGATCACCGGCACCGGCAGCGCTTCGATCAGCTGCGTCACGCGCTGACCGGCCCGGGCTTTGTGCTCGCCGGCCAGGGCGCCCTCGAGCGCCACGAGTTCCGTTATGTCGGCCCCGGCGGCGAACGCGCGCTCGCCGGTGCCGGTGAGGATCACGGCCCGCAGCTCGGGGTCGCCGGTGAACGCATCCAGCGACTGTTCCAGCAGGCCCAGCAGATCGGTGTTGAGCGCGTTGAGGACCGCCGGCCGGTTGAGCGTGATCGTGGCGACGTTGGCGTCGATCTCCACCATGAGGATGTCGTCCATAGCCCGCGCGTTTTCCGGGGCAGAGGAGGCCACCCTTTCGTAAGATGAGGTTAAGGGTACGCTCGGGCCGTTCGGCCATGTTATAGTGGCGCAATGCGTACCGCCTACCATCAAGCCTTGGATAACGCACGTCTCGACGTCGTGCGCCTAGGCGCGCTGACGCTCGATGCCATTCGCTCCGCAACGCATGCCCTCGAACGTCGCGACGGTTCGCTCGCGGCCCGCGTCATCGCCGGCGACGATGAGATCGACGATACCCGCCGCCGCGTCGAGGCCGCCTGCATCGAGCTGATTTGGAAGCAGCAGCCGGTTGCGAGCGAGTTGCGCGCGATCGCCGGTGCCCTGCAGATCGTCACCGACCTCGAACGGATCGGCGACTACGCGGTGGACATCTCGAAGAACGCCATCAAGCTGATCGACGTCGCGGTCCGGCCGGCGTCGGTCGAGATCGGCCAGATCGCGGCGGTGGCGCAAACGATGCTGGCCGACGCCATGCGCGCCTACCGTGAGGGCGATGCCGCCGTTGCCGATTCCGTGATCGAGCGCGACGACGAGGTCGACGGGCTCTATCGCAGCGGCATCGAGGCACTCCAGAGCGAGATGCAAGCCGACTCGGGCACCGTGCCGGCCGGCATGATCCTGCTCTTCGTCCTCGCGACGATCGAGCGCGTCGGCGACCGCGCCCAGAATATCGCCTGGAAAACCAAGGACGTCGTCGGCGCATAATCCGCCGGCGTCCGCCCCCGGGCAGGATACGGCCTAATATTTAGTATAGCTAACCATCTGATGCGGCCCATGCCGATGCCGGTCCTCAGCTACGACGCCCCGCTGGGGGGCAACGGCGCGTGGGCGCATGCCGGCGGCTATTCCATCTGGAGCCTGACGCGGGATGCCGGCGCGCCGTTGGACCTTTGGGAGCGCAGCGGCGACCGGCCGGTCGCCCTCCCGCGCTCGGCGTACATCTTACACAACGTCGCGGCCCGCACTCCGCACCGGCTCGCGCACGTGTTCGGTTTCTGGCGGATATCGGATATCGATACGATTTATCTAAAGAACACCGACGGTGACAAGGTCAACTATACGTTTACGCTGGCGACGGGCGCTCCGCAGTATCGCTCCGATCGTATCGCCTGGTACTGCGCCGGCTGCCACGCGACGTTGTACGAAGCGGGCTTCGAGACCAAGCGTTTCGGGCTCGATGCCTTTTGGGAGTGGGCGCTGCGCGAGGTCCGCGCGTTCAACGGCGACGTAGCGCGGCGCACCTGCCCGAGCTGCGGGGAAATCCACCCGTTTGCCTACGGCATATTCGCCGCGAACGACACGCCGGATGAAAAGGAAGCGCGCGAATCATGGTAGAGGATACGCTCGAGCGGGTTACGGTTTGCCGGTTGGATGAGCTGGAGGATGGCACGGCGACCGAGGTGACGGCCCGTGGCCGGAAGATCGCGCTCTGCCGCGTCGGCGACGAAGTCTTCGCCATGCAAGACGCCTGCCCGCATCGAGGCGGTCCGCTGAGTTACGGGCGCGTCTCGCAGCAGCGCTTGGAACTCATTTGCCCGTGGCACTTTTTCCGCTTCGACCTGCGCACCGGCGCCAGCATCACCAATCCGGCCATGATCAATGAAACCTATCCCGCCGTCGTTGAAAACGGCGATGTCGTGATCGAAATTAGGAGCAAACATGCACGTTGAGACGACGATCAGCGAACCGCTCGAGAAGGTCATCGACGATTGGGATTTTCTGGAGGCCACGGTTGCCAAGAAATTTTCGACGTTTCGCGCGGTGGGCTCGAACATCTACGGTGTGCGGCGCCGCGCCGTCGGCGCCGACGGCATCACCGATATGAAGAAGGGGAATATTTCGGCCGTCTTCGAGCTCGGACCCAACGGCCCGGTCAGGCACGAGATGCACGCCAACAATTTCCACATCATCGCCTCCGGGACGCCCCATCACGTGCCGCACAGCTTCGGCCATTGGCACATCAACGACATGGAAGAACTCGCGGTGAAGTTTGTCGGTGCGGACGGGGAACTGGGGTACAGCCTGCTCATCATGCGGACGCCGACCGGTAAAGAAGGCGAAAGCATTTCGTGGTATTGCGAGCGTTGTCTGACGATGCTCTACGAGTTGCGTCTGCGGACGGGCGAACTGGGTTTAGGGGAGTTCTGGCGCGGCGAGCGAGCGGCGGTCACGACCTTCAACAGCGATCCAAAAATTCGCACGTGCCCCGAATGTAATCACGTCAACCCGATGGCCTACGTCTGGAATCCCGCCAAGGACAGTCCGGAGGAGGCGCGTGCTCGCCTCGAGGGCTACGGGTCGGCCTTTCTGAAGGCGAGTGAAGCCGCGCTCTCGGCGGCGCCGCTAAATGGGAAAAGCTAAAACCGCGCCGGCGCGAGCGACGCCGCGCGGCCGGGGGTTCGATCTTTCCCCGGAGCACAGCTTCGGTTACCTCATGCGCGACACGACACGGTTGCTGTTGGGGATCTTCCAGCAGCGGATCGGCGCTCACGGCATTACGCTGACTCAGAACTTCATCTTGCGCGAACTATGGGAAGAAGACGAGCTCACGATGGGTGAGTTGGCGGCGCGCGTTCGCATCGTCGAACCGTCCGTTGCGACGAGCGTCGATGCCTTGGAACGCCAAGGCATCGTCACGCGCGTTCGCAGCAGTGAAGATCGGCGCCGGATCCACGTTCGCTTGACGCCGGCCGGACAAGATCTCCGGCTAACCCTGTTGCGATATGCGGCTGAAATGAACGAGATCGCGCTCCGCGGCGTCGGGATTGCGGAAGGCGAGATCGCAAAGACGGTACTGCGGCAAGTCAAAGACAACCTCATCCTCCATCGTTTAGCGCAAGAAGAGTTGGAAACGTAAGCAATGATCGCTCCACAACAGCAGCACTACCGCCGGTTCTCGCTCGCCGAACGCGATCGCCGCTGGGCCGCGCTCCGGCGCCTGATGGAACGCGACGGCCTCGCGGCCATCGTGGCGCCGCACAATCCCGGCAATTCGACCGACTGGCAAGCCGATGCGCGCTACATCTCCCACTGCGGGGGCGGGGCCGACGCGTCCATCGCGGCGGTCTTTCCGCTCGCGGGCGACGTTACCGTCATCGCCACCTCGGCGGCCGAGCGGTGGGGCCCGTCGATTCAAGATTGGGTGTCGGACGTGCGCGAAGCGCAGCGGCGTTACGGCCGCGTCGCCGCAGAGCGCCTGCTCGAACTCGGCCTGACCACCGAACGCATCGGCATCACCGGACTCGGCGGCGGGACGCGCTCGCCCGAGGGCACGGTCATGCACGGCACCTACGAGGCGATCGCGAAAGCGCTGCCGCGCGCGACCTTCGTCGATGCCTCCGACCTCCTGCAAGAAGCGCGCGAACACAAGAGCGACGAGGAGATCGCCGTCCTGCAGCGTTCGGTCGATCTGGTCGAACTCGCGGTTGAAGCCCAAGCGCGCGCGGCCCAGCCCGGTGCCCCGGACTACTTCGCGTGGTCCGAAGCGATGAACGCGATGTTCTCGCGCGGCTCGGAGTTGTCGGTCCACTTCAATTGGGTCGCATCGCTTCACCCCGGGCGGACGCTGACGCGCCCGACCGGCCGTCCGCTCGTGCGCGGAGACGTGATCGTCGCCGAGTTGGAGTCGTCGGTGATCGGATACCGCGCGCAACAGATCCGGCCGGTGGCCGTGAACGATGCCGACCCGTTGTTCTACGAGCTCTCGAAGATGCACGGCGAGCTCTACCCGCGCTTGCTCGCGGTCTTTCGCCCCGGCATCACCGTCGCCGAGTTGATCGAGAAGACGATCGTGGTCGGCAAGGCAGCGGCGCCTCGCAGCGGCCCGCTGGCCGACGTCCGCACCTCGCTGATCGTGCACGGTCGCGGATTAGGCGATGACCGGCCGCTGCTCCTCACCAGCCTCGATGCGAAGCCGATGTACGAGGGCACCGAGCGCACCATGGACTTCCGGTTTCCGGAAAACGGCATCTACATCGTCAAGCCGACGATCTCGACGCGCGATCGGAAATACCAGTTCATCTGGGGCGACACGGTCTTGCTCGCCGCGGACGGCGCACGTCGCATGGGCCACGCGCCCCACGGTCTCGTCGTCTCACAACCGGGTTCCGCACCCGCCTGGCCCCAGGATGTGACCGCTTACAGTTGAGTTCAGGCGCCGTCCTCGGCGATGGCGCAGGGCGCCATGATCGCGTCGCTCATCCCGTGGATGAGCCGTTTGTCCGCCGGAGCGACGGTGGCGAGAATCCCGCCCAACCGGACCGCGTCGCCGATCACGAAGTAATACGGCGTCAGCCGCACGCGGCCGTCCATCGAACGCATCCCTTCGCTCGCCGGGTCGAAGTATTCGACGCGTACGCGCCGGCCTTTGTGGAAGCGTTGCAGGATGTGCGGGGTCTTCTCGAACGCGGCGAGCCCGTCGACGAGCGCCGCGCGCCACTCTTCGCGCGTGAGGTCGTTGGCGATCCGCACGCCGCGCGAACCCCAAGCAAACTCGCTGAAGCCCGACGGCTTGACGACGTAGTCGCGCTCGCCCTTGCCCAGCGTCTCCAACTGCATCCAGTCCGAAACCGGTAAGCCGCTCGCCGTCAGGCCCATGATCGCCGCTTGCGGCGGCAACGGGCGCGGATCGAGGATCCACGTTTGCGGGAAGAGCGCGCGCAGCCGGACGAAGACGTCGTCGGTGAGTTCCTTGCGCCACAGCGCCTCGAGCAACGGATGGTGCAGCAGCGCAAACGCGGACTTCTCCTCGAACTGCGGCTTCGGCGGCGGCGTCATCTTCACGCGATTATGCCGGGCTGCGTAGAGCATCAGCTCCTGCTTCGGAACGTTGAGCAGATCGAACAACTCGAAGTTGCGGTAGAGCACGTCGATGCGGTCTTCTTTACCGTCGGCGTGGCGTAAGAACAGCGCTTCTTCGGTGAAGATGATATCCTGCGGCGCGCACACGTAGACGTCGCCCAAGCCTAGGGTGCGAATGCGAGCGGCGAGCCAATTCAGCTCGCCGCGGTAGTCGGACGACTCTTCGGAGACGACGATCGCCGTACACGGACGCTCTTTTTGCGCGGTCGCAGCGGCCATGGCGGTGAACGCGCGCGGCATGCCGTCGACCTCGCCGACCGTGTCGAGGCCGAGTTCGCAATATGTATGCGCCATCGCGCCGACGAAGCCCATGCCGCCCGGCACGCTGTCGAGCTCGCTCGCAACGAAGCCGCCCTCGGTGAGGATCAGGTCGGGCCGGATCACTTGCGGCATGTCCGCGCGGAAGCGGTTCTGGCGCGCGAGCTTGACGATGCTCTCCGGTTTCCCGCGATCGAGGTAGTCGGCGAGGAAGGTCGGGATCGTGCCGCGCGCGCTGCGCGTGTAGAGCGCGTTGAGCGCCCGGTAGAACGCCACGAGATCCGGCCCCAGGGCCTCGATCTTCGCCAACGTCGTGGGCGCGAGCCGGAAAGGCTCGGAGGCGATGCGCCAAGCGACCGCGCCGTCTTCGCCTTCGGGTACGCGAAACAGCCCGGGCGGAAGGTGCTCGATCACGTATCGGCTCCGCTCCGCGGGCGTCATACCGGGGGCTATCGCCGTACAGGCCATATCGCGCTGCAATAACCGGCCCCGGGAACCGGAGGTTGCGCTATTTCAGGACGAGGGCGCCGGGTAAGAGCAGTGCGTGTTCGAGCGTCGCCACGCCGCCGCGATAGGCGATCGTGAGGTGCAGTTGCTCGTTCGAGCCCAGCTCGCCGAGCGGCACGTCGTCGACGGCGCGGGTTACGGACGCGCCGGGCACCACGTCGATCGTGAGCGGTCGCGTGAGGCGCTGCGTGCCGCGCACGAACGTCTCGGTGACGGTCACTTGCGCGGCCGGCGGACCCGACACACAGAAGCTGGCAGCCGTCGGCGTGCCTTCGATCGTTAGCGTGTCGTGCGTGCAACTCTCGCCTTGCGCAAGGGCGGCCGCGCCGGCGGCGAGGAAAGCGACGGTCGTTCCCGCGAGGGACCGCGCGAGGAGATGCATATCCCAGACAACGCCGGCGACACTACGTTCGTTGCGATCCGGCCGATGCGGCGCGAGGACGTCGACGCCTTTGCCGGCTGGGAGCCTCACGCCGACCCGCTCTTTCGCCACTACAACCTGCCGGCGCTCAGCGCGGCCGACGCGGACGAGCTGTGGGGCTTTCTCTCCGGAACGCCGGAGGTACGGCGGCCGTTCGTCGGTCTGGCCGGCGAGCGGGTGGTCGCCCTGCTGGTGGTCCGCAACATGGATCCCGGGGCGGCCAGCGGCGAGATCGGCATCCTGCTCGATCCGGCGTACGCGGACCGGGGGCTAGGCCGGCGCATCCTGGGGGCCTTCGCGGAGGTTCTTGCCAACGAAGGGTTCCGCCGGCTCCATCTGGAGGTGGCGGGGTATAACGGGCGAGCGATCGCTGCGTACCGGGCCAGCGGGTTTGCCGTCTACGACGAATACTGGGCCGATCCGGAACCTGGGTTCGAGGTGGAGTCGTTGCTCGAGGGTCCGGCCGCCGGCTCCGTGTCGCCGAACGTGCGCCTCGAGCCCAACGGACGCTACCGGGCGCGCGTCGTTCGCATGGAACGCCGGCTCAACCCCGCTTCAACCCAACGATGAAAGACGATCTCCCCACGTGACGCAGCCAATCGACCTCATCGCTCTCGACCTCGACGGGACGCTCCTCGCGCCGGATGAGTCGATATCCGCCGCCAACCGCGCCGCGATCGCGCGCGCGATCAAGAGCGGCATTCGCGTCGTGCTCGTGACCGGTCGCGGCGTCGACACGCCGATCCGGGTCTCGCGCGAACTGGGGCTCAACCTGCCGGTGATCTGCTGCCACGGCGCGCTGACGAAAGACTTCGGCGCGAACAGGGTCCTTGTTCACTTACCCGTGCCGCTGGAGTACGCGAAGCCGATGCTCGAATTCGCCGCTCGGACCGGCGCGCACGTGGCCGTGTACGCCGAGGAGATGTTCTGGCGCGTGACCGGGTCGCACGTCTACATGCAGGACATGGTCGGTCCCGGCTGGCGCGAGGTGCCCTCGCTGCTCGCTGCGCTCAAGAGCGGCGCCCCGACGTTCATTCGCTTTCTCGGCGCGCCCGCCGTTGCCGCGATGGAGCGCGAGTTCGGCGACCTGCCGTTGACGTTTCTCAACGAAACGTGGCACGAATTCCAAGAATGCGTCGTGCTGAGTCGCGAGGCGAATAAAAAAAATGCGCTGCTGCGGCTGTGCGCGGATTTCCAGATCCCCAGCGACCGCGTGCTCGCCGTCGGCGACTCGCGTAACGACGTTCCGATGCTGCAGTGGGCGGGCATCGGCGTCGCGATGGCCAACGCCGCTCCCGACGTCCGGCAAGGGGTGCGGTACGTGACCGCCGACAACGTCAGCGACGGCGTCGCGCAAGCGATCGAGCGTTTTTGCTTCGCGGCGGAGAAGAAGACCGCCTAATGCAGCCCGCCGCTCCGAGCCCCGAATACGACGACGCGCTGCGCGACCTGCTCGCGCGCCGCGATTGGCAGGGACTGCGCGAGCACTCGCGCACGCACAACCAGATTCCCGACGACATCTACCACCAGGATCAGCACTTCTGGGAGGTGCTCTTGCACAAGCTGACCTGCAACCGCATCGACTTGCTCGGCAAGCACGACGAAAGCCGGGCGTGGCTCGAGCGGCACGGCTACTCGACCGATTTGGGCGGCTACTGATGGCGCTGCGCGTGCTGGCGTTTGCGCGGCTGCGCGAACTTCTCGGCTTCGGCGAGCGCACGCTCGACGTCGGCGAGTCGGCCACGCTCGACGACATTTGGATCTCGCTGACCTCGGCATCGCCGGAAGCGTCGCGCTTGCGGGCGGCGACGCGCTTTGCGCGCAACGGCGTGGTGGTGGACGGTTCGACGCGCGTTTGCGACGGCGACGAGATCGCGCTGTTGCCGCCGGTGGGCGGCGGATGATCGCCATCGGTCCGGAGCCGATCGACCTCGCAGCCTTGATCGCGGCGGTCGAGGATCCGGCGCATGGCGCGATCTGCACCTTTCTCGGCACGACCCGCGAAACGTCGCCGGGTGACGAGCGACCGGTGGAAGCGCTCGATTACGAAGCCTACGTGGACCTTGCGCGGACCGACTTCGAGGCCATTGCGACCGAAGCGCGCGAGCGCTGGGGACCGCTGCGCATCGCGATCGTGCACCGCACCGGCCGCGTCGCGCTGGGCGAAGCGAGCGTCGCGGTCGCGGTCGGTTCGCCCCATCGCGGGGCGGCGTTCGATGCCTGCGAATTTGCGATCGACACGCTCAAGGCGCGCGCGCCGATCTGGAAGCGCGAAACCTATCGCGACGGCGGCACGGCCTGGATCGCCAACACGCCGCCATGAATCTCGACCTGTTTCGCGTCGACGCCGGGTCCAATTCGGTGGCAGTGCTCGGCTACGAGGCGCGCCGCCCGCGGGACGTGACGCTCGTCGCCGGGCACGGTTACTCGAGTTCTAAGCAAAACCTCGACATGCTGTGCGCGTTTCTCGCCGGACATGGCTTCGCGGTCTATTCGCTCGATTTTCCCGGACATAAGCTCGGCTCGAGCGGCGGCCGGCTCAACGCCGCCACCGACCTCATCGACGCGATGAGCGCCGTGGTCGCAACGGCGCGCTCGCGCGGCGCGCGCGCGCTCTACGTGATGGGGCACAGCATGGGCGCGACGACGGCGCTGTGCACGGCCGGCAACGACCCGACGATCGACGGCGCGATTTCGATCGCCACCGGCTACGGCCGGCCGCAAGCGCTCGAAGCGCTGGCGCGCGGTGGGGTCGTCGACTTGCGGTCGTCCTACGTCGACGGCTTGGCGCTCCCGGAGCTGGCAAGCCAGTGGCACCCGCTGCTCGATGCCGCGCTGCCGAAGCTCGCCGGACGGCCGACGCTCTTCATTGCCGCGGAACGCGACGGCATGGTCGCACGCAGCAGTGTCGACGAGCTGTTCGCGCGCGCGCCCGAGCCGAAGTCGTTCGCCACCGTCGCCAGCGACCATACGTTTGCGGGCGACAATTCACGCGCGGCCGTACTGGCGTGGCTCAACGAACGTCATCCGCGCATGGCGATGCCGGGGGTCGCCGTCTAATGCCCTCCCTTGCCGGCAAGGTCGATCTGCGGCGCTACAGCCGCCACCTGCTCATTCCCGAAGTCGGCCTGGCGGGCCAGGAGAAGCTCGCCGCGGCGCGCGTGCTCGTCGTGGGTGCCGGCGGGCTTGGTTCGCCCGTGCTCGCGTATTTGGCGGCCGCCGGCGTCGGCCGCATCGCGATCGTCGATGACGACGAGGTCGATGTGACGAACCTGCAGCGGCAGATTCTCTACGACACCGCCGACGTCGGCAAATCCAAGGCCGCGCGGGCGGCGGAGCGGCTGCATGCGCTCAACCCGCAGATCGCGCTCGACGTGCTGCCCGTGCGGCTGAACGCCGCTAACGCGCGCGAGATCGTGCGGCTGTACGACGTCGTGGTCGACGGTACCGACACGTTCGCTGCGCGCTACCTGATCAACGACGCTTGCGTGCTCGAAGGCAAGCCCGATGTGTACGGTTCGATTTTCCGGTTCGACGGGCAAGTCTCGGTGTTCGGAGCGCCCGGCGGACCGTGCTACCGCTGCCTGTATCCCGAGCCGCCGCCGGCGGAACTCGTGCCGAACTGCGCGGAAGGGGGCGTGCTCGGCGTCCTCGCCGGGATCGTCGGCACATGGCAAGCGTCGGAGGCGCTCAAGCTCGTGCTCGGCATCGGAACGCCGCTGATCGGCCGGCTGATGCTGGTCGACGCGCTCGATGCACGCGTACGTGAAGTCCGCATCGCCCCGGATCCCGCGTGCCCGCTGTGCGGCGACGCGCCCACCCTGCACGACGTCGCGCTCGACGCCGTCGTTGCGCCGCTCGATCCGCAGGACGTGGAGATCGCGGCCGCCGAGCTCGACGCGTTGCTCGCGCGCGACCCGCAAGCGCGACTACTCGACGTTCGCGAACCGCACGAAGCGGTGCTCGGCGCACCCGCTGGTGCCGTTGCGTTGCCGGCCAGCGAGCTCGAAGCACGGCTGCACGAGCTCGATCCGACCGCGCACTACGTCGTGGCCTGCCGCGTCGGCGTCAAGTCGCGCTGGGCGGCGCGCCGCTTGCGCGACGCAGGCTTCGGCGGCGTCCGGCACCTTCGCGACGGGCTCTTGGCCTACGCTGCGCTCGACGCAACCTTCGACATCTTCTGAGGTAACGACATGATACGGCACATCCATTTCAATCGTTGGAAACCGGGTACGACGCCTGAACAAATCGACAAGGTGTTCGAAATGCTCGGCGACTTCCCCAGCCGGTTCCCGGAAATCAAGGCGATGGGATTGTACCGCGATGCCGGCTTCGCGAAGGATAAGCCGCCCACGGCCAGCGGGCTGCGGAACTCGGACTTCGCGATCGTGCTCGATTTCGAGGATAAGGCGGCACTCGATCTGTACCTCAGCCGCGAGTATCACCAGAACGTCGTCAAGACGTACATCTCGCCGATTCGCGAGGAGTCGGCGCGCATTCAGTTCTACGTCGATTGATTACCCGCGCGTTCGGCACCGGCAAGTCCGAAGTTCCGATCATCGGGCAGGGGACGTGGAACGTGCCGCTGCGCGGGGCGGCACGCGACGAAGCGATGCGTGCGCTGCGGGCCGGCATCGACCTCGGCATGGTCCACATCGACACGGCCGAGATGTACGGCGACGGCGGCGCGGAATCGCTGATCGGCGAGGCGATCGCGGGCCTGCCGCGCGAGCAGCTCTTTCTCGTTTCCAAAGTGCTGCCGTCGAATGCGTCGTACATAGGCACGATCAAGGCCTGCCATGCGTCGCTGAAGCGCATGCGCGTCGATTACCTCGATTGCTACCTGTTGCACTGGCGTGGCGGCGTGGCGATCGCCGAGACGATGCGGGCGCTCGAGCAGCTCGTCGCCGACGGCGCCATCCGGACGCTCGGCGTGAGTAACTTCGACGTGGCCGATTTGCGCGCGGCGCAAACCGCCCTGAAGCACGAGAAGATCGCCTGCAACCAAGTGCTCTACCACCTCGGCGAACGCACGATCGAAGAACACGAAATCCCGTTCTGCCGCGAGGCCGGCATCGCGACCGTCGCCTACACCCCGTTCGGCCGCGGCGACTGGCACGACGGGCCGGGCGCCAAAGAGCTCGAGCGCATCGCCACGGCGCACGGCGCGAACGTGCACGCGGTCATCTTGGCTTTTCTCACGCGCGACGAGCTGACGTTCGCCATTCCCAAGGCCGCGTCGGTCGCGCACGTGCGGGAGAATGCGGCGGCCGGTGAATTCCGGCTCACCGGCGCGGAGATCGCCGCCATCGACCGGGCCTTTCCGGTGCCCCGGCGGCGCGGCGGTTTGCCGACGCTATGAACGCGACCGAGCTGCGGGAGCGCGTGATCGCCGCAGCTCGCACGTGCGGCGCCGACGCCGTGCGCATCGCGCCGGCCGACGCGCAATCCTGGACCCACGAACGGCTGGCGGCATCGTTCGCGCGTGGCGATCTGCAAACGTGGCCGTACGACGAACGCTACGCAGCGACCGCAGCCGATCCGCGCACGCTCTTGCCGGCCGCGCGCAGCGTGGTCTGCATTGCCGTCGCCTACGCGACGCCGGCCGAGCCGCCGCGCCCGGGTCACGGTCGCGTCTCGAACTACGCCTGGTCGAGCGACTACCACCGCCGCATGCGCGCGCTGCTCGCGAGTTTGGCGGGCCAACTCGAAGCGTTCGGTGCGACGACCGCGGTCGCGTGCGATACGGCGCCGATTGCGGAGCGCGCGTTCGCCGAACGCGCCGGCATCGGCTGGATCGGAAAGCACACGAACCTGATCGCACCGGGGCTGGGCTCGTACGTGTTCCTCGGAGAAGTCGTCACCTCGCTGCCGCTCGAGCCCGACGCCCCGCTGCGCAAGACGTGCGGTACCTGCACGCGCTGCGTGAGCGCCTGCCCGACCGGTGCCCTGCGGGGCGATTACACGATCGACGCCGGGCGGTGCATCTCCGATCTGACCCAGCGCAGGGGCTCGATTCCGCGTGACCTGCGACCGCTGATCGGGACCTGGGTGTGGGGTTGCGACCTCTGCCAGGACGCCTGTCCGCCGACCAACCGCGCGCCGCGCGCGGCTGCGGCGTTCGCGCCGCTCGACGACGAATCGCGCGCGCCCACCCTGGGCGCGTTGCTGCGGCTGCGCAGCGGGGAGTTCAAGCGCCGCTACGCGCGCACGGCGATCGGTTGGCGGGGCGGCGCGTTGCTGCGGCGCAACGCGGCGGTCGCGCTGGGCAACGGGCTCGACCGGGCCGACGTGCCGGCGCTCGAGGAGGCACTCGCCGCCGACCCCCATCCGCTGGTGCGCGGGCACGCCGCTTGGGCGCTGGGCCGCATCGGCTCGCCGCGCGCGCTCGCCCGCCTGCGGACGCGGTTGGCCCGTGAAACGGACCAATTGGTGTTAGATGAGATTCGCGCCGCGTTGCTATCCATTTCTCAGTAACCTCCGATAGAATGGATCCGATGCTCGCGCTGCTCCCGCGCTTAGCCCTTACGCTCGCCCTGACGGCCGCCACGCTGGCCGCGGCACCCGCCGCGCCGGCCGGTGATGCGGCCGGCGTGTACGCCCGCATGCAGCGCGTCAATGCCGACCTCAAGTCCTACCAGGCCGACCTGCACGTCGACGTAACGACTCACGGGTTCCCGTACATCAGCCCCTCGCTGGACGGCAAAGCCTACTTCCAGCAGCCCGACAAGAACGCGGTGGTGTTCGACACGGTCCCGGCGCTGGCCAACCAGTTCAAAAAGGTCTACCCCCAGCTCGAACCGCCGGCCGAGTGGCCCGCGATCTACGACGTGACCCCGGTCGCCGATGACGGCACCACGGCGCAGTTCCGCCTGGTCCGCAAGAAAAACGGCCGCATCGACCACGTCGACGTGTCGGTCGACGACCGGACCGCGACGGTCACCTCGATGACCTACATCTACAAGGATGGAGGGAGCATCTCGTTCGAGCAAACCTACGCCGTCGTGGACGGCAATTTCGTGATCAAGTCGCAGTCCGGCAAGGTCGATCTTCCGGCCTACCATGCTGACGTGGCCTCGTCGTTCGCCAACTACAAGCTCAACGTCCGCATCGACCCGCAGGTCTTCGCGACCGACTAGCACACTAGCGCCGCAGTGACTCAACGCGGCGGCGTGTAGATGAGGTCCTGCGGCGGAAACGGCGGGAACTTCGCGTAGCGCGCGGTGACCGCGATCTCGGGCTCCACGCTTGCGGGCGTCATGCGCTGCGGAAAACTCGCGAGCAGATCGGGTGAGATCGATGCGGGGTCTTGTTGGAACGTGCGCGCGAGGATCTCGATGCATTTTCCCGGATTGGCCGGCGCCCACGCCGACGCTGCGCCCACGGCCGCTTGGAAGCGCGCGACGAGGTCGGCGTGCGCGGCCGCCCACGGTGCCATCGCGAACCAGGCCGTGATCAGGTAGTCCGAACCAAGGACGGCTTCCATCGCCGTCGTCAAGGGATGCGCGACCTTGAGCGTCGGGGTCAGGAACGGCTCGCCGATCGACGCGGCGTCGATGCGCCCCGAGGCGAACGCCGATGGCATCTGTGAGAACGGCAACTCGACGAACTTTAACGTCGACGCATCGCCGCCGTGGGCGTCGACCCACGCCCGCACGCCGTACTCACCCATGGTCGCGAGCCCCGGTGCACCGATCGTCTTACCGTTCAGGTCCTTTGCCTCGTGGATCGACGTTTGGTTCCCGACCACGAAATACGCCTTAGGTTTGTCACGCGAGCGATACTCGGCCGCGGGCGCGACCAGCACGAACGGGATGCCCTTGCTGTGCGCGAGCGCGAGCGTCGCAATGGTTGCAATCCCGATGTCGACGGCGTTGGCCGCGACGGCCCCGGCCAGTGCCGAACCCAACGCGATCGGCTGCAGCTCGGCGTTGATCCCGGCCTTGCTGAAAAATCCCATCTCTTGGGCGTACAGCACTTGCGCGCTGTATTGATAGGGCTGGTACGCGATCCGGATCGTCGGCAGCGCTTGCGCGCGCGCCGGCCGTGGGATGGCGGCGCTCGCGGCGGAGGCGCAGCTTGCGAGCCCGGCCAGCATCGAGCGGCGACGAATCGGTTTCACGGCAACGGCATTTCCCGTCGAGGGATACACGTCCCGCCCTGCGAACGCGCATGGCGTACATAAGGAGAAGCGCAATGGCCACCACCACGTCCCCGTCTTCGGCATCGATTCTTGAAGCAGTCAAGGCTGCCCGTATCTGGACCAACCCCTACGAGGACTGGGTCGAGCGCGAAGGGCTCCTCGTCCACTCGGACGTTGGCGTCTACCTCCCCGGACTCGAAACGAAACCCTGGCCGCGCTACGGCGTGAACGGTGCCGTCGTGCACCTCACCGGCCAAGGCGATTTCGGGAATTGCTTCATCCTCGAAATTCCCGGTGGAAAGTGGACCGAACCGCAGCACCACCTCTACGAAGAGATCTTCTTCGTCGTCGAAGGGCGCGGCAGCACGCAGATCGAGTTGCCCGATGGCCGCTCACACAGTTTTGAATGGCAGCCGAACAGCATGTTCGCGATACCCTTGAACGTCAAGTACCGGCTGTATAACGCCGACGGTCAGAAGCGCGCGTTACTCGCTACGGTGACCAATCTGCCGCTGACGATGAAGCTCTACCACAACGACAAGTTCATCTTCGAGAACGACTTTTTCTTCTCGGACCGCGTGGGCAAGGATAACTATTATACCGGCGTCGGCGATCTCACGCTGATCCGCCCCGGCCAGAACATGTGGGAGACGAACTTCGTTCCCGACTTGGTCGGAATCGAACTGACTGCCTGGAACGAGCGCGGTGCGGGATCGATGAATCTGATGTTCCTACTCGGCGACGGCAACATGCACGCGCACGTTTCACAGATCCAGAGCGGCACGTACAAGAAAGCGCACCGCCACGGCCCGGGCGCGCACATCTTCACCCTCAACGGGAAGGGCTACTCGCTGCTCTGGATCGAGGGCGAAAAGGACTTCAAGCGCGTCGATTGGGGTCCGGGGTGGATGTTCGCGCCGGTCGACCGGCAATTCCATCAGCATTTCGCGACGAGCGCGGTTTCGTCGCGTTATCTGGCCTTGATTCCGGGCAGCAACGCCCGCTATCCGCTGACCGGCGCCAAACGCCGCAACATCACCGCCGAAGAGGCCAATGCGCAGGGCGACGTTGCGACGAGCGTCAAGCAGGGCGGCGCGCAGGTCGAGTACGAGGACCAGGATCCGCGCATCCACCAGATCTGGCTCGAAGAGATGCGCAAGAACGGGATCACGCCGCAGTTCGACAAGTACGGCGGAAAGCAACCGGCCACAGTTTAGCGCCGGGCGGCGTTAAGCGATTCGTTTGCGGAAGAATGCGAGGAGTTTCGCGCCTTCGGGCATGATGCGAAACTCCTCGAAGCCCCAGCTCTTGACCTGACTGAGGGCGCGGTTGTTGTCCATCGGCACGAGAAACGTCAGCGTGCGGATGCGGTGCTTCTTGGCGTAGCGCTCGAGCTCGCCGATGATGTGCGACGAGAGGTTGGCCGGCGCGTCCGGCCGCATGCGAATTGAATCGATCATTGCGATGTCGGTGCCGTTGGCGGCTTCGGGGTCCTGGTAGCCGCTGGCAAACCGGAAGATCAACTGTCCCATGCCGACCATTTTGCCGTCGAGATCGGCGACCATCACCAGTCGCCGGCCCTCTTGCATCTCCTCGAGCCATTGGGCGGCCCGGGCCGGCCAGCTGTCACCGCCCGGTACGGGACCGGTCAAGACGCCGTCCTTGATCAGACGCTGAACGTCGCGCGCCGAACACGCGCGCAGAGCAATACGAGCCACGCCGGGGAAATTGAACAAGAATTTTACAGTTCTCCTCTCGGCTCGCGCACAATGTGAGCCGGAACCCCGTCCAGCAAAGGAAGCGCAGCGGCGACGTGAAGAACGGCGGCCTATGACCGACCGCCGGTTCGCGCGCTGAAGACGCTCTTCGCGTTCACGCGCGATTTGCGCGTCGAAGATCACCTGGGGCTCGCGGAGGCCGCGCGCTACGGCGAGGTCGTGCCGGTGCTCGTGCTCGATCCGGTACGCTCGGCGCGTCTGCGAGCCTCGCCGCGCCGGGCCGCGTACTACTGCGCCGCGGTCGGCGCGCTCGATGCGGCGATCCGTGCCCGCGGCGGCCGGCTGATCGTGCGCCGCGGGGGAACCGCAGCGACCCTGCGCTCCCTCGCCCGCGGGATCGGGGCCGAGACCGTCGCCTGGACGGTCCGCTACGATGCCAAGGAAGTCCGGGCCGACCGTGACGTGCAGGGCGCTCTCGAGGAGTCCGGGATCCGTGCCGTGGCCGTTCACGACGCGCCGGTCGTGCCGCCCGAAGACCTCGCGCTCGCGCACCGGCGCGGCGACGGCTGGCGCGCATTCGTGCCGTATTTCGAGCGCTGGAAAACGCTGATCCCCGTCGATGCGCCGCCGCAGGTGCACTTTTCGCGCGTCGAGGTTTCCAGCGAGGCACTGCCGGTGCCGGCCGAATTCGGTGCGCGAGACGAAGCCGCCGGGGTCATCTCGCAGGCCGCTGCCGCGGAGAAGCTCGCCGCGTTTCTCAACGGTCCGATCCTCAGCTACGGCGTGGCGCGCAACGTGCCCGACGCCGGCGCGACCTCCGAACTGTCGGCCGAGTTCTCGTTCGGCCTGGTGTCCGCGCGCAGCGCGGTCCGCGGCGCGTGCGCGCGCGCCGCCGATCCGTTTCTGCTGAGCGAAGAGACGACCGCGGTGCGGCTGTGGCTGCGCGCGCTGGCCCAGCGCGACTTCTTCCTCCAACTCAGCTGGTACCACGACGCGCTCGACGAGGCGCCGCTGCAAGAGAAGATGCGGCGCTTCGCATTCGCGCGGACGCATCCCCAACTCGACGCCTGGCGCAGCGGCACGACCGGCTTCCCGCTCGTCGACGCGGGAATGCGCGAACTACGCACGACCGGACGCATGCACCCGCGCGTCCGCGCCATCGTCGCGTCGTTCCTGTGTTTCGACTTGGCCGTCGACTGGCGAATCGGGCGCGACGAGTGGGACCGCTTCTTGATCGAAGACGATTCCGCGCTCGCAACGGGAAACTGGCAGTGGATAGCCGGTGTCGGGGCCGACCTGGCGGCCTATCCGCGCATCTACAATCCGGTCAAACAGGCGCACCGCTTCGACCCGGCGGCCGGCTACGTGCGCCGCTGGATCCCCGAACTCGCCGGGCTGCCCGACGCGACGATCTTCGAGCGCAACGAGCGCCAGCCGCAACTCTCGTTACCCCTGTTCGGCGCGCGCCAGTATCCTTTGCCGATCTTGGATCACGAGGTCGCCGCGCGTGCCTTCCTAGCCCGCTACCGCGCGGAGGTCGCCGTCTAAGCTTTCAGGCGCTGATCCACAATATCCGACACGAACGGCACGCGTACGTCGTCGCCGTGCCAGACCTTGATCGCGTAGACGATGCTTGCGACGATCGTCACCGGTACGATGAAGGGCAGCAAAGGCCAAGCTGATATGCCGATCAGCGGGATTGCGGCGATCGACGAAAAGAGCCAGCCGAGACCGTACATCCCGGCGTTGAAGCCGAGGGCTTGCCACGCGTTGCGGCGCACGAACTCCGAACCCGACTGGTCGAACAGCGCAATCAGGGCGAGCGGCCAGAACGGGTAGCCGAGTGCGACGAGGGCCCGCGACTCGGGCCGCACCTCGGCGACGGCGTTCGAACGCGGCGGTGCCTGGGTCTGAGGCTGCCACTGCCGTTGCTGTGCGTAGCCGCCGCTCGGTTCGGACGATGGTCCGACGCCCCCGGCCAAGGTTTGCCGCTGTGCGGCGGCCTGGTCGATGCGCGCCGCTAAGCGGCAACTCGGGCAATCACCCGAATCGGCGCGACACGTCGCACAGATGGACTTGCCGCAGCCGGCACACCGGGCCACGGACGGCACCGCATGATGAAAATAACAGTCCACGCTCTCCGCCTCCATCGGGGTCTTGCCAAAGGTACCGGGCGAGGGCAGCGAAGGTTTCGCCGCCCGGCGCGCAAAGCGCGAAGCGTGGAACGTTCGGAGGTCTTGCACCGCATTTTTCGTGAGGCTCGGCCGTATCTGGGCCGGGTTGCGGTAGCGATGCTGCTGGGCGTGGTGGCCGGCATCGCGCCGACCGTGCTCCTGCAGTTGCCGGGCCTGCTGATGACGCGGGTCATCGACTTCCAGCACCTGGTCAACGGCAAACTGGTGGCGACAACCGTCGACTGGGGCGCGCTGTGGATCGTTTGCGGCCTGATTTTTCTCTCGCAGGTCATCGGCAATCTGGCCGGTTACGGTCAGAGCTACCTCACCGCGTGGAGCGGCCAGCGCATGATCGCGACGCTGCGCGCGCGGATGTTCGATCACGTCAACCGCATGTCGCTGGCGGATTTCGATCGTTGGCGGCCGGGTGAGTTCATGTCCCGCTTTTCCAACGATCTCGGCCTGATGACCGATGCGGTGAGCATCTCGCTGCCGCAGATGGTGCAGGTCACGGTCACCTTCATCGCCGCGCTGACCTGGATGGTGTCGAGCGACTGGTTACTCGCGATCGTGCTCCTGGCGTGCACGCCGGTCGTTTCGGTCGTGATCGGCCGCTTCAACCGGCTGGTCACGCTGAGCACGCGGTCGGCCCAGGAACTTATCGCCGATCTGGCCTCGAATTTGGCCGAAGTGCTGGGCAATGAGCGCGTCGTCAAGGCGTTCCGGCGCGAGAATTTCGAGCGCGATCGCTTCGCCGGCGCGAATGACGCGTATTTCGGCGCGCAGATGAAGGTCACGCAGCTCAACCAAACCCAATCGCCGGTGATCGCCACGATCGTGTCGCTGGCGATCATCGCGATCGTCGTGATGGTCGTGCGCGAAATCGGCGCCGGCCGCATCGCTCCCGCGCAAGCGTTCTCGTTCTTCGGCGCGATGGCGCTGACGATCAACCCGATGAACCGGTTCTCGATTTTCTTGGGCGACTTCTCGCGCGCGCTGGTCGGCGCATCGCGCGTGTTCGCGATCCTCGACCTGCCGATCGAAGCGGACGATCCGCCGGGTGCGGTGCGGCTGCCGGTGGTGGTCGGCGACATCCGCTTCGAGAGCGTGTACTTCGGCTACCGTGAAGGCGCCGCGCCGGTCTTGGCCGATTTCACGGCCGAGATGCTCCACGGGGAAACGGTCGCGCTGGTCGGGCCTTCGGGCGCCGGCAAGTCGACGATCGTGAACCTCGTCCCGCGCTTCTACGCCCCGCAGGGCGGGCGAATCACGCTCGACGGGGTCGACATCGCGACCATCCGGCTCGACGACCTGCGCGGCGCGATCGCGCTCGTGCCCCAAGAAACCCAGCTCTTCAACGGCACGATCGCGGACAACATCCGCTACGGCCGGCTCGAGGCGACCGACGACGAGGTTCTGGCGGCCGCCCGGGAAGCCAACGTGGCGGAGTTCGTGACCGGGCTCCCCGACGGCTACGCAACGAAGGTCGGTGAGCGCGGGATCCGGCTCTCGGGCGGCCAGCGGCAGCGGATCGCCATCGCGCGCGCGATGCTGCGCGACCCCCGAATCCTGATCCTCGACGAGGCCACCAGCGCGTTGGACAGCCACTCCGAGCACCTCATCGAAGAAGCGCTGGATCGCATTCTCCCCGGCCGGACGACCCTGATCATCGCCCACCGCCTCTCGACGATCCGCCGCGCCACCAAGATCCTCTATATTGAAGCCGGCCAAGTCCGCGAAACCGGCACCCACGACGCCCTGCTCGCTTCAGGCGGATCTTACGCCGGGCTGCACGCCGCGCAGTTTAAAGGCGCGCAGGTTTAAAGGCGCTCCGCCCCAGGCTGCGCGCCCCCCACGCCTAGGGCGTGGGGCCCCCGGTCCGAGCTCGCCGCAACCTGGCTGCCTTGGCCAAGATTTTACTGCGCTCGCTCCGGCACCGGGATTGCTACTAAGATTCCAGCCGCGGGGCGCCGAAGAACCAGTAGATGAGCGATACCTCGACATCGGTTGGTTCGACCATGTTCGGCGAGACGGTTCAGATGCTCAAGGATGCGGGCCATGGGGCGCGTGAGACCCATGACGTCATCGCGAACAATGTCGCCAACATCAATACGCCTGGGTTCAAGCGCTCGGACGTCAGCTTTCGCGAGGCGCTGGCTGAGGAATTGCCGCGCTACGACGATTCCTCGGAGCTGGCGATGGTAACGGACAACGATCGTCAGATCCCGGTCGGCCCCGATTTCGAGCCGAAGCCGTTCCAAGTCACGACGTCGCTGGACGACTCGACGCAGATGCGCACCGACGGTTCGAACGTCGACCTCGATCAGGAAATGGCCAAGTTGTCGATCAATTCGGGGTACTCGCAGACGATCCACGCGCTGCTCTCGCAGCAGTACTCGCGACTTCGGGAAGCAATCGAGGAGAAGGCCTAACTTATGAGCGGAATCGGCAGTGGCGGAATGTACAGTTCCATCGAGGTCAGCGCTTCAGGCCTCTCGGCCGAGCGCCTCGCGATGGACGTCATCGCGAACAACCTCGCCAACGTCAACACGACCCGTACGCCTGAGGGCGGCGCCTTCAAGCGCCAGCTGGTCGTTTTCGCCCAGAAGCAAGAGCAGCCCGCCGACCCGAGCTTCGATCCGCTCGACGAGTCCGGCGCTAACGATCCGGGCAAGTCCCGCGACGGCGTCGAGGCGGTCGGGATCATCAGCGACCCCGGCCCCGACCGGATGGTGTACGACCCCACGCACCCCGATGCGGATGCCAACGGGTACGTCCACATGCCCAACATCGACGTCGTCAAGGAGATGGTCGACATGATCGCCGCCTCCCGCGCGTACCAAGCCAACGTCACGGCCATCTCGGAGTCCCGCAACATGGGTAATGCTGCTCTGCAAATTCTGAAGTCCTGACCGTGGACTACTCGAGCGCGATCGGCAGCCTCGTTCCCGGGACGTTCGTCCCCGACATCGGGAAGAACGACGAGACCCCCAACGTTTCGGCGATCCCGGCCAGCCCCGACCCGAACGTTACCTTCAAAGACACCCTCGGGAAGCTGCTGGGTGACGTCAACGACAAGATCAACACCTCCGACCAGAACATGCGCGACCTGGCCACCGGGGCCACCGGGGACATCCAGAAGGTCGTGACCTCGGTCGAAGAGGCCAACCTTTCCTTGCAGTACATGATGTCGATCCGGACCAAGCTTTTGGACGCATATTCGGAGATTTCGCGCCTGCAGGTCTAATTTTAAAAGGCGCTCCGCCCCAGGCTGCGCGCCCCCCACGCCTAGGGCGTGGGGGCCCCCCGTCCGAGCTCGCATTAGACCGGGCTGCTGGGGCACGGTCACTCGGCGCTCGCTCCGCCGCCATCCGCTGTTTTAGCAGGGCTCCGCGTCCCCGGGGGCTTTTCGCTGGACCTAAAGTCGCACGGCGGGTTGCCGATGATACTCATAGCGCGGCTGGACTACCCTCGCACGGTGGGGGCCGCGACGAAGCCCGATTGATTGACGGTTTCGTACGTCGCCCGGTAACGGCGACATCCTGGTGTGCGGAGGGGTTTTTCTTTTGATTCGCGGGTTATACGCTTCAGCAGCCGGCGCGCTCGTAGCCGAAGCCATGGTCGACAACGTTTCGAACAATCTCGCAAACTCGTCGACCAACGGTTTCAAGCGCACGCTGTTGCAGATCGAATCGCAGCCGCAAACGCAACTCTACCGGTATCAGACCGACCCCGGTCAGAACCCGTTGAACCGTTTGCCCGGCGTAGACACGCAAGTGCCGATCGGTACGCTCGGTAACGGTTCGGATATCTACGCGACGCCCACGAACTTCGAGCAAGGCCAGATCGCACTGAACGGCAACGCGTATTCGTTCGCGCTTGCGGGCCCCGGGTTCTTTGCGGTCCAAAATCAGCAGACGGGACAGATCACGTACACCCGCGACGGGTCGTTCATGCGCGCCGCCGACGGCACCCTCACGACCGTCGACGGTTCGAGCGTCCTCGACGCCGGCGGCCATACGATTCCGATGCCCGCGCTGGGCAAGGTCGAAGTCGCCACCGACGGAGCGATCAACGTCAACGGCGTGAACTCGGGCCAGATCGGCTTGTTCGAGTTCAACAACGTCAACGCGCTGCAGCCGCAAGGCGCGACCGGGTACGTCGCCGGTCAGGGCGCCGGAGTCCGGCCCGCGACGCTGACGAGCGTCCTTCAGTATTCCGAAGAGAAGAGCAACGGCGACGTCGTGAAGTCGATCGTCGACCTGATCAATGCCGAACGTTGGTTTGACGCCAACGAGAAGAGCATCCAAACCCAAGACGACGCCACCAACCAGGCCATCTCCACCGTCGGCAAGACGAGCTAAATAGGAGCCCTAACCCGCCATGATGCGAGCACTATTCACCGCTGCCAGCGGCATGATCGCCCAACAATACAACATCGACACGATCTCCAACAACTTGGCGAACGTGAACACCACCGGGTTTCGCAACAACCTGGCGCACTTCCAGGATCTGATCTATCAGCAGTTGCGCGCGCCCGGTACGCCGGTCGGCGCCTCGCAGATCGCCGTCGGTCAAGACGTCGGTTTGGGCGTGAAGATCGGGGCGTCGGAAAAGCAGTTCACGCAAGGCGTGCTCGAGCAGACGTCCAACCCGCTCGACCTCGCGATCGAAGGCGACGGGTTCTTTCAGGTCACGCTGCCCGACGGCACGGCGGCCTACACGCGTGACGGTTCGTTCAAACGCGACTCGAACGGATCGATCGTCACGGCGGACGGCTACTTCCTGAACCCCCAGATCACGGTGCCGGCCAACGCGACGCAAGTGGCGGTCGGACAAGACGGAACCGTGAGCGCGTTGACGCCGGGCCAGCTCGCGCCGACGCAACTCGGGCAGATCACGCTGGTGCGCTTCGCGAACCCCGCCGGCCTCTCGCCGCAAGGCCAGAACTTGTTCATCCAGACCGCGGCCTCGGGCGCACCGCAGATCTCGGCGCCGGGTCTCAACGGCACGGGCTCGATTCAGGGCGGCTATCTCGAGCAGAGCAACGTCTCGGTCGTGACCGAGATCGTCAACCTGATCACCGCGCAACGCGCGTTCGAGGCGAACTCGAAAGCCGTCACGACCGCCGATCAAATCCTCGCGACCGCGGTCAACACCAAGGCCTCCTAACGATGCTGCGCCGTCTCGCCGCCGTCATGCTCGCGCCGTTCGTGGCCTTCGCCACGACGGCCGCGGCATTGGCCGCGACGACGGTCGCACCGGCGCCGCTCGTCACCCAAAACGTCAGCGGGACGCAGATCTCCGCGCTCACCGACAAGATCGCAAACGGCCTCGTCAACGACCCCGACCGGGCCGTCGTCCCGGCGTTCCATCTTGCCGACCAAGCCGTGCCGGTCGGCCGTGTCGCGCTGGCCGCACTCACGCCGCTGGTGTACGCGACCTACATTGCGGTGCCCGTACAAATCGACGTCGACGGACGGGTCGCGAAGACGGTCACCAGCGGCTACCGCGTGCAGCAGTTCATCCACACCGCGGTGGCCGCGCACGATTTGGCGCCCGGTGCGCTGCTCGGCAACAACGACTTGACGCTGGCCCGCGTGCTCTCGAACGGCCGGCCGGCCGTCGACATCGTCTCGCTCGTCGGCCGCAAAATTCGCGCAGCCACGCCGCGCGGTGCGCAGATCTTCGTCGAGCAGACCGCGGTCAACGAGTTGGTGAAGGCCGGCTCGGGCGCGATCCTCGTCGTTCGCGACGGCCCCGTTTCGCTGACGGCCGACGTCATCGCGCGGACCGGCGGTGGTCTGGGCGAATCGGTCACCGTGTACAACGCGCAGACCAACCGCATTCTTTCCGGAATCGTTACCGGTCCCGACCGCGTCGAACTCGTGCTCCCCGGAGGAGAAACTTCCGAATGAACAAGCCGAGCTGGCTCATCGTCGCTGCGGTGCTGGCTTTCGCCGCACCCGCCGCCGCCGACACGCTCTACGTCGCCGGCCCCCCGCCGGCCGCGCCCGGTCATCCGATGCATCTGGGCGCCGACCATCGGGCCTCGCAGGTCGGCGACCTGGTCCACATCGTGTTCAACTTTAACGGCAGCGCGAACAACTCGGACACGGCGACGATGGCGAATACGTACAACAACACGCTGACGGCGGGTTCGGGACTGTTCAACTTGCCGATCCTGCGCCTCGGCGGCGGGATCGGCGCCGGCAGTTCGACGGGTCTGGCGAAGACCCAGACCGTCGTGCAGACCTTCACGAGTTCGATGACGGCTGTCGTGACCAACGTTCTGCCCAGCGGCGCGCTGCAGGTCGCGGGCGACCAGAGGCTGGCGATCAACGGCGTACCGCAAGCGCTGCACGTGACCGGTACGATCCGCAGCGAAGACATCGACAACACCGATAGCGTGCTCTCGTCGTCGGTGGCCAACATCGATGCGAAGTTCAGCGGCATCGACACCCAAGAGCGCAACAAGGGCATCTTGCAAAAGATCGTCGGATTCTTGTTCGGATGATGACGAAGATGAAGCGCATTTTTACTGCCGGCCTCACGTTCGCACTGCTGGCCGCGCTCGTCGCGGTGCCGGCGCGCGTCTCGGCGCAGGGCGTGCTCCTCAAAGACATCGCCAACGTCCAAGGCGTGACGGCGAACCAGCTGATCGGCTACGGCATCGTGATCGGGCTCAATCAGACCGGCGACTCGACGTCGGTGCTCTTCACGAGCAAGACGATTCAGAACATCTTGCAGACCTTCGGCCTCTCGACGACGTCGACCGACGTGCGCACGCGCGACGTCGCCGCGGTGTTGGTGACGGCCAAACTGCCGCCGTTCGCGCACTCCGGCGACAACGTCGACGTGCTGGTCTCGGCGCTCGGCGATTCGACGACGCTCCAGGGCGGAACGCTGGTGCTCACCGAGCTGCGCGGTCCGAACAACCTCGTATACGCCACGGCGCAAGGCCCGATCTCGGTCGGCGGCTTCTCGGCGGATACCGGCACCGGCAACTCGATCGCGAAGAACTTCGTCACGGCCGGGCGCGTGCCCGGCGGCGCCGTCATCGCGCGCGACATGCTCACCAACCTCCAGCAGGATCCCGCCGGGTTGTCGTACGTGCTCAGTACGCCCGATTATAAGACGGCCGAGCACGCCGTGACCGCGCTCAACCATCGGTTCGGCGGTGGAACGGCGCATGCGCTCGATGCGGCGACGATTCGCGTCACGCTGCCGGCGCACTACCTCAACGATCCGGTTTCGTTCCTGGCCGATGCCGGCGATCTGAAAATCGATGCCGACCAGGTCGCGAAAGTCGTCATCAACGAGCGCACCGGCACGATCGTCATGGGCGGCGACGTCACCCTCGCCCCGGTCGCGATCGCCCACGGCAATCTTTCGATCACGATCGCCACGACGAATCAGGCCGTGCCGGCGGGCCCGTTCACCAACGCCCCGACCGTGACGCAGACCAACACGACCGTCAAGACCGCCGAGAACGGTCAAAAACTGATCTACATCAGCGGCGCCGGCACGCTCAGCCAGGTCGTCCGTGCCCTCAACACGATCGGCGTCTCGCCGCGCGACCTGATCGCGATCGTGCAGGCATTGCGCGAATCGGGCTCCCTGCAAGCCGACATCGACATCATCTGATGGATCCGATCAACGCCTCCTCGGCGCTTCCCTCGTCGGCCCCGCTCACCGCCGCCCAGCAGACGGCGCTGAAGAAGCTGCACGACGCCGCGACGCAGCTCGAGGGCGTGTTCGTCGGAATGCTCTTCAAAGAGATGCATAGCACGGTTCCCAAGGACACCATTTACGGCAAGCAGTCCAACGCCGACGCCATGTGGCAGGACATGCTGGACGAGAAGCAAGCCGACGCGGTCGCCAAGACCGGCTCCTTCGGCATCGCCAAGATGGTCGAATCCCAGCTGCGGGCGCAAGTCCTGGGCAGCGCCTCGGCCGTCCCGATCGTGCCGCCCGGGTTAACCGCGCCGGTGGTGCCGCCCACGCTGACGATGCCGGGCGCCACCGATGCGCTCGAGGAGAAGCCATGAGCGCGCTAAAGTCGGCGCTGCCAGCCTCCGACACTATCCCTAGCAAGGGCGCAGTGCAAGGGGTGCTTTGGCGGCATGATCATCAGCCGGGCCGAGATCGAATCGGCGGTTTCCGCCTACCGGACGTCGCGCAAGAAGAAGGCGCAGGCGGCGCAGTCGGTTTCGTTCGACACGGATCCCCTCGACGTAGAGTACGTCAGCTCTTCGGAAGCCCTGAGCTTCGCCGAGATGGCGGCGAGCGTAACGGCGGAGCCGATGTACCGCGAGGCCTTGGTCAACGATTTGCAGCGGCGGATCGCCGAGGGCAAGTATTACGTTCCGGCCGAGCAAATCGTGGAGAAGCTGCTCGGACGCCTCGTTCTGGAGGCGCTGCCGGCCTAAGCGGGATGCCGCGATGAGCGCGTCGTGGGAAGGCTTCCGCGCGCTCTTGCAAGATGAGAGCCGCATCCTGGGCGACTTGAACGGGGTCGCGCTGACGATGACCGAGGCGCTCGTCCAAAAGGACATCGACCGGATCAACGCCTCCGAACGGCGCCTCGAGGGTCAGCGGATACTGCACCAGCAAGCGCGGCGCAAGCGGCTGCAGATGCAGCAGGCCGGCTTCGGCGAGTTGACCCTCGAGCAGGTCTGCGCCTATGCCCCGGGCCCGATGCGGCGCGCCTTCCAGCAGCTTTCACGCGAGATGTCGATCAAGGGTATCTCTCTCGCGATCACGGTCAACAACAACAAGGCGCTGATCCTGGCGGGGATGGAGCGGCTGCAGAAGACCGTCGAACTCATTCATGATGCGATGACGGAAACGACCGGTACCTACAAACGGCGTGGCACCGTGCCCAAAAGCACTTCCAGCGTGATCGTGAGCCGCAAAGCATGAACCGTCTTGGTGAATTCGCATGAGCTTCCTCGGCCTCAACATCGCGGGCTCTGCGCTCGAAGCGTTTCAAGAAGCCGAAACGGTCACGGCGCAAAACATCGCCAACGTGCAGACGCCCGGCGCGTCGCGGCAGGTCATAAACATCGGTCAATTGCCGCCGATCGACGGCGCTCCAGGGTTTCCGGTCGGCCTCAACCCGGGCACCGAGGGGACCGGCATCCTGATCTCGTCGATCACCCGCGTGCACCAGGACTCCTACGACGCGCTCTTCCGCGGCGCGAGCTCGTCGCAGAACTTCTACGGCTCGGAGTCGGGCATCCTCAACTCCTTGCAATCGAGTTTCGGTGAGCCGAACAACGGCATCAACAGCGCCTTTGCAAACTTCCAGACCGCCGTCCAAACGCTGGCGAACAACCCGCAGGGGACGGCTGAGGAGCAGGGTCTGTTGACGTCCGCGCAGGGACTCGTCACGTCGATCACGAGCGCCAACGCGGCGTTGCAGAGTTCCGAGACGCAAACCCAGACCCAGGCCGGGACGCTGATAACGACGATCAACAACACGATCGATCAGATCGCTGCGCTCAACGGCCAGATCCGGGCGGCCACCGCGGTCGGCAACAATCCGAACACCTACAAGGACCAGCGCGACCAACTGATCGACACGCTTTCGACCTACCTGCCGACGACGACGTCGATCCAAGCCGACGGCTCGACGCTCGTAACGGTCGACGGGCAGGCGCTGGTCAACGACACGGTGACGTATCACCTGGCATCGCCGATCATCGGCACGGACGCCAGCGGCGATCCGCAGCTTCAGGTTGACTTCGTCGGGCCGCCGCCGACGCCGGTGACGCCGCCGGCCATCAGCATCACCGGCGGGCAACTCGGCGGTCTGCTCGATGCCTACAACAACAAGCTGATGCCGTACGCCGACGAGCTCAACAATTTCACCAGTGCGCTCGCCAGCGAGAGCGACCGCATTTCACAGGCCGGCTACGATTCCACTGGTACGGCCGGCGGGCAGTTGTTCTCACCGGTCGTGAGCCAGCTGCCGGTCAGCGCCGGCAACATCCAGGTCGGAATTTTGACGCCCTCGGAAGTACCGACGGCCGTTGCGACCACGCAGGCCGGAACGCTGGTGCAGCCTTTGAACTCCGGCAACGCCACCGTCGACACGACGGCTTTGCTGACCGCCAACGCGACGCTCGCGAATCCGCCGGCAGCGCCATTGAGCGGTCAACTCACGGTCACCGACGACGGCATCAATCAGACCTACAACTACAGCACGCTCAACGTGTCGTCGACCTCGACCGGAGCGACCTTGGCCGGCGCCGGGGCGATTACGGTAGCCAACGTTGCCGGCTTCGCCGTCGGCCAAAATATCGTGGTCGGCAGCGGCGCAGATCAGGACCTCGTGAACATTACGGGGATCGCCGGCAATACGCTCACCGTCACCCCGATGGCGCACGCGCACGCCGCGGGCGAAGCGGTGGGCGGCAACGCGTACACGATCGATGCCTTCATCAACTCGTTCAACGCCCAACATTTCGGCGTAACGGCATCGTACAACGCGACCTCGCAAACGATCGTCTTCGCCCGCGATCCGACGAATATCGATCTCGTCCACCGCGCGGCGATGCAGGCCGCCGGCGGGGTGACGACCCCCACCTTCACCATCGCCGACAGCAATCTCGGCGTCGCAGTGGGGCCGGCGCAGCCGATTCTCGGTACGGCGGCAACGGCACTGCTGACCGCATTGGGCGCAAACGAGATCAACCTCGTCCAGCAGAATTCGGCCAATGCCTTCGGTGCCACGAGCGGCGGCAACGTCAACGCGCTGCTCTCATTGTTCTCGACCTCGTTCGGCGTACCGGCGCTGCAGACCACCTCAAACACGGCCATCGTGGGGCCGGTGCCGCAGTCGGTGACCATCTTTCCGCCGCCGGCGACGCCGACCGCCTTCGCGCAGATCGATGTTGGCAATGTCTTGACCATCGACGCGGGCACCCAGAACCAGGAAAACGTCACCGTCACCGCCGTCGACCGCTTTACCGGCTCGATCTCCTTCGTGGCGAAGAACCTTCATCCGCTCGGCTTCTCGATCACGTCGGCGCAGACGGCGACGCTGCAACAGGCGTACGCGAGCCTCACCGCACAGATGGGCCAGGACACGGCTGCGGCGACGACCGGCAACAGCACCCAGACCAATTTGGCGTCCAGCATCAACCAGGTTCGTCAATCCACCGACGGCATCAACATCGACGAAGAAACGCAAAACCTGGTCAAATTCCAGAATGCGTACGGCGCCGCGGCCCACGTCATCAGCACGCTGTCCGCGATGCTGAGCGACGCGATCAACCTCGGTACCGGTACCGCGTTCTAGCATGGAGGCTGCAATTCAATGCGCATAGCGACCAGCACGATCTACGACAACCAGATCACCTCGATCGACAGTCTTTCCGCGCAATACCAGTCGATCGGTCAAGATCTCTCGACGGGCAAATCGCTCAACGTTCCGAGCGACGATCCGGCGCAGGTGTCGCAAGACCTGACGCTCACGACGACGATCGCCGCCGAGAACGGCGACGCATCCAACGCGACGGCGGCCCAGAACCAACTGACCTTCACCGATTCGGCGCTCTCGTCGCTGACCGGGCTGTTGCAAAGTGCTCGTTCGCTGGCGGTTGAAGGCGCCACGGACGTCATCCCCAACGGTTCGCAACGGCCGCTGCTCGGGGTGCAGGTTGCGGGATTGCTCAACCAGGCGCTGGCACTGGCGAACACGCAGTACGGCAAGGACTACATTTTTTCCGGAACGGGCAGCAGCACGTCGCCGCCGATTACGCCATTGGGGAATCCGCCCAACGGCGTCGTTTCCACCGGCAACAACCAGGCCCGCACCGAGTTGATCAACGGCCAAGCGGTCCAGGTCGGAACGACCCTTCAGGCCGCGTTCAATCAAGGCTCGACCAACGGCACGCCGAGCGTCTTCACACTCCTTGCGACCTTGCGCGACACCCTGGACAAGGAACCGGCCTCGATCGAGAGCCAGCAACCGATCAACGTCACGGGCGTCACGATTCAAGGAGCGGCCGACGCTGCTCCGACGCTGCTCGGCGGTGTCGGCGGTATCGCCGGGCCGCCGGCGCTGACCACCGTTCCGCTCACCGCCGATAACGCCGTCCCGCCCAGCTATTCGATCGCAATCGACGGTACGAACCCCGCGACGGGGGCGGCAGGCTCGGCTACGCTCACCTTTGGGCCCGGAACTGCGGTGGACGACGGCACCCCCAACAGCGTCGTCGGTGCGATCAATGCGCAAACCGCCGTGACCGGCGTCCAAGCGTCGTGGAACGTGGCCTCGCAGCGCCTACAGCTCACCAGCGTTGCGCCCAACAGCCCGCCGTTCCTGATCTCGGACGTCCCGAGCCCGGTAGGTGGGGGACCGCTCAACGTTTCCGCCCCGCCCGGTGTGACCGTAGCGGCCACGACGACGTCGGATTTCCTCGCGGCGTTTCAGATTCCCAACCAAGTCAGCGTGACCAGCAACCTGTCGACGCAGCTCGGGGATATTGACGCCGTCATCAACCAGGTGCTCAGCGCCCGCGCTCAAATCGGGCAGCAGATCCAGAACCTGGCCGCGACCACAACTCAAGTTCAGGCGCTGGCGAACGATAATACTACTACGCAGTCCACGATCCAGGACACGAACGTTGCCCAGGCGACGTCGCAGTTCACGCTGACCCAAACGGCACTTCAGGCCGCGTATGCGACGACCACCCGCCTCGAAGGCAAGACCCTCATCGACTATCTCTAGACACGAAGGAGCCCTATGGTGAACGCCCCGGCCGAACGCCGTACCTCGATAACCGTCGACCTGCCCCGCTTCGGACCTTGCACGTACGATCAGGAAGCGGACGTCTTCGTGTTCCCGTGGGGGCTGCCGGGGTTTGAGGATCTGCGCAGCTTCATCGTCATCCAGCTGGAGACGCAGAATCAGATCGTGTGGCTGCAGAGCCTCGAGGACCCGAACATTGCCTTGCCGCTAGGCGATCCGTGGACGTTCTTCCCCGACTACGAGCCCAAGATGCCGAGCTTCGCCCATATCTCGCTCGACCTGCAAGGCCCCGAGGACTTCATGGTCCTCGCGGTCATGGTCGGAACCGACGGCGGGCCGACCTTCATGAACCTGATGGCACCGGTTGTCATGAACCTCAAGAACCGCATCGGGCGCCAGGTGCCGCTCGAAACGAGCCGCTACACGGTCGCGATGGAGATTCCGGTGCCGACCGGCATGGCCGAGGCCCAAGCCCGTGCCAGGGCGGAGGCCGTTTCGGAATAAGCGAAGACCGCTGGCCCATCCTCAGCCACGGAAGGCGCGGCCATGCTGGTCCTCAGCCGGAAGCTCAACCAATCGATCGTGATCGGTGATGACATCCACATCGTCGTGGTATCGGTCGATCGAGATACCGTCAAATTGGGTATCCAGGCGCCGCGCGAGATCCCCGTCCACCGCGCCGAAGTCTACGAGGAGATCCAGCGCGCGAACCGGGCCGCCGTGCCGGGCACCGCGCCCGCCCCGTCGACCCTGCCGGCGGCGCCCGCTCCCCTAAAGTCCTGGAGACAACGGCCGAAGACCCAATAGCGGAGTCAGGATGACTCCGGCTTTCTCACACGTGTGATCATGGAGGACATTCATGCCTAATACCGTTGGTGGCATCTCGATTGCCACGAACCAACTCGCAAACGTAGCCCTACTCAACTTGAACCACAACCAGCAAACGCTGGGTAAGCTGGTTTCACAGTTATCGAGCGGTCTGCGAGTCGTAACCGCCGCCGACGATCCGTCGGGTTTGGCGATTGCGGTCAACCTGAACGATCAGTCGGCCGGTTTCGATACCGCCAATCTGAACGTTCAGGATGCAACGAACGCCGCGAACGTCGCGGACGGCGCCCTTTCGACCATCACCAGCATTCTGCAGCG
>Ga0209415_10002032_pt1 | contig 38378 bp, 40 predicted proteins | sample PeaSoiSIISIP2007_FD_187696 | JGI IMG/M metagenome (GOLD analysis project Ga0209415, IMG submission 187696) | Peat soil microbial communities from Weissenstadt, Germany - SII-SIP-2007 (SPAdes) (version 2) | ecosystem: Environmental > Terrestrial > Soil > Wetlands > Peat | place: Germany...
GGCCGGCGCGCTGGCCCAGTTTTTCTAAACACCAACGATGTCAAAGACCTGACGGCGGGTTGGCCGACAGGCTGAGACGTCACGTGGGCGAATCGCCGTCAACCCGCTTCAAGCTAGGCCGGGATGTTCAACGCCTTGAGCGCTTCGGCGCGAACGGTCTTGTAGTCGAGCTTGCCGTTGGCGGCGCGCAGCACCGGAGCGATCACCAGTTCGCGCGGCGCCTTGTAGCGCGCGAGGTGCTGGCGGACGTGTTCGGCGAGAGATTCCAGCGTCGGCGCCTCGCCGTCGCCGACATCGACGACGGCGCAGATGCGCTCGCCGAAGCGCGCGTCCGGCACGCCGACCACGGCGGCGTCGCGCACGCCCGGATAGCGCTTGATCGCTTCCTCGACCTCCTCGGGGAAGACCTTCTCGCCGCCGGTGTTGATCACCTGCGAGCCGCGCCCAAGCAGCTTCAGCGAGCCGTCGGCCTCGACGGTGGCCCAATCGCCGGGCACCGACCAGCGCCGGCCCTCGAACATCCGGAAGGTGCGATCGGTTTTTTCCGGGTCTTTGTAGTAGCCGACCGGCAGGAAGCCGGAGACGGCAAGCATCCCGCGCTCGCCCGATCCCGGCTCGACCCGGCGGCCGTCTTCGGTGAAGCAGCCGCTGTTGGGCGTGACCATGAACTTGGCCGTCTCGCTGGTCGCCCCCGCGCCGGACGCCGAAGCGCCCAAACCGACGGCCTCGGACGAGCCAAGGCTGTCGAAAATCGCGCAGGTCGGCAGGTGCCTCAACAGGCCCTCTTTGTTCTCCATGCTCCAGACCGTACCCGACGAACCGATGCGGCGCAGACCCGAGAGGTCCCAGCGTCCCGGGTTTGCGTCCAGAGCCTCCAACATCGGTTGGGCGAAGGCCATGCCGACGATGGAGATCAGGCCGGCCTTCAGGCGCTCGGCCTCGCTCCAGAGTTCGACGGCGTTGAAGTGAGTCGATGGCAGCGAGGCGACAGCCCCGCCTCCGGTAAGGGTGATCAGCCCGGTGAACTGGGCGGTGCCGTGCATCAGCGGCGCGGCGGCGATCAGCGTCTGCGGCCCGTTGACGAGGTCGCCCGAGGCGATCGTGGCCAGCACCCGCTCGGCCGCCTGTTCCGGCCGTTCGCAGGGCGGCGTGCCGAGGAAGAAGTTGCCGCCGCCGCCCAGCACGAAGAACAGGTCCTCCACGCGCCACATCACGCCTTTGGGCATGCCGGTGGTGCCGCCGGTGTAGAGGATCAGCAGGTCGTCGTTCGAGCGGCCCCAGGGAGCTTCCACCCGGCCCTCCCGAGCGGCGACGATCACATCATAGTCCTCGGCGAAGGGCGGGACCGGATGGCCTGGCTGGGCGAGCGCGATCCAGGCCTTCACCCTCGGCAGCTCGCCGCGGATCCGATCGACCGTCTCGGCGAAGGAGGCGTGGAACACCACGACCTCCGCGTCGGCGTTGTCGAACAGATAGATCAGCTCGTCGGCGACATAGCGGTAGTTGGTGTTGACCGGGGCAAGGCCTGCCTTGAACGCCGCGTAGTAGGTCTCGAGGTATTCGGGGCCGTTGTAGAGGTAGGCCGCCACCTTCGACTGCTTGGTGAGGCCAAGGTCGATCAGGCGCCGGGCCAGCGCATTGGCGCGCCGGTCGAACTCGCCCCACGTCACCTGCCGCTGTCCGTGGATCTGCGCCGGCCGCCCCGGAATGGCGGCGGCGATCGGCTCCCAGACGTTGGCGAAATTCCACATCGACGGGCTCTCCCTGGCGTTTTGCGCCAGTGTAAGCGCCCGTCCGTCGGGTCAAGTCAACGCGGCCGCCGACGGCCGGCTAGTGGTGGGAAAGGGTGTCCTGAACCTTCATCAGCGCCGGACCCAGGATCACGACGAACAGCACCGGCAGGAAGAACAGGATCATCGGCACGGTCAGCTTCGGCGGCAAGGCGGCCGCCTTCTTCTCGGCCGCGGCCAGACGCAGCTCGCGGTTCTCCTTGGCCATGACGCGAAGGGCGTTGCCGAGCGGCGTGCCGTAGCGTTCGGCCTGGATCATGGCGGTGGTCACCGCCTTGATGCCTGGGTGATTGGTGCGCTTGGCCAGCCCCTCATACGCGACGCGGCGCTCCGGCAGGTAGGAGAGCTCGGCGGAGAGCAACGAGAGCTCCTCGGCCAGCTCCATGGAAGAACCGCCGACTTCCTGACTGACCTTCAGGATCGCCGCTTCGATCGACATGCCCGATTCCACGCAGATCAACAGCAGGTCCAGGGCGTCCGGAAACACGTTGACGATCGACTCACGCCGCTTGGTGGCGACGTTGCTGACGTAGAGGTTCGGCGCATAGTAGCCGGCGACCAGGCCGAAGACGCAAGCCGCGACCTTCTGCATGAACGGCAGGTGCAGGCCGTTGAGGCCGAACACATAGATCGCGGCGCCCGCCGACAGGACGATCGGCGTGAAGAGGCGGAACACGTAAAAGCGCGAAATCGCGCTCGGACCGCGGAAGCCGGCCTGGGCCAGCTTGTCGGTCAGGTTACTGTCCTCGAGCAGCCGGGAGAGCTGCAACTGCTCGTTTACGCGCTTGAAGATGCCCTCGTCAGTGCGGCGCAGCGATGGCGCGCCCTGCTTGCCGGCGAGCGCCTCGCGCGAACGCCGGCGCAGCTCCTCGCGCCGGTTGGCGACCGACTTCAACCGGCTCTCGAGGCCGGATTGCTGGAACGCGGGCGAGACCACCGTGACGATGGCCGCGAAGGTGATCAGCCCGACCGCGGCGGCGATGATGTTGTCGGGATTGGTGAGGAGTTGGACCCAGTCCATCGCGTCCGATCCTCAGAACTTGAAGTTGATCATGCGGACCATGACGAACACGCCCATGCTCATCCAGATCGCCGATCCGCCCAGCATCAGCCAACCGCGATGGTCGGTGAACATCGGGGCCATGTAGGAGGGGGTCCAGATGCTGATCAGCATGACGACGCCAGGCGGCAGGCAGCCGATGATCATGGCCGAGGAGGTGGCCTCGGCCGACAGCGCCTTGACCTTCTCGCGCATCAGCTTGCGCGAGCGCAGCACGGTGGAGAGGTTGTTGAGCGCCTCGGCCAGGTTACCGCCGGTCTTCTGCTGGATGTTCATCACGATCGAGAAGAAGCGCACTTCCGCGGTGGGCATGTGCTCGTGGAGCTTCTCCAGCGCCTGATCCAGCGACATGCCCATGCCGATGTTCTCCACCAGCCGGCGGAACTCGCCAGCCAGCGGCTCGGCCGTCTCGCGACCGATGATCTTCAGGCAATCGTGCACCGGCAGGCCCGACTTGATGCCGCGGACGACAATGTCCATGGCGTCGGAGAAGGTCAGGGTGAACTTGTTGGTGCGTCGGGCGCCCAGGAAGCCGACCACCCACTGCGGCACGCCGAAGGCGCAGGACGCGCCCAGCGCCAGGGCGACGAACGGATTGATGTGGCCGATAATGGCCGCCACGGTGACGACGAGCCCAAATCCGGCGCTCGCCATCCAGAACTGGGGCGGCCTGATGCTGAGACCCGCCCGGTTGAGCTTGTTGGTCAGCGTCAGCCGCGCCTTTTTCTGCTGGCGCTCCTGATCCTGCAGGCTCTTGACGATCTGCTTGCGCCTGGCTTCCGGCGAGTTCAGGGCCTGGGCCCGCGCGCGCCTGGCGTCTCGCGACGGCGCCGGGCCGCCGAGGGTCTGGGCGCGCTTGACCGCCGCGTCTTGCGCGGTCTCGCCGCCGGCGAAGACGAAGCCGATGGCGACAACGATGGCGAAGGCGACGCCGGCGATCAGGCCGATGAGCAGAAGCTGGTTCATGGGCTACTCCGCCGCATCGAGGGCTTCGGCCAGTTCGCGCTCGAGACCATAGTAGCGGGCGCGGTCCCAGAAGCGCGGACGAGCGATACCCGTGGAGCGATGGCGGCCGATGACCCCACCATGCTGGTCTTCGCCGGTGATCTCGTAAACGAACAGGTCCTGGGTCACGATCACGTCGCCTTCCAGGCCCACCACCTCCGTCACGTGGGTGATGCGCCGCGAGCCGTCGCGCAGGCGCGCCGCCTGGATGATCACGTCGACCGAGCCGACGATCATCTCACGGATGGTCTTCGAGGGCAGGCCGTAGCCGCCCATGGTGATCATCGATTCAAGGCGGCTGATCGCTTCGCGCGGGCTATTGGCGTGCAGCGTGCCCATCGAGCCGTCGTGGCCGGTGTTCATGGCCTGCAGCAGGTCGAACGCCTCGGGACCGCGCACCTCGCCCACGATGATCCGTTCCGGTCGCATCCGCAGGCAGTTCTTGACCAGATCCCGCATGTTGATCGTGCCGGTGCCTTCGAGGTTGGGCGGCCGGGTTTCCAGCCTCACCACGTGCGGCTGTTGCAGCTGCAGCTCCGCGGCGTCCTCGCAGGTGATCACCCGCTCGCTCGGGTCGATGAACGCGGTCAGCGTGTTGAGCAGCGTGGTCTTGCCGGAGCCGGTGCCGCCGGAGATCACCACGTTGCAGCGGCAGGCGCCGATGACGCCCAGCACGCGTGCGCCTTCGGGGCTGATCGAGTTGAACTCGACCAGGTTCTTCATGGTCAGTTTGTCTTTGCGGAACTTCCGGATGGTGAGGGTCGGACCATCGAGCGACAGCGGGTGGGCGATGACGTTGACCCGGCTGCCGTCCGGCAGACGCGCATCGCAGATCGGCGAAGACTCGTCGACGCGACGGCCGACCTGGCTGACGATCCGCTGACAGATGTTCATCAGCTGCGAGTTGTCACGGAACCGGACATTGGTGAGCTGGGTCTTGCCGCCCACTTCGATGAACACCCGGTTGGCGCCGTTGCACATGATGTCGGCGATCTCGTCGCGGGCCAGCAGCGGCTCCAGCGGACCGTAGCCGAGCACGTCATTGATGACGTCCTGCACCAGATGATCGGTCTCGGCGACCGACATCGAAACGTTCTTGATCGCCACCAGCTCGGCGACGATGTCGCGGATCTCTTCGGCCGCCGTCGCCTGGTCCAGCTGGGCCAGCTGGCTGAGGTCGATGGTGTTCAGCAGCGCGTTGAAGATCGTCGACTTGGTCTGGTGATAATACTCGCTCTGCTCACGGACGATCTCGGTGGCGCCCTGCGCCTGCTGCAGCTGCTCGAAGCCAAGCGTCTGCTTCGGCGCCGGCTTGGCCGGGCCGGGCAAGGGCGGCGGAGCGGACTGGCTCTCGACCTTCTGCGGACGCGTGGCGATAGGCGGCGCGCCGGCGGCCGCTGGCGGCGGAGCCTGCCGCGCAGGCGGGCTGGGTTGGTCTGAGGCGCGCTTTCCGAACACAGGCGGTCGCTATCTTTTCAGCATGCGGTCCAGGAAGGAGACCGGTTTCGGCGCAGGCGCCTCGCCCGTCTCCCGGCGGCTGATCATGCGGGCGAGGATGTCGAGGCTCTCGGACTGCCTCGACTTCGGGCCGACTTCGGCAAGCATCTGGCCGTTGTTGGCGGCCAACCCAAACAGCTTGGCGTCGAACGCGATCGACATCGAGGGCGTCAGGCCGAGCGCCTCGCCGAAATCCTTCAGCGGAATCTCTGGCCGGCCGGGCACGCCCACCTTGTTCAGCACCACGCGCGGCGGCGCATCGTTGGGTCGGGCCGCGCGGACCAGGTCGACGATGTTCTTGGCGTTGCGCAGCGACGCCAGGTCCGGTTCCGCCACGACCACGACGTCGTCGGAGGTCGTCAGCATACGGCGCTTCCATGGGGTCCAGGCGTGCGGCAGGTCGAGTACGACGTAGGGCGTCGAAGCGCGGATCTTGTGCGCCACCTCTTCGAACGTCTCTGGCGCGATGTCGAAATCGCGCTCGAGGCTGGCGGGCGCGGCGAACAGCGATAGGTGGTCGCCGCAGCGCGCCATCATCCGCTCCATCAGCACCGGGTCGAGACGATCGGGCTGGTTGAGGGCGTCGGCGATGCCGTGCAGCGGGTCCTGGTTGAAGTCGAGGCCAGCGGTGCCGAAGGCCAGGTCGAGATCGACCAGCACCGTATTGGCGCCCATGCGCTCGGAGATCAGGTGGGCGATGTTGTGCGCCAGCGTCGAGGACCCGGCGCCGCCTTTGGCGCCGCAGAACGCGATCTGGCGGCCGATGAACGGCTGCGCCGGGTCGGCGTAGAGGGCGGTGATCGCCGCGATCAGCTGCAGCGTGCCCAGCGGCGGAACGAGGTATTCGCTGACGCCGCGGCGCATCAGCTCACGATAGAGAGCGATGTCGTTGGCCGCGCCGATGACGATGACCTTGGTGCCCGGATCGCACACCTCGGAGAGCTTCTCGAGGTAGGCGAGCAGCTTTGGCGCCGGATCCAGCGTCTCGACCACGAGCAGTTGGGGCGTGGGCTGGTTCTGGTAGAAGTCGACCGCGCCGCCGAGCCCGCCTTCCTGCGTCACCGTCTTGGCGCGCTCCATCCGCCGGTCGGCGCTGGCGCGCTGGATCAGCTCGCCGGTGTCGGGGCGCGACCAGTGGAAGTGAATGGTGATGCGTGGCACCGTGTGCTCGCCGAGCGCCGCTTCGGCGCTCGCCAGCATCTCGGCGATCGGATTGGCCGCCGGCGTCGATAGGCCAGCCTCGCCCTCGGCCTCGTCAGTCTCGAGCGGCGCGCTCAGACCTGCGAACGGGTCGCTCGGGTCGGCGGCGCCGCTGGTCTGCGGGGTCGAGAATTCGGTTTCGCCGTCGAAATCGAGATCGAACGGATCGGCGGCTTGGACGGTCTGCGGCGTCATGTCCTTATTGCCCCACGCTCGACAAGGCGGCGTTTGCTTGCGGGTCCTGCGGCGTTCCGGTTATCCCGGCCCCCCGATAGGTGTTGATGGCGTTTTCGCGGCGCATCGGGTCCGGCGGATCGCTGGCGCGCGGGTGGAGGAAGTCGGCAGCGTCGGCGACCTGGGCCGCGATGTTCGCGGTCACCGCGCAGCCGAACTCCGGGTAGGAGGTGTTGCTGCGGGTGTCGCTGAGGTTGCTCCAGGAGAGGCCGCACTGCGGCCCTTCCGCTACGATGTGCGGGAAGCTGACCTTGATCGGCGCATGCTCGTCGCCACTGGCGTCGTACCCGACGATCTGAATCGACCCTGGAGGGACACCCTGATCGATCAGGTAGTCGCGCGTGGCTGACGCCGTGCGGTAGACGCCGGCCGAGTCGGGGCCGTGTTCCGGCGCGGACACGGTGATCGGCGCGCGATCCCCATTGATCCAGCGCCAGGTGAAGTCGCGCAGCGCGGCGGTCTGGGGCGCGGAGAGGCCCGATGCGTGCGCGGCGATCAAGAGCTCCAGCGGGGCGGGTTTGACCTCGATCCCATAGTGCTCGCTCTCGATCGCGGCGGGACGGGCGTCGGACCGGTCGGCCTGGGCGACGCCCCCTCCGGCGCAGAGCGCCACGAGGGCTAGGCTCGCGATCAGCGGTGCGCGCATGGGTGATGGCTCCCTGGTGAAGCGGCGGTCATTCGACGACATAGCCGTAAGGTCCTTGATAGGTTCTTCCCGTCGGGGCCGAAGATTCGTGATTGAAGGTTTTATTCAGCCGTCCAAGCAGGATGGTGTCGTGGTCGTTGGCGACCTGCAGTCCATCAGCGGGGGTCTGAAGCTGCCCGGCGTTGACCGGGTTCACCAGATAGGGCGTCACGATCACGACCAGCTCGGTCTCGCCTGAGAGGTAGTCGCGCGAACGGAACAGCGCGCCCAGGATCGGCAGGTCTTTGATGCCCGGAAGGGCGTCGAGGTCCTGGCTGGATTTGTCTTCCAGCAGGCCGGCGATCATCAGGCTGCCGCCGGACGCCATTTCCACGGTGGTATTGGCGCGGCGCACGTTCAGGCCGGGGATCACCAGCTGCGGGGCGGTCGAACCGCTCGTGCTCGCGAGGCTGAACGCGCCCTGCTGGCTGAGCTCGGAGACTTCAGTCGTGAGCTTCAGCTGGATGCGCCCGCCTGAGAGGACGATCGGCGTGAACCCGAGTCCGACGCCGTAGTCCTTGAACGCGACGGTCACCCGGCCGGTGACGTCCTGATCGACCGGCACCGGAAACTCGCCGCCGACCAGGAACTTAGCCGGTTCGCCGGAGACGGCGGTCAGGTTCGGCTCCGCCAGAGTGCGGACCAGACCTTCACGCTCGAACGCCTGCAAGTTGCCCACGACCTGATTGTTGGCCGTGTTGTAACCCCCGCTGGCGCTGATGCCGCCCAGCAGCGAGCCGCTGATGCCGTAGGTGGTCGCCTCACTGAGCAGGAACTGGGCCGAGCCGGCCTGATTGATCAGCGCCTTCCAGTCGACGCCCAGCTGCTTGATCACGGAGCGTTGCATCTCGACGATGCGCACCTTGAGCATCACCTGCTCTTCGCCGGCGATGCTGAGCATGTTGAGCACCTGCTCAGGCCGGCCGACGGTGGCGCCGGCGATCCGCACCGCCTTGTCGGCGTCGGCGGCGCTGGTCACCGTGCCGGTGAGGATCACGCTGTCGTTGATCGATTCGACCTTCACCTGCGACCCGGGAAGGATGCGGTTGATCGTGTCGGCAAGGGCCGAGACGTTCTGATCGACGCGGATGTTGAGCGCCAGCAGGCGATGGCCGGCGGCGTCGAAGAACATCGCGTCGGTGACGCCGCTCTTGAGGCCCAGCACGTAGATCCGCCGCGGGGTGCGCAGCACCGCTTCGGCGATCAGCGGGTTGCTGACCAGAACATCACGGGCGTCGACCGGCAGGTCGATCACCGCGGAGCGGCCGACCGGTAAGGCCAGCAGCTGCGTGGAGGCGGCGGCGCCAGCGTCGACCTTGATCACCGAGGTGGTCTCGTCGCCGGCGTGGCTGGCCACGGGCATGAGCATCCCGCCGCCGGCGAGCACGCCGGCCAGGACTTGGAGGAGGGCGGCTTTGCGGATCATTGCGCGGTCACCACTTCGGCGGCCGAGCCGCCTCTGAAGATTTTGACACTGTGGCCATCGTCGGCGCTGGGGCCGGCGGTGTGGCCGCCAATATCGGCGTAAGAGCGAAGCGCCATGGTCAGGCCGCCTTGGGTTCTGGCCCTGGCGACGATGCTGGCGTTGACGTCCGGAACCTCGAGCGTGATCGTGGCGCCGGAAACTGGCGCGCCGGTCTTGGGCGCGTCGGTCTTTTGGTCGATGGCGAGCACGAGGGCGTTGCTGAGCACCATCTCGGTGACCATGCCGCCGCCGTTCTTCGCCTGATCGGGGTGGGTGGAGAGGATGTCGACCCGATCGCCCGGTTCGATGAAGCCGCCGGCGCCGCTTTCCAGCGAGAGCGGCAGCGAGATGGCGCGCATGCCCTGCGGCAGGCGGATGGCCATGTAGCTGGTGTCGCCGCTGCGGACGATCTTCTTGGAAGTGATCGGCTCGCCGGCGAAAATCGGCTCGCGCACGATGTCGCCGATCATCGCCTGCATCTTGGGGCCACCGCCGGTGGCGATGTCGCTGACGGTCTTGGTCGCCTTCTGCACCGCGGCGTCGACCGGCGCCTTCGGGGCGGCCACGCTATCGCCGTCGGTGATATACGCGAGGTTGAGGGTGGCGGTCGGCCAACCTTGCCAACTCATGTTCTGGTCGGAGAGGCGGTCGCCGACGGCCAGGTCGGTCTTGGCGACGAGCACCCGGGTCATGACGGGCGGCGCCGAGGCCACGGTAGTCGGGGGCGCCTTGGGTGTGGCGAACATGTTGTGGACGATGAAGGCAAGGCCCACGGCCGCCACCAGCGCCACAACAAGAATTCCGATGCGAGCAGGTGTCATAGAAGATCCGCCCTCCCCCGCGGCGGCTGCGCTTGAGCGGCCCGTCGTCATTCGAGCGACAGACCGAGGAATCGGCGCCGCTTCTGGCGCCCTCGAACCTTGGGGGACCCATGGTTAACACCCGCCTAAGGGGAGAGCCGAGGTCGAGCAGTCTGCGAGGGGCTAGATCAGGGGGTGGGCGGCGAACGCCGCCAGGGCGCCGATAGCGATGGCGACGCCATAGGGCGCGGCCTCGCCCGGGGTGGCCAAACGCCGCGTCCAGGCGGGGCCCGCTTCGGCGAACGGCCGCAGCCAGGCCGAGCGCAGCGCCACCAGGCCGAGCGCCAAGGCGCCGCCGGCGAGGCCGGTATAGAGCGCGAACGGCGCGAGACCATTCAGGCCGACCCAGAGCGCGGCCGCGGCCATCAGCTTGGCGTCGCCGCCGCCGATCCAACCGAGCGCGAACATGCCGGCGGCCAGGACCAATACGCCGACGCCAACCGCGAAACTGATTCCTATCGCCGGCAACGACAGGCCAACGATCAGGGCGGCGGGAGCGAAGCCCAGCGTCAGGGCCGCGGATATCCAGTTGGGAATGGTGAAAGACAGGATGTCCTTGAGCGCCGCCACGACGACCAGCACGGCGAAGAAGCCGAGGACTAGGTTCCTAATGAGCTCGGGTGGCATCGCGGAGGCTTCTTCTCGAGGAGGCCGCACCATCCGACAAAGGTGGTGAACCAATGGTTTCCCGGCTGCGATGTTGCGACGCGGGCGCCGGTGGACTCGGTGGCGCTCGCGTCAAGGTGCGCGAATCGGCCGAGCCGCCGTCGCATTGGTCTCGGCCGGGACATGAGGCCGCACAACGCCCGCACCAGGCGCGACAGGGGTGACGACGCTCCGGATCGCCGGAGCGCAAACGCAGAAGGGGCCGCGGCTTGTGACCGCGGCCCCTTCCAACTCAGACGTCTTGAGACGTCTTAGTAGGCGATCGCGCTACCGGCCTTCGACAGGCTGGTGTTGAGGTTCGTGCCCAGCGTGGTGACAGCGCTGATGATCACGACCGCGATCAGGGCGACGATGAGGCCATACTCGATGGCCGTGGCGCCCGATTCATCCTTCAGAAGACGCGAAACGAACTTGGACATTGCTTGATCTCCTATCTAGCAAGCTGACCAGGGACCAAGCCGGTCAGGCCTGCTCGCCCCTTGAGACGCACCCTTTTCGCGCACCGACCTTAATTCCCAGTAAACGTCGAAGTATTGCCGAACACATTTCTATGGTTGAAGGAAATTCATCATTACAATCGATTAACTACGTGGATATTCTTGCTCTCAGACTCGGGTTTGCTTTCCTCTGAGGAATCAAAGTCGATACCGACCTTGCATTGCGGGCTTTACCCAACCTTAGGCCCGCCGCCCTAGCCTCGGCGAACAGAGGGATCGGACCACACTCATGCTAATGGCGCTCATCAACCTGGCCGTCCTGCTTCTCGCCTTCGGGGGACTGGCCCGGGTTTGTCCGTGCAATCCCGGCCAGCCCAGCTTCATCGGGCGCGACCTGGCCGACAACACGCTCTACTGGGCGATGGGAACGCTGCTCTACGGCGACGCGGTCGCGCTATATATACACGCGGGCGCGGGCCTGTTCGCACCCCACGATGCGAGTTCCGTCGCCAAGGCGATCCTTGGCGGCTACGGGGCCGCGGCGCGCTTGCCGCTGCTCGTGCAGGTGCTGCTGATCATCGTGGCGATCGATTTCGTACAGTACTGGGTGCATCGTCTGTTCCACCGCGAGGCGCTGTGGCCGTTCCACGCCATCCACCACAGCCCGGTGGATCTGGACTGGACCGCGACCTACCGGAACCACCCGGTGAACTTCCTGATCTACAGCACCGGCGTTATCGCGCTCGTGCGCCTGGCCGGCTTCTCTCCGGCCGCCTTCCTGATCATCGCCCCGTTCAACATGGTCTTCGGCACCGTCGTCCATGCCAACCTGAACTGGACTTACGGGCCGTTCCGCTATGTCCTGGCGAGCCCGGTCTATCACCGCTGGCATCACGCCATTGACCCGGCGGTGCGCGATCACAACTTCGCGCCGACCTTCCCGATCTGGGACCTGATGTTCGGCACCTATTATATGCCGCGCGGCGCCTTGCCGCAGGAATACGGGGTCGAAGGCGTGCCGCCGCACTTCCTCGCCCAGATGGTCTATCCGTTCCGCGTCTACGCCGAACGCTTTGGCGCCTGGCGCAAGGCGAGCGCCCGCGCGGCGGCGGCTTGATCGTCTTGGCGACGCTGGATGCCGCGGCCGCCTGGCTGGCGCGGATTCCCGCCGACCAGCGGATCGCCGCCCACGCCGCCACCGACTGGCGTCTTGCGGCCTGGACGGTCGGCGGGGCGTTGCTGATCGGCGCCTGCGTCCTGGTGAGCCAAAGCGGCCTGCTCGGCCGCCTGACCCGAACCCTCGAGGCCGCGCGGCCGCGCCCCTGGCTCGCCAGCGCCGCGGCCGCCTGCGCGCTGGCGCTGATCCTCGCCACTCTGAAGGCGGCGATCGACGCCTTCGCCGGCTGGCGAGGTCAACGGATCCTCGGCGGCGTTGACGGCGGCCTGGGGCCACATCTGGCCCATGCCGCCGCGGGGATCGCGCCGACGGTCCTGGGGGCGGTGCTGCTGGTTCCGCCGGCGCTCTGGCTCATGCGGCGGCGACCGCGGACCTGGCCGCTGATGGTCGGCCTGCTGGTCGCCGGCCTGATCGTCGCCGCGATCTGGCTGCCATACGCCCTGTCCGCCGGGCCGGCCTCGCCTGCCGCGCCGCCCGGTCCGGTTCGCGATGGCCTGCTGCGTCTGATCGCCGAGACCGGCATTCCCGCCCAAGGCGTCTCCGTTTCGACCGACCCCGGCTTCATGGCCGACGTCAACGGCGGCTTCGGCCATGCCAAGGTCATCATCGGCCCCTCGCTCGCCGCCGGCCCGCCGGCGATGGCGCGCGCCTTGATCGGCCACATCATGGGTCACTACGCCCACAACGACATCCTGATCTTCAGCCTCGTGCTCGGACTGGCGATGCTGCTCGGCTTCTTCGCCGTGGCCCGGTTCGGCGCGCCGCTGGCCAGGCTGATCGGCGCGAAGGAGGTTGCGTCCGCGGCCGACCCCGAGGCGATGCCCGCGGCTGCGATCATCCTGATGCTGGCGATGGTCTGCGCCGGGCTGGCCGGGGCGGGCTACCTGCGCTGGGCCAACGTCCGCGCCGACGCCTATTCGCTCGATCACGCTCGCGAGCCGGACGGCCTGGCGGCGGTGATCGAGCAGGAGTGGGACCACCAGAGCGTCGATCCCTCGCCGATCGAGGAGGCGCTGTTCTACACCCACCCGGCCCTGACCGGCCGGCTGCGGCATGCGATGGTCTGGAAGGGGGCGCACGGCGGCTAAATCGCCACCTCGTTCAGGCTTTGTTGACCAATCCGCGGGAGCCTTGGCTTATGCGCAGCCTCGCCCTCGCCTCGATTCTCGCCCTCGCCCCGGCGGCCGTCATGGCCGCCAGTCTCGGCGTCCCGCTCAACCAGTCGGTCCTGGTCTCCCTGCCAGCGCCTGCCCACAACGTGTTCCTGGGCAATCCGACCGTGGCCGACGTCTCCGTGTCGGACCAACGGCACGTGGTGGTCACCGGCAAGGCCGGCGGGGTCACCAACCTGATCGTGACCGACGAGCACGGGCGCACCATCTTCGATCGCCAGATCGTGGTCGGCGCCAGCGCCGGCGACCGGGTCTCGCTGATCAACGGCGGGCCCGTGGTCAGCTACGCCTGCGCGCCTGTTTGCGAACAGGTCGGCGACGCCCAGTCGATGCCGGCCGGGCCGCCGCAACCAATGAGCGCTCCTGCCGTCAGCAGCGGAGCGTCGGCGCCGGTGGCGCCGCGCCCGTCCGCCTCGGCCGCACCAGGCATCTCGTCGAGCGTTGGCCCGCTCGGCCCTTAAGACCTTGCGACCTTAAGCCTCGTTTAGCGGCTGGCGACTAGGGTCGCGCCAGTTTCGATCATTTGACCCTGGCCGATGCCGCCTTTCGCGCTCACCTCCGTTCGTCGCGCCTTGCGCGACTTCGTCGCCGCGCGCGACGGCCTGGCGACGCTCGAATTCGCCATCATCTCGTTGCCGTTCCTGGCTCTGTTGTTCTCGATCATGGAGCTGGGGCTGATGTTCATGGCCTCGACCACCATCGAGTCGGCGACGGTCGCGGCCGCGCGTCAGATCCGCATCGGCCAGCTGCAGCAAGGCGCGAACAACAACGCCGCCGGCTTCAAGACTCTCGTCTGCGGCGGCATGTCATGGATTTCGGCGTCGGATTGCGCCGCCAACATGAGCGTCGACGTGCGCACCTTCTCCAGTTTCGCGGCGATCAACGTCACCCCGCCGATCGCCGGCAACGCGATCGACCAGAGCCAGCTGACGTTCGACGACGGCAGCTCGTGCAGCATCGTGGTGGTGCGGGTGTTCTATCCCTGGACCCTGATCACGCCGGTGCTGGAGCCCGGCCTACCCAACCTCGGCGGCAATCAGCGGCTGCTGTCGACGGTCGTTGCGTTTCGCAACGAGAACTATCAGGCGCTGGGTCCATCGTGCGGCTGAACGCGCGCGATTTCGCCCGCGATTCGCGCGGCGTCGCGGCGGTGGAGTTCGCCCTGCTCCTGCCGATCCTGGCGCTGCTCTACTTCGGCGTCGTCGAGCTGACGCAGGGCGTGATGACGCAGCAGCGCGCCGCCCACGTCGCCTCGACGGTCGGGGATCTGGTCGCGCAGAGTTCAACCATCACCAGCGCCGAGGTGACTGACATCTTCAGCGTCGGCGACACGGTGATGTATCCCTACCCCACGGCGAGCCTGGAGATGCGGGTCTCCAGCCTGTCGGCCGACGCCCATGGCGCCGTCACCGTGAACTGGAGCCAGGCGAGCGGCATGAGCGCGCTGGCCAAAGGCTCGAGCGTGGGCGGTCTTCCGACCAACGTGATCGCGCCCGGCGAAAGCCTCATCATGTCCGAGAGCCAGTACACCTACGCCTCGGTGTTCGCTCAGGTCATGCCCGCGCCGGTGGTGTTCAACGACAAGGCTTACCTGCACCCACGGCTCTCGACCACGGTCGGCTGCAACGACTGCTGAGATCAGACGAACCCGGCGACCGCTGCGGCGAGCCGCCCGACCACCGGATGGGGCGAGGGCGGCGCGTGGCCGAGCAGGCTCGCTGGCCGCAAGCCGGTCAGGCTGTTGGTGAGAAAGATCGCGTCGGCGTCCGCCAGCGCCCGAGCGCCCTCGCGAACTTGCCGCACCTCCAACCCCTGCGCCAGCGCCGCCTCGATCACCCGGCGCGCCATGACGCCGTCCAGGCGGCCGGTCTCCGCGGCGGGCGTCAGCAGGACATCGGCCTTCAACCAGAACAGGTTGGCGGCCGCCGCGCAGGTGAGCTCCCCCAGGGTGTTCAGCATCAGCGCCTCGTCGGCGCCAGCTGCCGTCGCCTCGCGGCGGGCCAATACGTTGTCGAGGTAGGCCAGCGTCTTCAGCCGGCTCGTAGGTGAAGCCTGGTTACGGCGGGTCTCGGCGACGGCGAGCCTCGCGGGCGTCTGTGGGCTAACCGATGGCGCGACCGTGGCGAACAGCTGGGGCTGAAGCTGCGCCGGCCGATCGAGGCCGCGGCCGCCCGAACCGGCGGTGAGGGTGACGCGCACCGCCGCCCGCCCCCCGGTCAGCCCGGCCCGGCCGACCGCATGCGTGGCGCAGGCGACGAACCCGGCCGTCGTCGGCGCCGGCAATCCCAGAACCGTGGCGCCGTCCTGCATGCGCCGGGCGTGGTCCTCGGCCAACACCAGCGCGCCGCGCGTGAACAGCAGGGTCTCGAACAGGCCGTCTCCAAGCAGCAGGCCGCGGTCGTCGAGGGGGATCGCGTCCAGCGGCGTGTCTGCAGTCATGGCTAGCTTGCGAAGTCGCGGTTGCCCTTCCTCAGGAAGAGCAGGCCGACAAAACCGACGGCAAGCAGGACGGTGATCATGGCGAAACCACCCTGCTGCGTTCCGGTCAGGCGGGTGCCGATATTGACCATCATCGGCGCGAGCCAGACCGTCGCGGTGCCGGAGATCGCGTAGGCGCCGAAAAAGGCGCCGGTCTGGTCGGGCGGCGTCAGCCGGGTCAGCAGCGTGCGGCTGGAGGCATAGTGCGCGGTGATGAACACCGCGTTGGAAAAGCCGATCAGGGTGAAGATCCACTCGGGCAGGGTGCGGAAGAACGGTCCGTTCCACATCGGCGGGTGCGCCGCAGGATCCCAGTGCCAGAAGAAGAAGATCCGGTCCGGCGCCATGCCCAGCAGGGCGATGATGCCCAGCAGCGACATCAGGATCTCCATCTGCACCGCGCGGCGCGGCCCGAGGACGCCGTCGAAGAAGCGCGCCAGCAGTCCGCCGAGCACCGCCAGCACGGTCAGGATGATGCCGATCACCAGCATCTCCAGCGCGTCCCAGTGCATCACTCCGGTGGCGTAGATGCCAAAGAAGGTCAGCACCGCGGTCATCCCGTCGACGTAGAAACTGCGCGCCACGAGGAAGATGGCCGCGTCGCGAAACTGGCCGACCGTTCGCACCATGCGCCACAACGCCTGCGCGCCGTTCGCGAACGCCTGCGGGATCGAGACGCCCGATCTTGGTGCGTCGGGGGTGAACAGCAGGATCGGGATGGTGCCGACGAACAGCAGCGCGGCCGTCATCGGCCCGACCAGGCGTTCCGGTTCGTGCAGCGCCTTGCTGAGGCCGAACAGCGGCGCCTTCGGCACCCAGCTCCAGTCGGTGCGGCCCGGCAGCATGAAGCCCCAGGCCAGAAACACGAACAGCACCAGGGCGAAGGCGTTGCCGAGCGCCAGCGCCAGGCTCGAGGCCTTGTGCGCCCCGCCCATGCCGGCGGCGCGCACCAGCAGCGAGTTGTGGATTACCTCGGTGTAGCTGAACAGCAGCGCGATGACGGTCGTCATCAGCATCACCGCGATGATCGGCAGGCCAGAGCCATCGGGCTTGGCCCACCAGAGCGCGAACATCAGCGGAAGCATCAAGAAGACGGCGAGCGCGAGCCAGCCCTTGCGGCGACCCATCTGGTCGATCGAGGCGCCGAGGAACGGGGCGGTCGCCATGGTCGCCCAGCCGGAATACTGGCTCCACTGCGAGATCACTTCCTGGCCGGCGGTCGGGTTCGACTTCGGCCAGCCCACCATCACCGAGCCCACGTAGGGCATGAAGATGTAGATGATGATGAGGATGACGTAGGGGTCGCGCGCGCCCTCGAAGATCGACCAGCTGACCGCGCCGCGCGACAGGCGGGCGCCAGGAACGTCGGCCTCGGGACGCACGGCGACGAGGTCGGCCTCCGGAATGTATTGGCTCAACGCGTTCTCCCCAGCCCCGTCTAAGCGGGCTTGCGCCCAACCTAGCGGGGTTGGGGGGAATAGGAAGCGTTAGAGCCGCGCCGTGTCAGGCGGACGCTGCGATCTGAACGCGGCCTAGGCCTTTTCGACCTTGCGGGCCGCCTCGTCGATGGCCGCGACCAGGGCGTCGAGCTGCTCGGCGTCGACCGGACCGCCACGCATCCGCGTGCCGATGGCGTTGCCGAGGTTCTGCATTGCGCGGAAGATGCGCGGCGAAGGACCCTCGAACCGCTCGTGCAGGTCGGACATGCGGGCGAAGATGGCGTCAACCATCGCCTTCTTGTCAGCCAGCTCCGCGTTGCCAGCCTCGGTGATGCGGTAAAGTCTCTTGCCGCCCTCCGCGCTCTCGACTGTGACGAAGCCCAGCTCTTCGAGCAGGGTCAGCGTCGGGTAGATCACGCCGGGGCTGGGCGAATAGGCGCCGCCGACCTTCTCCTCGATGGCCTTGATGATCTCGTAGCCGTGGCTGGGCGCGTCGCTAATCAGCTTGAGGATCACGACGCGCAGATCGCCCTGGTCGAAGATACGCTCGGCGCGCCGTTGGCGACCGCCGAAGCCGGGACCATGGCGGCGGCCGTGGAACCCGAACTCCCGCGCGGCGTGAGCCTCGCGATGGCGATGAAAGTGTCTGTACATAGATGTTACTCCGATATGATACGATGTATCTGAGTTACAGATATATCTAACTCGTATCGAATTGCAAGCGCCCCTTGACGATATTCTTTCGCCGAGGAGATTGCGCGGCCTTGCGCGCCGCCATCATCCCCATCGACGATCCTGCCGACCCGCGTCTTGCGCCCTATGTCCAGGTCCGCGAACGGGATCTGGTTGGGCGGCGCGGCGAGTTTATTGCCGAGGGCGAGGTGGTGCTGCGCGTGCTGCTGGGCGGCGCGGCGCGTTGCCGCGCGAACTCGGTGCTGGTGGCGGAGAATCGGCTGTCGCACCTGACGCAGATGCTGGAGTCGCTGGACGCCGACGTGCCGGTCTATGTGGCCAGCCAGGCGGTGATGGACGCCGTGGTCGGCTTCCACATCCACCGCGGCATGCTCGCGCACGGTGCGCGGCCGGTCGATCTCGGCGCGGACTCGCTGCTGGCCGGCCTGCCACGGCGTTCGCTGGTGCTGGCGCTGTTCGGCATCGCCAACCACGACAACATGGGCGGGATCTTCCGCAACGCCGCCGCCTTCGGCGCGGACGCAGTGCTGCTCGACCCCACCTGCTGCGATCCGTTCTATCGCAAGGCGATTCGCGTCTCGGTGGGCGCGACACTGAAGGTCCCGTTCGCGCGCCTGGCGGCGGACGAGGAGGTCGTTGGTCTGCTCTTGCGGCATCGCATCGAGCCGCTGGCGCTCACGCCTGTCGGAGCGGAACCCCTGTCCGGCCTGAAACGCCCGGACCGCACGGCGATCCTGTTCGGCGCCGAGGGTCCGGGGTTGCCGCCGGCGCTGATCGCCGCGGCGCGGACCCTCGCCATCCCGATGGCGCCGGGCTGGGACTCGCTCAACGTCGCGGCCGCCAGTGCGGTCGTGTTGCATCACCTCGCCGCCGGCTGACGCCTGTCACGCCTTTATGATTCGCAGGTGATGGGGCCAAGGTTTCAGTGTGGGAGCTGGATTTGAGGTCCAAGGTCCCTTCGCCCGCTGCCGGTAGCTCCGGCGGCGGGCGTTTTTCGTTCAGGTCGTCCTTCTAGGCCAGCAGGCGCTCTTCCAGGCGCTGTCGCAGCGCCGGGCCGACATCGAGCGCGCGCTCCAAATAGACGTCAACGCCGCCATGCTCGGCGTCGATGGCGCGGAAAGCTTCGTCGAGATATTCCGGCTCGACCCCGATGGCGGCGCGGATGGCGGCGTCGGTCGGCGTGCGGCCGGTCTCGGCGGCGATCAGCTCGGCGACCATCGGCGCGCGGGCGGCGATGCGCTCGGGATTGTTGGTCAGCAGGTAGTCCTGGACGATGTCGTCGCGGTGCACGCCGACGAGGTGATGGGTGAGCGCGGCCAGCACGCCGGTGCGGTCCTTGCCGGCGGCGCAGTGGATCAGCACGGGCCCGTCCGCCTCTGCCAGCGCCTGGAAGTAGCGCGAAAACAGGTCGACGTGGCGCGCGGCGAAGGGGGCCTCGCGGTAGTAGTTCATCAGGTAGCCGCGGAAGGCGTCTTCGCTGAGGTCGCAGCTGCGGACGAAGTTCCACCACGGATCGTCGCCGGCCGCTTCGCCGTGGTCGTTTTCGATCACCCTGCCGCCGAAGCCCGCTGGCCGCCGGGAGGGATCGCGCTCGCGCTCGCCGGGGCGGCGCAGGTCGACGATCACCGCCAGGTTCAGGCCTTCGATCACCGCCAGATCGGCGTCGGTGGCGCGGGCGTGGGAGGCCGAGCGGTAGAGCCGTCCGGCCTTCAGCCGCTTGCCGGCGACCGTGGCGTAGTCGCCGTAATCGCGGAAGTTCTCGACGCCCTCGAGGCGGATATGTCGGGTCATGGCCCTCGCATATCGGGCGCGTGTGACAATGGCGAGACCTTCAAGGGTCGATTGCGCCGGTATGGCCGCCATTGCGGCCCCCCACAACAGTTGGCTTCGCCGCCGGCTGAGACGGCGGTTGAGACGGCGGGCAATCGGCGTTGACCGAGGGGATGAGCGAAAGGCGCCGTCCCGCCAGCTCGACGTCGACGCCGGTCCTCGGAACCAGCTTCACCTGCCCGGCGCGCAGGGCGGCGACGGAGTCGGCGCAGACGGCGTTGAGATCGCCGATCCTGACCCAGCGCCCTTCAATCTGCTTGTAGACTTCAAGCGTGACGCCGGCCGCGCCGGTGTCGGCGGTGATCAGCACCTCCGGCGCGCCATCGCCGTCGATGTCGACGACGTAGGCGTCGCATCCACCGGGGGGAACCTGGTTGATGAAACAGTCCTCATTGCTCTGCGACTGCGACCAGTCCTGGCTCAGGAAGGACGCCGGCGCCGTCGCACCCTTGGGGTAAACGTTCAGGCGCTGCGCCAGCGTTGTGGGGGGCGGCTGCACGTCCGGGTGCTGGGCCTGCTGGCCGGCGACGGCCAGCGCCGCGATCTGGACGTTGCGCGGCGCACCCTTGAGCGCCGCCAGCCGCGTCAGGGCGTCGGACCCGTAGCGACCGGCCTTGTAGGTGAGAAAGTCGAAATCGAACTTGTCGGGCGCCGTCTTGCCCGCCAGCAGCCGCCCGACCTGGTCGTCGACCGCCAGCCGGGCCGGATCCGCGATCGGCGTGAACAGCAGCAGAATGGCCAGCATGGCGATGCGGGCCATCACCACGTTGGTCAGCTCCAGCGGGCGCATCCAGGGGCCGTTGCGGCGGATCGCGGCAAAGGCGTAGCCGGCGGCGAACCCGGCCGCGATCACCGCGCAGGCGACCGCCTCGATCCGCGCCGGGGTCAGGCCGTATTGGCCGATGCGCAGCTGCAGCGCATCGGCGGCGATCAGCACCAGCGGAACCAGCGCCAGCGCTGCAGCGCGGCCGGCCCAGCGCAGCACGGCCGGAATCATCGTCTCGCCGTCCTGGTAGGCCGCGCTCAGCAGCACGATCAGCGCCGCGCTGGCCGAAAGCACGGTGCTGGCGCCGCTGCGGGTGCCGAACAGGGGGGCAAGGCCGGTGAGCGGCAGCGCCGCGAGGAAGGCGACGACGATCACCGTCATCACGGGCAGCAGCCACGACAGCAGCACCAGGCCGACGGTGCGCACGCCGCGGATCAGCGCGACCCGCACGTCGGTGAGCTGCACCGCAGCCGCAAACGCGACGCACGTGACCGGGATCCAGAACCAGCGTTGTTCGATGGTCTTCTTCACGGCGTCGATGCCGATCAGGGCGAACAGCTCCCCGCCAAGCCGCAGGGCGACCCAGAGCACGCCGACGAAACCACACGCGAGCGCGATCTGCACCGCATCCTTCCACGCCCAGTCGAAATAGAGCCGGTAGGGCGCGATCAGCCGCCGCGCCTCGTCAGCAGGCCCCACCAGGTGGTGGCCGACGAACACGAAGACCGCGGCGAACAGGAATACCGGGAACGCCGGAACCAGTCGCGCCGGGTCGGGCAGGCCGCTCCAGACGCCCGCGTAGATGTCATGCCAGCCGAAGGCGGCCAGCAGGACCGCTGCGACCAGCGTCCAGGCCGCCAGGGTGACGGGCCGCATGCGGCCAAGGCCGCCGATCACGACCACCGGCGCGAAGGCGAACGCCAGCAGCAGAGCGCCGAAGAGCGTTGGCGTGCCCGCCGGCCACCCCTTGTGCTCTTGCGCCTCGGTCAGCAGGTAGAGCCCGACGCCCTGCGCCAGGCCGCTCGCCAGTCTGGCGCCGGCGATGGTCCGCGATGCCGCCTGGTCCTGGGCCTCAGCCTCGGCCAACGCATCTCCTCCACGGCGGCGGCGAAGGGGCGAGCCTACCTGAACGGCGGCTCGTCGAAGCTTCGCAGTTTGCGCGAGTGTAGGCGGGGCCCCTCCTGGCGCAAGAGGTCCATGGTGGCGATGCCAATGCGCAAGTGTTGCGAGATCGCCCGATCGTAGAAGGCGTTGGCCTGGCCGGGCAGCTTGATCTCACCGTGCAGCGGCTTGTCCGAGACGCAGAGCAGCGTGCCGTAAGGGGTGCGGAAGCGGTAGCCCTGGGTGGCGATCGTCGCGCTCTCCATATCGATCGCCACGGCGCGCGACTGGTTGAAGCGCCGCGCGCTCAGCGAGTAGCGGAGCTCCCAGTTGCGGTCGTCGGTGGTGACGACGGTGCCGGTGCGAAGCCGCGCCTTCAGCTCATCGCCGCTCTCGCCGGTGACGATCTCGGCCGCCCGCTGCAGCGCCAGCTGCACCTCGGCGATCGGCGGGATCGGGATCTCGGGCGGCAGGATATCGTCCAGCACGTGGTCGTCGCGCAGGTAGGCGTGGGCCAGCACATAGTCGCCGATGGTCTGTGTCGCGCGAAGCCCGCCGCAGTGGCCGATCATCAGCCAGGCCTCGGGGCGCAGCACGGCCAGATGGTCGGTGATGGTCTTGGCGTTGGAAGGACCGACGCCGATGTTGACCAGCGAGAGCCCTCGCCGGTCGCGGGTGGTGAGGTGGTAGGCCGGCATTTGATGCTTGCGCCAAGCCGCGTCCGCCACCACCCGCTCCGGGTCCGGCGTGTCGCGGGTGACGACGACGCCGCCCGCGCAGGAGAGACTCTCGTACGGCGTGCCTTCGCGCAGCAGCTCGGCGCAAGCCAGCCGCACGAACTCGTCGACGTAGCGGTGATAGTTGGTGAACAGCAGATAGGGCTGCACATGGTCGGCGGGCGCACCGGTGTAGTGGGCGATGCGCTGGAGCGAGAAGTCGGTGCGCAGGGCGTCGAACAGCCCGAGCGGGCGCACCTCGTCGGCGCCGGCTCGCCAGAGGCCGTCGCTGACTTCGTCGCCGATGTGGGCAAGTTCGGTGGTGGGGAAGTGGCGCGCGATCTCGGCGGCGCTGACGTCCGCGGCGGCGGCGTCGGCGCCGTCCAGCACATAGGGGAACGGCATCTCCTGGTTGGAGCGCCCGACGGCTGCCTCCACCTCGAAGTCGCTCATGATCAGGGTGAGCTGTTCGGTCAGGTAGTCGGCGAACAGGTCGGGCCGCGTGACGGTGACGCCATAGACGCCCGGCCCGTTGAACCGGGCGTAGGAGCGGGCGATGCGCGGCTTGGTGTGGACGCCGGCGTAGGCGACACGCAGCTCCGGATAGGTGAAGGCCCGCTCGGCGCGCAGCACCGGGTCCGGCAGCTTGCCGCCCTGCATATAGGCCCTGAGCGCCGACCGAAGCGCCTCGGCGGCGCGGCGGTATTCGACTTCCAGCTGGGCGACGACGGCGGCGGCGCGGGTCCTTGGGCTCATGCGGCGTTATAGGCGCGTACGGCGATGCTTTCGAGCGCTCGCTGGGGCGTCGCGCTCAGAGCCGGTCCGCGAACAGGTTGAGCTGCGCCTTCAACGTCGGATCGCTGGTCTGGGCGGCTAACGCGCGGGCCTCGGTCTGCAACGGCTGCGAGGTCTGCGGCGCCAGAGCCGCCGCGACGCGAGGCGCCATCTGGGCGAGCACAGCGGCGCGCGCCGCCTTCCAGTCATCGCTCGGCGACTTTCTGGCGATCAGGGCGAGCGCGCCGTCATAATTGCTCTTCACGCCGATCTGCACGCGCTCCAGCGCCTGCGCCTTGGCGGCCGCGTCGTAGCTCCCGGTGGCCTGCACATAGTACACCGTCCCGCAGGCGCGGCTCATCAGCACGACGGTCGCGTCGGAGTAACGGCCAAGTTCAGCGGCGTAGGTGACCAGGTTGCGATCGATCTGCGCCCGGGTCGCATCGGTTGACGCTGGGTCGGGACCGGCGCCAGCGAGCATGTAGACCGCCCCGACCTTCTCCACCGCCGTCCCCCAGCTTTGCAGGGCCTGCACATCTTCGTTGGTCCGGGTGGTGACGGGAATCGCGCTGGTGTCGAACACCGCGTCGAGCAGGCGGCCGGTGTTCGGATCCGTCTGGCGCGGCGCGACGCCGGTCACCGCCGCGCCGTGGGCGGCGGCGACGAACTGATCGGCCGCCGCGACCGCAGCCGCGGCGCGAGCCGTCAGCCGAGCCGAGACCGCTTCGTCGGCGATGTGGTTGATGTCCCTCTGGCTCGGCTGGGCTTGGCAGGCGCCCAGCAGCAGCGACGCCACAACCAGCCCAATCCAACGCCGCATGCTTGGTCTCCCGCCGAGGCCGCAACCCTAGCAGCGATCCGACGACGGCCAAGCTCCCCAACGGGTCGCTGTTCGAGCTTGACCCGAACTCAACAGCGAACCTGACTGGCGCGCATGTCCTCGCTGATCCGCCGCAAGTCGATCTCACTGGACGATCTGCAGTCCCATCAGCGGCTGAGGCCCACGCTCAGCTGGCAGCACCTGATTCCGCTTGGCGTCGGCGCCATCGTCGGCACTGGCATCTACACCTTGATCGGGGTGGGGGCGAACCTGGCGGGGCCGGGCGTGATCGTCTCGTTCCTCATCGCCGGCGCCGTCTGCGCCTGCGCGGCCCTTGCCTACGCCGAGGTGGCGACGCTGATCCCCGTCTCGGGCAGCGCCTACACCTACAGCTACGTCGTGCTGGGCGAGATCATCGCCTGGGCGGTCGGCTGGAGCCTGATCCTCGAGTACTCGCTGGTGGTGAGCGCGGTTGCGGTCGGATGGTCCGGCTATGCCGTGGGCTTCCTCGGCGCGGTCGGCGTCCACCTTCCCGCAACGCTCTCCACTGGGATTTGGGCGGGCGGGCTGATCAACCTGCCCGCCATCGCCATCATCGCGGTCGTCGCCGGCTTGCTGATGCTGGGGACCCGCGAGAGTGCGACCGTGAACGCCGCTCTGGTGGCGGTGAAGATCATCGCGCTCGGCCTGTTCATCGCCGTGGCCGCGCCGCACTTCAACGCCGCCAACTTCCATCCCTTCATGCCCTACGGCTTCGCCGGAACCGACGCCCACGGCGCCCGTCACGGGGTGATGGCCGCCGCGGCGATCATCTTCTTCGCCTTCTACGGCTTCGACGCCCTCTCGACGGCCGCGGAAGAGACCAAGCGGCCCGGCCGCGACCTGCCGATCGGCATCATCGGCTCGATGGCGGCCTGCGCGCTGATCTACGTCGCGGTCGCCGCGGCAGCGATCGGCGCGGCGCCCACCGCGCGCTTCGCCAACAGTCCGGAGCCGCTGGCGCTGATCCTGCGCGGGCTCGGCCAAGGCGGCGTCGCCATCGCCATCGGCGCGGCGGCGGTGATCGCCCTGCCGACCGTAATTCTGGCATTCCTGTACGGCCAGAGCCGCATCTTTTTCGTCATGGCGAGGGACGGCCTGCTGCCCGCGGCGCTGGCCAGGGTCAGCCCCCGCACCGGAACGCCGATCCGGATGACGCTCGCGACCGCGGTCGCGGTGGCGATCCTCGCGGGGCTGGCGCCGCTGGACCAGATCGCCTCGCTGGCCAACGCCGGCACGCTGGCGGCCTTCATCGCCGTCTCGGTCTGCCTGCTGGTGCTGCGCCGCCGCCAACCGCACGCGCCGCGCCTCTACCGCACGCCGGCGGCCTGGATCGTCGGCCCGGCGGCGATTCTCGGCTGCCTCTACCTGTTCGCCAACCTGCAGCCCAAGACGCAGATATTCTTCGCAATCTGGAATGCTGTGGGGCTGGCCTGCTATTTCGCCTGGCGGCAGGCGCGCAAGCCTGCCGGCGACGTCGAGACCGTCCGGTAGGCGGCAAAGGGACCTGGGGAATATGGGAGACCTGCACTTGAGCGCCGGCGACGAGACGCTCTGGGCGGTGATCCTCGGCGCCGTCCTGGCGACGATCGGCGGGTTCCTCTCGACGACGTTCGAAGCCTCCATGCGCCGGCGCGAGCGCGAGCATGGCGCGGCGCTGCTGTTCGGCGAGATCCTCTCGGTGCTGGAGCTGATCGTGGACCTGGCCAAGGCGTCGCGCGACCGCGGCGAGCCCTATGGGTCGTTCACGATGCGCCTGTTGCGCGCGGTGCGTCGCGAGGCCGAGACCTACGCGCGAAACCGCGAGGCGCTGTACGATCTGCGCGATGTGCGCACCCGGGCGCAAATCCACACGATCATGGTCAAGGTGATGATGGGCCTCGAAGGCGTGTTCGACGCCACCGATCGGATCGAGGCCGACACCATCACCAACCGGCAACCCGGCCTGGACCCGACTTCCAAGGCGGAGGTCGAGGCGCGGCTTGCCTCCGCGCTCTACGAACGGGATCAGGCGTTCGAGGCGTTGGCGGAGACTGCGAGCGGCATCGCGCCGATCGTCGAAGTGCTGCGCCCGTTGGCGAAGCAGGATTTCCGCGTCTATTCGGCCGTCGCGACGGCCTGACCGGCCTGGCCGCGTCGATTAGACCCGCGCGCCGAAGAACAAGCCGGCGCCAGCCGTGATCGCCATCGCCACGACGCCCCAGAACACCACCCGCACGAGCGATCTGCCGATGTTGGCGCCGCCGGTGCGCGCGCCGATGACGCCGAGCAGCACCAGGCCGACCAGGGAGGCGCCGCCCACGCTCCACGCCGCCCACACGGTCGGGACCAGCACGGCGGTGAGCAGCGGCAGCGCCGCGCCTGAGCTGAAACTGGCGGCCGAGGCCATCGCCGCCTGGATCGGTCGCGCAGTGGTCGCTTCGGAGATGCCCAGTTCATCGCGGGCGTGGGCCCCGAGCGAGTCCTTGGCCATCAACTGCTCGGCCACCTGGCGCGCCAGGTCGGACGACAGCCCGCGCTGCACATAGATGCCCGCCAGCTCGCGCAGCTCGCCTGTGCAGTCGCGATCCAGCTCGGCGCGCTCCTTTTCGAGATCGGCCTTCTCGGTGTCGGCCTGCGAGCTGACCGAGACGTATTCCCCGGCGGCCATCGACATCGCGCCTGCCACCAGGCCGGCCAGACCCGTCAGGAAAATCTGTCGGTGATCGGCCGCGGCGGACGCGACGCCGATGATCAGGCTGCCGGTCGAGAGGATGCCGTCGTTGGCGCCGAGCACCGCAGCGCGCAGCCAGCCGATGCGGTTGATGTAGTGAGTCTCGCGACGATGTCGTGGGGCCATGTTCGTTGTCTCCGGGGGCGCCTCATGAGCCCAACGCGTCAACTTGGCTTTTGCGCCATCTGGGACGAAGGTCCGCGCCTCACCAGCGCGAGGCGGCGATGATCCTGGGACTATCGGTTGGCGCATACACCATGCTGCACGTCGCCATCAGCCTGCTGGGGATTGTCGCCGGCTTCGTCGTGGTCGCCCTGATGATCCTCGGCCGCATGGCGCGCGCGGTCACGGCGCTGTTCCTGGCTGCCAGCGTCCTGACCGACATCACCGGCTACCTCTTCCACTCCAAGAGCTTCGGACCGCCGCACGTGGTGGGGGCGATCTCCCTGGTGGTGCTGGCGATCGGGCTCTTCGCGCTCTATGGGCGCCAGCTCGCCGGCGCCTGGCGCGGGACCTGGGTGGTCTGCGCCGTGATCGGGCTCTACCTCAACGTCTTCGTCGGGGAGGTGCAGGCGTTCGGCAAGCTGCCGGCGCTGCACGCGCTCGCCCCGAACGGCTCGGAACCGCCGTTCGTCGTCTCCCAGGGGCTGACGCTGGTGCTGTTCGTGGTGCTGGGGATTGCAGCGTTCCGGCGTTTCAAGCCCGCGCCCGCGCCGTAGCTCATCCGGCGCTGGGCGCCAGCACCACGCCCACCAGCACCGCGGCGAAGTGCAGCGCCGCGGCGCCGACCACGTGGCCATGCCAGATCGCCCGGCGGAACTTGAGGCGCTCGATCACATAGATCGCCGCTCCGATCGAATAGACCAGGCCGCCCGCCGCCAGCAGCGCCACCGCCACGCCCGAAACGCCGGAGACGATCGGCCCCAGCGCCACCAGCGCCACCCAGCCCAGCGCCAGGTACAGCCCGATCCAGAACCGCCGGCCGAGCCCGGGCAGCAACAGCTTGGCGGCGACGCCGGCCAGCGCCAGCGCCCAGACCGCAGCGGTCATGCCCAGCGCCCAACCGCCGTGGAGCCGCTGGGTGGTGAAGGGCGTGTACGACCCGGCGATCATCACGAAGATGGCGGCGTGGTCGAGCCGGCGCAGCAGCGGGCGCCAGCGCAGCCGGGAGAAGTTATAGGCCGCCGACAGCGCCAGCATGGCGACGAAGCCGGCCACATAGACCAGCACCGACGCCGCCTGGCTGGGCGATCCCAGCATGAACGCCAGCGCAAGCAGCATCGCTCCGCCGATCACCGCGAAGCTTAGCCCCACCACATGCACCACCAGATCGGCGCGCAGCGAGGCGTCGCTCGGGTAATGGTCGGCGAGATCGGGCGTCATCGGCCTCAGTCTACAGCCGCCGTCATGACGACGAAACGAAGAGCGCGCGACAAGCGACCGTTCGCTGGCGTATTCAACCTCGTTCGCCGAGTGGGCGGGCGGCTAGACGGGCCGCGGCAACCGCCGGCTCAAGTTCGCGTTGGGTTTTCGCCACGAGCTCGGGCGCAGGACCCGGGCCGCCGCCTGAAAGGACAACATGACGCAACAGAGCCAGCCGAGCCCGGCGATCGCAACCGGATCGCCGCTGTTGGATGCGCGCCGCTACAACACCGTCGCGATCCTGCTCCACTGGACCATCGCGCTGCTGATCCTGTGTCAGATCGGCCTGGGTTGGTACATGAACGAGGTCCTGCCCGATCACACCGCGGCGCAGGACCAGGCGCAGGCCATCCACGTCTCGCTGGGCCTGACCATCCTGTTGCTGGTGCTGGTGCGGATCGGCGCGCGGCTGGCCTCTCCGCCGCCGCCACAGCCGGCCGACCTGCCGGGCTGGGAGCGGGGCCTGATCAGCTTCACGCACGGCCTGTTCTACGTGCTGATGCTGATCCTGCCGCTCACCGGCTGGATGGTGATTTCGCTGGAGACCGATCCGATCACCCTGTGGGGCATCCCGTGGCCGCACCTGCCCGGGCTCGGCTTCCTGGCGCAGCACAAGCCGTGGCGGCACGCTCTGAAGTCGGTGCACGTCTACTGGCTGATCTGGCTGGTGTTCGCCAACCTTGCCCTGCACGTCGCCGGCGCTCTGAAGCACCAGTTCGACGGCCATCCGGTGCTCTGGCGCATGTGGCCGGGCGGCGGGAAGCGCGCGTAACACCTCCCCTCGAAGTCGTTTCGGAGCCTGCGTCATGGACCTGCAACTGGATGGCAAGCGCGCCCTGGTCACTGGCGGCAGCAAGGGAATCGGACGGGCCATAGCGCTGCAGCTGGCGCGCGAGGGCGCCGACGTGGTGATCGCTGCGCGGGGCGAGGGCGAGCTGGTCGCCGCGGCGCGGGACCTGGCGGCGCAGACCGGGCGCAAGGTCGTCGCCATCCCGGTCGACACCAAGAGCGATGCCTCGGTGAAGGCGCTGGTCGCAGGCGCGGTGGCGGCCATTGGCGGGATCGACATCCTGGTCAACGCCGCGGCCCAGGCCGGCGGCCAGGCGGCGCCGCCAAAGCTGGCTCAGGTCACCGACCCGGTGTTCTGGGACGACGTCGACGTCAAGGTGATGGGCTATCTGCGCACGGCGCGCGAGGTCGCCCCGCACATGATCGCCGCCGGCTGGGGCCGCATCATCAATATCAGCGGCCTGGCCGCGCGCCAGACCGGCTCGATCGTCGGCTCGATGCGCAACGTCGCCGTCGCCGCCTTGACCAAGAACCTGGCCGACGAGCTCGGGCCGAAGGGGATCAACGTCACCGTCGTCCACCCGGGCCTGACGCGCACCGAGAAGACCGCGCCGCTCGTCGCCGCCCGCGCCGCGGCGGCGGGAACCAGCGAGGCCGAGTTCGAGCAGCGCCTGGCCGCCAGCGTCCTGATCGGCCGCATGGTCGACGCCGCCGAGGTCGCCGACATCGTCGCCTTCCTGGCCTCGCCGCGCAGCGTGGCCATCAACGGCGACGCCATCGCCTGCGGCGGCGGCGTCAGAGGCCCGATCCACTACTGAGCGGACCGGGCCCTTCGCCTGTTCCGGCCTGGGCCGGCGATCGAGCGGCTAATAGCCGTGCGTGCGCCAGCAGACGCGATGGTGATGGCGCCACGAGCAGGTCATGTGGCGGCCGCGGCCGTGGTCACCGCGATCGCCCGCGTCGTGACGGTCGCCAGCGCCCTGATCGTGGCCGCCCTGATAGCCGCCTTGATCGTGCCGCCCCTGATCTTGGCCCATGGGATCGGCCAGGGCGGCCGATGCGCCGAGCAAGGAGAGCGCAAGCGCCCCGATGAGTAGCTTATGCATGGAGAACTCCCGAGCGGCGCGATCCGCCGTCATTGTGCGTCTTGTCGATCTGACCTGAGCCTCTAGGGAACGGCCCAGCGGAGGATCGGTTCAACGTCGCAGCAAATGCGCCCGCCCTAGTCCGCTGACAGGGTCGGGTCGCCGGCGGAGAGGCGGCCGCGTTCGAGCCAGGCGGCGAGGCCTGGGGTGAACTCGGCGGCGATCTTGGCCTGTTACGCCGCCAGGTCCGCCTCGCTGCAGACGCCCTGCCAGCGGCCGTTGGTCCCCTTGTGCAGGAAGCTCTTGTAGCCGCCCTCCCAGGCCATTTCCGCGCCCGGCATCAGCTCGGCGCCCTGCTCCTTCATCGCCTCGAACCCCGCGGCCGCCACGATCTCAGCCATCACCGCCGGGGGCAGCTCGATCTCGAGGAAGTCGGCGATGCGGGCGATCTCGCCGGCGCGGTCGGCTTTCAGGTCGGCGTAGTGCACCAGCAGCATGTTCGCCTCGCGCCGCGCGTCCCAATAGCTGCGCTCGACCTCCCAGTAGGAGGCGCCCGGATCGCCTACAGCGCCGCCGTCGACCAGCCACTCGCGGAAGAACTGCGCCGGGTCCTCAGGCGTCGCTGGAAGCAGGTCGCCGAACTTCGGATCGTTCAGGCTGACCTGGTTGGCGTTCTCGAGAACGAAGGGCGTGAAGGTGCGCAAGTGGTTGTGGAAGCTCATCGCCGAGTCGCGCCCGTCGCGGGCGACGTGGATGAACTTCACCCCCTCGAACACCGGCAGTGCGTCATAGGGAAGGTGCGATTTCAGGAAGCGCCGTCCCGCCACCGCCTCGGCCTCGGCGAGCCGAAACTCGATCGGCGGGCCCAGGCGGAAATCGAACCACGGCCCGTGCACCGCGAACGACGCGGCGTCGCCCGCCAGCAACATGCCGACGATCCGCTGCATCCAGGTGGTGCCGCACTTCGGGAAGGTGGCGACGACGACATCGTCGGGCGCGGCTGATAGCCGGCCCAGTGGGCGCTGTCGAAGATGCGCGAGCGCACCTCCCGCAGCGGCGGGCGAACGAGCGCGGTCATGACGGCCTCCCCCAAGGCTTTCTATCGGCAGCAGAGCTAACGCCCCGGCCCGCCCCGCACAATGTTTCAGGCGCCCGGCGACGCCGCCTCGCGCTGTGCCGACGCGGTTCCGACCAGCCGGCCCACCCCGATCAGCGCCGCCAGCACCGCGACGTAGGCGGCCAGCTGCACGCCCATCGGCCGGTCGGAGTAGCCGACCAGCGCGTGCAGGGCGCGGCCGATCAGGCCGTCGTCGCGCAGCAACCACGAGGTGTCCCACAGCTGGTCGCCGAGACTGGGGATCAGGCCCGCCTGCACCAGATAGACCGCCGCCTGGCCGGCCATCCCGGCGGCCAGCAAGGCCACCAGGCCGTTGGTGACCGCGAACAGCCTGCCGGTCGGGATCGCCAGCAAGCCGCGATAGATTGCGAAGGTGACGGCTGCCCCGCCGGCGACGCCGATCAGGCCGCCGGCCAGCATCGCCATCGGCTGCGCGCCGCCCGACGCGGCGATGCCGTACAGGAACAGCACCACCTCCGAGCCTTCCCGCAGCACCGCCACCGCGACCACCGTCGCCATCGCCAGCAGCGTCGATTCGCCGGCCGTGAGTTTCGCGCCCATCGCCTTCATATCGCGCACCATCTCGCGGGCGTGGCGCGACATCCACAGGATGTGCCAGCTCAGCATCAGCACTGCGGCGACCAGGATGGCGGCGTTAAACAGCGCCTGGCCCGCGCCCGCGAAAGCCTCGGAAAGCTGTTGGGCGAAGAGGGCGACCAAGCCGGCGCCGAGCACCCCGGCCGCGACGCCGCCGGCGATCCAGCGCCCGCGCCGGGCGACGCCCTCGGTCGCGGCCAGCACCACGCCGACGATCAGGCCGGCCTCCAGCACCTCGCGGAACACGATCAGGGCGGCGGCGAGCATGGGATCAGCGGCCTGACATCAGCTAGTGACTGGCGATCGCGGTGACCTTGCCCTGGGCGGTGTCGGCGTGGAACTCGCCCATGAAGCTGTACTGGCCCGGCTGCAGCGGGCCGATATCGAAGCTGATCCGGCCCATCGGCGTCACCACCTCTTCCAGCCGCAGGTCGTGGCTGTCGAACTCCTCGGTGGCCGGGTCCTGGTTAATCAGCGTCACCTTCACGCGCTGGCCGGCCGGGACGTTGAACGCCGCCGGGGTGAAGCGGTGGTTCTTCAGGGTCAGGGTGACGCCGGCCGGCGCGTCGGCCCGCCCCGCGCCGGCGACCGCCGAGACCAGCGCAACCGCCGCCAGCGCGCCGGCGATGAACCTGGGACTGAACTCTGGGGCCGTCATCTGATCCTTATGCCGTCCGAACGCGCCGCGACCAACCGGCGGCATGTCTCTCTCTAATCGCAATTGACACTCGTTCGCAAGTACGTTCATGAGAATGCTTCTCAATAGCGGCGTTTGGCGTGCGGGGATTAGGGCGATGAAGATTTCAGTGAAACGGTTGTGGCGCACCGGCCTCGGCGCGGCGGCGCTCGCGGCGCTCGGCGCGGCCGCGTTCGCAACCCCCGCCCTGGCCGATCCGCGCCTCGATGAGGTGGTCTATTCGCCCTACATCGAGAACCGCCAGCTGGAGCTGGAGACCCGGATCGGCCAGGAGGCCGGCCCTGGCGACCTGCAGGGCGCCCAGACCCTGGTCAACGAGCTCGAATACGGCGTCAACGACCGCCTCAGCGTCGCCCTGGTCACCAGCGTCCAGCGCGCGCCCGGCGAGCCGCAGCGGCTGACCGGCGTCGGCGTCGAGGGCATCTACTACCTGGGCCAGATCCCCAGGCTGGGCGTCGACGCCGGGCTCTACCTCGAGGCCACCAAGGGCGCCGGTGGCGAGAGCGACGGCGGCGAGGCCAAGCTGCTGCTGGCCAAGACCGACGGCCGCTTCCAGGGCCTGTTCAACTTCATCGTCGAGCGGCCGTTCAACGGGCCGCCGGGCCAGGTGTTCGCCAGCTACGGCTACGCCGCGTCGGCCACCTGGCGCACCGTCGGCGCGCTGCGCCTGGGCGCCGAGGCGTTCGGCGACTTCGGCGACGACCACGGCTTCCTCACCCACGCGCAGGGCGCCTACGTCGGCCCGCAGCTGAAGTGGGAGGGCCAGCCCGGCTTCTCGCCGGTCGAGATCGAAGTCGACGCCGGCTGGCTCGCCGCCGTCGGCCCCGACCGCCACGAAGCGGCCAGCCAGCTGCGCCTGAACCTCGAACTCGAGCACCGGTTCTAAGCGACGGCATTGCTCCCGCGATAGGCGATTAACGTTGACCGCCTTGCTCGAAATCTTAACAATAGTCATCGACTACACAATAAGGCGACCCGACCCGTCGGACTCAACTTGGAGCGTTAGTGATGAAGGTCACCTGTCACTTGATCGGCGCGGCGCTCGCGATCGCCGCCCTGGCGGCGTCGAGCGGCGCGGCTTTGGCCGGGTCCGCCACCCTCTCGGTCCCCGGGACGGCGAATCCGTTCCTGTCGGGCATGCCGGCCGGTTCGAGCTGCTGCATCGGCGACTCCGCGCCAGGCGAATCGCCTGTGTTCGCCGGCGCTGTCAGCGGCGGCGAAACGCTCAGCTTCACCGGCCTCAGCGGCGGCGTGAGCTACTCCGGCGGCACGCCGACGGATGGACCGGCCGGCAACGCCGGGCTTCTGGTCGATACCTTGGGTTATGAAGGCGTGAGCACGATCAACAACATCGCCGGCTTCACCAACGCGCCCGTGGACGCGCTGGTCGGCGTCTTCCTGAGTGGCAGCATGCCGACGTCGAACCCCGCGGGCTCGGTGCTGGACTTCACCAGCCCGACCCTCACGCCCGGCCTGCAGCAAGTGTTCTACATCGGCGACGGCACGCTCGGCTCGATCACCGTGCCGACCGGCGCCACCCGCCTGTTCCTTGGCACGGTCGACGGCTTCGGCTGGTACAACAACACCGGCGCCATCGACGTCACCGTCAACGGCGTCACGAGCGTGCCGGAACCCGCCGCCTGGGCGCTGCTGCTGACCGGCGTCGTCGGCCTGGGCGCGGCGCTGCGCCTGACGCGCAGCCGCCGCGGCCTCAGCCCTGCGCCCCTTTAGCCGGCGCTAGTACCTCACCACCGGCACGTGGCGGACCGGTTCGTGGGGGCTGGGGATGTGCGGCCCGATCCAGCGCGGCGGCAGCGGCTGGGGATTGAGCGCCAGCGCCTGGCCGGCGACGGCGAGGGTCACGAGGCCCGCGATAAGGGCGAAACTGAGTTTGGACATGACTGGGTCTCCAACAGGGTTGCGACACCCGTGATCGAGCGTCACGCCACCCTGCCCGGCCCCGCTTGAACCGCCCTTGAGGCCAAGGTTGTCCGCCGTTCAGGCGGGCTCGCCCTGGCGCCAGTTTCAGTTTTTCTCCGCCCTGCGTCCCGCCGGCGCGGGCGCAATGTTTCACGTGAAACCGCTATCGCCCGATAATATCGGTCCCCCGCCCTGGGCGCCGTCGCGGCGGCGCCCCAGTTTTTCTGCAACCTCACGATGTCAAAGACCCGGCGCTCCCGGAGCGCCAGCGTCACTGACCCACGCAGGTGAATCGCCGTCAAGCCGTCGAGAGCGCTTCCCAATTCCCCCGGCGCAAGCCGGGACCCAGGCAGGAAGCGGTTTGAAGGGGCGCCGCGAGAAACACGGAAAGTGGGGGCGCCACTCGGCCGCCGGCGCCTGTCCGAACCTGGTCCGTGTTTTCCGTGTTTTCCGTGGTTCCTTTTTTCCGCGGGACCGAGCTCACCGCTGACAAAGAAGGTTTAACCGCGGAGATCGCAGAGATGCGCGGAGCTACCGCGTTCACACTGCGAATCTCCCCGATCTCCGCGGTTAAAAACCTTACGGCGCCTGCGGCGCGCCCGGCCGTCTGCCTCAGCGCATGTGTTCCCACAGCTCGCGCTCTTCCTCCAGGCGCAGGTGTTCGTCGCCCTGGAAGTCGCCGCGCGAGACCACGCCGCGGATGTGGCCGCCCTCCACCAGGGGCACGTGGCGGAAGCCGCCGTCCCACATGCGCCGCAGCGCGTCGATCGCCGTGTGGGCCGAGGTCATGGTGACCGGCCCCGGCGTCATCACGTCCTTCAGCCGCGTGCGCGACGGACTCTTGCCCTCGGCCAGCACGCGGCAGACCGCGTCGCGTCCGGTGAAGATCCCGGCGAGCCGCCCCTCAGCGTCGGTGACCAGCACCGAGCCGCACCGCCGCGCGCGCATCGCCTCGCACGCCGCCTTCACCGTTTCCGTCTCGCCCAGGGCGAGCGGGTTCTGATTGCACACGATGTCCGAAAGACGCCTCATAGCCCTGGCCTCCCGCCTGACCGTCCGGCCGTTGCGACCTGGAGAGGAAACCATCTGACGCGCCCGCGCCCCGCGCGTCCTTGATCCCAATCAAACCACCGCAAGAACCGTCCGTTCCCCGCTCATCCCAGCCAGGCCGGCGCGCGCCGCAGGCGCATTAAAGCTGAACCGCGGAGATCGCAGAGATCCGCGGAGCTACCGAGCTGTCTCCGCGTATCTCCGCGATCTCCGCGGTTAAACAATACGACGCCTGCGGCGTGCGCCGCCGCCGGGCAGGCAGGCAGCGGCTGAAGGGGAACCACGAAAAACACGAAAAGCACGAACCAGAGTCCGACCCGCGCCGGCGGCCGAGCGCGCGCCCGGATTTTCGTGCTTTTCGTGTTTTTCGTGGTCCTCTTCCTTTCGTGGTTCCCCTCTCCAACGCCGCCCGCCATACCAACGCCCCATGCCGATCAACCCCCACAACCTCGCGTTCTGGAACGCCGTCGCGCCGCAGCATGTGGCTTCGCCGCTCTATCGCACCGACGACTTCCGCGCTGGCCAGATCGTGCTCGACCCGGTGGCGCGCGAGGCCGTCGGCGGCGTCGCCGGTGTCGTCGGCCGGCGCTTGCTCCACCTGCAGTGCCACTTCGGCCTCGACACCCTGTCGCTCGCGCGGATGGGCGCGACCGTGACCGGGCTCGACTTCTCCGCCCCCGCCATCGACCAGGCCCGCGCCCTGGCCGCCGAAGCCAACCTCCCAGCCCAGTTCATCTGCGCCGACGTGCTCGACCCGCCGCCCGGCCTCACCGGCTTCGACATCGTCTTCGCCAGCTGGGGCGCGATCTACTGGATCGCCGACATCGCGGCCTGGATGCGCGTCGCCGCCGCCGCGCTCGCCCCCGGCGGGCGCCTCATTCTCATCGAAGGCCACCCGGCGATGGGGATGTTCGACGCCCAGACCCCGCCCGGCGCGCCGCTGCAGCTGCGCTGGCCCTACGACTCCACCGAGGCGCTGATCGACGAGGACGAGACCGACTACGCCGGCGCCCACATCGGCGGCGCCCGCACCGAGAGCTTCCCCCACGGCCTAGCCCGCATCCTCACCGCCGCCCTGGCCGCCGGCCTGACCCTCCGCCGCTTCACCGAAGGCGACCGCGTCCCCTGGCCCGCCCTCGCGAGCCTGACGCAGCTCGACCGGGATTACTGGGCGCTGCCGCCGGACGCCCCCTGGGTCCCGCTGAGCTTCACGCTGGAGGCGGTGAAGGCGGGGTAGCTCCCGCCCCGCACCCATCCCACTCCCGCTCAGCCCGGCGAACGCCGGGACCCAGGCAGGAAGGCGTTGCCAGTACACGTTGATTCCAATGACGGGCGCGTGTGACATCTCCCAACGATGAAAAGCCACATGCCGTCGTTTTTTCCCAAGTTGAATGAGCGGACCGTCGCGGGCTATTCCCGCAGACCGCAATCACGGAACGGCTTTCCGCTGGGAATGCGACTGGCGCGCCTAGCGGGGGCCATCGCAGCGTCGGTGCTGATCACGGGTTTCCGGGTGCAGGCGCAGCCAGCGGCGCCGCCAGCAGCCGCCGACGCGGCCACCCCGCCGGCCGCCCGCGGGATCTACGTGTGGCCCTACAACTGGGCGGTCAGGAATGGCGACTTCGCCAAAGCCCTTGCGGTCCCGGGCGTCGACGGGGTCGGCGTCCACGTGGAATGGTCGGAGATTTCGCCGGCGTTCAAGACCTACGACTTCACCACCCTCGACCGCCAACTTGAGGCGGCGCGATCGCACCATCTGGCCGTGGAACTCGCGGTCGCGGCGGGTCAGGGGACGCCGAAATGGTTGTTCGCCGCGCCCCCGCTGGGCCTGGGCCTGCGGCGCCTCGACTTCAAGATCACCTACCACGGCGGCCAGGAGCCGTGTCAGGACGTCTCGATGCCGCCGCCGTGGGCGCCTGGCTATCAGGCCGCGTTCGCCGACATGCTGGCGCGGTTGTCCCGCCACCTGCATGACACCGGCTATGACCGCGAGGTGTCGGCGATCAAGCTCACCGGCATGAACACCCTCACGGAGGAACTCGCGTTGCCAAGCGAGCGCCCCGAGGAGTCGACCAGTCCAAACCCGTGCGTCACGCACAGTCCGGGCATCTGGGCCGGCGTGGGGTATCGGCCATCGCTCGTCGTTCAGGCCATGCAGGGGATCGCCGCCTCGTATCAGCGCTATTTTCCGAACACGCAGGTCGTCCTGCCGATCATCGTCCTGTTCGCCTTCCCGCCGATCGGCGAAACTGGGCCGCCGATCTCGCGGCAGGATGCGATCGGGATCAACGACAAGCTGCTCGACGATCTCGTGCGCACGGCGGCGCAGACCCTTCCGGGACACCTGGCGTTGCAGGACGCCTTCCTGCTCGACAGTCTGCCGGCCGATCCGCGGACCGTGGGCCTGGCGCGCGCGAACGGCATCCCCACGGCCTGGCAGACCAACATCTGGTTCGGCAAGAACGGCAAGGGCGCCGCCTGCTCCGGCGGCGGCGGCGGGTTCCAGCAGGAGATGCAGAACGCGATCCCGTGCAGCGACTCGTCCTTCCTGCGGATGCTCCACAACGGCATGACGCCCCAAGGTGGAGCGGGCCCAAGCCAGAACGCCCTCTTGATCGAGGTCTTCCCGTCCGACGTCATCGCCTTCCCCGCCGCGATCAAGACCGCCCACGACGAGTGGAAGCGCTGACGCGCGGTGAGGGCGGGGTAGCTCCCGTCCCCACGCACCCCACCCCCGCTCATCCCGGCGAACGCCGGGACCCAGGCAAGACTCAGTTGAAGGGGAACCACGGAAAACACGGAAGAGGATCAGACTCGCGCCGGCGCCGAGCACGCACCCCACTTTCCGTGTTTTCCGTGTTTTCCGTGGTTCCTCTTAGCCTCCCCGACCGTCATACCCACCACCATGGCGCTGACCCCACACGACGGCATGTCGGAGGCCGAACGTCACGCCGCGGCGCTCGCCGACCCGGACGCCCGTCCGCTCACGCCGCAGGACCTGGGACGCCTGCGCCGCACGCCGCAGGTGCGGGTGATCCGCCGCGCGCTGCGGCTCTCACAGGAGGCGTTCGCGGCGCGCTTCCA